>Ga0208989_10000024_pt1 | contig 25736 bp, 26 predicted proteins | sample MedBloCAOM3_M1_FD_187852 | JGI IMG/M metagenome (GOLD analysis project Ga0208989, IMG submission 187852) | Forest soil microbial communities from El Dorado National Forest, California, USA - Mediterranean Blodgett CA OM3_M1 (SPAdes) (version 2) | ecosystem: Environmental > Terrestrial > Soil >...
CCTGGGAGGAGACGATTCCCGTCCGCGTGGGCGCGCTGCTCGGGACACAAAGCGCCAACCTGGCGGTGTCCGACTACAGCAACGACCAGTCCTATCTGCGGTTGGCGGCCGAGCTCCCGCGCTTTCGCGAGCCGGTCGCCGTGGTGACGCTGTTCATGCCGTCGCTGTTCGATCGCAATCTCCTCGACAATCGCCCGCACCTGGCAGCGGGACTGGTCTGGCAGCCGGCCGACCAGCACTGGCGCCTCGCCGCGCTGCTGCGCTGGCTCATTCCCTACCGTAGCAGCGCTGCCGTCGAGCAGGGCATCACTCGGACCCGCGACAGCCTGCGCGCGCTGGTCGATCTCGGTCGCGCAAGGGGCGCTGAGCCGCTAATCGTTGTCCCGCAATTCGGTCCGGAGAGCGCGACCGAGGAGATGCTGCGGCGGCGTATCCTCGATGAGGCCGGATTGCCCTACGTGCACGTGAAACTCGATCCGAGCTGGCATCTGCCAGGCGATTTGCACCCCGATCCACGCGCTGCCCAAGCGATTGCCATCGCGGTCGCAGCGCGGCTGCATGGACGGACGGATGCCTCCAGGGCGGAACGACCATCAAATCAGAGACTATCGGGCCGATGACCTGTTCAGGGCTGCAGCGGCGCGTATGAGCGTCTTGAAGGCAGCCTCATCTATTTCATCACCCTCATGCAGATCGATAGCGCGCCTGACGTTGCCTTCAAGGCTGGAGTTGAATAGTCCTGAAGGGTCCTTGAGCGAAGCGCCCTTGGCGAAAGTCAGCTTCACGACGCTCTTGTACGTCTCGCCGGTGCAGATCAGTCCATCGTGAGACCAAACCGGAACGCCTCTCCACTTCCACTCCTCGACCACCTCAGGGTCAGCCTGTTTGATGAGAGCGCGGACATGGGAGAGCGTCTTGCCCCTCCAGTCGTCTAGTTCCTTGATTCTGGCGTCGATCAGCCGAGAAGGGGATTCGCCGTTGGTCGTTGCGCTCTTTTTCATATTGTTTGCACCTCATTCGGCTGTTTTTCTATCTTGCGAAGCTACCAATCACCAATCATCCGCGCCAGCCTGCATGAGGCCGGCACCCGTTCCTGCATTCCGCCCAAATCCAATCGCAAGGCCAAAATCCGGTGGAACAGGCGCATGGGGCGATCGGCGGCACCATCGGGAGGATGTCGGAAATCTGCTCGACCATCGCTTCGGCCATCGAAGAGCAGGGCGCTGCGACGCGGGAAATCTCCCGCAACGTCCAGCAGGCGGCGCAGGGCACCCAAGAGGTAAGCGCCAACATCACCGACGTTCAACACGGCGCCAGCCAGTCCGGAACGGCGTCGTCACAGGTGTTGTCGGGCGCGAAGTCGCTTTCAAGCGAGAGCAACCGGTTGCAGCTGGAAGTCGGAAAATTCCTCAATACGGCCCGCGCGGCGTAAAGCGCTTTCGAGCCAGCCTGCCGCTCCCACTTCTCGGCTCGACCATGCCATTCAAAAGAAGAACGCCAACATGCAGATCCAGGTTTCGCTGTATCAATCCTTCAAGGTTGCGAAATACGCGTGAGATGTTCCCCTGGACCAGGCCGCCCCTTGCCGCAACGACGTCATGATGCTCGGGCTAAGTAATATCGACCGGTGAAATTTGTGACGCCCTTCAGATTCGCTAGAGCATAATCCGGAAAAGTGGAAACCGGGTTTCCGAAAAGATAATGCTCAAGCAAAGAGAATGAGATCATGATGAGATTCTACCTCGTCGCATCATGATCTAGTTCAACGGGTGCAAAGCCCCGCCGTGACTGACTGGTCTGTGACCCGTGGAAGCCTAAGCAAGAATATTGACTGAGATCGACGGGCTCGTTTCCGCGTTGGGCACAGCCGCAATGTTTTGTCCGGATTCGATCTGATTGCTGAGATCCTGAATTTCCTGACCCATTTGGGCCCTCGCGCGTTCTGCCTCGATCCAATCATGGCTGGAGGTGTGTTTGATTTTTCTCTTGAGGACCAGTTCCTCAAACACGCGCTTGACAGCACCTTCGGCGTCGGCGAATGCCTTCACTGCATCGGCATCGGTTTTTACGGATGACGCCGAGGTAGCATCGGAAGGGGTGGCGGTCTGTGTGGCCAGTTTGATTGCTGGGTCGCGATCAGGTGATGTCGCGCTTGCGTCGGGTGCCGAAGCATCGGCACCTTGATCAGGCGCTGTTGAATCGCCGCTACGCCGGCTGCCTCGTGCAGCGTCGCCGTATTCGACCGCAGCTTTTCCGATTCTCTGTGCAAGTTCCTTGGCTTTCCAGGCAATCGATTTCTCGTCACCGCCAAGTGTCCGCAACAACTCAAGTTCTTTGCGAGCGCGTTCGAGGTTGTCCAGGGCGTCCTGCTTGCGGCGAGCCAACAGATTCTCTTTGGCTTTCTCCAAAGTCTTTACAGCGTCGAGATCCTTTTGTTGATCGGCGGTATCGTCCGGCGTCCCGGAGGCTGACGGCGACGCATCGGAATCCGGTTTGACGACGCGAGCGGTCGCATTCGGCACATAGAGCGCCGGTATAGAACTGGTTGATGTGATGGCCACCATCTCGGACTCCTGGCTCAATGGGCCTGAAGCTCAATGGTGTCGCTGAGATAATGAAGAATCGATAAACTCGCCGGCCTGTATCCTTAAGAATCACTTAAGCCCCTTGAGGGGCCAACCATCAACTCATCAGGCACGCTTGGCCTCGATCGCATTCCAGATTCTGGCGGCGATATCAGGCCCGCCCAGCGCCGCAATCGCGCGGATGCCGGTCGGCGAGGTCACGTTGATTTCGGTGAGATAGCCGTCGATGACGTCGATGCCGACGAATAATAGTCCGCGCTCGCGCAGCGCCGGGCCTAATGCTGCGCAGATTTCGCGCTCGCGCGGCGAAAGCTCGGTGGCCTGGGCGGCGCCGCCGCGCACCATGTTGGAGCGAAGATCGTCCGCCGCCGGCACCCGATTGACGGCGCCGGCGAATTCGCCGTCGACCAGGATGATGCGCTTGTCGCCATGTTTGATCTCGGGAAGAAAGCGCTGGATCACCCACGGTTCGCGGAACGTCACCGAAAACATGTCGTAGAGCGAGCCGAAATTCATGTCCTGCGGCATGACGCGAAAGACCGCGGCGCCGCCGTGGCCGTGCAGCGGTTTCATAACCACCGCGCCGTGCTTGTCGCGGAATGCGTTGATCTCGTCGAGATCGCGCGAGATCAGGGTCGGCGGCATCAAATGCGGGAAATCCATCACGAAGATCTTTTCCGGCGCGTTGCGCACGCTGGCGGGATCGTTCACCACCAGCGTCTTCGGATGCAGCCGCTCGAGAAAATGCGTCGAGGTGATGTAGGCGAGATCGAACGGCGGGTCTTGCCGCAGCAGGATGACGTCGAATGCCGCCAGCGGTTCGCGCCGCGGCTCGCCGAGCGTGAAATGGTCGCCGGGCTTATCGCGCACGGTGAGCAATTGTACGGGGGCGACCAGCTCCTCTCCGAGCAGCGAGAGCTTGTCGGGCGTGTAATAGGAAAGCCCGTGGCCGCGCTTCTGCGCTTCCAGCAGCAGCGCGAATGTTGAATCGCCGCGGATGTTGATGCGCGCGATGGGGTCCATCTGGACGGCGACATTCAATTTCATTTGCTGTTCCGGAATTTGGCTCTGTGGGATGGGGTCTCAGGTGCTGGCGTCGAACGCCGCCAACAGATGGCGCGGCAGCCGTCGCGGCGCAATCAGCATCGCGTCGAAACGCAGGTCGAAATCGGCGTGCTCGGGATGCACCATCAGCCAGGCTTGCGCGGCATCAATGATGCGCTGCTGCTGGCGCGGAGTCACGGCATAGGCAGCGTCGTCGAGGCTGGCGCGGGCCTTGACCTCGATAAACGCCAGCAGATTGCGCCGTCGCGCGACGATGTCGATCTCGCCATAGGGGGTGCGAAAACGTTTGGCCAGAATGCGATAGCCCTTGGCCATCAGATAGGCGGCGGCGCGCGCTTCCGCGGAGATGCCGGTTCGAAACGCCGCGACGCGCGCGGGGGCAGGGGGTTTTGGAAGCTTATCGGGCGGTAAGACACCGTCAGTCTTCGCCATGGTCGCCTTTCGCGCTGGCTTCCTTGGCGAGTTCAAGCGCGCGGGCATAGATTTCGCGGCGCGACCGGCCGGACAATTCGACCGCGTGCGCCACCGCATCCTTCACGCTGTCGCGTTTGAGGGATGATCGCAACAGATCGTCCAGCGCATCCTCTGCCATGATCTGTGCGCCCGCCGCGGGCGGTCCGATCACCAGCACGAATTCGCCGCGCGTCTCCAGCGTGTCGGCGGCCAGCGCCAGTTCGGAAACCGATGCGCGCCTGACATCTTCATGCATTTTCGTCATTTCGCGGCAGATCGCGGCATCGCGCGCGCCCATGATCTCAGCGAGATCGGCAAGGGTGTCCTGGACGCGGTTTCCGGATTCGAACATGACCAGCGTCGCGTCGATCCGCGCGAGCTCTGTAAGTCGCGCACGGCGCGCGGTCTCTTTGGCCGGCAGAAACCCTTCGAAGAAAAACCGATCGGTGGGCAGCGCCGCCACCGAGAGCGCTGCCAGCACCGAGGATGGCCCCGGCAGCGCGATCACTGGATGACCGGCCGCGCAGACGTCGCGCACCAGCTTGAAGCCAGGATCGGAAATCAGGGGCGTGCCGGCATCCGAGACCAATGCGATGGAGGCGCCCTGCGCCAGCCGCTCCAGGATCTTTGGCCGCGCCAGCGCGGCGTTATGCTCGTGATAGGGTTTGAGAAGCGCGGAGATGGCGTAGCGCTCGGTCAGCCGGCGGGTGATGCGGGTATCTTCGCAGGCGATGATGTCGACGCCGGCCAGGGTTTCCAGGGCGCGCAAGGTGATGTCGCCGAGATTGCCGATCGGTGTTGCCACCAGATGAAGACCCGGAACCGCCTTCGGCGCGGTCAGAATATGGCCGCCCACGGAAAATGTCCGGGCGGCGGGCCCGGTCAGGCCTTCAGGTCTATTTATGGGGGCAGCTTTTGCGCGCATAATGCCAATCTAGAAGCAACACGGCGCTTACGCCACAATCGTGCGTGCCTGGAAGTCCGTGCCCGCACAACGGCGAGGGAACAGGGTCCTGCAACCGGCGTCCGCGCCGCAACGCCATAATCCTTTTGTTTTGGTTAACTATTCGCCGACAATATGCCTGAATCCCCCCTCCTGATCATCGGAGGTTCAAGTCGTGGCCGATTTCGGTCGGTCAAGAGAAGAGATGCAATGGTGGGCCCGCTCAATCCTAAATCCCGCTCTTCGGGGTCAACCCGGCGCACGGCGCTAGGCCTGATTCTCAGCGCGCCCCTGCTTGGGGCTTGCGCCGGTGTGCAGCAGAGCCTCAGCTCGTTTTCCAATCCATTCGGTTCGCAGCCTGGTCCCTCGGGACCGCCTCAGCAGCCGCTCGTGGCGGGCACCGGGCAGGTCAAGGTCGGATTGATCCTGCCGCTGTCGGCCTCCGGCAATGCCGGCGTCGCGGCGCAATCGATGAAGAATGCCGCCGAAATGGCGCTGGCGGAATTCCAGAATCCCAATATCCAGCTTCTGATCAAGGATGATGCCGGCAACCCGCAAGGCGCGCAGCAGGGAACGCAGCAGGCGCTCGACGAAGGCGCGGAGATCATTCTGGGTCCGTTGTTTGCGTTGTCGGTGCCGGCGACGGCCCAGTTGACACGTGCGCGGGGCACATCGGTGATCGCGTTCTCGACCGATTCGAGCGTGGCCGGCCGGGGGGTCTATCTCCTGAGCTTCCTCCCCGAGTCCGACGTCAACCGGATCATCGAATACGCTGCCAGCACCGGAAAACGGTCCTTTGCGGCGCTGTTGCCGGAGAATGCCTATGGCAATGTGGTGGAGGCCGCGTTCAAGCAGGCGGTAGGCCGCAGGGGCGGGCGCATCGTCGCGTTTGAAAAATATGGCGCCGACCGCGCCACGGCCGCGCGGACGGTGGCGCAGGCGCTTAACCAGGCCGATGCGCTTTTTATCGCAGACGATGGCGACTCGGTGGTGACGGTGACCGACGCGCTGACCGCAGCCGGGGCTAATTTGAAAAACATCCAGCTTCTCGGCACCGGACTGTGGGACAATCCGCGCGTGTTCGCGAACCCCGCCTTGCAGGGCGGCCTTTACGCCGCGCCGGACCCTTCCGGCTTCCGGAGTTTCTCAGGCCGCTACCGCGCCAAATTCGGAGCCGACGCGGTGCGCACCGCGACGCTCGCCTATGACGCGGTCGCGCTTGTCGCGGCGCTGGCGAAAACCCAAGGGCCCCAACGGTTCTCGCCGGAGGTGCTGACCAATCCTTCCGGGTTTGCCGGTATCGACGGCCTGTTTCGATTCCGCGCTGACGGCACCAACGAGCGCGGCCTTGCGGTGATGCGCGTGGGATCGGGCGGCGGCGTGCCGGTCGCCGGATCGCCAAAGAGTTTTGGCGCCTAATCTCTCGTCGCCCTGCGAAAGCAGCGGCCCATAACCACCGGGTTCAGTTGTTGCGAAAGGCCTCTGCCACATCGTCTTAACGAGAGGCCGCGCCGTATGGATCCCTGCTTTCGCAGGGACGACGCTTTGAATCTACGCCGCTAGATCAGCCACCACCGCGTCGAGCACCGGAAATCCGGCCTGGGTGACACGCAGCCGCCCGCTGGCATCGACTGATATGGCGCCCTGTTCGCGCAGCACCGCGATGCGACGGGGATCGAGCGCGCGGCCCGATAAAGCCGCATAGCGCTGCGGATCGATACCCTCAGCGAGCCGCAAGCCCATCAGCAAGAATTCATCGGCGCGCTCTTCGCTGTTCAGGCGATCGTCGGTGATGACACCGTGGCCGGTCGCCTCGACACGCATCAGCCACGCTTCAGGGCGCTTTTCGGTTGCGATCGCATGTCTGACGCCAGCGATATCAAGCCGGCCATGGGCGCCGGGACCGATGCCGGCGTATTCCTCGCCGCGCCAATAAACCAGATTATGCCTGCATTCCGCGCCGGCACGCGCGTGGTTTGAGATCTCATAGGCCGGCAGTCCATACTTCGCGCAGACATCCTGCGTGACATCATACAGCTCGCGCGCGGTCGCCTCTTCCGGCGTCTTCAGTTTGCCCGCGGCATGTAAACCGAAGAACGGCGTCTCCGGTTCGATCGTGAGTTGATAGAGCGACAGATGCTCGGCGGCCTCCGTGATCGCGAGTTTCAACTCGTCCGCCCACATCTTGGGCGTCTGGTCGGGACGGGCGTAAATCAGATCGAACGAATAACGATCAAAGGCGGTGCGCGCGATCGCAACGGCGTCGAGTGCTTCGCGCGCGGTGTGCAGGCGTCCCAGCGCCTTCAGCGAGGGGTCGTCCAGCGCCTGCACGCCGAGCGAAACCCGGTTGACGCCGGCGGTGCGGTAGCCGCTAAACCGTGTGGCCTCAACGCTGGTGGGGTTGGCTTCCAGCGTGACTTCCACGCCGGGCGCCACGCGCCAGTGTTTGCCGATCGCGTCCAAAATCGCGCCGACGGTTTGCGGCCGCATCAGGGATGGCGTGCCGCCGCCCAGAAAAATGGATGATACCTCCCGGCCTGGCGCGCGCGCGGCGGTAGTTTCGATTTCGCGTGCGAACGCGCGTGAGAATCGTTCTTCGTCGATCGGGGCGTGACGAACATGGCTGTTGAAATCGCAATACGGACATTTCGACAGGCAAAATGGCCAGTGCACGTAAACGCCGAAGGCATCTCTTCCCTCCCCCGCTTGCAGGGGTGCCGCGTCAGCGCTGGTCAAGGCAAATCTCCGCCAGCTTTACGAATGCGCGGGCGCGATGCGACAGCCCAAGCCCAAGCGGCGGCAGGCCGTGCTTCTCGATGCTGGTCATTTCGCCGAAGGTGCGGGTGTATCCATTGGGCATGAACGCCGGGTCGTAGCCAAAGCCGGCGGTTCCGCGTGGCGGCCACACCAGCGTTCCGTCGGCGCGCGCCTCGACCTCTTCGAGATGACCGTCGGGCCACGCGACGCACAATGCGGAAACGAAATGCGCTGTTCGCTGCGAAGGTGTCGTCGCGCCGCGTTCCCCTAGCAGACGTTCGATGCGCGCCATCGCGGCCATAAAATCCTTGTTGTCGCCGGCCCAGCGCGCGGAGAAAATCCCGGGCGCGCCATCCAGCGCGTCGACCACCAACCCGGAATCGTCAGCAAACGCCGGGAGTTGCGCTGATTTCGCCGCGGCGGCCGCCTTGATCCGGGCGTTGGCGAGGAATGTGTCGCCGGTCTCGTCAGGCTCGCCAAGGCCAAGCTCGCCCGCCGATATCGCCTCGACGCCGTGCGGCGCCAGCAGTTCGCGCATCTCGGCGAGCTTGCCAGGATTGTGGGTCGCGATCACGAGCTTGCCTGTGATTCGGCGATGCATGTGCTTTAAGTCTACGCTAGGGAGAGCGCGATCAGCAAAAGCGGATTTGCGACCCTACTCACGCCACGGCCATTTTCTGCAGATCCACCAGCCGCGCCACGCCCTTGCGCGCCAGCGCCATCAGCGCCAGGAATTCGTCCTGCGAGAACGGCGTCTTTTCTGCCGTGCCCTGCACCTCGATGATGCGGCCGTCGCCGGTCATGACAAAATTGGCGTCGGTATCGGCCTCCGAATCCTCGGCGTAATCGAGGTCGAGCACCGGCGTGCCGCCAAAGATGCCGCACGAGATCGCGGCCACGTTGTCGCGCAGCACGTTGCCCTTCACCATGTTGCGGCTCTTCATCCAGCCGATGCAGTCGGCCAATGCGACCCATGCGCCGGTGATCGAGGCCGTACGGGTGCCGCCATCGGCCTGCAGCACGTCGCAGTCCACGGTAATCTGGCGCTCACCGAGCGCCTCGAGGTCGAGTGTGGCGCGCAGCGAGCGGCCGATCAGGCGCTGGATTTCGACGGTGCGGCCGTTCTGCTTGCCGGCGGAAGCCTCGCGGCGGGTGCGCTCCAGTGTGGCCCGCGGCAGCATGCCGTACTCGGCCGTGACCCAGCCCCGGCCCTGGCCCTTGAGCCATGGCGGCAGCCGCTCTTCCAGGGTTGCCGTCACCAGCACGTGGGTGTCGCCGAATTTGACCATGCAGGAACCCTCGGCGTATTTGACCACGCCGCGTTCCAGCGACACGGCGCGCAGTTCATCCGGCGCACGGCGGCTTGGCCGCATGGGAATCCTCCAAAAATTCAGCAAAAAGGTTGTGGCTCGCGGTGCTTGTAGGAGGGGGAAGGGGCAGCGGCAAGGCCCTTGCCACCCCTTAAGGGGCTAATGCGCGCTTGTAACCGACCCCTGAGATGGACAAATTAGGGTGAGTTGTAAGGAGTAGCTTGTGGCCCACCACGATCCGATTGGCCTGATCGCGCCGAATGCCGGGCTCGCCCAGCTCAACGAGCGTTCCCGGGACATCTTTCGTCAAATCGTCGAGAGTTATCTCGCGACCGGCGAACCCGTCGGTTCGCGCAATATTTCGCGCCTGATCGCGGTGCCGCTGTCGCCGGCCTCGGTGCGGAACGTGATGTCCGATCTGGAACAGCTTGGCCTGATTTACGCGCCGCACACCTCGGCTGGCCGGCTGCCGACCGAATTGGGCTTACGTTTTTTTGTCGATGCCTTGATGCAGGTTGGCGATCTGACCGAGCCGGAGCGGCAGTCGATCCAGAGCCAGCTTACTTCCGTCGGCAAGGGGCAATCGGTCGAAGCAGCCCTTGGCGAAGCTTTGACACGGCTGTCCGGCCTGACCCGGGCCGCGGCGGTGGTACTGACCGCAAAATCCAATTCGCGGCTGAAGCATATCGAATTCGTGCGGCTGGAGCCGGAGCGGGCGCTGGTGGTGCTGGTCGGTGAAGACGGCCAGGTCGAGAACCGCGTGCTGACGCTGCCGCCCGGGGTTCCCTCGTCGGCGCTCACGGAAGCCACCAATTTTCTCAATGCGCGAATTCGCGGTCGCACGCTGGCGGAGGCGCGCCTTGAACTTGAAACCGCATTGACGCAAAATCGCGCCGAGCTCGATCAGCTGACGCAGAAGGTGATCGCCGCCGGTGTCGCGAGCTGGTCCGGCGGTGAAAGCGACGACCGGCAGCTGATCGTGCGCGGTCACGCCAATCTGCTGGAAGATTTGCACGCGCTTGAAGATCTGGAGCGCGTGCGATTGTTGTTCGACGATCTCGAGACCAAGCGCGGCGTGATCGATCTGTTGGGACGCGCGGAACGCGCCGAGGGCGTGCGGATTTTCATCGGATCGGAGAACAAGCTGTTTTCGCTGTCCGGCTCTTCCACGATCATCGCGCCCTACAGCGATGCCGCCGGTCACATCGTCGGCGTTCTCGGCGTGATCGGGCCGACGCGGCTTAACTATGCCCGGGTCATTCCGACGGTGGATTATGCGGCGCGCATCGTCAGCCGGATGCTGGGTGGATGATCCGTCCGACACGAGCCCGGGGTTTTGTTTTGACGCGTTTTCCTCACGCGAACCGGGATCCGCTTCGCTCACGCTATGGCGCTTGATTTTCCGCGCTTAAAGCACGATATCCCGCGATAGCAACTCTCCCGCATTGATCCCAGACAATTTCAAGAAGGCAGTCTATGACCGATCCCAACCGGCAGAAGGACGATCCGGTGAACCCGGCGCAGGCCAGCGAGCCCGTGGTTTCCAAGCCGTACATCATGCCCGACGATCCCGAGGAAGGATCGGCGGAAGCGCTGGCGAAGGAGGCCGCGGAATCGCGCGACAAGATGCTGCGGACGCTTGCGGAAATGGAGAACCTGCGCAAGCGTACAGCGCGCGAAGTTGCCGATGCCCGCACCTATGGCATCTCCGGTTTCGCGCGCGACGTTCTCGATATCGCTGATAATCTGCAGCGCGCGCTCGATGCGGTCCCGGCCGAGGCCAAGGCCGCCGCCGATCCTGGCCTCAAGGCGCTGATCGAAGGTGTCGAGCTGACCGAGCGATCGCTTCTCAACACGCTGGAGAAGAACGGCGTCAAGAAATTCGACCCATCGGGCGAGAAATTCGATCCGAATTTTCAGCAGGCGATGTATGAGGTCCCCGATCCTTCGGTGCCCGCGGGAACGGTGGTCCAGGTCGTGCAGGCCGGCTACATGATCGGCGATCGCGTGTTGCGGCCGGCTCTGGTTGCGGTGTCGAAGGGCGGCGCGAAGGTCAGCGCATCCGAGTAAAGGGCTGCTCGGCCCGGCGGTGATTGACCCTCGTCCATGGCTTGAGAAACAGCTTCTTAACGCTGATCTCCTAGTGTTTGGCGGTATCGTTGCCGGACGCCGCCATAACATGAATATCGAGGCTGGGCCTCACCCCATGCACCGACAGGAGCACCCGGTGGCTGCACCGGCGCTGCTGCCGTGGCTTTCGGTCGTTATCCTGTCTATAGCGGCAGTTGTCCTGCGACACCTCCTCGCGGCGAACACCGACGTGAGCTGGCTGCTTACGGTTGGCGAGCGGGTCCTTGACGGTCAGCGTTTGTATATCGATGTGGTCGAGACCAATCCGCCAATGGCGGTCTTGGTGTACATTCCGGGAATTGCCATAGCGCGGGTACTCGGGCTGCCCGTAGAAGTTGTGACGGACAGCCTGATGTTCGCCGCAATAATCGTTTCGCTCGCGATAATCGCGAGCATCCTTAGAAACTCATCGGTTCTTGATGGTGCGCAAAGCCGCCCGCTGGCACCTCTCGCATTTGCCGTGCTCGCCATTCTGCCAATGCAGGCGTTCGGTCAACGCGAACACATCGCGATCCTGGTGCTGTTGCCGTTACTAGCCGTGTTTAGCGTGCGCATGAAAGGGGAGGCACCGTCGACCTGGATGGCAGTCGTCGCCGGGTGTGGCGCCGGCGTCGCATTGTCGTTCAAGCCGCATTTTGCCGTCGGAATACTCTGCGCAGTGGGCTGTGTCGCCATCTACTCGCGATCGTGGAAAGTAGTGTTTACGCTGGAAAATCTGACGGCTGCGGCAATCGTTTTGCTTTACGCCGCAAGCGTTATCGCATTCTTCCCGGAGTTCTTCACCACTATCGGGCCTCTGGTCCGCGATGTTTATATTCCCGTCGGTCTCTCATTCCAGACGCTTCTGGAAAAACCTGCCTTGCCAATCTGGGGTGTGACGATCCTTGCGACAATTGTCCTGAAACGACACGACAAGATTGATGCGGCGTGCCTGCTGTTACTCACGACATCGCTGGGGTTTGCGGCTGTATTCGTTTTGCAGCGGAAGGGATGGCCCTATCATTCGTATCCGATGATCACGCTGGCGATACTCGCCCTCGCCTATGCGCTTGCGTCGAACACGCCTCGCACCGCGCTTGATCGCGCATGTCGCGCGGGGGCGATTATCCTGTTTGCGGTCTTGTTCGCGCGATCCATGCTGTGGTTCGATGTTGCATTCGATGCGCGGCCGCTTCAGGCCGCGGTAGCGCGGCTTGGACCCAATCCAAAGATTCTTGCGATCACCGCGGAACCCGGGCTCGGGCACCCGCTCGTGCGCGCACTCAACGGCACCTGGGTCTCACGGCAGCAGGGGTTGTGGGTCGAAGCTTATCTTGAATACATGCGGCAACACGACATGATCGGACCACAAGCCAATCTGGCGCTGGATTTCTATGCCGCTCGCGAACGTGCGATGCTGATCGAAGACATCAATCGGGTCCGGCCAAGCGTGATCCTGGTGGACAACTTGACCGGCGACTGGAGCGCATGGCTGCAGTCGCATCCTGACGTTTCCGGTTTATTGAGAGATTTCCAATTGGCGGAAACTATCAACGGTATCGAAATTCTCAGTAGAGGGCGTTGACGCTTCGCGCAGGGCTCGGCGAAATAACCGCCGCGCAGGCATCACGCGCCTCGATATGCCTAGCGCGGTTGAATTCCGTCGCGCACGGCGCGGAAGCGTGGAAAGGCTTTCGGCCATTGCTCGCGCGGGGCGCTTCCAATGATCCGCAAGGAGCTCGGGCCGCCGAAGCGTAACCATTGCACCACGCTGACGGCGGTATTGTCCTTGCCGCTGGTCGCATCGATGCGCGTTTCATAGCCGGGCATGCCGTCGATGCGAATAGGCTCCGACATCGTAATCCGCGCGTCGCGTACCCCGGGAATGGTCGTTGCGGCCTGTTGGGCAAACCGGCCGCGATCCTCGGGCTGCGCCGGCGTAGCTCCGATGACGCCGATCACCATGAAGGGTTTCGGCTCAAAACCGGTTACCTCGTCGCCGTCGGCGAGAATAATGGCAGCGCCAGGCGCCAGCGTGCGGACATTCTTGAAATCGCTGAGCTCGCTGATCTTGAACGGTATCAGTCCAAGCTGCTCTTCAACCGGAACTTCCTTGCGGATCACCGCCGAGGCGAACATCTGCCGCACGGCATCGTCGCTGTAGATTTTGGTGGCATTTTCGGGAACTTGCACGGCGACATAGCCGGAGAACGTGCCGCCCGGCAGGATCATCGAATAGCGCCGCACATTGGTCGCGCCGTCCTTGGCGCTTTCAGCGGTATAGTAGGCAAGACCTGCGGCGGTCTCGATGCTCTCAGGCTTTATGCCGCTGGTGCCCGTAGGATTGGCCCTGAAGGCATTCATGACTTCGCCATAGGCCTCGGCCGGGAGCTCCGTCACCAACACCTTGACGCTCTGGTCCTCGGTTTCAAATCCGACGAATGATTTTGCACGGATGAGGCCCACAAGCGGCGTCATCCCGACCCGCATGCCTGGCGGAAAAATCGGGTCCGCGGCGAAGGCAGGACAGATGGCGGTGACGAACAGGGCAACCGCGAACAATAGTCGAATGGGCTTCATGAAAATTCTACTGGGTTTGCATTGAGGCCGTTCAATGGTCGGCCGGTGTGGCCCTTTTCCAAGGGGCCACGTTTTCAGTCCGCCCGCTTTTAGCGGTTTTGACGATCCGGCAACAGGCCACGCCGCGATTCCGTTCCCTTAAACCCTATCACCTTCCGGGTCCCGATCGCGCCGGCTTTGGTGGCCTACCTGCTGGTGAGGCTGCGCGCCTCGCTCGGACCGGTCCGGGCCGGAAGCCGACACTATCTTTCAAAGGTTTAGGGTTTCGAGGGCTAAGGTTGCGGCTCGGTCCTTGCAGGGCCTGCCCCCTCTCCTATATGAGGCACACCGTCGCAATATCGCGAGCATTTGATCGTTTGGGGGTTTGGATTGGTGCGCCGTCAGGGCCCAGCCAACCTGCCGCAAAAAGAAGGGTATGAGGACCATGGGAAAGGTCATTGGGATCGATCTCGGCACCACGAATTCGTGCGTTGCCGTAATGGATGGCAAAACGGCGAAAGTCATCGAAAACGCCGAGGGCATGCGGACGACCCCGTCGATTGTCGCCTTTAGCGATGACGGCGAGCGCCTCGTCGGACAGCCCGCCAAGCGCCAGGCGGTGACCAATCCCGAGCGGACTTTCTTTGCGGTCAAGCGCCTCGTCGGTCGCCGCTATGACGACCCGATGGTCGAAAAGGACAAGAAGCTCGTCCCCTACAAGATCGTCAAGGCGTCCAACGGCGACGCCTGGGTCGAAGCCGACGGCAAGACCTACTCGCCCTCGCAGATTTCCGCTTTCATTCTGCAGAAGATGAAAGAGACTGCGGAAGCCCATCTCGGCCAGAAGGTCGATCAGGCCGTCATCACCGTTCCCGCCTATTTCAACGACGCGCAACGTCAGGCCACCAAGGATGCCGGCAAGATCGCCGGCCTTGAAGTGCTGCGCATCATCAACGAGCCGACCGCGGCCGCGCTGGCTTACGGTCTGGACAAGACGAAGACCGGCACCATCGCGGTGTACGACCTCGGCGGCGGCACCTTCGACATATCGATCCTCGAAATAGGTGACGGCGTGTTCGAGGTGAAGTCGACCAACGGCGACACCTTCCTTGGCGGCGAAGACTTCGACATGCGGCTCGTCAGCTATCTGGCCGATGAATTCCAGAAAGAGCAGGGCATCAACCTGCGCAACGACAAGCTTGCCCTGCAGCGCCTGAAAGAGGCTTCCGAAAAGGCCAAGATCGAATTGTCTTCGACCACGCAGACCGAAATCAATCTGCCGTTCATCACCGCCGATCAGTCCGGGCCGAAGCATCTGACGATGAAATTGACGCGCGCCAAATTCGAAGCGCTGGTCGATGATCTCGTCCAGAAGACCATCGAGCCTTGCCGCAAAGCGCTGAAGGATGCCGGCCTCACCGCCGGCGAGATCGGCGAAGTGGTGCTGGTCGGCGGCATGACCCGCATGCCGAAGGTCCAGGAAATGGTGAAGCAGTTGTTCGGCAAGGAGCCGCACAAGGGCGTCAATCCTGACGAAGTCGTCGCCATTGGAGCTGCTATCCAGGCCGGTGTGCTGCAGGGCGACGTCAAGGACGTGCTGCTGCTCGACGTGACGCCGCTGTCGCTCGGCATCGAGACGCTGGGTGGCGTGTTCACGCGCATCATCGATCGCAACACCACGATCCCGACCAAGAAGAGCCAGGTGTTCTCGACTGCCGAGGATAACCAGAACGCCGTCACCATCCGCGTCTTCCAGGGCGAGCGTGAAATGGCGGCCGACAACAAGGTTCTCGGTCAGTTCGATCTGATGGGCATTCCTCCGGCGCCGCGCGGCATGCCGCAGATCGAGGTGACCTTCGACATCGACGCCAATGGCATTGTCAACGTGTCGGCAAAGGACAAGGCGACCGGCAAGGAGCAGCAGATCCGGATCCAGGCATCCGGCGGTCTGTCCGAGGCCGACATCCAGAAGATGGTCAAGGACGCCGAGGCCAATGCCGCCGAGGACAAGAAACGCCGCGAAGCGGTCGATGCCAAGAACCATGCCGACGCTCTGGTGCACTCGACCGAGAAAGCGCTGGCCGAGCATGGTTCGAAGGTCGCGGAGAGCGAGCGCCGCGCCATCGAGGACGCGGTCAGCGATTTGAAGGAAGCGCTGAAGGGTGACGATGCCGAGGCGATCAAGGCCAAGACCAACACGGTGGCACAGACTTCCATGAAGCTCGGCGAGGCGATGTACAAGCAGCAGGCCGAGAGCGATGCGGCCAAGGATGCTGCGAAGGACGACGTGGTCGACGCGGAGTTCACCGAAGTCGACGACGACAAGAACAACAAGAAGTCTGCTTAAACGGGCGATTACCATGACCCTCGTTCTGAAGAGCACGCAGCGCGTCTCAAAGGATGGGGGTCATTTTTCGTTAAGCCGGAGGCTGCATCTTCACGGACGCATTCCTTCGGAATGAGGACGAACTTCGGGCGGATTTGACGGATGTCCACCAAGCGCTGCTACTACGAAACTCTTGAAGTCGACCGGAATGCGGATGAGTCCCGTCTCAAGGCGGCGTTCCGCAAGCTTGCGATGAAGTGGCACCCGGACAAGAATCCCGGCGATGCCTCGAGCGAAATCCGCTTCAAGGAAATCAACGAAGCCTACGAAGTTCTCAAAGACGGCGACAAGCGCGCCGCCTATGACCGGTTCGGCCATGCAGCCTTCGAGCAGGGCGCGGGCGGCGGTCCCGGATTCGGCGCGGGCTTTGCCTCGTCATTCTCCGATATTTTCGAAGACCTGTTCGGCATGGCTGGGCAACGCGGACGCGGCGGCGGGCGCGAGCGTGGCGCCGACCTGCGCTACAATATGGAAATCACGCTGGAGGAAGCCTTCCTCGGCAAGACCGCCCAGATCGAGATCCCGGTTTCGGTTACCTGCGAATCCTGCTCGGGCACGGGCGCGAAAGCCGGCACCAAGCCGAAGACCTGCTCGATGTGCGGCGGCGCGGGCCGGGTGCGGCAGGCGCAGGGATTTTTCACGCTGGAGCGAACCTGCCCCGGCTGTCAGGGTCGCGGCCAGATGATCGAAGACCCGTGCCCCTCATGCTCGGGTTCGGGCCGGGTGATGCGCGAGCGGACATTGTCGGTCAATATCCCGCAGGGCGTCGAAGACGGCACGCGCATCCGGCTTGCCGGCGAAGGCGAGGCCGGCGTCCGTGGCGGGCCGCCGGGCGATCTCTATATTTTCCTGTCGCTGGCCACGCATCAGTTCTTTCAGCGCGATGGCGCTGATCTGCACTGTCGCGTCCCGATCTCGATGGTGACGGCGGCGCTGGGGGGCGAATTCGAGGTGCCGACCATCGACAAGGGCAAGACCAAGGTGAAAGTCCCGTCCGGAACCCAATCCGGCCGGCGCTTTCGCATTGCATCAAAGGGCATGCCGGTGCTTCGCTCGCGTCAGACCGGAGACATGTATGTCCAGGTCGTGGTCGAAACGCCGCAAAATCTGACCAAGAAGCAGCAGGAATTGCTCGCCGAGTTCGAAAAATTATCGTCCGGCGCAACGCAACCGGAAGCAGCGGGTTTCTTCACTAAGGTCAAGGACTTCTTTGGTAACCGCGCTACCTCGCAGTGACGGTCCGGCTTGACCGTATCGCCTGCTATCTATACCTCTTTATGACTATTTTCTGACACTACCGCTCATTGCGGTCCCGCCTGGTAGCGACATGCCTTTGCAATCGTCCGTGCGTGCGTTGAAGAAGCCTCCTCGTCTCGACGATGAGGTTCGTTTTCTTCGTTCATGGATCGAAAAGCCGCTTCACATGGGCGCGGTGATGCCTTCGGGCCGGGTGCTGGCGCGCACCATGGCGCAGTATGTCAATGTCGATTCCTCGGAGCCGGTCGTCGAACTTGGGCCGGGGACCGGTGCGATCACCAACGCGCTGATTGAGCATGGCGTCGATCAGAAGCGTCTCGTACTGGTCGAATATAATCCGGGCTTCTGTGCGCTGCTGCGGGATCGCTATCCCCACGCCAAGGTGGTGCAGGGCGACGCCTATGCGTTGCGAGACTCGCTCTGGAACGTGTTGAGCGCTCCCGCATCCGCTGTCGTGTCCGGCCTGCCGCTCGTCACCAAGCCGATGCTGACGCGCCTCAAATTGATCCGCGATGCCTTCGTCGCGCTGGCGCCGGGCGCGCCGTTCGTGCAGTTCACCTATTCGGTTGCGCCGCCAATTCCGAAATCGCTGCCGGGCGTGTCCACAGAAGCCTCCGAGCGCATCTGGATGAACCTTCCGCCGGCCCGTGTCTGGGTGTATCGCAAGCGCTGAACCGCCTCGCACCGCTAAAGCGGTGGGTTCGTCCTGAATGCGATTTAAATCATGTCCGCGCTGAAAATCCTCGTGATCCCCGGCTCGCTTCGCACCGGCTCGCTCAATGCGAGGCTTGCGGCGGCGGCGGCATACCAGTTCGCGCAGGCCGGCGCGGAAGTTACCCGCATTTCGCTCGGTGATTTTCCGCTGCCGATTTATGACGGCGATTTGCAGACCAAATCCGGCGTGCCGAAGAATGCGATCAATCTCAAGCGCATGATCGGCGCGCATCATGGCGTCCTGATCGTGACCCCGGAATACAATTCGTCGGTGCCGCCTTTGGTCAAGAATACCATCGACTGGGTGACGCGGGTGCAGGATGCGCATGAAACCCGCGGCCAGGTCTTTCGCGAACGCGCGTTTGCGATCGCGGCGGCATCGGAAAGCCGGCTCGGCGGAACGCGATCTCTGGCGGCGCTGCGGCTGATTCTGTCCGCCTGCCACGCCACGGTCATTCCGAACCAGCTCGCGCTGTCGTTCGCAGGAGCGGCATATGATGATATGGACAGATTAAAGCATCCGGGCGATATCGAAGCGCTCAACGCGGTGGTGCGGCAGCTGATAGACGCTTCCCAACGCATGATGTGAGGTGACATGCAGCCATCGAATATCGCTTCCCGCGACCGGTTGATTGTGGCGCTCGATCTGCCCGGCGTCACTGCTGCCGAAGCGATGATTGCCCGGCTCGGCGACAGCGTGACGTTTTACAAGATCGGCTACCAGCTCGCCTATGCCGGAGGACTGCCGCTGGTGCGGCAGCTCGCTGATAGGGGCAAGAAGGTTTTCGTCGATCTCAAGCTGCACGACATCGGCAACACAGTCGCGCGCGGCGTCGAGAGTGTCGCGGCTCTCGGCGCGACGTTCCTGACCGTGCACGCCTATCCACAGACCATGAAGGCGGCGGTCGAGGCCCGCGCGGGATCGGGTTTGAAAATTCTCGCCGTCACCGTGCTGACTTCTTATGATGACGGCGATCTCCACGCTGCCGGTTATCGTCTCGGCGTATCCGATCTGGTCGAAGCCCGCGCCCAACAGGCGCAGGTGCTCGGGGTCGACGGCCTCGTGTGCTCGCCGGAAGAGGCGGCGTCCTTACGCAAGATTGTGGGTCATCAGATGAATCTGGTGACGCCGGGTATTCGTCCCTCAGGCACGGCCGCCGGCGACCAGAAACGCATCATGACGCCGGCCCGCGCCATTGCCGCTGGTGCGGATTATCTGGTGGTTGGGCGGCCGGTGATGGAAGCCGCCGATCCCAAGGCAGCGGCGGACGCCATCCACGCCGAGATCGTGCAGGCGCTGGCCTGAATAAAAAGGGAAAATGAGAGATGGCAAAGGCCTACTGGATCGCGCGCGTCGATGTTCACAACATGGACGGCTACAAGGAATACATCGCGCAGAACGGCGCGGTGTTCAAGAAATACGGCGCCAAGTTTCTGGTGCGCGGCGGCAAGTTCGACGCCAAGGAAGGCTCGTCGCGGTCGCGTAATGTGGTGCTGGAATTCAAGGATTATGAAACCGCGCTGGCCTGCTACAATTCACCGGAATATGCCCGACTGGTCGCGATCCGCGGCCCCCATTCCGAGTGCGACCTCGTGATAACAGAAGGTTACGACGGGCCGCAGCCTTAATCAGAGCCTGATTGGTTGCCCGAACAGCCTGCCCCGGCTATACGGCAAGGGCTGGCGAGGTCTAGAAAATGTCCGACATGCGCTTGATCGTTGCGGGGGCCGGCGGCCGGATGGGCAGAGCGCTGACGCGTGTCATCTCGGAAACATCAGGCACCGTCCTCACCGGGGCGCTGGAGGCGCCCGGCTCTGAACTCCTGGGAAAGGATGCCGGGACGCTGGCGGGCTTGCCCGCTAATGGCGTTCTCATCTCGGCCGATCTGTGGTCGCTGTCGGCAAACGCCGACGGCATTCTCGACTTCACCGTGCCGGGGGCGACTATTGCCAATGTCGCCATCGCGGCCCAGCGAGGCCTTGTTCACGTCATCGGCACCACGGGTCTCTCGTCGTCGGATGAAGCGGTAATCAAGAGCGTCACCTCGCGCGCCATTGTCGTCAAATCCGGCAATATGAGTCTGGGCGTCAACCTGTTGGCGGCGCTGGTGAAGCGGGTCGCGCAATCGCTGGACGAAAGTTTCGATATCGAGATTCTGGAGATGCATCACAGGGCCAAGGTCGATGCACCCTCGGGCACTGCATTGATGCTTGGAGAGGCCGCCGCCGCGGGCCGCAAGGTCGCGCTTGCTGCACATTCGGCGCGAGGCCGTGACGGCATCACCGGCGCGCGGCGGTCAGCCGATATCGGCTTTGCCTCCTTGCGTGGCGGCACCGTCACCGGCGATCACAGCGTGATCTTCGCCGGCGCGATGGAACGCATCGAGCTGACGCACAGGGCCGAGGACCGCACGATGTTCGCGCAAGGTGCCATTAAAGCCGCGCTGTGGGCCCGCGATCAGAAGCCCGGGTTCTACTCAATGACCGACGTGCTCGGGCTTCGCGACTTCTAGAGATCTGAACGGAATTTAACAGAATGAGCGACCGTCTTCTCGTGCTCGTGCGTCACGGCCAGAGCGAATGGAACTTAAAGAATCTCTTCACCGGCTGGAAGGATCCCGATCTCACGGAGAAGGGGATCGCCGAGGCCAAGGAGGCCGGCCGCAAGCTGAAGGCGCACGGCCTGTCGTTCGATATCGCGTTCACCTCGGTGCTGAAGCGGGCGCAGCACACGCTCGACCTGACGCTGGCCGAGATCGGCCAGACCGACATTCCCGTCAGGGAGCACCTGGCGCTCAACGAGCGCGACTACGGCGACCTGTCAGGCCTCAACAAGGACGACGCCCGCAAGAAATGGGGCGAGGAGCAGGTCCATGTCTGGCGGCGATCCTACGATGTGCCGCCGCCCGGTGGTGAAAGCCTGAAGGATACGCTGGCGCGCACGCTGCCCTATTACGTCCAGGAGATTCTGCCGTGCGTGCTGCGCGGCGAGCGCACGCTGGTGGTCGCCCACGGCAATTCGCTGCGCGCGCTGATCATGGTCTTGGAGAAGCTGACGCCGGAGGGGATTTTGGCGCGCGAACTCGCGACCGGCGCGCCGGTGATCTACCGCTTGAATGCCGACGCCACCGTTGCCTCGAAGCTCGATCTGGCGGCGTGAGCGCCAAGGCTGAAATAATTGCTCTCGATGCGCCGGTTGCGGATACCGCGCTGGATCAACTGGCGGCGGTACTGGTCGACTGCGTCGAAGGCGGCGCCAGCGTCAGCTTCATGTCGCCGTTCTCGCATGCCGAGGCGCTTGCATTCTTTCGCAAAGTCGCAGGCTCGGTCGCCTCGGGGGATACCGTGTTGCTGGCCGCGCGGCTGGACGGCAGGATCGTCGGCACGGTCCAGCTCGGATTGGATACGCCGCCCAATCAGCCGCACCGCGCCGATATCAAGAAATTGCTGGTGCATCGGTCAGCGCGTGGGCATGGCGTTGGCGCCGCATTGATGGCGCAGGTGGAGGAGGAAGCCAGGCGACGTGGCCGCTGGCTTGTGGTGCTCGATACCGTGCCGGGTGAGAACGGCTATCGCCTCTATGTGAGGGAGGGGTGGACCCGCACCGGAATCATTCCAGACTATGCGATGTTTCCGGATGGCCGGCTTTGCGACACCGCGGTGTTCTGGAAACGGCTGGACCGGTGAGCGCGTTCACAACACCGGTCAGTGGATTCCCACTTGCCCTGCTTCCCAGCCCAGCATCGCCTGCTTGCGGGTGATGCCCCAGTGATAGCCGGTCAGCGCGCCGCCTTTGCCGAGCGCGCGATGGCACGGCACCACGAACGACACCGGATTTTTTCCGACCGCGGCGCCGACCGCGCGTGACGCCTTGGGGCTATTGATCTTGCTCGCGATATCCGAATAGCAGACCGCGCGGCCCATCGGGATTTTCAACAGCGTCTCCCAGACCCGCACCTCGAAGTCGGTGCCGATCAGGACCACGCGCAACGGCTGATCCGCACGCCATAATCTTGTGTCGAAGATGCGCTGCCCCAGCGCCGCGGTGCCGTCGCGATCTTCGACATAGGTCGCGCGCGGCCAGCGCCGCTGCATGTCGGCGAGCGAGGCCTGTTCCTCGCCCGGATCGGCAAACGCAAGGCCGGCAAGTCCACGGCCGCTGGCGATCACGATCGCGGTGCCAAACGGCGAGGGATGAAATCCGTAGCGCAGCGTCATGCCGGCGCCGCCATTTTTCCATTCGCCCGGCGACATCGCCTCATGGGTGACGAACAGATCGTGCAGCCGCCCCGGGCCAGAAAGCCCGGAGTCGAGCGCGGCATCGAGCACGCTGGCGGAATCGCGCAGCAAGCCCTTGGCATGATCGAGCGTCAGCGCCTGCATGAAGGCCTTCGGCGTCAGCCCGGCCCAGCGGCGAAACAAATGGTGCAGCTCATCCGGCGTCACGCCCGCCGCATCCGCCATCGATTCGATGGTCGGCTGCGCGCGCCAGTGCTCCGAGATGAAGGCGATGGCGCGCCGCACCGAATCATAGTCGCGGAGCGCGGCGTTCTGGGGACCGGGCTTGGTCAGGCGATGGTCATCGATTGCGAGGTTCATCATGCGCTTGATGTAGGACGGGCACGTGGTTCAAGCCACCCGATTCCCGATAAGCACTCCGATAGCGCTTTTGAGCGAAAGCCTGCCCTTGACTTGATCCGGGGTGGAAACCGGTTCGCGTGAAGAAAACGCGTCAAAATAAAGCCCCTAGATGATCGGATTATAGGTCGGGCCACGCCGGGCGGCCTGCAGCGCAGCCAGTAAAGCTTTGGCAAAACTTGCCTTTTCGTCCGGCCCTAGGAAACTCGCGATGGCGACGCGGCGGCCTTTCGAGACCAGATAAAGCTTTTCGATGCCGAATTCCGCATGCGTTTTCTGATCGAGCTGCACCCACAGCGGATTGAGCACAAATTCGACCACGTGGCCGCGGTGGCTGACCCGGCGCACGCGCAGCTCGAACGGCGTCACCCAGATTTCCTCGGTGGCCCGTGCGCGACGGAAATTGACCCGGAACGCCCAATAGATCGCAAGGGCATCGAGGCCGAAAAAGCCTAACACCGGCCACGCGCCCATCAGCAGAAATGCGAGGCCTGCCGCGAAACTGACCGTGCTAAGAAACCCCATCAGCACCAGAAAACCGGCGCGGTTCAGCGACTGGTGCGGCGTCAGCAGCGCCGAAAATAATTCCGGCTGCGCCATTTCAGGATCAAAGTCGTTGCCTGCGGTCATCGCGTGTCAGTATACCCCGATCATGGCGAAAATCACCCGCAGGACCCTGCCCAAGGCGAAACCCACGGCCCCTAAAAGCGTCAAAAAATCCCGCAACCATCCTGCGGCAAGTCAGGGGCGAGAAAAATTCGCGAAAAAAGCTGCGGCCAAATCTGGACAGGCGCGCACCGCGAAAAAATCGGTCAAGGTTTCGAGCAAATCTCGGGCTTCGAAGCCTTCGACTCTGAAACCCTGGACGTCAGCTGAGATTCATGAGGCGTTCAGCCGTTTTCGCAAAGCCAATCCCGAGCCGCAGGGCGAGTTGGAACACCTCAATCCCTACACCCTACTCGTCGCGGTCGTGCTATCGGCGCAGGCGACCGACGCCGGCGTCAACAAGGCGACGCGTGCGTTGTTTGCGGTCGCCGACACGCCGCAAAAAATGCTCGCGCTCGGCGAGGACAGGGTGCGCGATTACATCAAGACCATTGGACTCTACCGCAACAAGGCGAAGAACGTCATCGCGCTGTCGGAAAAGCTGATCGCCGAGTTCGGCGGCCAAGTGCCGCGCACCCGCGCGGAACTGGAATCGCTGCCCGGCGCCGGACGCAAGACCGCCAATGTCGTGCTCAACATGGCGTTCGGCGAACACACCATGGCGGTAGACACCCACGTGTTTCGCGTCGGCAATCGCACGGGTCTGGCGCCGGGCAATACGCCGCTCGAGGTCGAGCTTGGTCTTGAGCGCGTGATTCCGCCTGAGTTCATGCTGCACGCGCATCACTGGCTGATCCTGCATGGCCGCTACACCTGTCTGGCGCGCAAGCCGCGCTGCGAGGTATGCCTGATCAACGATCTCTGCCGCTGGCCGGAGAAGACGATCTGAATTTCGCGCCGATCCTGCCTTTCATCATTCCATTTCAATCTATAGTAAACGTCGTGACCGGCCCCATAACGTCCGCTTCTGGAATATTGGCGGCGCCGCGCGGTTTCATATGGTGACGTCACCGAAGGGCAGGATCAAATCATATGAAGCACACGGCCGCACTCGTTTCCTTGGCGACCTCCGTTCCCCCGCATGTGTTTCATCAGAAACAAATCCTCGAAGCCGCGCGCGACGTTGTCGGTGATCGCTATCCGCAGTTTGAAACGCTCTCGAGCCTGTTTGCGAACACCGGCATACTCCATCGTTACGGGGTCAAACCGATCGAATGGTACCTGGAGCCACGCGGCTGGCCGGAGCGAACACAAGCCTTTCTGGAAGGCGCAGAGACCTTGTTCATCGATGTCGCGAACAAAGCCATCGCCCGGGCCGATATCAGTGCTGCCGAGATCGACACCGTCGTTACGGTATGTTCGACCGGCATCGCAACTCCAACATTGGAGGCGCGTGTCGCGGGCAAGCTCGGTTTCCGTCCCGATGTCTCGCGCGTGCCGGTGTTTGGGCTCGGATGCGCGGGCGGCGTGTCGGGATTATCGATTGCATCGCGGTTGGCGCAGGCGCGGCCAGGTACCAACGTGCTCCTTGTGGCGCTCGAGCTCTGCACGCTTGCGGTTCGCCACGACGAATTGACCAAGGCCAACATCGTTGCCGCTAGCCTGTTCGGCGACGGGGCTGCGGCCGTCGTTTTGCGTGCCGGAGACGGAGGCGCAACACGCGTTGAGTCGACCGGCGAGAAATTGTGGCCTGACACCCTGGATATCATGGGATGGAGCGTCGATCCGGAGGGGTTTGGCGTGATTTTTCAGCGGACGATTCCCGATTTCGTCAAGGAAAACATGGGACCTGCCGTGACCGAGATTCTGTCCCGGATGGAGCTTTCGCTCGGGGATATCGACCGGTTCATATGCCACCCCGGTGGTGCAAAAGTTATCGCAGCACTTGAGCGTGCTTTTGCCCTTCATCAGGGGACGCTCGACCATGAACGAGGGGTGATCGCCGATTACGGGAATATGTCGGCGCCTACGGTGCTCTTTGTGCTCGAACGCGCCCTCGCGCAGGGTCTCCCGCCACAATCGCTTCTGACGGCCCTCGGGCCCGGCTTCACCGCAAGCTGCGTCGCCCTGCGGCACGCCGCGTGACTCCGGCTGCCATCATTCTCGCGCTGGTCACGCTGCAGCGGTTGGGCGAACTCGGTCTATCCCGCTACAATACCGGCAGGCTATTGACGCGCGGCGCAACGGAGGTCGGAGCAGAACATTATCCGATGGTGGTACTGGTCCACGCGGCATGGCTCATAGCACTCTGGGTATGGGGCCACGATCAGGACGTTGATCTCGTCGCAGTTTCAGTCTTTATCGTATTGCAAGGCCTTCGCCTGTGGGTGCTTGCAACGCTCGGTCCGCGATGG
>Ga0208989_10000025_pt1 | contig 25538 bp, 28 predicted proteins | sample MedBloCAOM3_M1_FD_187852 | JGI IMG/M metagenome (GOLD analysis project Ga0208989, IMG submission 187852) | Forest soil microbial communities from El Dorado National Forest, California, USA - Mediterranean Blodgett CA OM3_M1 (SPAdes) (version 2) | ecosystem: Environmental > Terrestrial > Soil >...
GGAAGACCCGATTTAACGAATTAACGATTCAACGAACCAAATGTCTTACGTCGAACTCCATGCTTGCAGCGCATTTAGTTTTCTACGCGGCGCTTCATTTCCCGAGCAACTAGCCGAAACCGCGGCCGAGCTCGAAATGCCGGCGCTGGCTGTGCTCGATCACAATGGAGTTTACGGCGCGCAACGATTTTCGGTGGCGGCACGGGAACATAACGTTCGTCCCATCATCGGCTGTGAATTGACGATGGAGGACGGAGTAAGTCTTCCGGTGCTCGTCGAGAATCGCACCGGCTATAAAAATTTATGTGAGTTGCTCACACAAACGCATCTGCGCAGCGAAAAAGGGAAATGCGCTGTGCAATGGAACGAGCTGCCGCAATTCGCCGAAGGATTGGTCGCTTTTGTAGGGGAAGCAGTTTGCTTCCCTCGCGACGCTAACAGCGTCGCCTACAGTTCAAAGAATCGCACACGGTCTCTTATCGACACTTTTGGTCGCGAAAATGTCTTTGTTGAAATTCAGCGGCATTTTTTACGCGGCGAAGAGCGCATCAACCAAGTGCTTGTCGATCTTGCCGCGCATTATCGATTGTCGATCTTGGTCACGAATGGCGTCCAGTACGCCAAACCGTATGGCCGCGAAGTTCTCGACGTCTTTACTTGTATTCGTGAGCACACGCACCTCGATGCCGCCGGGAAATTGCTCACCCAAAACGCCGAGCGGCATTTGAAAAACGGTCGCGAGATGCGCGAACTTTTTCACGATTTGCCGGAGGCGATTGAAAACACATCGCGCCTGGCCGAGCGGCTCACGTTTTCGCTCGAGAACATCGGCTACGAATTTCCATCGTTTTCCGTTCCCGATGGCCACAGTATGGATTCGTTTTTGCGAACGATCGTCTGGTTTGGCGCGCAGCAGCGGTATGCGGCGATCAGCGCGGCCGTGAAACGTCAGCTCGAGGAAGAACTGGCGCTTATTCAGAAACTCGGCTTCCCCGGCTATTTTCTGATCGTCTGGGACATCATTAATTTCTGCCGCGAACACAACGTAATGGTGCAGGGCCGCGGCAGCGCGGCCAACAGCGCGGTTTGTTATTGCCTCGGCATCACGCCAGTCGATCCAGTGAGTAACCATCTCGTCTTTGAGCGGTTCCTGAACGAAAGCCGCAAAGGCTGGCCCGATATCGATCTCGATCTTCCGAGCGGCGATCGGCGCGAGAGTGTGATCCAGGAAATTTATCGTCGTTACGGCAAACAGGGCGCGGCCATGACCGCAAATGTGATCACGTATCGCGGCCGCAGCGCCGCACGTGAGATCGGCAAAGCGTTAAATTTTTCGCCCGGCATTCTCGATCGCTTTTCGCATTTGTTCGCCAGCGGCGATTTTCCGCACACGCTCGATCTGCAATCGCAAATCGAGCAGGCCGGTTTGCCGAAGGAACATCCACGCATGCCCGCATTCATCAATTTGTATCAGGCAATTTACGGACTGCCGCGGCATCTCGGTCAGCATTCCGGCGGAATAATTATCTGCCAAAACAAACTCAGTTCGTTCGTCCCGCTCGAGAACGCATCCATGCCCGGCCGCGTCGTCGCACAATGGGACAAGGATGATTGTGAAGACCTCGGCATCGTCAAAGTGGACCTGCTCGGACTCGGCATGATGTCGGTTATGCAGGACGCGCTCGAATTGTGTCGCGAACGCGGCCGACCTCTCGATCTTGCCCACATTCCGAAAGATGACGCCGCCACCTTTGAGACCATGCAGAAGGCCGACACGATCGGCGTGTTTCAAATCGAGAGCCGCGCGCAAATGGCGACGTTGCCGCGGATGAAGCCAAAATGTTTTTACGATGTTGTGATCGAAGTCGCGATCATTCGGCCGGGGCCGATCCAGGGCGACATGGTGCATCCTTATCTGGCGCGGCGGGCCGGACGCGAGCCAGTCACATATTTCGATCCGCGATTGGAACCGGTGCTCGGTCGCACGCTTGGCGTTCCATTATTTCAGGAGCAGATGCTCAAGATCGCGATGGTGATGGCGGATTTTACCGGTGACGAAGCGGAAGAATTGCGCCGCGCGTTAAGTTTTCACCGATCGCAAGAGCGGATGAATAAAGTGAGCGTGAAGCTCCGCGCGGCAATGGAACGGAAGAATGTGGCTGCGGACAAGATCGACAAGATCATTCAATCGATCAGTTCGTTCGCGCTCTACGGATTTCCGGAGTCGCACGCGATCAGTTTCGCGATCCTGGCCTATGGCAGCGCGTATTTGAAAGTGCATCGCGCGCCGGAGTTTTGCGCCAGCCTGCTCAATAACCAACCGATGGGCTTTTACACGCCGGCCACGATTGTGAAAGATGCGAGCCGGCATGGCCTGAAAACGCAGCCGGTTTGCGTGCAAAGATCGACATGGAACTGCGCCGTCGTTTCCGATGACACAATTCGATTAGGTTTTTGTGTGGTGAACGGATTGCGCCAGGAACACATCGAAGATCTCGTGCGGCAACGCGAAGATCGACAATTCGATTCGCTGGAGGATTTCAAACGCCGCGTGCCGCTTTCGAAAGAAGAGCTGCGCACGCTCGCCGAGCTTGGCGCGCTCAATTGTTTCGCCGATCATCGTCGCGCCGCCATGTGGCGCGTGGAAGAAACGACGCATGACGATTTGCTGTATAAAAACACGGGTCATCCCGAACGGAGTGAGGGATCTCGCACAAACGCATCGAACATTCTCTCTTCGCAGCGTGATCCAGGCTTCGTGGGGGAGGTCTCTCGCTTCGCTCGAGATGACAGAGAGAAAAGATCACCGCTTAAACGCATGACGATGCCTGAGCGCGTTCGGGCCGATTACGAGACGATGAACTTAACGACCGGGCCGCATCCTATGAAATTGTTGCGAGAGAGTCTGCCAGACATTTGGCGCGCAACCGATCTCGCGCAGGCGCGTCACGGCGCGACCGTGCAGATCGCGGGCAACGTTATTTGTCGTCAGCGGCCGGGGACAGCGAAAGGATTTGTCTTCATCAGTCTGGAGGACGAGACCGGCGTGGCCAATGCGATTGTCGATCCGGACTTATTTGAACGCTATCGTTTGGTCGTCACCGAAGAAGCGTTTATGCGCATTACCGGTGAGGTACAGAATTCCGACGGCGTAGTGTTAATCAAAGCGCGCAAACTTGAGCCGCTCGCGCATGAAGAGCTTCCCGGTTCGGATTCACACGACTTTCATTAAGCACAAAGTGAGAGGGACCTCAGTGTCCCGACATGTCACAATAGAATCGCGGCGCTAAGGCCGCTCCCACATTCAACTACTCGCCGGCGTGACGGCGCTCCGGCTCTTTCGGCTCGGCCGATTTCTGAACCGGGTTGTGGTCGGACTCGATCCACTCGGTATGAAATACCCCTGGCTTGTCGACGCGCTCGTAGGTATGCGCGCCGAAAAAGTCACGTTGCGCTTGCAACAGATTGGAAGGCAAGCGCGCCGAGCGATAACTATCGAAGTAAGCGAGCGATGCGGAAAACGCGGGAACGGCCACACCAAATTGGACCGCAGCGGAAGCCGCGATGCGCCAGTTGTTCTGGGTCTTGGCGATGATGTCGGTGAAATAGGAATCGAGCAGGAGATTATGCAGCGCAGGATCGCGCTTGTAAGCATCGACGATGTAATTCAAAAACGCCGCGCGAATGATGCAGCCGCCGCGCCAGATCGTGGCGATGTCGCCGAAGTTCAGGTTCCAGTTGTATTGTTTGCTGGCCGCCCCGAGCAACTCCATTCCCTGGGCGTAAGAGACGATCTTGGAGGCGTAGAGCGCATTACGCACCGCATCAATGAGTTGTTTGCGATCGCCCTCGAACTTCTTCGGTTTTGGCTGTGGCAAAATCTTTGAGGCAGCCACTCGTTCATCTTTGCGCGACGAAATCACGCGCGCTTCCACCGCCGCGTTAATTGTCGAAATCACGACCGATTGCTGGATGGCCGATTGCAATGTCCACATGCCGGTGCCTTTTTGCCCGGCTTTGTCCAAGATAACATCGACCAGTGGTTTGCCCGTGTCGGGGTCGATCTTGCGAAAAATTTGCGAGGTGATCTCGATCAGATAACTATCGAGTTCACCCTTGTTCCATTCCGTGAAAATGTCGGCGAGCTCCGGCGCCTGCATGCCGAGCACGTCTTTCATGATGGCGTAGGCCTCGCAGATGAGCTGCATATCGCCGTACTCGATGCCGTTGTGCACCATCTTGACGTAATGGCCGGCGCCGTCCGGGCCCATGTATCGGCAACAAGGTTCGCCGTCGACCTGCGCGGCGATCTTGCGAAAAATCGGTGCGATAATTTCCCAGGATGCCCGCGGACCGCCCGGCATGAGCGATGGACCTTTGAGGGCGCCCTCTTCGCCGCCGGAGACGCCCATGCCGACGAAATGAATTCCTTTTCCTTCCAAATCTTTGCAACGGCGTTGCGTGTCGGTGAAGAGCGAATTACCGCCGTCGATAATGACATCTCCTTTTTCGAGAAGGGGGGCGAGTTGACCAATGACCGCATCGACCGGTGCGCCGGCTTTCACCATGATCATTGCTTTGCGTGGACGCTTAAGCGCGGCGACAAATTCCTCCATGGCGCGCGTGGGTTGGATGTTCTTGCCCTTGGCGCGACCGGCCGCGAATTTTTCGGTTACTTCAGTGGTGCGATTGAAAACGGCGACGGAAAAACCCTTCGATTCCATGTTCAGAACAAGGTTTTCGCCCATGACCGCGAGGCCGATCAGGCCAATATCAGATTGATTCGTGCTCATTATGGGTAATCTCCCTTAGTCACGCCCTTGAGGGCGGAACTAGTTTATCGAGCATCTGGAGCGCATGGCAAATCCCGTTTACGAACTTTTACTGACAAGAGACCGGTTGGAAGGGCCCAGGGAGATTGTCGATCTTGGGGTGGGAGCAGTTGTCGATTTTTGGGGCGTCGTTCGCGAACTGGAAGATGGGCGTGAGATCGAAGGAATCGAATATGAGGCGAACACGATCATGGCGAAGCATCAACTGGAAAAGATTGCGAAGCGCGCCGCCTCCGACTTTCCGATGAATCTTATTGTGATTCATCATCGCATTGGTTTTGTTCGGACGAGTGAATCTTCGCTGTGGGTGCGCGTCGCGGCCCGGCATCGTGCTGAAGCCTTTGCCGCGAGTCAGTGGATTGTCGACGAATTGAAAAAAACAGTTCCGATTTGGAAGAAGCCCCGTTTCAAGGTGGAGACTCAACGCCGCGCCTCGCACAGCGAGCCGGCTACAGCTAAATGAATTGGGCGAATCGTCTTACGTTGAGCCGGCTGGTGCTGACGATACTTTTCGTGGCAGCGCTGAATTCCTCCTGGCAATACGGCCGCACGGCCGCGCTGATTCTTTTTCTACTCGCCGGCATTACCGACTTTGTCGATGGGGAGGTCGCGCGCCGCTATTCGCGAGTAACGAATTTTGGGAAACTAATGGATCCATTGGTCGACAAGATCATGATGGCGGCTGCTTTTATTTCGCTCGTGCCGCTGAAAGCGGTGCCGGCGTGGGCAGCGACGACCGTGGTAGCGCGCGACTTTTTGATTACCGGCTTGCGCCTAATGGCGAGCGCGACGGGGAAGGTTTTGCCGGCGGAGCGTTTAGGTAAACAAAAAACGTCGTGGCAAGTTGTGACGGTCATTTTTTTCCTGGTGTTGCTCTCGGCCAGCGAGCTGCGTTATGCCGATGAAAAATCGACGTGGTGGTGGCGTGCGTGGTACGAAGCGGGTCCGATCCTGGTCTGGATCACGGTGGCGTTGACACTTTATTCCGGATTGGGATACGCCTGGCGTCACCGCGAACTCATTGCCACCAACGAGTGAGATGACGGTGCCTTAGAAGAAGCTTTGTGAAGTTATCACGGATGTCCACTGCTGTTAATCGGCAGCGCAGAAAGCGGGCAACGGGAATCGAACCCGCATGGCCAGCTTGGAAGGCTGGAACTTTACCATTAAGCTATGCCCGCAAGGCGGATAAAGCTGCCGTGCGCCGCGGGATCTGCCAAGCTGTTTTTGATTCGGCCGGGGCTATGGAGACGTCGAGCCGGCATCACGCCAGCGCTTTAGATGCCTTTCATAATATCGCTTCGTTGAAGTTGATTTGGGGATCGAGGCGCAGGGCATTTCAGATCGCGACTCTATTCTGGGACATTCGCACGTTCCTGTTTATTTTTGATATCTCGGTTTAGTGGTCGAGCGCGCCCTTTGCCCGTCATGTTTTGCTCAGCTCTCTGGGCCTGCTGATACTTGCTATTTTCTGCGCACGCCAGTAGCTACTGCCATGAAACTGGCTGCTTTTTTTGTCTCCCTCGTCGCTCTTGGTCTAGCCCTTCCCTGGGCCCGCGCGGATCTGACCCTCGTCCAAAGCGTTGAAGGGAGCAGTGGCAGTAACGAGATGACGATGAAATTGAAAGGCGACAAGATGCGGATCGATGTGAGTCCGCAGGTGACCACGATCATCGATGCCAAGACCGGAGAGATGATCAACTTGATGAACGATCAAAAGAAAGTCATGCGCATATCCGGCGAAAAAGTAAGGGCGACAATGGAAATGGCTCAACAATTCAAGGCAAAGAACGGAAAGAAAGAGACAAAGGCGAAGCCGACGTTTGTTGCCACCGGCAAGAAAGAAACAATCAACGGCTACGAGACAGAACAGTACACGTGGGAAACTCCGGACTTCAAAGCCACTTACTGGATCGCGCTCAATTATCCGGATGGCGCCGCCATTCTCAAACAGTTGCAGGCCATCAATCCCGATGTTTGGAAGACATCCAGTACGCAGATGCCGGATTATCGCGATTTTCCCGGCTTGCCCATCAAGACCCTCCTCTCGATCGGAGGAAATCAGATCACCACTACGCTAACTGGGGTGAAGCAGGATCCGTTGAGCGACGCCGATTTCACCATCCCGAAGGATTATCAAGAAATGAAATTGCCGGACATGAGCAGCCTTCTGCAACAAAACGCGACACCGCCGCCGGCGACCGCTCCTTCGCCGGAGTAGCACGCATTGGTTAAGCAATGTGTGCATTCGTCGCTCATACTCGCATCCCATTCACCGCGCCGGCGCGAATTGCTTGATAGCGCCGGCTTTAGCTTCAAAACTGTCTCGGCCGACGTCACCGAAAAGCTGGATGTCGATCTTACCCTGGGCGAATTGACTTTATTCAATGCGCGTCGCAAAGCCGCGGCGGTGGCGCGTCTTCATCCGGAAGCAGTGGTTCTGGCCGCGGACACACTCGTGGCCTTGGAAGGCGAAGTGATCGGCAAACCACGCGATTTAGATCATGCCGCGCAAATTCTTCGGCGCTTAAGCGGACGCATTCACAATGTTTGTTCGGCTGTTGTTATTTCCCGGCTCACGCCGGCAAGATCGACATCTTTCCATGAAATCTCTCATGTGCGTTTTCACCGATTGAGCAAAGACAAGATCGACCGTTACCTCGCGGAAATAAATCCGCTCGATAAAGCGGGCGCTTACGCGGCGCAGGGCTTCGGCGCCGAAATCATCGCCGGAATCCAGGGATCCTTTACCAATGTCGTCGGCCTGCCGATGGAAAAAACGATGCGCGCGCTCAAAGACTTCGGCATCGAGCCGGCGAAAAAAGTCTAGCCCACTCGCGCAACTTCGCGGGCGACCCGCGCGGGCGCATGGTTCGGTTTTCGTCGCAGGACCATGTAAAGGAACCAGACGATGAAACAGTTTATGGCCAGAATCACCGCTGCGCCCAGACTCGGCCGGAACCACAAATGATGGATCTCAAATGGAATCAACGCGGCCGTCGCAAAGATCATCAGAAATTCGGCCCAACGCTTTTGCAGATAGACTCCGGTGCCTTCGGTAAACACAATCGCCGAATAAGAAAGCGCGATTAGTCCGGTCGCGCGCAAATGACCGCCGGCCAGCGCAATTTGCAGTTGGTTCAACAGATAATGCAGCGTCTTGCTGTGCACGACGAGCAGTTCGTCGTCGGCCCAATCCGAGATTGCGTCCATCCAGCGCGTCCGGCTATTGAGAAAAATCAAAGAAATTCCCAGGCTCAGGAGAAACAAACCTTTGAGAATCTTGAAGACGGCAATGAGTTTTAGATAACGAACGCGGTTTTCCCGCCGCAACATGGCAGGAACTGCGCCCGTTTCTTTCATCGCTTCACTCTTCGTTGAATCTTCATCAATTCGCAACGATAGGCTGTTCGCGGCAGCAGATTTCGAGTTTGTTGCCATCGGGGTCTTCAAAGAAAAACGCGTAGTATCCTGGGCTGTAATTTGCACAAATTTCCGGGCCTTCCAGATTTCCTCCACCGATCTCGCGCACGAGCTGGGCGATTTGGTCGACTTCTTCACGCGTGTCCGCCCAAAAAGCGATTCGCGTGCCGTTGGGTTGATGATGTCGATCTTCCGTGAAACCAAAAAAGTCCGAAGGCTCGTCGCCGCCGGCCGAATAAAACGTTCCCCATTCCGAATCGGAACGATCGGTCGCGAATCCGATTACGGGCAAAAGCTTCTCGTAAAACTTCCGTGCGATCTTTAGGTCTTTGACGCGCAAATCAATGTGATCCAATCGTCGTGTTTTCATTTGAAGAAAATACCCTCACCAGGCGACTTCGTCATCCGCCCCGGGATCGCGACCGGGCGGAGCGCTGAGAGGATTGAAGTGAGGGAATCTTCCGATTTGTTTTCCGAATCATCAACTTCAATCCCGACCAGGTCTCATCCACCGCGCAAACTTTGATGTCGACGAAACCAATCGGCAACGCGATGTCGCGAATCACGTCTTCGGTAATATCGGTTGGGAAGCTGGAGGATTTTTTCGGCCACGAGATCCAGACAACCCCATTCTCGGCGATTTTCTTTCGCAATGAATTCAATTCCTTGGCCAACTCGGCCCGGCTCCTGGTGAAGAAATGAATGAAGTTGCTACCGGCGAGAATTCGATTCGCGAACGTCACGCCGCTCGGAAGCTTGCCGAGCAGTCTCCGGTAATTGGACGGCACGTTGATCGCCGCAACCGTCGTGCCGGGTTTGATCCCCAGTTTCTGCGGAAGGGGAGTCCCCGAGTAGCCAGCCATGTGCGCAGATTAGCTCGACCGCCTCGCCGCGCAATCGCTTGCGAAAGATACTGAAATCCCGTTTGATAGCGGCGGGTTTCAAACGTGCACGCCAAGATCGACAAGTACCTTCGCGCCAGTGCGCTAATCGCATTGTCGATCTTGAGCGCGAGCTGCGGCGATCGGCGGAACGCCGTTTCGGGGACAATCGAGGTGGATGAAGTGCATGTCGGTCCGCGCATGAGCGGGCGCGTGCAGAAAATTTTCGCGCAGGAAGGCGATAAGCTTCATGCCGATCAGCCGATCGTGGAACTGGACGCGGCCGAACTGACGGCGCGCCGCGGCCTCGCCGTGGCGCAAATCGACAGCGCCACCCATGATGCCGAGTCGCAGGCGGCCCTCTTAGAATTTTTGCGTGACGACGCCAAGCGTCAGCAGGAACTGCTCAAACGAAAAGTAGTTTCGCCAACTGACGCGGAGAAAGCCGCCAGTTCGGCGAGGTCGCAGGAGAAAGTCGTGGAAGCAGCGCAGACACGCGTTATCCAGGCGCGCGCCCAGCTCGCCGATATCGACGCGCAATTGGCCGAGATGCAGGTCAAGGCTCCTACGGATTCCATCCTTGAAGTGCTTCTTGTGAAAGTGGGCGATGTGTTGCCGGCCAATCGCGAAGTCGCAACGTTGCTTCTGCCGCAACATTTGTGGGTGCGCGTTTTTGTTCCGGAGCCGTGGCTCGGACTCATAAAAGTGGGCGACCACGTTCGCGTGCGGGTCGATTCATTCCCGGACAAGGATTTTGATGGCATGGTCGAGCAGGTAAATCGGCAGGCGGAATTTACGCCGCGCAACGTGCAGACGGTCGCGGACAGGATTCGTCAGGTCTTTGGCGTGAAGGTCCGATTGCCCAACAACGACGACCGTTTGCGTGCCGGCATGGCAGCCGACGTTTATTTCCCAAACATCAGATGAATCTGAAAACCAGGAGTCCAGGAATGTTTAAAATCATGCGTCTGTCTTTTCCTGGTTTCATGGCTTCCAGATTTTCTTGTCATGCCTGAACTGATGATCGAGTGCGACGGACTGACGAAGCGCTTCGGAACGTTCACCGCGGTCGATCACGTTTCATTTTCCGTCGGCAAAGGCTCCATCTTCGGGTTTCTCGGCCCCAACGGCTCCGGCAAATCGACTGTCATCCGGATGCTGTGTGGAATTCTCGAGCCGACCGAAGGCACGGCGCGCATCGGCGGCCACGACATCATTCGCGAAGGCGAAGAGATCAAAGAGATGATCGGTTACATGTCGCAAAAGTTTTCGCTCTACGACGAGCTGACGACGAACGAAAATCTTACTTTCTCCGGCAAACTTTACGGGTTGAACGGTCGGACGCTGACGCAGCGACGCGACGAACTAATCGCGCTCACGCATCTCGAGCCGTACGTGAACAGGCGCGCCGCGCTTCTTTCCGGCGGCTGGCGACAACGCCTCGCCATGGCGTGTTCGCTCATGCACAAACCAACGGTTCTCTTTCTCGACGAGCCGACCGCGGGCATCGATCCGGTCGCGCGCCGCGAACTGTGGGATTTGCTTTTTAAATTCGCGGGCGAAGGCATGACGCTTTTCGTGACCACGCACTACATGGACGAGGCGGAGCGCTGCGATCACGTCGGTTATATCTATATGTCGAAACTGATCGTCTGGGGCGAGCCGGATGAGTTGAAGCAGATGCCGGAAGTCAATCCGCCGGGGACACGCCGGCTCGACGTCACCTGCGATCATATCACGATGGCGTTACAAGCGGTGCGGCAGCTCAAGGGTGTGCGAAGCGCAACGGTTTTCGGGCAATCGATGCACTTGCTTGTCGATGAAAGCGTGAAGCGCGAGCAAATTGACGAAAAACTGCGCGGCGTTGGGATTTCGCACGCCGAGATTCACGAGATCGGTCCATCGCTCGAGGATGTCTTCGTCACTCTGAGCGAGAAACACGCGGGCGAACAAAAGAAGGCGGCGTGATGAACAAATCTGTCATCCCGAGCGGAGCGAGGGACCTCTCGATTGCAGTGGGCGCTTTCTCACGTTACGCGAGAATCGACAAAGCGAAGGCCCTCCAGCGTTATCGATACATCTTCACCGCGGATGCGGGATCCCTCGCCGTCTGCGCGGCTCGGGATGACCGCGTCTTCATATGAAGCGCGTTCCTTTCCGTGGTCTCGGCGCGATTTTGTTCAAGGAGTTCATCATTGTCTGGCGCGATCCGATGACCTTGTTCTTCATGTTTTTTCCGCCGCTCGTGGAGATGATCGCGTTCGGTTACGCGCTCGACACCGATGTGAAGCACATGGCCATGATGATCTTGAACGAGGACCGCACGGTAGAGAGCCGGCAGCTCATCGATCGTTTCGTGAATACGGAAACGTTTCGCGTGGTCGGCGAAGTGCAGAGCATCGACGCCATGTCGAGTGAGATTCGAAAAGGCAACGCATACGTCGGACTACAGATTCCCCCACATTTCACTCGCGATGTCCGGGGCGGATTCCCCGCGCAAGTGCAGTTACTCGTGGACGGATCGAATTCGACCACCGCACTGCAAGCGCTTAACACCGCGCTCGGTGTCGCCCTAACGCAATCGCTTGAATCGTTGATGCGCGAAACCGGACGGCGCGCTCCGCCGATCGAGATCCGGCCGCAAATGCTTTACAACCCAACGATGCGCAGCCCGAACTTTTACATTCCGGGTGTGATCGGAATTGTTTTGCAGATTGGGACGACATTCGCCACGGCCATGGCGGTCGTGCGTGAGCGCGAGAAAGGAACCCTCGAGCAATTGCTGGTCAGTCCGCTCAGCCGCTGGGGACTGATGTTGGGCAAGCTCGTTCCCTACCTTTGTATCGGCATGACGATGTCGATCTTGCTCTTCGCCATCATGCGCTTCCTGTTTCAGGTGCCGATTGCAGGCAACGTCGTCTCAATGATGTTCGCAACCTTGGTCTACGTTTTCGCACTGCTCAGTCTCGGTTTGCTGGTGGCGACGAAAGCGGAAAACCAAATGCAAGCTCTGCAAATCTCAATGACCTTCATGCTGCCGAGTGTTTTCTTTTCCGGTTTCGTTTTCCCACGCGAAACCATGCCCTGGATCTTCTACTGGCTCGGCGCGCTGTTGCCGGCAACCTATTTCATCTCGCTCATGCGGGCGATCATTCTGCGCGGCGCCAATTTCTTCGAATACGGGCCGCACCTCGTCGTTCTCATCATCATGTCGATCTTGCTCTTCGTTCTTTGCGCCCTGCGCTTTCGCAAGAAGATCGGGTAGCACCGAAGATCAGATTGCTTCGAGTTGGAGATCAAATATCGCCAAGATATCGCCGCGCAATTAGCGACCACGCCAGCAGCGTGATGAGTAGGTACCACGCAGTGAATCGGTCAAAGCCGCGTTTTCTCAGACCCATCGCGACCGTCGCCAACACGGCGTAGTGCCCGACGAACGGAAGGTACCAGAGGGGATGAAAAAGTTCTCCGCGAATGCCCGTTAGCAAAATATCAAGCAAGGCGCCGGCTATTAAGCTTCCGTAGTAGCCGCTGCGGGTGCGATCGAAAATCTCGCGGTACGTCTGCGATTCGATGGCGCCCGGTGGATAAAGAAAAATCGCCAGGAGGTAAAATGACCCGACCCAGCTGATCAAGATGAGAAAAACATCAAAGGTCCAGGCGTTCTTCGTTCGCCACAGGAAGAAGACCCACCAATTCAAGATAAGAATCAGAAGCGTAGCGAGGGTCAAAACCACCTGCACTTCATCGAACGGGACTTGTTTGCTTCGATAAATGGCCCGCCCGGCGCCGGCGAGCAAATGGGTGACGCCGAACGCGAAGATGACTGAAACAAGGATCGAGAGAAAATCGAATTCGTTCATAGAATACTCCTCCAATCAATGATCGTTGGTCGGCCGACGCTCAATCGTTTTCGTCTTTGAGCATCGATTTGAGCTGATCGCGAAGCTCGAGCGAATTTTGATGTCCGTGCGCGGAAACCGCATGTTGCACGGCCGCGTCGAGGACTTCGTTTTCGGTCCCCGAGAGTTTGAGCGGGCAATTCTTGTCACTCGGATAATTCCGACAATCGATTGATTTTCTTGGACCTGCCATAAGGGACGTCCGTTTGAATTGACTTACTTAACTTTTCTTCAGCTCGGCTAAATCCTTCAGCACTTGATCGCTGTGCTCGGCCGGTTTCACGCCAGTATAAACCTTCACGATTTCGCCTTTCGGATTGATCAGGAACGTGTTTCGCGCCGCCATTTTTGCGCCCTGATATTCCATGGTCGATCCATACTGCGCCGACACTTTCGCATCTGCATCGGCCAGCAACTTGAAGTTCAGTCCTTCCTTCGTGCAGAAATCCTTGTGCGATTGCGCCGAATCCACGCTCACCCCCAGGACCACTGCGCCGGCCTTCTCGTACTTCGCGAGATCGCGCTGGAAATTCTTCGCCTCCAGCGTGCAGCCGCTCGTAAAATCCTTCGGATAAAAATAAAGCACCCCCCATTTACCCTTGTAATCTTTCAAGCTCACCTGCGAGCCGTCAGCGGTCGTTAAACTGAAGTCTGGCGCCGGGGAACCGGCCGCCGGTTGCTTTTGAGGTTCGGTCGAACTAGCCAAGATCGACAAGGACGTGGCAAAGATTGTGAGCGTCAAGAGAAGCCATCGAGAGATCGTGTTCATGTTCCAAAGATCGGCAATCTCCGATCGATTTGAAAGTCTAATCGCGCCGCGGCAATAACCAGTCGAGCGCTTGGTATAAGTCCGCCACGGCTGCGCCTTCGATGGGAGTGTTGTGATGCGCGCCGCGCAGAGGGATGACGCGTTTTTCCCCGGCATAAGCATCAACGACCAGTTTTTGGAATCGCGGAGCGACTACTTCGTCTTCGTCGGCAAGCAGAAAAATTACCGGAGCGCGAGCGCGCCTACCGTTCGCAATATTGTCAAGATCGCGCGGGATTTGCAGGGCTACCGGTCCAGCCAGCAACCACAAATTCCACCAGCCGAAGTGGCGGAGGATCATCGGTCGAAGCGCAGGCGGATTGTGAAGGATCAGGCCTGTCACCGGGCGCTGCGCTGCGATGTGCAGCGCGGCGGTCGTCCCGATGCTTGCACCAAAGGGAACAATCGGCCGATCGCCGGCGTTCTCTTTCATCGCGTCAAAGGCAGCGAGGGCGGCGGGGCCGATTCGCGCCAATCTCGCCGGCCCAGTGCTGCCGCCGTAACCCGGATAATTCATTCCCCAAATCTCAACCGAACGGTCGTTCCACATTTCCGCTTCGGCCGCCACCCAGCGCTCCGGTCGATCGGCATTCCCGTAGAAACGCAAAATGTAAATAGCGGGATGGCCGCTCTGCTGTGCGACTTGTGATCGTGCTGTCCACAGCTCCAATTCACCGTTGTCGAATGGAACGACCTTGCGCGTCGCGCCGTGCGCGTCGATGGGCGCCGTGCTCGGAAAGAGAATGAGCAGATCGGGGAGATGCGCGAAAAACATGACCGCCAAATATAGCGCGACGATCGTTAAGGTGATTAGAACACGGCGCATAGGAAAAAACGGAAGGAAGCGATGAAGCAAATCTGGACGATCGGGCATTCCACGCGCAAGATCGACATCTTCATTTCGCTGCTCCGGGAGAATGGGATCAAGCTAGTGGCCGATGTGCGATTGCTGCCCGGCTCAAAGCGTTATCCGCAGTTCAACAAAGAAGCGCTTGCGCAGTCGCTAGGCGAACACGGAATTCGTTACGAACATTTTCCCGAACTGGGCGGGAGGCGAAAACCACAACCAGGATCAAAGAACAACGCCTGGCGCAATGAAGCGTTCCGCGGTTACGCCGATCACATGGAGACAGAAGAATTTCGCAAAGGCATCGATCGACTTGTCGATCTCGCCAACGAAGCCGGACCGACTGCGATCATGTGCGCGGAAGCGCTCTGGTGGCGTTGTCATCGCGCTCTCATTTCCGATTTTCTAAAAGCACGCGGCGTCGAGGTCACGCACATTGTCGATCTTGCGAAAACTCAGTCGCATCCATTCACATCGGCGGCACAGATCGTTGAGGGGAAATTAAGTTATGCGGCCGATTCTCTTCTGTAGCGGCGGTCTGCGACCGCCGGTCTCTTACTTGCCCAGGATTATTTTTTCCGCAGCCAGCGCTCATAAGCCTTTGTGCCCTGCGCATAAGCCTTGTACGCCGGCACCGGTGGCGAGGATGATTCACGCTCCAACATTCGTTCGGCCAGCCATTGGAACCATTCCGACCAGGTGTCACGATTATACTGTCGGCGCAGGTCGGTGGTGTACGGAAGCAGTTTTCTCCACGAAATCAGAATCGGGCCACTGAAGAAATCGTCGATGAGGTCGATGGTCAATTCGCCATGGAAAAGAAGGACGCCGATCGTTTCCCACGTGGCGGTGACATGGACGACAAGATCTTCGCCCTCCGGGCCGAGAATCTTTCGAATTTCATCGGCGCTGATGTTATCCGGCAACTCAACGACCCTGCGCAGTCCCTTGGCAAACGTCGGGCTCTGAAACGAGCGCACAAGAGCGAGCATGGAATCACGCTTACGTTGACGGCGATAATCGCGAATCTGCGCCGCCGCGAAGATGACACCGGCCGTCACTGCGATCGCATTGATCAGGTTCGCGAAGGTGGATATGTCCATGTTAGCGCGGATCGGTCACGCGACCGATGAAGAGACAGGCGCCGCTGGGCACGTGCTGGATGGCGTAGACAAACGGGCGATCCACTTTTACTTCGATCGGCGGCGCCTTTTTCGCCATGGCCGAGGTCGTCGCCATCGCGACGGCTGTCGCGGCCGCGGCTTCAGTTCCCTTTTCATCCACGGCAATAAAGGTCTTGTGGAAAACTTGTGAGACATACAGGTAATCGTTCGGCTTTCGTGGCGCGATGCGTTCGAAGTTCGCGCTGGCGCGCGGCTGATCGAAGGCCGACTTCATGCCGAGCGCTTGCAGCTTTTCGCCCAGCAGAATTGTTGGCGGCTCAAACTTGAACTTCGGCATGCTAAGATCGACGTCGCGCGGCTCGAGCTTGGCGCATTGCGACAAGATTTCCGCGTTGAGTTTTGATTCGAGCGCGTGCAGACCGCTCACTTCGTCCGGAACCAGGACGACGAATTGCAATTCGTTTCCGACGTAGGGCAGGCTTACTGCCGTAAAGCCTTCTTGTTTCGCGTAGCCAATTTGTCGATCTTGTCTCCGCATCATCGGAACATCGACGCCGGTCCCGCCGCGGACATGAAATGGCGCTGGTCTGGTCGCTCGATTGTTGAATTCATGTGCCCATGCGGCTCTGAGATAAATCGCATTCGCCAAAACCAGACGCGTCATCTCGTTGAGTGCACCGGCTGGTATCAAATCGCGAATTCGGTCGCGCGTCTGATCGGCTACCCATTTATTGATCCGTTGCGTCGCGCCGCCGGCGTCTTTGCGAAAATCGAGCGGCTCAAACGGCGCGCCGTAGTATTTTTGAACAACCTTCCGAAACCTTTCTCGAAAGTCGTATCCACTTTGCGCGAAAAGCCGGTTCGCAATCGACAACGTGATCGGCTCACTTGGTCCTCCGAGGCTTTTCGTTTGTTCGACGAGCGTCGCGCTCTTCTTCGCTGTTTCTTCAAGCGAGTCTCGCAACGACGAAAAAGATGCGTGGATATTGTCGTCTTTGTTCGGAAAGTGAAGGACGCGCGCCATCTCGCTGCGCGTTTCGCCGTCCGAGCCGGCGAACGTCATGGCCAGCGCGCTTTGAATTGAATATGGCGAAACGCACAGATTCTCGTCGCCGCTGGCGAGCTGACGATGAAGATCGATCCCGAGTTGGTTCGTTGCCGTGGCGGCGAGATCAGATTCGGCGGCATGCAATGATGCAGTTGCTGCGCAAGCAACCATCGCGACTGCATTTAGCGACCATTTCATCGAAAGTTTGGGTCGGCCGGGACTCGAACCCGGAACCAACCCCGAACGCTTTCGGGGCTGGTCTATTTATTCGCGTTGAATGACAGTAAAGCAAACACAGCAAGCCGTGGATTCTTTTTCTTTTTAAGAATCGTTTCCAGTTTTCGTGCCTCGGCGATAGAAGGCAGTTCTTTTGTGCCAACGAGTTCGAGTTTTTCCCCGAACCGGCGTGTCGTGTGGTTGCTGCCGCGACGATGCTCTGAAAGTCGACGATCGAGATTTTCCGTCGAACCGATATAGTACCGATCGGATGCACCTCGCACAATGTAGACCCAGGCCATAGACATTCTGGGTCGGCCGGGACTCGAACCCGGAACCAACGCCTTAAAAGGGCGCTGCTCTACCGATTGAGCTACCGACCCGTTGTCTAATTCTTATCTATTTGAACTCTCGCTGGCAACCAACCCCGAAAGCTTTCGGGGCTGCTCTACCGATTGAGCTACCGACCCACGGAGGAAAGTTTCTAATCCACTTCAAACGTCGCTGCAAGATTTGTAGGGCAGGCCGCTCCGCCTGCCGGTCTGTAGCCGCGCCTCTATGAGGCGCGTGCGCGCGGCAGGGCCGCGGCTACAGCACATTGAGCAAATCGCGCAGCGAATTCTTCTCTCGATCCAATTGAAAGATAGACAATCCCGCCGCCCTCGCTGCCTGCCAATCGCGCATTGGATCATCGCCGGCGTGCAAGACTTGGTCGGCTGTAAGATCGATAAACTTGAGCGCGCGCCCGAAGATCTCCGGATCGGGTTTGTCCGCGCCGATCTCACTCGAAACAAAGACGTGCGTGAAAAACTTCGAGATGCCGAGGTGCTCGAGAATCATGCGCAAACGTCCGTCGAAATTGGAAACGACCGCGAGTTGAAAGCGCGGCTGCAATGTTTTCAGAACATCGATCACCTCCGGATACGCATCCCACACACCGGCTTCGGCGAAATGTTCATAGGCAACTTCGAAAAAATTATCGCGATCGAGCTCGCTTAAGGACGGCGCGACATCCTCGAGGACAAGATCGACAAGTTCGCGCCACCAATCTTTGTCATCATTCTGACGCGGCCCATCGATAGCCGCGCGCGGTGGCATGCGCTTCCACGCCGCGAAAAATGCGCGCTCCAGCGCAGCCGGATCCAGTTTCAGACCAACGTCATTTCCAACCAGCGCGTAATGATCGCCAACGCTCTTGGTCAAATGAAAGAGCGTGCCGACGGCATCAAAGAAAATGGCTTTGATCATCTAAAGGAAACGTTCAACGTCGCCGAGCAATCTTCAAATACTGGAGGGCGCCGCGCCATCGGCGCCCAAATATTTGGGACGCGACAGCGCGTGTCCCTCCAACCAAATTGTGCCACATTGCAGCATGCTGCCGATCGAACATGACGATCCGATTAACGCCAAGATTCTCGCCATTTCCGAGGACAAGATCGAAGGCTTTGTGCGCGAGCCCTTCACCGAGATTGCGCGGCGCTCCGGTGTAGATGTTGATCTTGTCATGGCGCGCATCGCCGCGATGCTGCGCGCCGGAACCATTCGCCGTGTTCGCCAGACATTGCTCGCGACCAACCTGGCCGACGGCGCGCTGGTCGCTTGGAAGGTGCCCGAGGATAAGATCGACAACGCGTTCGATTGGATGTTTCAGCGCGATCCGTTTTCCGGCCATGTCGTGCTGCGCTCGACGGAGACGGCGAGCGCGGGTTCGGATTACAAACTTTGGACGACGCTGAAAGTGCCGCACGGTTTTTCGCTTCAGAAACATGGCGAACTCCTCTCGGAGAAAGTTGGCGCCGAACGTTTCCGGCTCATGCCGGCCAAAGGGATTTTCACGCTTGGCGTCGGTCATGTGCGGCGCAAAACGATTGAGCCCGGAAGCAAGGGGGAAGTGCCCGCGAAAATGATTCGGGTGGAGGTCGTCGATCTTGGCGAGCACGAGTGGAAGATCTTGCTCGCGCTCAAACGTGAATTTACGCCGGAAGAAATTCGGCCGACGCCGTGGGCGGCCCGTGCGCAGGAAGCGGGCGTATCGCTCGAGGAATTTTATCGCGTGGCCGAAGATTTAAGCGCGCGCAAGATCATCGGTCGCTTTTCCACTTTCCTCGAGCACGTGAAACCTTCGGCCGGCGGCGTCCGCGTGACCCGATTCAATGCGCTCTTTCATTGGGCCATACCAGCCGGTCGCGAAATCGAAACGGGTGGCGAAGTCGGGCGGCACCACATTTTGACGCACTGCTATTGGCGCGAAGCCGGTCCGGAATTCAAGAATGTCAACATCATGGCGGTGGCGCACGGCACGGACAAAGCATTGTTGCTCGAGCATAAAGCGGCGATCGATCGACATCTTGCCGCGAGCGGCATTCCAGTTTCATACACCAACGTCTTCTGGGGCGGACGCAGCGAGATCAAACCATCGGAGATTTCGCCGCAGGTTTATCGCGATTGGTTGCGCGAGATGAAGTTCGATGAAGAATTGAAGCGATGAAGCGGGTGCTCTCAGACGCTTCGACACTTCATCGCTTTAACGCTTTATCGAGTTGATGAAAAAACTGATCGAAAAAGTGCGCAACGGTCTCGATCTGACCGACGGCGACGTCCGCTTCGTTCTGCCGCTGTTGCTTTCCGAGGCCGTGCCAGACGAAACGAAGGCTGAATTTCTGCTCGCGCTGCACGAAAAAGGGGAGACGGCCGAGGAAGTCGCGTCATTTGTCGAACTTTTAATGGAACGGGCACACGATCCGCAGATCGACCCGGCGGAATTGCCCGGACCGATGATCGACGTATGCGGCACGGGAGGAGACGGCCTTGATTTCTTCAACGTTTCGACCACGATCATGTTTATCCTGGCCGCCGGCGGCGCGGTTGTCGTGAAACATGGCAACCGCAGCGTGACTTCATTGTGCGGCAGCGCGGACGTGCTGGAGGAACTGCGCGTTCCGATTCATTTGGAACCGTATGATTTAAGAGAATGTGCGCAACGCTTCGGACTCGCCTTCATCTTTGCGCGACAATATCATCCGGCTTTCCGCGAGATCGCGAAGATGCGGGAACGCCTGGCCGGGGAAAAAAAGCGCACGATTTTTAGTTTGCTCGGGCCGCTTTTGAACCCGGCGCGCCCTGCGCGACAATTGCTCGGCGTGTTTGCGCCACGCTTGACCACACTTTTTGCGGAAGTGCTGCGGCGGCTGGGCCGCGAGCGGGCCTGGGTCGTGCACGGCCTGGCCGAGAACACCAACGGCATGGACGACATATCCATTTGCGGCGCGACCGCGATCGCCGAATTGCAAGATGGAAAGATCACATCGGCCATTCTCGATACACAATGGCTCGGCGTGCAACGATGTCCCCTCGATGAATTGCGCGGTGGTAGCGCGCCGGAGAATGCGGCCACGCTCGAGGGAATTCTTTCCGGAGAAATTGGAGGGTCGAAACGCGAAATGGCCGTGGCCAATGCCGGTGGCGGTTTTGTCGTGGCCGGTCTTGCTCGCGATATGAATGCGGGCATCGCCAAGGCGCGCGAACAAATCGACAGCGGCCGCGCCTTGGAAAAGTTGCGCGCCTTGCAAAACTATCGGCCGAAACTTGCGGTATAAGCGAGAATAGCCCTAGGCTATTTGTCCAAAGCCTTCCGCGTAAATGCGGTCGAGATTGCGCAGAAGCGCGGTGGCGAATTCCGCGCGATCCACTTGTCGATCTAGCGCGATGGCCAAAGAGGTAGCAGACGAGCGCAGTTCTTCGGGGAAATCTGCGGCGGCATGATTCACATTGATTCCGATTCCGGCGATAGCAACGTGCGGCGCATTTTCCTGGGCGCGCATTTCTACGAGCACGCCCGCGACCTTGTGTTCATCGAGCTGAACGTCATTTGGCGGTCTGACGGTTGCGCCCAGAGAAAATTGTTCGCGGATCGCGCTCGCCACCGTTGCCGCGGCCCACGCCGTGAGCCGCGCCGATTTGTCGATCTCGATTTTGGGGCGGAGCAGAATTGAAAACCAAAGTCCTTTTTGCGGCGCCGATTCCCAACGGTTGCCGCGTTGACCGCGTCCGGCCGTCTGATGTTCGGCGAAGACGACGAGACCTTCCGGAGTTAAGGGGGTTGTCCTTTGCAGGATCGAATCGTTCGTCGAAGTGGTTTCTTCGAGAACAACGATTTCACGGCCAATGATGCAATTGTCGAGTGCGGCGCGAAGTTGCGCTGCGTCAAGTTGCGACATGCGTGAGTTCCAGCGAAAGGTCGATGGCGCGCGGCGAATGGGTGAGCGCGCCGACGGAAATGTAATCGACTCCGGTGGCGGCAATGCGGCGAACATTCTGTAAAGTCACGCCGCCGCTCGCTTCGAATTTCACTTTGTTTTTTCCGAGCGCGACGGCTTCGCGAATCTGGGTGGGCTTCATGTTGTCGAGCAGGACAAGATCGACACCGTCCATCTGAACAAACGCTCGCACCAGTTCGAGATTGTCCGCCTCAACTTCGATTCGGACGTTCGGCCGTTTTTTCCGAATGCGCTGAATCGTCTGGGCCATCGCCTGGGTGCCATGGGCGGCGAGCAAGTGATTGTCCTTCACCAGCACCATGTCATAGAGACCGAAGCGATGATTCTGCCCGCCTCCCGCGGCCACGGCCGCTTTCTCCAGAAGGCGAAGGCCTGGCGTAGTCTTGCGCGTATCGAGAATTTTTACGGGATGCTCGCCGACTGCGTCGATAAATTGACGAGTGAGCGTAGCGATTCCGCACAAACGTTGCAGAAAATTCAAAGCGACTCGTTCGGCCTTTAGAATCGACCAGGCGAGACCGCGAATTTCGATGATGACGTCGCCGGCATTGATCTCGGAGCCGTCGCTCCGAATGACTTGCACTTGCGTCGCGCGATCGACGCGGTGAAAAACTTCCGCGGCCGTGTTTGAACCGGCCAAAATCGCTTTTTCGCGCGCGACTATTCGCGCCGACGCTTCGCAATCGGCCGCCACAAAAAATTCCGTCGTAATATCGCCCGCGCCAATGTCCTCCTGTAGAGCGATGTCGATTGGATCGTGCGTAGGGTTCTTCATGAAATTTGCTCGGCACGATACACGCATTTTCCGCGCACGTATGTTTCGAGAGTGGAATGCGGGCCGCCGCGATAAATGGAAAGCGCAAGGACGTCCTCGGTGGACAAGCCGTTGAGTGATTGTCGATCTTTGACATAGGGAAGCAGGGAGCTCAAATCAACAACCACGAAGTCCGCCTCCTTCCCGGCATCGAGTGTGCCGATGATCTTGGATTTTCCGAGCGCGCGCGCACCGCCCTGGGTGGCGAGATAAAAACTTTCGCTTGCACGCAACGGCCGCAGATTTGGCTCGTAAGCCGTTCGCGCTTTTTGCACGTCGATGGCTGCGCGCATGACTTGCCACATGTTGAGCTCGGGCCCGGCGGCCACATCGGAACCGAGACCGACAGCGATGCCGGCTTTTAAGATCTGATCGAGTTTGATCAAACCGCTGCCGAGAAAAAGGTTCGAGCTCGGGCAATGGGCGATGCTCGATTGCGCGGCTGCGATCGCCCCGATCTCGCGCGGACTGAGATGAATGCAGTGACCGAGCACGGTGCGCGGCGTGAGCAATCCGCACTTCTCGTAAACGTCCGTGTAATCCTGTGCCGACATAAAAAGATGATGCACTTTTTCGATTTCCTCGCGGTTCTCGGCCAGATGTGTTTGCAGATAAGCTTCAAAGCGCGCGGCCAGTTCCGCCGCGTTCCGCATCATCTTTTCTGAGCAGGTCACAGCGAAACGCGGACTAAATGCGTATTCGAGGCGGCCATCCTCGGCGCGATGCCATTTGCGGCAAAGCCGTTCGCTTTCGACAAGCGAAACCGACAGCACTTTTTTGGGCTGTAACTGCCCGTAGGAACCCAAATCCATCATCATTTTCCCGAGGATGACGCGCAGCCCGCTTTCCTTCGCCGCTTCGAAACCGATTTCGCAGCTGTCTTCATAAATCGCGGCAAAAACCATTGCGGTGGTGGTGCCATGGCGGGCGAGCTCGTGGAAAAACTGCGGCGCTTCTTCGCGCGCCTTCGGTCCGGTAAAATCGCGTTCCGCAGGGAAAATATGCTGACGCAGCCAAGGGAGTAGTTCGCTCTCGCCGCGCGCGACCGCGGAATATTGCGGCAAGTGTGTGTGACAATCGATCAGCCCGGGGAAAATGACTGCCGTCCCTCGATCGATCCAGTTAATCGACCGCGCTTGCGGCAGCCGGCGAAGATCGTCGTAATCGCCCGCTTCCAAGATCCGGCCATTTTCGATGATGAGGGCGCCATTACGCCAGCCACGCAGGGTGCCGAAGTCCGGGGCGTCGATGAGGAAGCCTCGAACCCCAAACAAATTGCCGTTGCCGTCCATAGGAAGCCGCGCCTATGAGAACATCACAGCGCGAAGCCTGGCAACACCGCAGTTCGCCGGGCGAATCGGCCTAAAAAAAGATTCGGGCAGTGCACGCAAGGAGAAACAACAAATACCAAACAAACGTGCAGCTACCCGAATCGCCTTAACCTGTTATTTTGGACAGCAAGGCGCCGCAAGCGTTCGAATTTTTTACGAGAAAATGAGGGTAAGATGGGTCCAGCGGGGTAGAAGCGCATGTCCCCAGCACAACCTCACCAACCTCAACAGATCGATTCGGTTACAATAGGCCGGCTCGACAATGTCCGCATTTGTATCCGCCCCGCTTAGCGGGGCTGACCGCGACCGTCAGCGACGCTAGCTACAGGTCGAGCTCCGATTGTTGCCCAGAGCCGGCGCGGGCGGCCTCCTCGCGGACCTCCTGGAGGAGCGATTTGAACTCGCATTTTTCCAAGGCGGCGATGAGCGCGGGATAGGCCGGCTTGATCGGAAGATCGTCGATCGGCACGGGCAACTTCATATCGCAATCGAGCTCGACCATTTTTCGGTTCTGCAGGATCTGCTCACGAGCCGCGAGCAGCTTCTCTCGGGAGCGCTCGCTTTTTACCTTGTCGATCTTGGCGAACAAAGATTCCAGGTCGCCATGTTCGCGCAGAAGCGCGGCCGCGGTTTTGCGGCCGATGCCCGCGCCGGGAATGTTATCGACCGAATCTCCGGAGATGGCGAGCACATCGCCGATCAATTTCGGCGGGGCACCCCACTTTGCTGTCACTTCCCCTTCACCGAGCAACGCGAATACATCTTTGGGCGTGGCCAGATCGGCTTTCGCCGTCGTGTAAACCTTCACCCGCGGACCGACGAGCTGATATAAGTCCTTGTCGTTGGTCGCGAGCACAACGTCGATCTTGCGCTTGCCGGCGGCCAGTGTGTAGCAACCCATTAGATCGTCCGCTTCCGTGTTCGGCAGCGAAATATTCTTGAAACCGAGAAGCGGCGTCAGTTTCTGGATGAAATCGAGCTGCGGAACCATCGGGGTCGGCATTTCCTTGCGCGTTTCCTTGTAGGCCGGTTGCAGCTCCATGCGCTTCTGTGGCAAACCTTCGTCCCAAAAAACGGCGCCCAGCTCCGGCTGCAGATGTTTGAGCATGAGGCGCAGAGTTTTGGTGAATCCGAAGATCGCGTTGGTCGGTTCGCCGCGAGAATTGGAGAGATTCTGGATCGCGAAAAAGGAGCGATAGACGTAGTAGTGTCCGTCGATCAAAAGCAGTTTCATCTGGAGACAGGATTAACTGGATTGTCGCGATTTGAAACAGACTTTTGTAGGGCGGCTGTGTCAGCCGCCGAGGCGATTGGCACAATCGCCCTGCAATTTTTGCTGATTCACGCTTAAGTCATCGCCATGGCCGAAGAATGGATTGTGCGCGTGCAGGGCAAGGAATACGGGCCGGTCGATTTTGAAACGCTCAGCGAATGGAAAAGGGAAGGTCGCGTGCTTCCCACGAACGAAGTCCGAAAGGTGGATGTCGACCCGGCCGCCGCAGCCGCTTCGGCGGAGGAGGCTCTTTGGACAACGGCGTCCCAAATCCCGGATTTGTTTCCGCCGGTCCAAGCAAGCGCCGTTGGCGATGAGATCGCTCAAACCCGTTCGTTGCATGACATTCTCGTCGAGACCTGGCGAATTTATGGCAAAGGTTTCTGGCAGTTTTTGGCTCTGAGCGCACTTGTGGCCGTTCCCTCCATTTGCGCGCAACTGAGCAGCACGGCGCTGGGTTTGCCTTCCAACCTGGAATTGGATTTACGAACGTTTCTGGCCGCCTCGTTTAATCTTACTATGCTGCTGTTGAGTCTGGCCGCGTGGCCGCTCTACATCGCCGGCATCCAAATTCTGACAAATGAACTCGCCGACGGTCGCTCCATTGCCATTGTCGATCTTGTCCAACGGTCGCTGAGATTTTGGCCACGCGTCGCGTCGTTGTGGGTCTTTGTTGCCCTCAGTTACTTTTTTTGGACCGTGCTGCCCATTGCGGTCATTCTGGTCATCGCCGTCGGTTCGCCTTCTTTATTCTCCATTTTT
>Ga0208989_10000027_pt1 | contig 25390 bp, 23 predicted proteins | sample MedBloCAOM3_M1_FD_187852 | JGI IMG/M metagenome (GOLD analysis project Ga0208989, IMG submission 187852) | Forest soil microbial communities from El Dorado National Forest, California, USA - Mediterranean Blodgett CA OM3_M1 (SPAdes) (version 2) | ecosystem: Environmental > Terrestrial > Soil >...
GCTCGATCTTCCGCTGCTGACCCAAAGCTATGCCGACTGGTCGCGCGCCACGTTGGAGCTCTGCCGGCGCGGGGTGCGGGCCGAGATCGGGCGGGACTTCCTCGCCTATGTGTCGGACCATCGCGCCGACGCGGCGGCGACGGACGAAGAGGCGAGGCGGGCCCATGAGCTCTACCGCCGGATGCTGCTGACGGCGCGCAACCAGCACGGCCTGAGCTTCCTGCAACCCGGACGATTCCTCGAGCCCGGGTCGCTGGGCGACAAACCGTATCTGTGGTTCGCGCCGCTCGATATTCCCGACCCTATGGCGCGTCCGAGTCCGGGCACGCTTGGCGCGCTGATGGAGCAGCGCTTCGAAACCTACAAGAACGACGTGGTCGTGCCGTTTTACGAGCAGCACTTCCGCAACTATGCACGGCAGATCGTGTTGGTGGACGTCCTCGGCGCCTTGCTGGCCGGCCGCGAGGCATTCGAGGATACGCGACTCGCCATCGAGGCGATCCTGGAAAGCTTCCGCTACGGGCATAGCGGCATCCTCATGCGGCTGCTGCGGGGTGTGCGCATCGAGAAGGTGCTGCTCGCCGCCACCAAGGCCGACCACGTGCCGGAGGTGCAGCGCGACCACTTGGCCGCGCTCCTGCGCAACATGGCGGCGCTGCCGGCGATCGATGTCGCAAGCCGCAATGCCACGCTGGACGTGGCGGCGCTCGCGTCGGTCATCTCGACCGAGGAGGACACCCAGGAGATCGACGGGCATCGTGTGCAGGTCGTCGTCGGCACGCCGGTCGGCCGCGCCACCAAGGCGAAATTTTTTGTCGGCAATGTGCCGATCCGTCCGCCCCGGCCGAAGGCCTGGGGCAAGCCGTTTCTCAACATACCGGTGTTCGAGCCGCCGCTGATCGAGGTGTCGCCGGTCGATGGCATCCCGCATATCAATCTCGATCTCGCGCTCGACTATCTCATCGGAGACCGATTGCGATGAGCGATCAATCGGACCGCGGCCGACACAGTGACCGAGATGACGACGGGCGTGGCGACGCGGCGGGTCCGCGTGTCCTCACGATGGAAACCTCGGCGGAGGGAGTCGCGCGCCATGCCGAGGGATTGACGCCCCAGATCATAGAGACGGCGCAGACCGGGCGCATCGTGCCGGCCGCTCCCGCCGGGCCGCAGCTCGCGCACCCGAGCCGGCCTCGCCGGAGCAGCCGCGTGGTGAAGCTCGGGCTCGTCGGCCTGGGCGTCGCCTTCCTGGGCTGGGCCGGCGTGGATATCTACCTTTGGCTGGCGTCGGCCTTCGCGCATAGTCCCACGCTTGGATGGGTGGCGAGCGCGGCCGCAGCCTGCGGAGTCGCCGGCGCCGGCTTGGTGATCGCACGCGAGCTCAGGAGCTTCCTGGCGCTCAAAAGCGTGGAGGCCAATCAGCAGCGCATCGCGGGGCGATTCGAGAGCGCCCGGCCGTCCGACCCGCAGGATGCGATCCGCAACGTGCTGGCGGGAATCCCGAAGGATCGCGAGAGCACGGTCGCGATCGAGGCGTTTCAGCGCAAGATCCAGCGTCATCACTCGCCGACGCAGCAATTGGAGCTTCTGTCGCAGACCGTGATGGCGACATTCGACCGGCGCGCCGAGGCGATCGTGCGCCGCGCGAGCGCGCGCGCCTTCGGGATCACCGCCATCAGCCCGACCGCGGTTACCGACGCGCTATTCTTCATCGCTTGCAGCATACGGATGGTGCGCGGAATCGCGGCTTGCTACGGACACCGCCCGACGGCGGCCGCCACCGTCCATTTGTTGCGCCGGGTCATGGTCGAAGGCGGGAAGCTCGGCGCGATCGATCTCGCCGCCGCGACGTTCACGCAGCATGTCGCGGGCGCGGTCGCCGAGCGGGTGGCGGCGAGCGCGGCCGAATCGATGTATGCGGCGCAGCGCATGGCGCGGCTCGGCCTTGTGACCATGGGTCTCTGCCGCCCCGTGCCGTTCCGGCCCCACGAGATCCCGGGCATTTTGCCCTCGTTGCTCGGCAATCTGCTTGCCGGCGGCGCCCGGCGCGGCCAGGAGGACCAGGGCGGATAGACGCACAAGCGTGATGGCGCCGTTTCGGGCCGCATTCGTCTGGCCCGATGTGTGCAACGCGTGGCCCCAATAGTTAACGATGCGCCGCGGCTATTCTCTTGATCGACGTCTGCCGCCGGAATGTGAGGAACTTTTTTGCCGGTTCCTGGTTAGTGCCCTGCAATTACCAACGCTCACATAGAGGGACTTAAGATGATCAGACTCGCGCTTGCCGCGGCGACCGCCGCTGCATTTTTCACCGCTGCTTCGTCGTTTGGCGGGGTCGTCCCGGCCAAGGCGGAGAATCTGAAGTTGGCCCAGGTCGGCGTCGAGATCGGCGTCGGTCAGGACCGGGGTGTGGTGCGTGAGGACCGGGCTTATCGCGAACGCCGGCGTGATTCCGATGTGACCGTCGGTGTCGGTCCGGGCGGCGTCCGGGTCGGCCCGCGCGAAAATTGCCGCATGGTGACCACCAAGGTCGAGCGCGACGACGGCAGCTCGATCACGCGCAAGGAGCGCCGCTGCAACTGACCACGAGCCGAAACGGAAATGGCCCCAGTCATGGGGCCATTTTCATTTTCCGCGCTCGCTTGCGGCAGCTCAGCGGCGATCGATCGCGCGCATCGATCAACGTGACATCTTCTGCAGCGGCGGCGACCGGAATCAAGCCGGTGTGCCGGCGCAACCGGGATCGCCGACATTGTTAGGCGGCCCATCTCGCTCGTGCGTCATTCGGAGCGTGCCGTCAGCCTGGGGACATCGGGAAACCCGCACTTACGCGTCCCCTAATCTGCGTTAAACTACGTCGCCGTGTTCTTCCGATCTTGGCCGTCACTCACGCCTTCACAGATTCTCGAAAGGACAGCACCATGTCGCTCGGACTCATCCTGGCCATCATCCTGATCATCTTCCTGCTCGGTGGGTTCAGTGGCCGTTTCGGCGGCTATGGCTACGGCTACGGACACGGCGGCGTCGGCATCATCGGCACCATCCTGATCATCGTCGTCATTCTGATGCTGCTCGGACGCCTTTAAGGCGCGGGCCGACTGGGGCGGTTTTTCGCCACGGCACAAGGCTGGCTGCCTGTGCGGATGGGCGATTGCGGTCGCCGGCTGATTCCCATACCAACGCTGGGGCGCGCTCCGACCGGATGGCGGGGGCATGCGACGCATTGGTTTCCTGGGTCATCTGGCAGTTGAGCGGGCATGAGCAAGCCTCCCGGCTTCATCGACAAGCATGGATTGTGGACCGACGAGCAGAAGGCGCGCGCCGAGGAGATCAAGCGCCGGCTGGCGACGGGCGAGCTGAAATACATCCGGCTGGCCTGGGGCGACACGCACGGCTATTCGCGCGCCAAGACCCTGACGGTCCCGGCTTTCCTTTCGGCACTGACGGCCGGCCACAATATCGGCGTTGCCACCACCACGCTCGACTCCGCGGGCGCGCGCGTCTTCGCGTCCTTCACCCGCGGCGGCGGCATGGGGCTCGACGAGATGACGGGCTCGCCCAACCTCACCGTCGTTCCCGATCCGGCGACCTTCCGCACGCTGCCATGGGCGCCCGGCGTCGGATGGATCCTGTGCGACGAGTATTTCAATGACGGGCGGCCGTTCCCCTTCGCGACCCGCCAGCTTTTGCGCAAGGCGCTGCGCCGCCTCGGCGATCACGGATATGGCTGCGTCGTGGGCGCCGAGATCGAGTGGTACCTGTTGCGCGTGGCGGAAGATCATCTGACCGATGAGCATGTCGGCGTGCCGGGCACCCGCGGCCGTCCGATCCGGACCTGGCCTGCCGAGCCCGGCTATCACTACCACTCCGAATCCAACCTGGACCTGATGGAGCCGGTGCTCGGCGCGCTCGGCGACGCCTACGAGAAGCTCGGCCTCGACCTGCGCTCGATCGAGAATGAATGGGGCCCCGGGCAGGTCGAGTGCACCTTTGCGCCGCGTCCCGCCCTGGAGGCGGCCGACAACGTGCTGCTGTTTCGCACCGCGACGCGCCAGATCTGCCGGCGTCTCGGCCACGTCGCGACCTTCATGTGCCGGCCGGCGCTCAAGGGCTACTATGCGAGCGGCTGGCACCTGCATCAGTCGGTGGTGGACGCGGCAAGCGGCGTCAACCGGTTCATGCCGGACGAGCCCGGCGAGGCCTTGTCGCGGCTCGGCCGCCACTACCTCGCCGGCCTGCTCGCCTATGCGGTGCCGGGCACCGCCTTCGCGACGCCGACCGTCAACGGCTTTCGGCGCTTCCGGCCGAACTCGCTCGCGCCCGACCGGGTGACCTGGGCCTACGACCACCGCGGCGTGATGGTCCGCGTGCTGGGCGGGGCAGGCGACCCCGCCACCCGGATGGAGAACCGCATCGGCGAGCCGGCGGCCAATCCTTATCTCTACGTGCTGTCGCAGGTGGTGGCCGGGCTTGCCGGCATCGAGGCCGGGCTGTCGCCGCAGGCGCCGGACGATGAGCCCTATGGGGCAAAGCGCCCCCTGCTGCCCAAAAGCCTGCCGGAGGCGCTCGACGCGCTCGACAAGGAGCCGTTGTTCCGCCGCGAGCTAGGCGATAGCTTTGTGGACTATTTCGTGGCGCTCAAGCGGACCGAGGCCGGCCGGTACCATCGTTCGCTCGAGCAAGCGAAGGCGGCGCCCCAGAGCGAGGAGACGAGCGCGTGGGAGCAGAACGAGTATTTCGATTTCTTCTAGCTGTCGGTGCGACCGGCCGCACCATGTAAGTCGAGGAGCACGTCATGACGGCGCTCGAGAAGATCGCTGCGGCGCCCGGCCGGCTCGGCGGGACCGCGCTCTATGATTGGGATCACCTGGTCCAGGAAGACCGCGCCCATCGGTTGATCTACACCGATCCCGCCATCTTCGAAGCCGAGATGACGCATGTCTTCGGCGGCACCTGGACATATCTGGCGCATGAGAGCGAGATCCCGAGCCGCAACGACTTCATCACGCGTCGCATGGGCTTGCGTCCGCTCATCATCCTGCGCGACCCGGATGACAAGATCCGCGCGCTCTACAACCGATGCACCCATCGCGGCACGACGCTGTGCCGCTGGGAAAAGGGCAACGCCAAGTCGTTCCAGTGCCCCTATCACGGCTGGAACTTCCTCAACACCGGCAAGCTCCGCGGTGTGCCGTGGCCGGAGGGCTATGCCGCAGACCTGCGCGATCCGAAATACAATGTCGCGCAGGTGCCGCGCGTGGAATCCTATCGCGGGTTCATCTTCGGCACGCTCAACATGGATGCGCTGCCGCTGCGGGAGCATCTCGGTGCGATCACCCGCGTGGTCGACGAGTGGCTGGACCGCAATCCGGGCGGCAAGGTCGTTGTCTGCGAAGCCAACCGGATCAAATACAAGGGCAACTGGAAGCTCGCCTATGACAATTCCTGCGATGGCTACCACGTCGCCTATTCGCATCGCTCGCTGTTGGAAACCGAGAACCGTTTCGCCGGCGATAACGCCAAGGGCATGGCCTATTATCGCGACTCGCCCGACAGCCAGCCGATGTACATGCGCTACACCGGCCACGGCAATCACTTCAAGGACAAGCGGCCGAATCTCGCGAAGCGCCCGGGCGGCCTGTGGGCGCTGGAATCGGCGCATCCCGGGATGGAGCATTACGAGGCGGAGTTCATCCGGCGCTATGGCGAGCGCGCCTACGAGCTGCTCGATCTCGCGGGATCCGAGCCGGTGAACATCAACATCTTCCCGAACCTGTCGCTGCTCGGCAACCACATCCAGGTATTCGAGCCGCTCGGCGTGGGCGAGACCAATGCGATCTGGTACGGCACCATGATCGTCGACGCGGACGGCAGCCTGGGCGACGCCGTCACCGACATCAACGCGCTGCGCATGCGCACCCAGGAGGGTTTCCCCAATTTCGGCGAGGTCGACGATGTCGCCAATTTCGAGCAGATCCAGCGCGGCCTGGCCGCGCCCGAGGACGAGTGGGTCTACATGAATCGCGGTCTCGGCATTCCGGACCGCATCAAGACCGGAGCGGACGGCTCGATCACCGCGCCCGCCACCGACGAAGCCTTCATGCGCGAGCATTTCAAGGAATGGAAACGGCTGATGAAAGCCCGCCCGAACCTGGCGATCCGGCGTGAGCCTTGACATGACGGCCGGGCCGAATCCCTCGCGCAGTTCTTATTACGTCGACGACGCGCTTTATCGCGAGCTGATCGCGAATTTCTCCGACTGGCAGGACGACGAGCGCGCCATCACCGACGCGGCGACGCGCGACGAGTTCCGCAGGCTGCTGGAGCGCGAGGCGCGCCTGCTCGACCAGCTCCGTTATGACGATTGGCTGGCCTTGTACGCGCCGGAATGCATCTACTGGGTGCCGTCGACCCCCAATGCCGGCGACCCGCGGCGCGAGATCTCCGTGATGTTCGACGATCGCCGCCGGCTCGAGGACCGCATCTACCGCTTTCGCACCGGCTACGCCTGGTCGCAGGCCCCGGCCTCGCGCACGGTGCGCCTCGTGACCAATGTCGAGGTGTTCGCCACCGCCCGTGACGACAGCCGCATGGTGCGCTCGAATTTTCTGATCAACGAGTTCTGGGGCGACGAGACCCGCGTCTTGACGGGCTGGGCCGGCCACCGCCTGGTGCGCGACGGGGAGGGCTGGAAGATCCAGGCGAAGCAGGTGAACCTGATCGACTGCGACCAGAGCATCCGAAATCCCAGTATCATTCTGTAGCCAATCCGGAACCCCATGCACAAACTCGAGCTGACGCTGGCTTGCGGGCGCTACGACCGTACCCAACCCCTCATCGACGGCCGGGTGCAGCCCGATGGCGTCGATCTCACATTCATCCCGCTGCGGCCCGGCGAGACCTTCTGGCGCATGCTCAATCACGGCGAGTTCGACGTGTCCGAAATGTCGCTTTCGTCCTATACGATCCTGCGCTCGGAGGGCGACACGCGCTTCATCGCGATCCCGGTCTTTCCATCGCGGGTCTTTCGCCACTCGGCGCTCTATGTACGGGCCGACTCGACGATCGAACGGCCGCAGGATCTCAAGGGCAAGCGCGTCGGCGTCGGCGACTACCAGATGACCGCGGCCGTCTGGGTGCGCGGGTTCCTGGCGCACGAATATGGGGTGGCGCCGGAGGATATTTCATGGGTGGTGGGCAAGCCGATCCGTTCCATCAAGCCGCCGGCCGGCATCCGGCTGGAGCCCATGCGACCCGACACCACGCTGGAGCAGATGCTCGAGCACGGCGAGATCGACGCGCTCGCCTCGGTGATGATCCCGGGCGGTCTCGGCAAGACCGTCCGTCGGCTGTTTCGGGATTCGCGCCAGGTCGAGATCGACTATTACAGGAAGACGCGCATCTTTCCGATCATGCATACGCTCGTGCTCAAGACCAGCCTTTACGAGCGCAAGCCCTGGCTCGCCGTGAGCTTCTACCGCGCCTTCTGCCGCGCGCGCGATTTGGCCTATCAGTCGATCTATGACACCGACGCGCTGACGGTCAGTCTTCCCTGGGTGATCCAGGAGACGGAAGCGACGCGCGAAATATTCGGGCCGCAGATCTGGGACTATTCGATCGAGGGCAGCCGCCCGACCCTCGATGCGCTCGTGCGCTATCTCGATGAGCAGAAACTCTCGCGCCGCCGCATGAGCGTCGAGGAGCTATTCGTGCCGAACATCAGCCCCGGTCTCGACGAATATTTGCGGGCGACCGGGGAGGACTGAGCGAGCGCCGTTCGTCGCCGGATTCGGTCGATCTGCAACCCGCCCTGGCTACAACGAGCTGCGGGCCATCGGCGACCGCCCCCATAGGCTACCTTTTCGCGTCCCTTCGGCCACCCCCGTCCGTTCTGCGACGCATTTCATCGCGTTTTTCATGCCTCGCCTTACGTCAGGGCGGATCGAGGTTAGAAAATCGTCAATCAGGGCGGGCAAATTAGGCCAACCCGGCAATCGCCTACCGATAACGAAGTTTTCACGGGCCCGCGTTAAACCTTCGGTTCCAATATCCGATGGAGCGCTCCGCGGAGCCGAACCCCCCATGCGCACGAAGCAGATCATTTGGAATGCGTCGGCCGGCTGGAATGTGACCGGGAGCCAAGCGGGCGCGGCCTCGCTCGTGCTCTATTTCGGCACGCGCCAGGCCCTGGCGTCGGGCGAGCGCTACGAAGAGCTTCGCCGCATGTTTCCGAAGGCCCATATCCTCGGCTGCAGCTCCGGCGGACAGATCAACAACAACGACATCAGCGACGATGAGATCGTCGCCGCCGCGATCGCCTTCGATCACACCGGCGTACGGCTGTGCCGCCAGGATATTGCCGGCCCGGGCCAATCGCGCAGCTGCGGCGAGGCGATCGGACGCGCGCTCGCGGCCGACGATCTGGCGGGCGTGTTCGTGCTGTCGGACGGCCTCAACGTCAACGGCAGCGAGCTGGTCGCCGGGATCACCAAGGCGATCGGGGCCAAGGTTCCGTTGACCGGCGGATTGGCCGGCGACGGGGCCGACTTCAAGGAAACCCTGGTCGGCGGCGACTGCGCGCCGCGTTCGCGCGTCGTGGCCGGGATCGGCTTCTATGGATCCGCGATCCGGGTCGGCCATGGCAGCGCGGGCGGCTGGGACTTGTTCGGGCCGCGCCGGCGGGTCACGAAATCGGCAGGCAATGTCCTGTTCGAGCTCGACGGCGAGCCGGCGCTCGATCTCTACGAGCGTTATCTCGGGCCCGATGAGGCGAGGGCGCTTCCGGGGTCGGCGCTGCTGTTTCCCATCCAGGTCTACGATCTGGACCACCCCGACTCCGCCGTGGTGCGCACCGTGCTCGCGGTCGATCGCGACGCCCGGTCGATGACATTCGCCGGAGACGTCCCGCAAGGGTGGTCGGCGCAATTGATGCGCGGAAATTTCGACCGGCTGGCCGCCGGCGCCGCCGACGCGGCGCGCCAGGCGCGCAGCGGGCTCAATGGGAAGGACTCGGACGGGCGGTTTTCGATTCTGGTCAGCTGCATCGGCCGGCGACTGCTGATGGGGCAACGCACCGCCGACGAGACCGAGGCGGCGGGCGTGGAGCTCGGGCCGGACACCCTGCGGCTGGGTTTCTACTCCTATGGCGAGATCTCGCCGCACCAAAGATCCGGCGTCTGCGAGCTCCACAACCAGACCATGACGGTCACCACCTTGGCCGAAGTCGGCACGCAGTAGGGGCGCCGGGAGAGTGGTCGTGCATCGGTTACTCGCGCAGCAATTCGCGAAGGCGACGGACGAGTCCGGAACGGTCGATCTGGAGCGGCTTCGCGACCTCGTGAGCGGCGCCTATGAAGAATACGACCGCGACCGGCGGCGCACCGACCGGTCGATGTCGCTGATGATCGAGGAAATCGACGTCGTCAATCGCAACCTGGAGCAGACGATCGTCGAGCGCACGCGCGAGCTGCGGGCGCGGGAGCTCGACCTCGAGGCGCAAAACACGCGCTTCGACGCGGCGATCTCCAACATGTCCCAGGGCCTGTTGATGTTCGACGCCGAGGCGCGCCTGCTCATTTCCAATAACCGCTATTTCGAGATGTATGGCCTGCGGTCCGCCGACGTCGCGCCCGGGCTTACGTTGCGGCAGCTCATCGATCTGAGGATCGCGAACGGAACCTTCTCGGGCGATCCCGATCAATATGTCGACACGCTGATGGCTTCGGTCAGGGCCGGAAATGCGGGCAACCAGCTCGTCGAGCTCGCCGACGGACGAACGATGGCGGTGGTCAACCAGCCGATGCCGGGCGGCGGCTGGGTGGCGACCCACGAGGACATCACCGAGCGGCGGCGGGCGGAGATGAAGATCGCCCACATGGCGCGTCACGACGCGCTCACCGATCTGCCCAATCGCGTGCTGCTGCGCGAGCGCCTGGGCGAGGCCCTGACGCATGTGGAACGCGGCCAGCGGCTTGCGGTGCTGTGCCTGGATCTCGACCAGTTCAAGAACGTCAACGACACGCTGGGGCATGCGGTCGGCGACGAGTTGCTGCGGGTGGTGGCCGGCCGGTTGCGCGGCTGCGTCAGGGAAACCGACACGATCTCGCGGGTGGGCGGCGACGAATTCTCCATCATCCAGGTCGATATCGCCGACGCCACCGACGCGGAGCGGCTGGCGCGGCGGATCTCCGAAGCCGTCAGCGCGCCCTACGACCTCAGCGGCCACCTCGTCATCGTCAATACCAGCATCGGCATCGCGCTGGCGCCGGCCGACGGGACCGAGGCCGACGATCTGCTCAAGAATGCCGACATGGCGCTGTACGGCGCCAAGGCGGACGGCCGCGGCGTTTACAAGTTCTTCGAACCCACGATGGACGCCCGCATGAAGGCGCGCTGCGCCCTCGAGCTGGCGCTGCGCAAGGCGCTCGAGCATGGCGAATTCGAGCTCTACTACCAACCGACCGTCAGCCTGCTGAACGAAGACGTTCACGGCTGCGAAGCGCTGCTGCGCTGGAACCATCCCGAGCGTGGCGTGGTGCCGCCGCTCGAGTTCATTCCGGTCGCCGAGGAAATCGGGTTGATCGTGACCCTGGGCGAATGGGTGATCCGCCAAGCCTGCGCGGATGCGGCGAAATGGCCGGGCAATGTCAGCGTGGCGGTCAATCTTTCGCCCACGCAATTGAACAGCAAGAATCTCGTGCCGACGGTGCTCAGCGCCCTGGCCACGTCGCAGCTGCCGGCACATCGGCTGGAACTGGAGATCACCGAAACGGTGCTGATGCAGAATACCGAGACCACGCTGCGGACGCTTCATCAACTCCGGGCGCTCGGTATCCGCATCGCGATGGACGATTTCGGCACCGGCTACTCGTCGCTCAGCTATCTGCGAAGCTTCCCGTTCGACAAGATCAAGATCGACCGCTGCTTCATCAACGGTCTCGGCGACAGTCCCGGATCGGCCGCGATCGTGCGCGCCGTCGCTGATCTGGCGGACAGCCTGAGCATGACCACCACCGCCGAAGGCGTCGAGACCCGCGCCCAGCTCGACCATGTGCGCGAGCTCGGATGCACCGACGTGCAGGGCTATTTCTACAGCCGTCCGGTGCCGATCCGCGACCTTTTGAAATTGGAAATGTTTGCCAAGCAGGCCAAAAAAGATACCGCCGCCGCCTGATCGCGGCGCCTCGGCGCCATTCGTCCAACCCCTGTTCTTCACGCGACCGCAAGGGATTGCGGCACCGCGGCGGCGCAACCTTCGGGGCTGCGCCGCCGCTGCAGCTTGCCGCACCTTTGGCGGGCATCGGCGAACGACCTACGATTGCCAAGTGGTCGCCCGGCTGCAAAGCTGAATGCGCCGAATCCGCACGGGGATCCTTCATGCCGCCAACCTCATGGTATCGCGCCGCGGCCCTCTTGTTTGCCGTCGCGGCGTTCGCGCGGCCGGCCGCCGCGCAGAATTTCCCGACGCGGCCGATCACCATGATCGTGGCCTTTTCGGCCGGCGGCTACGCCGACAGCTTCGCCCGCATCGTCGGGGCGCGCCTGGGCGAGCGGCTCGGCCAGAACGTCGTCATCGAGAACCACGGCGGCGCAGGCGGCAACCTCGCCGGGGCTAACGTGGCGCACGCGCCGCCCGACGGCTATACCCTGCTGGTCACGACCAGCAGCGTCGCGGTCAACGAGACCTATTACAAGAAGAAGATCTTCGCGGCGGCCGATCTCAAGGCTGTCGCCATACCGGCGGGCGCGCCCGAGACGCTGTCGGTGAAGCCGACCGATCCGGCGAAGACGCTCGCCGATGTGGTCCAGGCAGGACGGACGAAACCGTTCGACTATGCGAGCGCTGGCGTCGGCACCGCCTCGCATGTGGCGGCCGCCTATTTCTTCAAGGTCCTTGCCAAGATCGATCCGGTGCATGTGCCGTTCCAGGGCGGCGCGCCGGCCGTGAACGCCGTGGTGGGCGGCCACGTCCAGGTGCTGGTCGGGACGCTGCCCGGCTACGCGGCCCAGTTTCGTTCCGGCACCATCCGCGGGGTTGCGGTGGCAAGTCCGCAGCGGGTGCCGGAGGTCCCGGATATTCCGACCTATGACGAAAGCGGTTATCCGGGCTTCGTCGCCGAGAACTGGGTCGGCGTGTTCGCCCCTGCCAAGATCGACCGCGAGATCGCGGCCAAGCTGAATGCGGCGATCAACGACATCGTGCGCGAGCCCGCGACCGAGGCGCGGCTGCGGACATTCAGCATGCAGACGCACCCGCGCAGCCTGGCCGACACCGAGAGCTATTTCAACAGCGAGATGACCAAGTGGGGCACGATGGTAAAGGCCGTGGGCCTGTTCGTCGAATAGCGCATTTGCGGCTCGACCCGGAAAATGCTCGTTGCACCAACCTTTCGTTGCGGCCTTGCGACGACGCAGCGTCATCGCTGAGATGGATTGTCCGTCATCCCCTTATTGGCGGCCGCCTTATCGGCTGCTGCTTTGTCCGCCGCCGCTTTCGCGGTGTCGTCTCGCGCAGCGCCCTTCTCCAGGAGGTCCGGAACAAGGCGCTCCAAAAAGCCGGCCACGAAGCCGATAACCAATACGGTCTGCCATGTTATGTCGGTCCCCGAAATGTTTGCATCACCGATCTTGAAATTGGGAACAAGCTTTGAACCCAGCAGGAGGATGAAAACCCCGGCCGCGATCATGCCGATGACGATGCGCAACGTGGCATCGGCGAAATTGTCCCGCCGGTAAAGATTGGTGAGCACGGTGCGATTGCGAATCGCAAGCGCGATGGAAAAGAAGGCGCCGACCGTACCCGCGCGGGCTGCAAGCCAAATATTTCCGGAAGGCGTCGTAAAAGGGTAAATCTTCTTTTGGACCATCTTACTACCTTAAATGGCACGCCACCCACTGCCCGGGCTTCACCTCGCGCAGTTCCGGCGGCTCGATCCGGCAGCGCTCGACCGCATAGGGGCAGCGAGTGTGGAAGTGGCAGCCGGGCGGCGGATTGATCGGGCTCGGCACGTCGCCCGGCAACACGCGTTTCTGCCGCTTGATGGTCGGATCGGGCACCGGCACGGCCAGCAGCAGCGACTCGGTGTAGGGATGCAGCGGACGAAGGAACAGCGTCTTCTTGTCGGTGTATTCGACGATTCGGCCGAGATACATCACGGCGATGCGATGGCTGATATGCTCGACAACCGCGAGGTTGTGCGAGATGAACAGATAGGCGAGACCGAGCTCGCGTTGCAGGTCCATCATCAGGTTGAGGACCTGGGCCTGGATCGAGACGTCGAGCGCCGAGACCGGCTCGTCGGCGACGATCAGCTTCGGGTGCAACGCGAGCGCGCGGGCGATCCCGATGCGCTGGCGCTGGCCGCCCGAGAACTGGTGCGGGAAGCCATCCATCTGCGCCTTGCTCAGGCCCACGCGGTCGAACAGCTCGGCGACCATGCGGGCGAGCTCGCGGCCGCGCGCGGGCCGGTGCACGCGCAACGGCTCGGCCACGATGTCGCCGGCCGACATGCGCGGGTCGAGCGACGAGAACGGATCCTGGAAGATGATCTGCATCTGCGGCCGCAGCGGTCGCAGCTCCGCCTTGCTGAGATGCGTAATGTCGCGCCCGCCGAGCGCGATGCGGCCGGCGGTCGGCTCGATCAGCCGCAGGATCGCGCGCCCGACCGTCGACTTGCCGCAGCCGGACTCGCCCACCAGGCCGAGCGTCTCGCCCGGTGCGATCGAAAAGCTCACGCCGTCGACCGCGAACACGCGGCCGGCCGCACGCCGCAAAAACCCGCGGCTGATTGCAAAATGCTGCTTGAGGTCGCGCACCTCCAGCACGGGAGGGGCCGTCGCGTCGCCTGCCGGTGGGACCTCAGCCATCGCGCGCCCCGAAGATTTCCCGCGACCGCCAGCAGGCGGCCCAATGGGCGGGCCGCTTTTCCTCGTAACCCGGATAGCTGGCGCGGCAGCGGTCCTGCGCGAAACCGCAGCGCGGCGCGAACACGCAGCCGGCCGGCAGGTTGCTCAAGGCCGGGACCATGCCGGGAATTTCCTGCAGCCGCTCACCCGCCGGCTCGGCGCCACGCAACAGCGCCAGGCGCGGGATCGACGCCAGAAGGCCGCGCGTATAGGGGTGTTGCGGATGCGCGAACAGGTCCGCGACGGAGGCTTCCTCGACCTTGCGCCCCGCATACATCACGATGACGCGCTGCGCGGTCTCGGCGACAACGCCTAGGTCGTGGGTGATCAGGATCACGGCGGTGCCCAGCTTCTGTTGAAGCTCCGACATGATGGCCAGGATCTGGGCCTGGATGGTGACGTCGAGGGCGGTCGTCGGCTCGTCGGCGATCAGCACCTGGGGATGGCAGGCGAGCGCCATCGCGATCATGGCGCGCTGGCGCATGCCGCCGGAGAGCTGGTGGGGATAGGCCTCGGCGCGCTCCTCGGGCTCCGAGATGCGCACCAGACGCAGCATGTCGACCGCCTTCTGCCAGGCCTGGGCGCGGGTGAGCGGCTCGTGCAGCAGCACGGCCTCGGCGATCTGGCTGCCGATCGTGAGCACCGGGTTGAGCGAGGACATCGGTTCCTGGAAGATCATGGCGATGTCCTTGCCGCGCACGCCGCGCATCGCCTCCTCGTCGAGACCGATGAGATCGACGCCGGCGAGCTTTACCGAGCCGCCCATGATGCGGCCGGGCGGGTCGGGCACCAGCCGCATGAGCGAGAGCGCCGTGATGCTCTTGCCGCAGCCCGACTCGCCGACGATCGCCAGCGTCTCGCCGGGCGCCAGCGCGAAGCTCATCCCGTCCACCGCTTTGACGACGCCGTGGCGTGTGGTGAAGAAAGTCTGCAGCGCCTCGACCTCGAGTAAAGGTCCCGGCGCCGCCGCTTCGGCCCTCTTGGTGGCCGCGTCCCGGTCGCTGGTCGTGACGGTCATGCGGGCAGCCCGTCAGTCGCGCAGCCGCGGGTCGAGGAGGTCGCGCAGCGCATCGCCCAAAAGGTTGGTGCCGAACACCACCAGGCTGATGGCGACGCCCGGGAAGACGACCAGCCAGGGCGCCACGCGCACATATTCGGCCGCCGACTCCGACAGCATGCGGCCCCACGAGGGATGCGGCTCCGGTATCCCGAGCCCGAGAAACGACAACGAGGATTCGGTGAGGATCGCGGCGCCGAGCTGGGCGGTCGCCAGCACGATCAGCGGCGCCAGGGTGTTGGGCAGCACGTGGCGGACCGCGATGCGGAATTCGCTCATGCCCACGGCGCGCGCGGCCTCGACGAAGGGCATCTCGCGCAACGCCAAGGTGTTGGAGCGGATGACGCGCGCCGAATAGGGGACGAGCGGAATCGAGATCGCCACGATCGTGTTGCCGAGCGCCGGCCCGAGCGCGGCCGCCATGACGAGCGCGAGCACCAGCACGGGCAGGGCCTGCATGACGTCGACCAGGCGCTGCACCACGAGGTCGACCCAGCCGCCCAGAAAGCCGGAGACGAGCCCCAGCGCGACGCCGAGCGCGCAGCCGAGCGCGGTCGCGCCGAGTCCGACCGCGAGCGAGATGCGGGCCCCATAGATGATCCGGCTATAGACGTCCCGCCCCATGAAATCCGCGCCGAGCGGATGCGCCGCGTCCGGCCGCGCCAGCGAGAGCGCGGCATTCGTGCTCACCGGGTCGTAGCGGGTGAGAAGATCGGCGAACACGGCCGCAAACACGAAAATCGCCATGATGGCGGCGCCAAAGACGCCGAGCGGATGCCGGGTCACGACATAGCGCAGCTGCGGCCACAGGCGCGCCACGGGGGCGATGTCGATCGGCTTTACGGCGGCTTCCTCGACGCTGGTCATGGATGCACGCTCCCGTCATGGCGTTGCGGGTCGCGGTCTTCCATAAGTTTGGCGGCCTGCGGGCAAGGCGGGTTTTTGGCGTCAGTCGGCATATTTGATCCGCGGGTCGAGGACGGCATAGAGCAGATCGACGACGAAATTGATCACCACCGCGACCGCCGCGATGAACATCACCAGGTTCTGCACGATCGGATAATCCCGCCAGCGGATCGCTTCCACCAGGAAACGGGCGACGCCGGGGATGTTGAACACGGTCTCGGTGACGATCAGGCCGCCCATCAGGAAGGCGGCCTCGATGCCGATCACGGTGACGACCGGCAGGATCGCGTTGCGCAGCGCGTGATGGTAGTTGACGCTGCGCCTTGACGCGCCCTTGGCGCGCGCGGTGCGGATATAGTCCTGCCGCAGCACCTCGAGCATGGACGAGCGCGTCAGGCGCATGACCAGCGCCGAGCTGCGAAAGCCCACCGCGGCGGCCGGGATGCTGTAGAGCAGCAGTTCGTCCCATAGCGTCTTCGGCGGCGCGGTATAGATCGGCAGCGTCCCGAACCACGACACGCAGGCCATCAGGATCAGGAGTCCGAGCCAGAAGGCCGGCATCGACAGTCCGCTCAGGCTGATCACGCGCAGGACGTAATCCAGCAGGGTGTTCTGCCGCACCGCGCTGATGACCCCGAGCGGCACCCCGAATAGCACCGAGAAGGCGAGCGCGAGACCGGCGAGCTTGGCGGTGATCGGAATGCGCGGCGCGATCTCGGCGAGAGCGGGCTTTTCCGATACGTAGGAATAGCCGAGATCGCCGTGGAGCAGGCCGCCGATCCAGCGGACATATTGGATGGCGATCGGCTGGTCGAGCCCGAGATCCTTCTCGAGCCGCGCCTTCTCGGCCGGATTGATCATGCCGGCCGCGTCGAACAGGATGTCCGCGATGTTGCCCGGCACCAGCCGCAGCATCACGAAGACGAGCACCGAAATCCCGACCAGCGTCAGGAGCATCAGGAAGAAGCGCCTGATCAGATAGGTCGCCACGCGAGCCTCCGGCTAATTCAGTTTCGCCGTCATGGCCGTGCATAGTCGTTCGAAGAACGGCGTCGCTTCGCTCGCCTATGTCACGGCCATCCACGTCTTTCTTTCAGTCGATCAAGGCGTGGATGCGTGGGACTAGCCCGCGCATGACGGTGGTGCCTACCTGTCCAGCCACACGTCCTCGTAGCGGAAGCCGTTATACGAGCTGTTGACCATGACGGTCATGTTCTTCACATAAGGCTGCCAGCAGGTCGCCATGTGCGAGTGGAACAGGATCGGCCGCGCGACGTCCTCCTGCAGTTTCTTGTCGATCTCCCAGACCAGCGCCTTGCGCTTCTGCAGGTCGGTCTCCACCGACTGCCGATCGAACAGCTTCTGCAGGTCCTTGTTGCAATAGCTGGTGTAGTTGCGCTCCGACCCGCAGGCGTAGTTTTCGTAGAAGCCCTGGTCGGGGTCATCGATGCCGTTGCCGGTCAGGTTGACGCCCACCGAATAATCCTTGCGGGCGATCTTGGCGAACCACACGCCCGACTCGACGGTCTCGAGCTCGGCATCGATGTAGATGTCCTTGAGCTGATCGATGACGATGACGGCGGGATCGCGATAGACCGCGAGGTTGCGGGTGGATACCTTGATCTTGAGCCGCTTGTCGGGGCCGTAGCCGGCTTTCTCCATCAGCTTGCGGGCCTCGGCGCGGTTCTTCTGCACGTCGGGCCCGTAGCCCGGAATGGATTTCAGGATATCGGGCGGCAGCCCCCAGACGCCCGCCGGAGGGGGCAGCAGCGCGCCGCCGATGTCGGCCTGTCCCTGGAACAGGATGTCGACGAAAGCCTTGCGGTCGAGCGCCATCGCCATGGCGCTGCGCAGGTCGGGATTGTCGAAGGGCGGCGCATCGCGGTTGATGATGAGATTGGTGTTGACGTTGGTCGGCTCCAGGTCGCAGACCGCATTGGGGGCTTGCGCCTTGATGTCCTTTTGCAGCGCGACCGTGACCTCGGTCGGGAAGGTCATGTCGACCTTGCCGGTCACGAAGGCGAGGACGGCGGTCGAACGATTGGGGATGATGGCGAATTCGATGCCGTCGAGATAGGGCAGGCCCTTTTTCCAGTAGTCGGGATTCTTGACCAGCTTGATGGTCTCGTTCTGCTTCATCTCGACGAAGCGGTACGGCCCCGTGCCGATCGGATGCGTGCGCATCTGGGCGGGCGGGACGTGGCAGGGATAGACCGGCGAATAGCCGGACGCCAGCATGGCGAGCAGCGAGGGCTGCGGCCGCTTGAGACTGAAGGTCACTCCGTTGTCGCCGTTGAGGCTGACCTCGCTCACATTCTCGTACCAATCCTTGCGCGGGTTCTTGCGGAAGGTCGCCTGCGACACGCCCCGCAGCATGTCCCAGGTGCATTTGACGTCCTTGGCGGTGAAGGGCTGGCCGTCGTGCCACTTGACGCCGTCGCGCAGCAGGAAGGTGAGCTGGGTCTTGTCCGCGTTCCAGGACCAGCTGGTGGCGAGCTCCGGCACGATGGTATCGAGGCTGTTCTGCGGCTTGTGCTGGTCGTAGATGACCAGATTGTTGAACACGCCCATCATCGGGGCGTTGGTGGAGTAGGTGGCTTCCTCGTGGATCGAAATGCCGCCGGGCGTTTCGCGGTGGTACATCCGCAGGATCCCGCCGGGCTTGGCTGCCTTCGGTGCGTCCTTGGTTATGTCCGTGGGGGCTTGCTTCGGTTCTTGCGCGGCGGCGCCGGCGAACGCCGCGATCGTCAGAGCCGCAGCCAGCAGCGTGAGCCTGCATCCCATGTCGTCCTCCCTGGCGGCGCGCATGCCGGCGATCGGCCGCCGCTCTTGTTGTCTGGGCGACGCTAGCGGGGGCCAATTGGGCGATCAACCCGGTTCGCGTTCCGTGCCATCATAAGGGTCCGCGCGGCCTGCCCATACGGCGGGGCCGGACCAGGCGATGTCGGGGTCGATTTGCCGCACCGGTTGGGCCGGCGGCGCCTACAGGCATTGGAACACGACGGCCCCGCCGGCGGACGCCGGATTCATTTCCGTCACCACGGCTTTCTTGTTGTATTTGGCGCAATGCTCCCGTGCGGTATTCATCGCGGCCGGCACATTGTTGTAGCCGTCGGGGATCCTTCCGCCTTTTTGGTCGCCGATAGATGGAAGGTCCGGGGCCGATCCGGCGATGTTGCCCGAGCCGGCGCATCCAGCCAGCAGGGACGTGAGGACCGCGAGGGCGGCAACCGCAACGATTTTCATGAAGCCGCCCTCCATGGCGCGACGATCAACGACTCTTGGAATTGAACGCGATCGCGTTCATCGGCCTGACCTCGCGCTTGGATACCATGTTGGCAACGGTTGCCGAATATTTCTTGTAGTGATCGGTGGCCCGATGCGCCTCGAGGGCGGCTGCGTTGTCATAAACCTCGTAGAGGAAGACGTGGAGCGGGTTGCTCGCCAGTACCTGGATGTTGAACTCGCGGCAGCCCGGCTCCGTGACGGCGGCCGCGCCGTTCTCCTTGATGGCGGCCATGAACTTCTCCATCTCGGCCGGCACGATGTCGAGATCGACGGCGTTGACGAAGGCCGCTGATTGCGCGACGGCCTGCGGCGCCGGGGCGAGGAGCATCATGGCGGCACCCAGGACGAGGGCGAGGGCGGAGATTCGGACCGGCTTCGGCATCTTGTTCCTCCCAATGGCCGAGCTTCGGGTTGAACCCTTCGATGCGCTGGTCGGCCTGCAACGCCGGGCCGGCAGCCGGCCTTGGCCTTAGCCTAACGCAACTCCGAACGGGCTTCCATGCTGGCGCGCGACCGATGACCGGGGCGTGCGCGCCGACGCGGGGGAGATTGCAAGGGGCGACGTTTTCTGGACGGAATAAGGACGTGGCTTTCTGCGATCCCGGGTGATTTTCCATGAAATTCCTGTCGCGGCTGTCTCTCGGCCTCATCGCCCTGTTCGCAGCCGCTGGCCTGGCGGGCGCGCAGGATTTTCCAGCGAGCCGCGTCACGATGGTGGTGGCGTTTTCGGCCGGCGGGCCGGTCGACGTGGTGGCGCGGGTGCTGGCCGACCGGCTGGCGCAGCGCTGGGGCGTGCCCGTGACGGTCGAGAACCGCACCGGCGCCGGCGGCAACATCGCGGCCGCGATCGTGGCCAAGGCCGCGCCCGACGGCTACACGGTGCTGCTCACCGCGACCGGCGTCGCCATCAACCAGAGCCTGAGCGCCAATCCGGGATTTGCCATTGCGGACTTGATTCCGGTCCTGGTGCCGACGCTCAGCACGACGACACTCGCGGTCAACCCGGACAATCCGGCGCGCAAGCTGGCGGAGTTCATCGCGGCGCACAAGTCCGGCGGATTCACCTTCGGCACCGCTGGCATCGGCTCGGCCGCGCACATCACGGCGGAATATCTGTTCAAGACCTTGGCGGGGATCGAAGCGATCCACACCCCGTTCCCGGGCGCTCCGCAGGCCGGCACGGCACTGCTCGGCAATCACATCGACCTCATCTCGGTCGCTTCCTCGGATGCGGTTCCGTTGATCCAGCAAGGGCGCCTGCGCGGGCTGGGATTGACCGGCACGGCGCGCAGCGAGGCGACGCCCGCGGTGCCGACATTGCGGGAACAGGGTTTCGATCTCGTGTCGCATGGCTGGGTGATCGCCATGGTGCCGGCGAAGACGCCGGCGGCGGTCGCCGAGAAGCTCAACGCGGCCCTCAACGACATCGTGCAGGACCCCGAGGTGCGCCGCCAGCTTGCCAATGCCGAGCTATTGCGGCGCCGGCAGTCCCTTGCCGAAGCCGCGGACTTCCTGCGCGGCGAGCTCGCCAATTGGAACAGGATGGTCGGCGCGATCGGCCTCAAGCCGCACTAGGCCGCGGCGATTTGACCTCCCGTCCCGGCGCTTCCTCCGCGCCGCCGGTCCGTTTGCTTCGCGGTCTTTCCTTGCTACGTTGCATGCCTTATGCATCCGCGCTCGCTTCGGCCGGCAAAGAGAAACACACTATGGGAGGACTTCATGCGCCGCGCGCAACGCCCGTTACTTGCCCTTGCTGCGGGCGCTCTTGCCACGCTTGCCCTGTGGGCGGCGCCGTCGTCGGCGCAGACCTGGCCGCAGCGACCGGTCAAATTCATCGTTCCGCTTGGCCCCGGGGCCGGGGTTGATATCGGGTCTCGCCTGTTCGCCGATCGGTTGAGCGCGCGCTGGGGCCAACCGGTCGTGATCGAGAACAAGCCGGGTGGCGACGGGGTCGTGGCGATCGGATCCTTCGCGACCGCGCGCGACGATCATGTCCTCCTGATGTCGCCCACCTCGTCGTTCACGGCCCATCCGTTCCTGCACGAGAATCTGCCGTACAAGGCGAGCGATCTGCAGCCGATCTTCCGGGTCTCGAATACGGTCGTCTCCATCGGGGTGCCGGCTTCGACGAATATCAAGTCGCTGGACGAGCTGTTCGCGCTGGTGCGCGCGCAGCCCGGCAAGCTCAATTGGGCGGGCGTCACCGGCGCGCTCGATTTCCTGTTCGAGGGTTATCTAAAGGGCGCCGGCCTCGACATGGTGAAGGTCCCCTATCGCAACCCGGTGGAGGCCGCCAATGATCTCGCCGAGGGACGCGTCCAGGTTTATGAGGCGGCTTACGCCATCGTGCGGCCCCAGGTGCAGGCGGGAAAAATCAGGCTGCTCGCCGTCACCAATACGGTGCGGACGCCCGCCGAGCCGAATCTGCCGACCGTCAAGGAGGCCGGCTACCCCGGGCTGACGATCGACGGCCTGGTCGGCCTGTTCGGCCCGGCCGGCATGCCGCTCGCGTTGCGCGAGCGCATTGCCGCGGATATGCGGGCGGTGGCGGCCGACCCGATCATCGCGGACCGATTGACCGCCACCGGGCAGATTCTCAATATCGGCGGGCCGGCCGAATTCGAGAAGTCGATCGACGAGCAGCGCGCGGCGGTCGCCAAGATGGCGAAGACGCTCGGGGTGGCGGCGAAGCAGTGAGCCGCCCCAAGGCGCGGCGTCCGGCGCCCTATTTCTTGTAGGGCCCGAATTTCTTGAGCGCCGCATCGACGAAGCGCGGCTCGAGAATTTCCGCCGGCGTGGCGGCGCGCGGCAGATTGCCGAGCTTCACGTTGAGCTCGGCGGTGAATTCCTCGACCTTGGGATCGAGGCCGCCATCGACACCCCAGAGGTTTTCGGCGTTGAGGTCGCGCACCACGCCCTTGAGGAATCCGAGCTCGAGATCGGGCAGCCGCTCGTGCAGGATCGCGGCGGCCTCGTCGGGATTCTCCATGACGAAGCGCGAGCCGCGAATCCCGATATCCGTCATGGTCTGGAAGGCGGCGGCGAGCTCGGGCTTGCTCAGCGATTCGGTGCGCACAACGTTCCACACATAGCCGAGCCCGGGAAACTCCTGCGACAGGCGGGTGAGGATCTTCACCTTGCCGTCCTGCACGCCCTTCAGGGCCGTGACTGTATTGATGAGCGTCGCATCGGCGTTCCCTCCGATCACCGCTTGCAGCCGCGCCGCGTGGCCGCCGACCTGGACGAAGCGCGTCGTCGATTCATCGATGCCATGCTGGCGCATGATCATGCGGGGCAATTGATCCGGCAGCGCGCCCGGTCCCGAGGCCGCGAAGGTTTTGCCGGCGAGGTCGGAGAGCTTGCTGCCCTTGCTGGTGGCGATCACGAGACTGTAGTCGCCGATCGGCTGCCAGGAATGGATGGCGCGGACTTTGACGCCCGCCTGCAACGAGTCCAGCACGTTGAGCGTACCGATCAAACCAATGTCGGCATTGCCCGACAGCAGGGCGCGCATCGCGTTGGCGTCGCCGGTGACATGAAGATCCTCGACCTGGAGGTCGCCGAGCCACCCCTTCTTCTGCGCCACCAGATAGGGCAGCGAGAAGGTCGTGACCGGGCCGGGGAACACCATCGTGATCTTGGCTGCCGCGGCGGGCAGCGCCGCGAGCCCCGCCACGAGGATGAGCGCAGCACCGGCGAGACGTGTCGACGCATTGCTGAGAGCTTGCAGTTGCATGGCGGTGTTCCTGTGACGGATCGTCTGTCCCGGCGGTGACGCGAATGTAACGGAAATCCGCCGCGGGGTTGAGAAAAATGTTGGTCTCGCGGCGCGGGAAAACGCTCCTCTTGCGCAATCCGTGACAACTCGGCACCTTGCGCTATTGACCAACTGGTCAACCGGCGATGAGGAGACCGACAATGAGGCGGCGCGATTTTTTGACGCGGACGGCGGCTTTTGCGGCCGCGGGCGGCATGGCGGGCCGGGCGCGCGCCCAGGAGGAGTGGCCGCAGCGCCAGGTCACGATCGTGGTGCCGTTCTCGGCGGGCGGCTCGGCCGACCTGCTGGGCCGGCTGCTGGCCCAGCACCTGCAGGCGAAATTCGGCGTGCCCTTCGTGGTCGAGAACCGCGGCGGGGCCGGCGGCAGCATCGGCACCGCCGTGGTGGCGAAGGCGCCGCCCGACGGCTACACGCTGCTGATCGGCACGGTCAGCACCCACGCCATCACCCCCTCGCTCTATGCCAAGCTGCCGTTCGACATCGAGCGCGATTTCGCGCCGATCTCGCTGCTGGTGCGGCTGCCCAATCTGCTGATCGTCAACAAGGATGTGCCCGCCAAGACCGTGCCGGAGCTCGTCGACTACCTCAAGGCGAATGACGGCAAGGTGAACTTCGGCTCGTCCGGCAACGGTACCTCGTCGCATCTTGCCGCGGTGATGTTCCAGCTGGCGACCGGCACCCGTATGACCCACGTGCCGTTCCGCAGCACGTCGGAAGAGATGAACAACATGATGGGCGGGCATATCCAGCTCGCGATCGACAGCATGACAACGATCTGGCCGCTCGCGAAGTCGGGCGAGGTCCGTGCGGTCGCGGTGAGCACGCCGGAGCGCGTCGCGGCCGCGCCCGACGTGCCCACCATCGGCGAGACCATCAAGGGATTCGAGGCTACCGGCTGGCAGGGGCTCTATGCGCCGGCCGCGACGCCGCGCGCCATCGTGGACAAGATCGCCGCCGAGGTGAAACGTATCTTTGGCGATCCCGGCGTGAAGACCGCGCTGGAGAATGTCGGCGGCGAGCCCGCCCCGATGACGCCGGAGGCTTTCGCCGCTTTCGCACGCACGGAACGGGCCAAGTGGGCCGAGGTCGTCAAGGCCGCCGGCGTGCGCATCGAGTAGGCACCGTGCGCAAGACCGGCTCGGACCCGCACAAGACGCGCGAGCGCATCCTCGTTTGCGCGACGGCGCAATTCGCGGCGCGCGGCTATGAGGGCGCGCGCGTGGACACCATCGCGCGCCGCTGCGGCCTGGCCAAGAACATGCTCTACCACTATTTCGGCAGCAAGGAGGGCCTGTTCATCGCGACGCTCGAGCGCATGTACGAGACGCTGCGCGCGCGCCAGCGCGATTTCGCCGTCCGCGGCAGCGATCCGGCCGAGGCCATGCGCCAGCTCGTGGCCCATACCTTCTCGGCCCTGCTGGAGCATAGCGAAGCGATCGCGCTGCTCAACAACGAGAACCTGCACAAGGGCCGCCACGCCCGCCGTTCCAAGCGCATCCGCTCGCTTTACGATCCGCTGGTCGACACCATCCGCGAGGTGCTGCGCCGCGGCGCCGCGCAGGGGATTTTTCGCGCCGACATCGATCCGGTGACGCTCTATCTGTCGCTGTCCTCGCTCGCCTATCATTACATCTCCAACCAATACACGCTTCACGCGGCCTTCGGCATCGACTTCACCTCGAAGGCGCGCCGCAAGGCCTGGCTCGCCCACATCACCGAGATGGTCCTCACCTATTGCCAAAGCGAGGCCGGCGCGGCCATGCGGCCTGCCGCGACGGCAAGGCGGTGAGATTGTCCGCTCAAGAAACCGTTCACGACCGGGAGAAAGACGATGAGTGACAGGCTGCGTGTGCTGCCGTGGATCGGCGGCAAGTCCAAGGATTTTCCCGGGGCGACGCTCGCCCCCCTGGTGTCGCCGGTGGACGAGAGCGTCGTGGCCGACATGGTCGACGCCGACGCGCCGGCCGTCGATGCGGCGGTCGCCAACGCGCATGCGGCCTATCTGGCGCATCAGGACACGACGACCGCCAAGCGGGTCGAATGGCTGATGGCGGCGGCCGACGCGGTGGACAAGATCGAGCCGGAGGTGGTGGCCGCGCTCATCCGCGTGCTCGGCAAGCCGAAACGCGCTGCGACCTTCGAGCATAAACGCTCGGGCGCCTTCCTGCGCGCCTGCGCGATCCAGCTTCCCCATATGCAGGGCGAGGTGCTGCCGCTCGACCTCACCGCCCTCGGGGTCAACCGCTTCGGCTTCACGACCCGCATTCCCTACGGGGTCGTGGCCGCCATCACGCCGTTCAACGCGCCGTCCAACATGGTGACCCAGAAGGTCGCGCCCGCGCTCGCCATGGGCAATGCGGTGGTGGTGAAGCCGTCGCCGCCGGGCGCCGAGGTCGCCGTGATGCTGGCCGAGGCCTTCAAACGGGCGGGCGTGCCGGATGGATTGTTCAATGTAA
>Ga0208989_10000028_pt1 | contig 25298 bp, 25 predicted proteins | sample MedBloCAOM3_M1_FD_187852 | JGI IMG/M metagenome (GOLD analysis project Ga0208989, IMG submission 187852) | Forest soil microbial communities from El Dorado National Forest, California, USA - Mediterranean Blodgett CA OM3_M1 (SPAdes) (version 2) | ecosystem: Environmental > Terrestrial > Soil >...
CCAACGACATCTACACCAAATGGGACGCCGAATATCTCGTGCGCTCCGGCGCGCTGGCGCCCGAGCGTATCGCCGGCGTCGAAACCGGCGGCTGTCCGCACACCGCCATCCGCGAGGATGCCTCGATCAACCTGGCCGCCATCGCCGAGATGCGGCAGAAATTTCCGGCGCTCGATCTCGTTCTCATCGAGTCCGGCGGCGACAACCTGGCCGCGACGTTTTCGCCTGAGCTCGCCGATCTCACGCTCTACGTCATCGACGTCGCGGCCGGCGACAAGATCCCTTCCAAGGGCGGTCCCGGCATCACCCGCTCCGACCTCTTGGTGATCAACAAGATCGATCTCGCGCCCCATGTCGGGGCCTCGCTCGAGGTCATGGAACGCGACGCCAAACGAATGCGTGGCACGCGGCCCTTCGTCTTCACCAATCTGCGTGCGGGTGGCGGCGTCGCCGAGATCGCCCGTTTCGTCGAGGACAAGGGCGGGCTGGCGGTGGGCCGGAATGTCTAGCGCATGTCCCGGAAAGGTGGGAACCGGTTTTCGAATAGGACATGCGCAAAATCAAAGGATCAAAATCAAAGGATCCAGAGCGCATTACGATTCAGCCCAATCGGGATGCGCTCAAAACGAGCGCGCTGGACCAGCGTGTGGTCCAGCGCCGTCACGCCTTGAAGAGGCGCTCTACCTCCCCGCGACCTGATTCCCCGCGTGCGGAAGCTTGGAGACGCAATAGCCGTACGTGAACACGCGCTGGTCGGACGTGTACATGTCCTTCGTGTTGGCCCGGCAGGGCTTCATCATCGCTTCGTGGTTCGGGCCTGTCGCCTTGGCGGCCGCCTTGGCTTTGGGGGCAGCTTGGGCGTTGGCGCAGGTGGTCGCCAGTGCCAACGCGAGTGCGATCGTCGAGACAGAGAACACGTTTTTCATCGTTTGAGCCTCCCTGGCCAGACGACGGCGCGCAACGAAAAGCCGCGAACCGCGCTGGCTGGTTGCAGCGTAGGCCCTATGACGCGTTTGTGAAGTGGAAGTTAACGCAAAATTTATGTCATTTTGACACATAAATTATGGTTATGGAACGTTAGGCGAACATTGATAGCAGGACGGGGTCGGCGCTATCTGCCACCGCGGCTACTTCACCGGGGGCCTTGTCGCCTCGGACGGCGCTCAATATTGGATCGCGATTCTCTCAGCCTTGCGCTTGCTCGCGCACGCGAGCTTTCAGCACCATACGCCAAACCGCCGCTCATCCCCCGATCGACACCTTCAACACCTGGCGAATCTCCGGCCGCACTGCGCGCATCTTGTCGAAGACGAGCTGCACGTCCTCGGCGCCGACGAAATCCGGCTTCTCCTTGGTGATGCGCTCGTAGTCGGCAACGAAGTCGGGATCGTTCGCGAGCGCCTGGTAGCCGCGGCGCAAGTCGGCAGCGGCCTCTTCCGGCGCGCCCTTGGGCAGGAAAAATCCGCGCTGGAGCTTGGTGGCGATGTCGTTCATGAGCAGGAGCGCTTGGAATTTCTCGCCCGACGGCATGGTGCCGAAGGCTTGCCGGTAGACATCAGTGTAGACCGGAATGCCCTGCTTCATCAGCGCCGGATTGCCGGCGGGCGCGCCGTCGGGCCCGATCACCGCGTAGTGCCATAGCGGCATGCCGATCCCGGTATTGATGATGTTGGGCACCACCTGGCTCTGATAAGCCGGCAGCGAGCTCGAGGTCATGTTGATCTCGTTCTGCTGAAAGGCCTTGTTGATGTCGCCGGCCGAGGGGAAACCGGTGACGGCCTGATAGGGAAGGTTCATTACCTCGAGCGCGAGCCTGATCCTGGTGTCGTGCGAGGCGCCGCGGCTATAGCCGCCGAAAAAGATCTTGGTGACCTTGGCGATATCGGCCGGCTGCTGCAGCCCGGGTGGCGTGTCCCTGCGCGCATAGGCGACGGTCCATCCGGTTGCGCCGCCAATCGGCAGATAATCCTCGGACATGTTGATCTTAAGCGCCGGATCGTCGATCAGCGGGGCGGTCGGACTGATCGTGAAGAAGCCCGCGGTCAGACCGTCGGCCCGGGATCGGATGTTGAGCCCTAGCAAATTCATGGCGTGCAGGCCGCCGGCGCCGGGCGTGTTCTGGATGATGATGGTCGGAGCGCCCGGAATATGTTTCGGCAGGTGCCGCGCCAGGATTCTCGCCTCGGTGTCGATGTTGCCGCCGACCCCGTAGTTGACCATCAGCGTCAGCGTCTTGCCTTTGTAGAACTGAGCCGCCGCGGGGGTGACAAACACGACTGTGCCGAGCACCATCCAAGCGGCGGCGACAGCGGCGCTTCTTTTCATGACGCACGCCTCCGGTATCCACGTCGGCTTGCAACAATCATGTTGCAACCATCATGTTGCAACCATCATGGCGGCTGGTTCAGGCTATCATTCTCGCCTACCGCCGTCCCCGCGCATCCGATCTCGGGCTTATCCGACCTCGGCTGGTAACACTGTCGATTGCACCTCGACCTCGATGTTCAAGTATGCGTCGACCGTCGCGCGCTGTCCCGGATAGAGCACGATGGTCGAGGTCTGCTCTTCGATGACCGCCGGCCCTTCGATGCGGGCACCAGGCCGCAGGTCGCCGCGGCGTAATACCGGTACGTCGCAGGCGTCGATCGCGTTGAAGTACGCTCGCCTGACCTCGGAAGGCGTAGCTTGCCGCGTTTCCTGTTGCGTTCCCGCCCCGCGATCGAATCTCTTGGTCGCTGGCTTCGGGATGCGGCCGATCGCCGTGACCTGGAAATTGACGATCTCGACGGCCTCGGCCTGCGCCATGTGGCCGTAACGGCGCTGGTGCGCATCGTGAAAGCGCTTGACCAGATCGGCCAGGTCATCAGGCCCGCGCAGGCTCGGCACCGGCACGGCCACTTCGTAGGACTGGCCGCGATAGCGCATGCCGGCGTGTCGTACGGTCTGCAGACGCTCGTGCGGGATTTGCTCTTGCATCAGGTCCTGCAGGGCTTCCGCTTCCATGGCGGCATAGATCGCGTCGAGCTCGGCGGCCGTCGTCCCATCGACCGGCGTGATGCGGGTCAGGCTGCGCTGCTGGTGCACGTCGGTCACCAGCATTCCGTGGGCACTGAAGGTGCCGGGATCGCGTGGAATGAGAACGCGGCTGATGCCGAGCTCGGCGCCGATCAGCCCGGCAATGGTCGGGCCCATGCCGCCGAACGGCACGAGGGTGAATTCGCGCGGGTCGTAGCCGCGCTCGACCGTGATGGTGCGCATCGCCACCATCACATTGGTGGCGAGCACGCGCAGGATGCCCCACGCCGCTTCGATCGGAGATATCCCGAGCGGCTTCGCCACGCGGGTGACCACCGCCTCGTGCGCTTTGGCGCCTGCGATCGGCATGGCCCCTGCGAGCAGCGCGGTGGGATTGAGATGGCCGAGGAGGACGAGCGCGTCGGTCAGCGTCGGTTCGCTGCCACCGTGGTCGTAGCAGGCCGGACCGGGATGGGCGCCCGCGCTCTGCGGCCCGACCTTGAGCACGTGACCCAGTTGCACCGAGGCGATGCTGCCGCCGCCGGCGCCGATGGTTTCGATGTCGACGGTGTGCGTGCGCAGCGGATGCCGCGCCACCGTCACCTCCGATTTGAACAGCGGTTGCCCCGGAAGCACCGCCATGTCGGAGCTGGTCCCGCCGGTGTCGAAGGTGATGAGGTTGTCGATGCCCCTCACGTCGCCGAGATGGCGGCCGCCGATGACGCCCGCCACCGGGCCCGACATCACGGTCTGGATCGGCGTGCGTGCCAGCATGCGGGCGCTGGCCGCGCCGCCGTCGGATTTCATCATCAGGGCGCGAGACCGCGGAAACCTCCGGCGCGAAAGGTCTTCCAGTGTCCGCAGGTAGCGCGAGACCGGTGGGCCGATATAGGCATTGGCCACGGTGGACGCGGTGCGCTCGTATTCGCGCCATTCCGGATTGACCTCGTGCGACAGCGATACATAGAGATCGGGCGCGAGGGTGCGAATGATCTCGGCCGCCGCCTGCTCGTGGGCGGGATTGGCGTAAGCAAACAAAAAGCACACCGCGACCGCTTCGACCCCATCGGCCACGAGCTTGCGCACGGCGCCGGCGACGTCCTCCGCCATCAAGGGTTCGACGACCTCGCCTTGGGAGCCGATCCGCTCGCCGATCTCGAAGATGCGGTCGCGCGGCAGCAGCATCTTCGGCGCCGGCGCGAAAATGTTGAACACGTCCTCGCCGCGCCACTGCCGCCCGATCTCGTACACGTCGCGGAATCCGCGCGTGGTCAGCAATCCGGTGCGCACGCCCTTGCCTTCCAGCAGGGTGTTGAGCGCGGCAGTCGAGCCGTGCAGGATCAGCGTAACCGAATTGGCGCCGAAGTCGCGCGCGAGATCCGCGGTGATGGTCTCCATGACCGCGGCGGGCTGCGCCGGATTGGAGACATATTTGCGCACGGCGACGAGCTCGCCCTGATCCTCATCGAAAGCGGTGACATCGGTGAAGGTCCCGCCGACATCGATGCCGACACGCAATTTCATCGCGCGGTCTTTTCTCCCCGCAGTCGCGCGGTCGCGGCGTCGTCGACGCCGAGATCGGCGTCGAGCGCGACTCCGTAATCTTCGCGCGCGGACGCGAGCGAAACATAGCCGCGCGCGACGTCCTCGCGCACCCGGCCGACCTCGCGCTGATGGGGATCGCCCCAGCCGCCGCCGCCGGCGAATTCCACCGACAGGAGATCGCCGCGCTTGAGGCGCACGCCCGCGATCTTGGAGGTCAACGCGCGTTCCGCGGGGCTGCCGGGGTTCAACACCGCCTTGGAGGCGCGCGCCGGCTTGGCGCCGAACACGCCCAGGGAGGAAAACTTGAACCGGTCCATGCGCAGGTTGACGCTGGTTTCGTCGGCGAGGATCCGCCATTGCCGGCGCACGCCGAGGCCGCCGCGAAAGATCCCCGGCCCGCCCGAATCGCCCGCGAGCTCATAGCGCTCGACGCGCACCGGAAACTCGCTCTCGATCGCTTCGACCGGCGTGTTCATCACGTTGACGACGAGCTCGTCCATCGCGCTCACGCCGTCGCCGTCAGGACGCGCGCCGGTGCCGCCGTTCAGGATTTCATACTGCGAATACCAGCGCCCGGATTTGGGATGGCGGCCCGCGCTCGACAGCGAGCCGCCGGCGGCGCTGCCCGGCGCCGGCACCCGCCCGGGCACGGCCTGCGCCAGCACGCGCATGATGACCGAGGTCGTGACCTGGCTTGGGCGCACGTACATGTTCACCGGTGCGGGAAAGCGAGGATTGAGCAGCGAGCCTTCCGGCGGATAGGACACGCGAACCGGCCGCGACAAGCCGTCGTTCACCGGCAGGCCGGGGATGAAGATCATCTTCACCAGGCATTCGATGAAGTTGCGGGAGACGCAGGGCCGCAGGTTGATGGGGCCGCGCGCCTGCGCGTCACTGTCGAGGATGAACTGCAGCGTGTCGCCCTCGACCCGCAGCGACGCCGAGATGCGATGGGGCTTGGCGAGCTCGACGCCGTCGTCGTCGAGAAAATCTGTCTCCGGGCCGTAGAGGCCGTCGGGCACTTTGGCGATTTCCTTGCGCAGCTCGGCTTCGCAGATGTCCATCCAGCGCGCCCAGCAGGCGAGCACGGTGTCGACGCCGTATTTGCCGAACAGCTCCGCGAACTTGCTCAGGCCATAGGTGTTGGTGTTGACCTGCGCCTTGATGTCTCCCCAGGTCACTTCCGGCGTGCGGGTGTTGGCGCAGATGAGTGCCTCCACGTCGGAATTGATCTCGCCGCGGCGGAGGATCTTGAGCGGCGGGATCAGCAAGCCTTCCTGGAACAGGTCGGTGGCGTCGCCGCTGTTGGTGCCGGGAACCTTGCCGCCGAGGTCCGGCTTGTGGGCGATATTGCCGATGAAACCGACCAGCCGCTCGCCCACGAACATCGGCGTGATGACGGTGACGTCTGTCGCGTGGTTCTGGCAGGCCTGGTAGGGATGATTGACGATGAAAGCGTCGCCCGGCTCGGTCGCATCGCGGAAGCGCCGGCGGATCTCGTTCACCTGTGCCGTCAGCGGCCCGATATGCAGCGGCTGCGGAATGCCCTGCGCGACCATGCGGCCGGCGCCGTCGAAGATGGCGAAGGTGAAATCCTGGCTTTCCTTGATTATGGTCGAATAGCCCGTGCGCAGCATGTTGAGCGTGAGCTCGCGCGCGATCTGCAGCGTGGACTGATAGATGACTTCGAGGTCGATGGCGTTCACTGCTGCGTTCCTCAGCTCGTCATGCCGGCGAAGTATCCGTAGGGTGGGTAAAATCGCGTGTCTCTGCCGTTTCCGCGTGGGCAGCATCAGGGCGTTCACGCCCGTCTTCGCGGGCTATGGGCGCGCGCGATTTTGCCCACGCGGAAAGACTGGAAACGCGCGCCTTTGCCCACCCTACGGAACGTCATCATTTCACCGGATACGCCTTCTCCAGCTGCGCGAAATAGCCCTCCTGCTTGAGCTGGTCGATGATGCTGAGATCGAGATAGTCGTTCACGTTGCGGCTGCCGATGTCGGTCCCGATCGCCTCGAGCTGCTCGAGCACGCTCTTCGCGCCCTCGACCGACGGCGCCGCGTCGCGCGGCATCAGGCGCTTGAAATCGATATAGGTCGCCTCGATGACTTTCGGATCGCTGGTCTTGAACTTCTGCGCGATGACCTCCTTCGCCTTCTTCTCGTCGGAGAGGGCGAGGTAGGCGCCCGCGATGTAAGCCTTGACGAAGCGCGTGAGGGTGGCGCGGTTCTGCTTGAGATAGCCGCTGGTGACGACGACAGAGTCGAAAATCCATGGCGTGTTGGCCGCCGCGAGATCGATGATCGGGTTGAAGCCGCGTTCCTTGGCCACCGTGATCGCCGGCTCGATCAGCGGGGCGACGTCGATACGTCCGGCCACCAGCGCGGCGAGTCGCTGGGAACTTCCGCCGATCTGGGAGACGGTGACGTCCTGACGGGTGAGGCCGAGCTTCTTGAGCAGGATGCCGATGGCGATGTCGGTCTCCGAGCCGAAGGTGCTGATGCCGAACGTCTTGCCCTTGAGGTCCCCCATGCCGACCCCGACCTTGGTGAACATGGTGATCGGGATGGTGTTGCAAGTGGAGGTCACGAGCCGCAGGTCGGCGCCCTGCTTGTTGGCGAGCACCGCCGGCGCGAGCCCGACATGCATGCCCTGGATTTCGCCTGACAGCAGCACCTGCAGGCCGCGGGTGCCGCCTTCCATGTTGATGACCTCGGTCTTGATCCCTTCTTTTTCGTAGAAGCCGCCGGCCTCCCCCATCCAGACGGGAAAGATGGTCACGACCGGCGCCGAGATGCCGATCTTGAACGGGATCAACTCGGCGGCCGTGGCGGGCGCGGGCGCCGCGCCAACCGTGAGAGCGAAACTCGTGAGCGCGAGGCCGAGGCAAGCCGCGGTCCTGCGGAACATGCCAATTTCCATGGCTTCCTCCTTGCAGCGGGTTCTCGGTTCGATCGAGCTGTCCGCCCATAATGGGTTAGGAACTGGGATCGCTGCGGTCAACCGCGCGCCGGTTGCGATCGGCCCTCACGTCCTCCTCGATCAGGCTCCAGATACGGTCTTCGATCTGGTGGAAACGCGTCTCGCGTTTCATCTTCAGCCGGCGCGGCCGCTCGATCGCCACCGGGATGATCTCCTTGACGTTTCCCGGCCGGCCGGAGAACACCACGATGCGATCCGACAGATAGATCGCTTCGTCGATCTGGTGGGTGACGAACAGCACGGTCTTGCGCGCCTGCACCCAGATCCGCAGCAGTTCCTCCTGCATCACCTCGCGGGTCTGCGCGTCGAGCGAGGCGAACGGCTCGTCCATCAGCAGGATCTTCGGGTCCATGACCAGCGCGCGCGCAAGGTTGACGCGCTGCTGCATGCCGCCGGAGAGCTCATAGGGATAATGATGCTCGAAGCCGGACAGCCCGACCATCTCGATAAAGTGCGCCGCACGTTCCTTGGCCTCGCGGGTTTTGACGCCGAGGCATTCCAGTCCATAGAGGACGTTGCGAAGCACGGTCCGCCACGGCAGCAGCGAGGCGTCCTGAAACACGACCGCGCGGTCCGGCCCCGGCTTCGTCACCTCTTTGCCATCGACCAGGATGCGGCCTGAAGTTGCGGCGATCAGCCCGTCCACCACTGAGAGAAACGTGGTCTTGCCGCAGCCGGAAGGCCCCACAATCGAGACGAATTCGCCGTCCATGACCTTCAGGTTCACGCCACTGAGCGCCATCAGCCGTGTATTGGTGCGGGGCTGGAAATATTCCAGCCTGATGTCGTCAGCTTCGAGCTTGGGCTGCATGGCGGGCTGCATTCGATCAGGACGGCGGACGCCAGACGTCGACCCTGCGCTCGATCCGCCGCACGATCTCGACCAATGTCACGCCGATGGCGACGATGGTGAGCACGCCGACGAAGACCTTGTCGGTCTGAAAGCGCGAGCCCGCCTGGCTGATCATGGCGCCGATCCCCGCGGCGGAGCCGTAGATCTCGCCGACCACCACGCCGATCATCCCGCGCCCGATCGCAAGGCGCAGGCCCGCGAGCAGGAAGGGGATCGCGCTCGGCAGGATGATGGTCCGGAACAGCCGCCAGTCGCCGGCACTGAAGCTCGCTGCCACCTTGATCAGGCGCGGATCGGTGGTGCGGACGGCGGCGTGGGCATTGATCGCAAGCGGCAGCACCGCGAGCAGAAAGATGATCAGGACCCGGGTGCCGACGCCGGTGCCGACCCAGATGACGAGCAAGGGCAGGAATGCCACCTGCGGCGTGGCGTTGAGCGCCGCCAGCAGCGGCTCGACCGCGTAGGAGAAGCGCCGATACCAGCCAGCCGCGAGCCCGAGCGGGATGCCGACGGCGATGGCCAGCGCAAGGCCGAGCACATAGCCGAGGCCGCTCCAGGCGAGGTCGCGCCAGATTTCGCCGGTGATGAAGAACATGCGGAAGGCGGCCTGGGCGACTAACGTCGGCGAGGAGATGAAGATCGGCTTGAGCTGCCACCGCTCCGCCGAATCGCCCAGCAGCGGGTGCAGCAGGCGCGCCCACCAGCCGCGCTCGAGGCCTTCCCAGGCGACCAGGAACAGGATCACCATGAGCGCGCCGAGGATGGCGCGCTCATGCGCGAAGTAGAAACGTAGGACGGCCGGCATTTGTGCTTGACCGGCTGTCGCCGGCGGTTGCGCTGCGCCGGCGGTCGCCGGTATGGGCTCGATCATACTCACGCTGCTGCGCCCGTCATCGTTGCTGTTGTGCTGTCATGATCGATCAGTGCAGGTCCGGTCGCCATTTTTCGAACCGCCGCTCGAAGACGTCCAGGAACGCCACCACCACAAGTCCGGTGACCATGAAGATCAGCACGCCGAAGAACACGACGTCGGTCTGGAACGTATTGCCGGCCTCGGCGATCATATGGCCGAGCCCCGCCGTCGACGCATAGAGCTCGCCGACGACGACCCCGAGCAGGGCGCGCCCGGCGCCGTATTTCAAGCCGGTGAAGATGAACGGCACGGTGCCCGGCAGGATGATGCTGGAAAAGATCTTGATCTTCGAAGCGGAGAAGCTGCGCGCGACCCGGATGAAGCGCGCTTCGCTTGTCTTCACGCCGGCCTGGGTATTGATCAGGATCGGGATCACGGCGCCCAGGAAGACGACCATGACCTTGGACCAGATGCCGATGCCGAACCAGATGACGATGAGCGGCAGCAGCGTGACGCGCGGCACCGCGTTGAGCGTATCGACGAACGGGCTCAGCATGTATTGCAGGCGCTTGGACAGACCGATCGCGAGCCCCAGCGGAATTGCCACGGCGACCGCGACGCCATAGCCGAGAATGAATTCCCTTCCGCTGACCTGGAGGTCGTTCCAGAAATCGCGATCGTGGCTCAGCCCCCAGCCGGCCTGGGCGATCTGGGTGGGGGAGGGCAGGAACAGCGGATCCACCAGGCCGCTGCGGCCGAACGCCTCCCATACCAGCAGCAAGGCGACCAGCGTGCCGCCCCCGATCGCCACGCGCTCATGCGCGAGATAAAGCCGCGCCAGCACCGAATGCCGGCGCTCGCCGTAGTGCTCGCCATGTGCAGGAATGGCCATCAGGTACCCGGTGCAGGGATCCTATTATAGGTCAAGGCTGGCGTCGCCGCGCAAATGTGTCCCAGCGATCCAACGCGCTGCATCATGTGAAGGGCTTGATGTGAAGGGCTTGGCCTCCCCGGTGCGTGGCGTGTAGCGTCGACGCTTCATCCTTCGAGGCACCAGCATGAACCAGCGCTTTGATCTGACCGGACGCACCGTCATCATCACTGGCGGCGGCAAAGGGATCGGCAAGGTCTACGCGGAAGAGTTCGCCAAGGCCGGCGCCCATGTGGTCGCGGCCGATATCGATGGCGCGGCGGCGAAATCGGTGGCCGCAGCCTTGGTCGCGCAGGGCTTGCAGGCCGTCGGTATTGCCACCGACATTGCCAGCGAAGAGTCCACCAAAGCGATGGCAGAAGTTGCGCGCGAAGCGTTCGGCGCCATCGATGTGCTCGTCAACAATGCCTCGCTCATGAGCGTGCTCGCGCGCCGGTCCTGGCTCGATATCCCGGTCGAGGAGTGGGACCGGGTGATGGCGGTCAATCTGCGCGGCATGTTTCTGTCCTGCCGCGCGGTGTTTCCCGCGATGAAGGCGCAAGGGCAGGGCAAGGTCGTCAATATCTCCTCGTCGCGGGTGTGGGAAGGGACGCCCAACCGGCTGCACTACACCACCTCGAAAGCGGGCGTCATCGGCTTCACCCGCGCCTTGGCGCGCGAAGTCGGTGAGTTCGGCGTCACCGTGAACGCGGTCACCCCCGGCATGACGCAAAGCGAGACCCAGGTGCAATCGTCGTCGGGCAACTATCTCGCCACCCGCGTCGCCGGCCGCGCCATCGAACGCGTGCAGGTGCCCGCCGACCTCGTCGGCGCTGTCATGTTCCTGTCATCGGCCGCGAGCGATTTCATGACCGGGCAGACGATCAACGTCGATGGCGGCAAGGCGATGCATTGACCCTGGCGGCGGGCGGCCGTTGTGAGAGCGCGAGGTCGCGCCGTCGGACATGTGTGCGTCCTCATCCTTCGAGACGCTCGCTACGCTCGCCCTCAGGATGAGGACAGGAGCACCGCTCGCCATTCCGCCTCATCCTGAGGAGGGCGCGTAGCGCCCGTCTCGAAGGATGCGGCGGCCACGCTGAGGCGACAGCCCTTACTTCGGCGGTCCCCCCAGCAGCATCACGCCGTCTTCACCAGCCCCACCTTGGCGAGCAACGGCTCATCGGTCACCTGGAACACGATCGCATCCTCGTCGGTTTCGAGCGCGTGCGCGTGCCAGCACGGCACCGTCATTACGTCGCCGACCGCGAGGGTTTCATTGGCTCCGCCTTCGACCTTGACCCGCGCCGTGCCGCTGATGACGGAATAGAGGTGGTTGACCGTGGTCTTGGCGACCTCGCGCCGCGTCCCCGCGGGAAGCCGAATAAGATGCAGGCCGATGGTGGGCAGCGCGTCTTTGGCAATCTCCACGATCTTAGCGTCGGTTCCCGGCCCCAACGCATCGCGCGACGGGATACGGTGCGGCGAGGGACCGTTGCCGGTGATGGTCTCGAAGCCGGCGGGGTTGGCCTCGAAGAACATCGCCTCCGAATGCTGCACGAACGGCACGTCGAGGAAGTCGATCCAGTAGCTGGTCGCGTCGCTCTCGTTGGCATGGCCATGCCAGGACCACGACGGCGTCAGCACCACATCGCCCGGGACCATGTCGACGCGGGCGCCGTCCACGACGGTATAGGTGCCGGGCTTCGCGTCGACGACCAGGCGCAGCGCTGCCGCGGTGTGGCGGTGCGAGCGCGCCTTCTCGCCCGCCTTCACCATCTGATAGGCGGCGACGATATTGCGGCTCGTGGCGTAGACGTTGCCCTCGACCGGGTTGACCATGATCAGGTTGCGGCGCTCGGCCTGCTCGACCGGAACGAACTCGCCGGCCTGGTCGAGCGCCGCCTTGGCGGCCGCGAAGCGCCAGACCGCCGGCTTGAACTTGGGTCGCGGCGCCGGCCACATCGCGGGTTCCGGCCGCGCCCACCCCGGAGAAAAGCTCAACCGGCCGAGTTCCCCGTAATAGGGCGCGCGGATGTCCTGGTTCATGGCCTTCCTCCTCGCATTGCCGCCGCTTCGCTGTCGGCGGGCGCTTTCAGACTAGCGCACTCGCTTGCGCCGCGCACAACCTCGATGACGGCGCGGGCGTCCGCGGGCGGTTCGTCCGCGCGCCATGCCACATGTCCGTCGGGGCGTACGAGCACGAGCCGGCGCTCATAGAGCTCGCTTACCTCGGGCACGTCGAGCGCGATCACCTCGAGCGGAACGCCGGCCTGCGCCGCCGCGCGCTGCATGCTCTCCGTATCAGGCGCGTCCCGTCCCAGGCGCAGCAGCACAAATCCGCGACCGAACAGATCGAGCGTGGAGCGTCCGTCGGGCAGCCAGGCATGCGGCGCGCGGGCGCCGGGACGCGCGGTCTGGACATAGCTTGCGGTCGGGAGCGGCGGCGCCGGCGTGCCGTCGGCGCAGATGATGGGCGAGCTGTCGTAGCGGTAACCCAGGTGAAAGCCGAGCGTGAACCATTCGTGCCGCATCGTCTCGGTGAACCAGCGGCCATACTCCGTGCGCGCGGCGTCGCCCGCCGGACCGGCTTGGAAGATTTCAGCCGGTGGCAGCCGCTGACGGGTGGCGAGCATGCGCCCGAGATTCGAGCTCGCTTCCGTGACGTTGCGCACGGCGACCGGGCGGCGCTCAATTTCGTAGGAACGCAGCAGGGCGTTGCCGGCCCAGCCGCGCAGGGCAGCCTCGAGCTTCCAGCCGAGGTCGACGGCGTCCTGGATGCCGGTGTTCATGCCAAAGCCGCCGGTCGGCGACATCAGATGCGCGGCATCGCCGGCAATGAACACGCGCTGCGTTCCATAGCTGTCGGCGACCAGCTCGCGGCGCACCCACCGCATCACCGACAGAATCTCGTAGTCGAACGCGCGGCCCACGGCGCGCGCGAGCGCGCTGCGGATGTCGGTCTCGGTGTGGGTCACCTTGTCGGCGGAGCCGACGATCGACATGCGGAATCGCTCGCCGCCGTTGATCGCGACGATGGTGAGCCAGGTGCCCTCCGGCCCGACGAAGATGAACCGGTAGGCCCGGCCTTTGTCGTGCAGCGAGGGAAAGTCGGCGCAGCGGAACATCACGTTGGTGGTGTAGGTCAGCGCCGGGGTGCCGCTCATGGTGATGCCGGCGTGCTCGCGCACCAGGCTGGCGCCGCCGTCGGTGCCGACGAGATAGTCGCACGACATCTCACGGGTCTCACCGGTCGCGACGTCGCGCACCTGCGCGACGACACCATCGGCGGTTTCCGCAAACGATGTCAGCTCGGCCCCGTAGCATAGCCGCACGTGCGGAAAGGTTTCCACGAAGCGCCGCAGGATCGGGTCGAACATGTCCTGCGGCACGCGCTCGCGCTTCTGTGGGCTCTGCGGCGGGCATTTCTCCTGCGCCCGTCCTGGGAAGCGTTCGCGCCCGAGCTCATAGCCGTTGAGGCCGGTGACATAGACGCAGTCCTGCGGATAGTCGCCGGGATAGGGCGCATCGCGCACCCAGTCCGCGATGCCCCAGCGGCGGCAGAACTCCATGGTGCGCGGGCCGACGATGTCCATCTTCGGCTGCTCGATGGCGCCGTCGGTCTTTTCGATCAGCGTGCAGGCAACGCCGCGCCAGCCGAGCTCGCCCGCGAGCGCCAGTCCCACGGGTCCGGCGCCGACGATCAGAACCGGCGTGTGCTCGGTCACGCGCGCGTCTCCACCCCAGTCCCACTCCGCCGGTCAAAGCTCGGTGACGTATTTGCGCTCGAGGGCGTCATAGTCGTCTTTGTGCACCAGCCGCTGCCGCTCGGAAAAATCCGCTACCATGTTCGTGGCTTCGCCCATATGTCCCTTGCGCTTGAGCTCGCCCAGCGCCGCCTGCATGCCCTTGACCGCCGCCTGCAGCGCGACATTGGCGTAGATCACTCCGGCATAGCCCAGTTCTTTCAGCTTCTCGTTCGGCAATTCCGGCGTGCGCCCGCCCAGCACGATGTTGGCGAGTTGCGGCCACGGCAGGCGGCGGGGGATGTCGGCAATCTGCTCCATTGACGTGGGGGCTTCGACGAAGGTCACGTCCGCGCCGGCGTCGCGATAGGCGGCGGCGCGCGCGATCGCCGCGTCGTAGCCTTCGGGCGCGATCGCATCGGTGCGGGCGATGATCAGAAGATCACGGTCGCGGCGCGTGTCTACCGCCGCCTTCACCTTCTCCACCATCTCGGCTGCCGGGATTACCTGCTTGCCGGCGAAGTGCCCGCAGCGCTTGGGGAAGACCTGGTCCTCGATCTGGAGCGCGTCGGCGCCCGCACGTTCGAGCAGCTCGACGGTGCGCACCATGTTCAAGGGATTGCCGAAGCCGGTATCGGCGTCGACCACCAGCGGTCCCGGAAACACCGCGCGGATCGCCGCGACGTGCTCCGCGACCTCGGTTACCGTCACCAGCCCGATATCGGGGACCCCGAGAAAGGTGTTGGCGATGCCAGCGCCGGTGACATAGGCGGCGGCAAAGCCCTGATCGGCGACGATGCGCGCGGTGAGCGCGTTGGCGACACCCGGCAGCAGCAACGCCGCGCCGGGAGTGAGCATGGTGCGAAACTCGCGGCGGGACACACGGCTTGCCATCGGGGATCCTTCCGGTTCGCGCTCGGTCCTTTTCACCGCACGCGAGATGGACCATTATAGTCAAGACGGGGGACATCCGAACATTGTACTGCAGGGCATGGCGGCCGTCGCCGGCATGCGCATGCCGGATGCGCGGGAGCGTGACACCATGGCCAAGCTGCCGATGACCTTCGCCTGCGGTCTCTATGACCGCATGCTGGCGCTCTATACCGGCGAGGTGCAGGCCGAAGGCATCGATCTCGACTTTCTCGCCATCGACGATCCGCGCGAGATTTTCGACCGCATGGGGAAAGACCTCGCGTTCGACGCCTGCGAAATGTCGAGCTCCGAGGTCATCAGCCGGTACGCCGCCGACCGCCGCGAGATGGTGGCGCTGCCGGTGTTTCCCTCGCGCGTCTTCCGCCACGGCTTCATCACCGTCAACCGCAAGGTCGTGAGGAGCCCGAAGGACCTCGAGGGCAAGCGCATCGGCGTGCCGCTCTACACCCAGACGGCGGCGCTGTTCATCCGCGGCCTGCTGCAGGACGAATACGGGGTCGATCTGTCAGGCGTGCATTGGGTGCAGGGCGCCACCAACAGCGCGGAGTCGCACGGCCATCCTTCGGCGCCGCCGCTGCTCAAGCCGGTGTCGATCGAACAGAACACGTCCGGCCGCTCGCTCAGCGAACTGCTCGAAACCGGCGAGATCCAGGCCATCCTCGGCAGCGGCTTGCCGGTGGCGCTGCGCACCAATCCCGACGTGCAACGGCTGTTCCCGGATTTTCATGCGCGCGAGCTCGACTATTACCGGCGCACGCGGATTTTTCCGATCATGCATCTCGTCGCCATCCGGCGCGACCTCTACGAGAAGCATCCGTTCGTCGCCACGAGCCTCTATCAGGCGATGACCGCGGCCAAGGACCTCGCGCTTGCCAAGATGCGCGACCTCGGCGCCTTGCGTTACATGCTGCCGGGCCTGCCCGCCGAGCTCGACGAGATCGACGCGACCTTCGGCGGCGATCCCTGGCCCTACGGCGTCGAGGCCAACCGGCCCACGCTGGAAGCGCTCGTCCGCTACATGGCCGAGCAGTCGCTGATCAAGGCGCCCATTCCGGTCGACGAGCTGTTCGTGCCGGTCTAGGGCGGTGGCACAGCACGCGCCTTTCCGCCGGAACGCGCGGCTGGTGGGATCGTGCGAGCATGAGCTGGCGCGACGAATGATGTATGTGCCGCATGTTGGCAGGCTCTTCCTTCGCCTGCTAGACAGGCTGTTCAGCGTCAACATTCCCCGATATGACGAGGCAACATGCGCGGCTTGAAAGTAGCAATCTTGATGGCTGCAACGGCGTGGGCGGGCACAGCGATGTCCGCCGACGATGCCTTCCGGCAAGCTGTCAATTATGTCTTTTCTGGAAACGTCGCGGGTAAGACCCCCCAACTGCTGTCCTCGATCGTTGACGAAACGAAGTGCATCATCTCGGTCGAGATGCCTGGTAACTCCTGGCTGTATTATTTGAAGGAGGTCAGACCGGATTCGATCATCATCGACGAGAACAACGGTAAGATATCGTTTGAGGGTGACAGCACGATCGTAGAGCACACGTTTGAATCACTGCCGAGAGTTGATAAGGACAACAAGATTTCCATCACGCTTCGGGGCGAAGTCGAACGCACCAGAGACGCACTCAAGCTGATCTTTACCAAATATTGTCTGCCGAAGTCAGGATGATCGACCGAATGGCTCACTTAGCAGCGGCCCCCGAACTGTTGGCCAGGTGCGGATGACCTACATCGAGCAAGCGATCAAAGAGGCGGTCGACCACGGTTATCAACCGAACGTGGAACGATATCCGGAGATGGAGGGCATCTCACCATTGCAGATTGCCATCGCAATGCAGGCGGATGTCTTCATCGACCCTGCGTTCTGGAAAGCCCTGGGCAAGAAGCGGGGCTGGACCACGGACGACGATTTCAAATATTGGCAGAAGTCTGTCGCAGAATGGGAAGACAAGTACTGGAAGAAATTCTGGCACCGCTTCATCGACCACTTGGCGGAGGACAAGGATGCAGAAAGTTTCTTCAAAGCACTCGATTCGCCGCCCCGGCAGCGGCCGGACAGCCATCATTGAAGTCAACGCTTGAATTGGAAAACACTCGGGCTGTTTGTGCTCGAACGACCGGCCCAAGCGTGTCCGCGGTTCGACGCGCTGAGATTGCCGCCCAACCACTCACCAGCCAGGACTGCTATTCTGGTTCGCGGCAATAATGCTCACGGAATCTCATAGACCGTCATCTCGTCGGCAATGCCGCGCAATGCCGCGCGTTGCGCTTCTGGCGTCAGCCCCGCGGTCGACAGCAGCTTTGCAGATACCGGGTGCTCGACCACCGATCCAGTCGCGAATATTGAGGTCGATACGGCAAGCCCCTGCACTCGCGCCGCGATATTCACGGTTTGACCGAAGTAATCCAAACGGTCATTGAGGGTAACTGCAAGGCAGGGGCCCTCGTGAATGCCAATCTTAAGGAGGAGCTCCTCCGCTCCTGAGGCGCCCTTGATGTCGGGCATTGCGTCGCGCATACGCAACGCTGCGGCGAGCGCTCTGTCCGGCGTCGAAAACGTCGCCATCACCGCATCACCGATCGTCTTCACCACGGCGCCGGCTTCTGATGCCACGATCTCATGCAGAAGACGAAAGTGCGCGCGCACCAGATCGTACGCCACAAGGTCACCGACTCGCTCATAAAGCCCAGTCGAGCCCTTGAGGTCAGTGAACAGGAAGGTGAGGCTTGTAATCTTGAGTCCCTGATCTACGTCCAGCATATCAGTGCGATAGATGTCGCGAAACGTTTGGTTCGATAGCAAACGCTTTGCGGTCAGGAAAGGCTTCCGCTTGCCGAGCAAGTCATGGAGCGGGTCGCCCGCAATCCACACCGACGGCAGCACACGCACATCGGTACGATTGTCAATTGAAAGCCGAAGCGGGCCTGGACGCAGCACCATGGTTCCGGTGGGTGCGCGCACTTTGTTGTAGGTGAGCAGCAAGGTCTGGCGCTCTCGCGTCGGCTCTCCCTTTACATCGAGGAACTGTGCCGCGTGTGTTACCGGTTCAAAGACGATCACGAACTCGGCCGGCAATTGTAAGGAGATAAGTGCTCTCTCGCCGGGCGGTAGCTCGACCGAATCGATGGTGATCTCGTCGATCAACTCGTCGAAATTTCCGGGGAGATCAATGCCGGAGCTCCAGAAGATCTGGCGGAAGTAGTCCCAGATCGGGAGTGTATTCGGATCGTGAGCGGCGATTCTGCGCACCTGGGGGCTCACGGTGAAGGTGACCTCGACCATCTCATCGAGTGTCGGCTCATAGCCCGCTGCACAGAGGGCGCACTCGTAGGCCTCCTTGTGTATACTTCTCAGGGTAGCGGTGGCGTCGAGTACGCCGCCACAGCCGGGACATAGGACGTTCCACGACAGCTCGAAAATTCCAACACGAGCTGCGTGCAGGAACGCGGCGATGACTCGCTCTTCGTCAAGGCCTCGTTTTGTCGCAAAATCCAGGACGTTGACCCGGCAAAGCTCGCGATCAATGTCGTTGCGGATCAACGCTTCCATTGCAGCAACCGCCTCCGCATCAGCGGACTGCCGCACTATGCTGAACAGACTTTGGGCTCGAGCTTCGCTCAATGTATCCTGGTTCCCAAATCACTCCCGAACGAGATTGGATATTAGCGGTTTTTCGGCTGCCCTTGAAGACAGCCTGATGTGCGGCAGCTAACGCGGTTCCCGTTCGCATTGACTCAGCGCTTGCCCATTCTCTGGCGTCACCCGCGGGCTTGGTCAAGCCCGGCAATGACGGAGGAGAGGCTGTGGCAGGCATCCTGCGTCCGTTCGATCGGGAACCGCTTTAGTGTCCCGATTCCGAAGTTCGCACACTCTTGCGGCACTTCTGATGCGAACTTCGGAATCAAAAAGACAACTAGCAACTTTATGATTTCTAGTGCGGTCTTCATTTTGCCGGCACGCAGCGACGTCGAAGCAACCGCCAAGAGGCGTCGCGTGGCTGCTCCGAACGCGAGCCGGGCCAAGCTCGTTTTAGAGTTTGGGGCTCACTCCGGCGGTGTTGGCTCGCTATCCTGCGCCAGGTACACGATCGTCAGCATGCGCTGGAAAAGGATGCAGCGCGACTTGTCTGGCAACTTGTTAAAAACCGCCTCGATGAAGGGCTCTATCAATTCCGCGCCCTCCGCCTGCCACAGGTACCTGCAGCATTCCATGAACTTCATTTCGGCAGCGTCGCCGCCGGCTCTCAGCAGCGGCTCAATTTCAACAATAGAGAGCCCAAAACCTCGTTGAAGCTCTTCGTCTACATCATCCCTGTCGAGCATTGTCCGCTCCTGGCTGAATCAGATCGCTTCGGACCCAGAGCAACTGCTCGCAAACGATACAGCAATCCCACATCAGACGAGCCGTTAAACTTGATCCAACTGTGGTGGTACGTCTTTACGCCGTGGTCTCCATGACTGCGGCTGTGTAATTGACGACCCGGGAGCAATCGCCAGAATGGCCACAACGAAAGTTGCAAAATCGATGACGACGCTTGGAATGAAGGACAGCGGCCATGGGTAATCAAGCGAGAGCATCGAATGCATGGCTTTGGGTTTGCATCGCTCTTTATGTGCTGCTGGGTGCCGCACGGTTCCTGCACAATAGCCATTTGCAACGCTTCACGCCGTTCATTTCGGTGACCATCCTCATGGGCTTTGCCATCGTGCATGGGATTCGTCGATACGGTTGGATGCATTTTCTCGTCTTTTTCATTGTCATGCCTGGATCTGGCGTGACGGCGGCGGCTACTTCGGCGTACCCCTGGTCAACTTTCTCGGCTGGTACCTCTGCGTGTTCACGATCTATCTGGTGTTCGGATTGTATTTGCGGCGCTCAGCCGATTGGACGAGAGCGGAAAATCTTGGCGATCGCTCAACATGGGTATTGCCCGCGGTCATGTATGCAGCCGTCATGCTGCCGCGATTGATCGAGCTGCTCGCGGGCGGCGATTCCGTGGAGGTCACCAGCCATGACGGTCACGTTTGGTGGACCGGAGATATTCACACGGCGTCGGCGCTCGTTGCCCTGCTCACGATGCTGTTCGTCACGGTCCTTGCGCTGGTCCGCGTGAGCCGGAGCCCGGCGCTGCATTGAGAACATGAGCTCTGGCGACACGTTCAGACGTACGACCATCCTTTCGCGCCGCGGACGATGGCAACGATCCTCGTCAGGAATACGCCCAGAATCGTCACGATCACGCCCAGTCTGATCTCTTCCGGCTGCAATCGTGCTCCCTCCCATTCCAGGAAAATGGCAAAGGCCAGCCCCCAAACGGCGGCTATCTCGGGATAGAGTTCGCCACGCAGGTTGGCAACCACGCGGTCGTGGCGGAGCAGGTCCCGCATCAGGCCGCCGAACGAGCCGGTGAGGACGGCAGCGATCGGACCCCACAGCCAGAGGGGCCTGGCCGACGTGTCCAGCACGACCACGACGCCGACAACCGTGAAGGCGGCAAGCGCGACGGCATCGAATGCCTGATCAATCGGGAGCCAAGACGAGCGTGCGATTGCAGGTATTTGGCCAGCGGAGGGGCGCGAACGTGCGACGCAGTCTTGATGACGACCATCCCGGCCAGCACGGTGGCGAACACGATCAGCAGTGCCTCGGGATTGCGTACGATTCCCAGCGGGTCTCGCTGCAACAGCAGATCGCGCACGACGCCACCACCAAGCGCGGGAAGGGTGGCGAGGATCAGGGCTCCGAACAATGAGTATTGTCCCGCATAGGCGAGCACGACGCCGGAGAGAGCGAACGCGATGGTGCCGATGAAGGCGAGAACGCGAAACCACTCGCTGTCGAGGGTCTGGTTGATCAGCACCGGCAGAGCGTAAATACCGGCGATACGGCGAAATTCCCCGCTGCGTTGCAACTCGTCGATGGCTGCGTCGAGACGAGCCAGCATCTGCGGTGTCTGGGTTGCGCGGCTGAGCATGAAATGAATATCGGTGGAGAAGCGCAGCCGATGCTCCTCGATGCGTGCGCCCAGATGGAGGCGCCAAGCCGTGGTCGCCGCAGCGATACGGTCGGCAAGGAAGCCGTCAGTGACACCCGCGAGGAGGTTCTGCAGATTCTGGGCATCACTCCCTGTGGGCACGATCAAGTCCTTGTAGGCGGGATCTGCAATGAACGCGTTGACGCGGCTGTCGGCATAAACGAAGCCGGCAACGACTCCGAGCCGGAACTTTTGTTTCGCGAAAGTCTCGAGCATCTCGTCTATCGTCGAGAACGCGTATCGTTCGGCCGCGCCCTTGCGGAGAATCAGGACGTCGGTCTCGCTGCGATACGGCTTCGAGAAGTATGCAAATGCGCTGCGCGCCTCGCTCCTTGTCGCGCCGGCCGCGATATCCGCAGTCCCGGCGGCAAGCGCCTCCAGATGCGCGTTCCAAGCGATTTCCGGCAGGAGGATTTCCACGCCCAGGATGCGCTCCAATGCGCGCTCGATTTCCACGTCGAAGCCAGTCAGGACCGGAACCCCACGCCTGTAATCCCGGTACTGATAAGGATCCCAGGGATACCAGCCGCCGCGCAGCGGATCTGCGTGCGTGTTTCGCGCGGGCAAGTCCGGCTTTGAAGACACGGGGGCTTGTGCGGCCGCGATGCTGGCCGATGAGAGACACGCGAGGATGACCGCCGCGAATCGGGCAATCATCCTTGGCCGCAAGTTCCCGCAAACGCTCACACGCTTTCTCACGGTCGCGACCTGCGATCGGCCCGGGATCGGCGCCAGCCCGCTGCCACGGGGACGTGGTGGAAGGCGAACACTCGACATGACCTTCATAGGCTTAAATCCAACGGCTTCGCTCAAATGTGGCGGGCATTACTGCTTGAAACAATGCTCCCGATGCCATCGCAGAAAACCAGGATACGGACGTTCGAACGACCGCTGAGGAGCAAGCGCGTAGCCACTCTTGTTGATAAGAGCCCTAATGCCCTCGGGGTCGTTAGCCTGGCGTGAGACCAAAATTTGCAGGTCGTCAGACAGACTGAGCAATCCCCGATCGAACATCCAATGCACCGTGCCCGAAAGGGCTATTCCGTTGCTGATGATGTCGGGGCCGTTCGCTTCAACCGGCCGGATATGCGCCGCAGCGACCTCCGCGCGACCGCTGCCGTTTATCAACTTGAGTCCGCTGATGGCACAGCGCTCGGAGTAGGCTCGCAACACAATCCGACGAAAAATGCGGTCACGCACGATCCTAGAAACCATAAAACTCGTTCTATCGCGGCTCTGTTCGAACTCGAACGGCGTTTGCTCGTCCCCAAGACCCGACGGTGGGAGTTCCGCACCAACGCGCGGGAGCGGTGGCTCGCTTTCATTCAGGCCCAAGGTGACGATACGATTGAAATCGCTTGGTGAGATCGAACGAACGGCCGATTGAGCACGACCGGAGATTCGTCCTTGCTCGTTCAGCACACCTTGCTCAACCACGCCCGATGCGCCGCCGAAAGGAACGGGATTTGCGAAATCGAGATAGCTCCCGGGTTCGATCAGAGCGAGATACATGCTGGGCGCCGTTGGATCGGGAATGACTCGCTCAACCTTCGCCACGGCGAAATAGCCTCGCGTGTCGGCCACCTTGCGAGGCTCATAGTAGATGATCCAATCGCCAACGCAGGATTGAACGCGGCCAAGATATTGACTGGGAAACTGATAGTGCTCGGCTGGACTGTCTTCGTAGATCGAGTCTGAACGGTGAATAAAGACCCCGTACCCCATGTGCTACACGAATTTCTGAATGGTGAGGGTTTGGAACGAGCGATCGTCCTCGACAAAGGTCGCCTTTATCTGGAATCGGCCGGCCGGCGTGCTGCGAAGCACACCCTCGTATTTGACGGGTGCAAATTCATAGCCCTTCCCCCCGTCGACATACTTATTGGCTATGCGAAGCCGCGGACCGTTGAACGTGGGGAAGGAAGCGCCGACGTAGGTCTTACCGGTCCTACTTCTCAGATGGATCGTGTGTTCGTCAGGGTCTTCCATACGCGACTCCTCCCGCAGATGGGCAATCTACCAAATCCGCGGGGATTCGGTGTGAGGCCCTCATCGACAACCGCGCGATTTGGCGATCTCGACGTCAAGACCGTAATGCTGGACGAATCCCGCGGCGTGTCTGCTGCCGGGATCGGTTCACGCCGGAGCGGACCCAGATCGGGCTAGCGCCCGACGGCGTTGTCTGTGTCAGGGTTGGGCCGAAATGTGCTCGCTTGTTTCGAGCAGTGTCTCGGTGTCCGCTGTGGATGACACCCATTGCTTTGCTCGGCAGCCCCGTTCAGCGCGGCGAGCGCGTTCTCCGGGCGATTGACACCGGATGGGCTTGCGAAGCTCTCGAAACGGCGTCGGACGACGCTGCCTCCCGTGTGGTGGGCAATCGGTTCGAACGAGGAGACGAGCCTCTTGCATAAAGACTAGGTAGAAGGTACCTAAAAAGGAACCGAGGAACCTTCCATGGCCCTGAGCATTAAAGACCCCAAAACCGAGCGCTTGGCACGGAATCTGGCGCAACTGACCGGCGAGAGCATCACAACGGCGACCAGACGCGCCATCGAGGAGCGATTGCGTCGGGTTGGAGGTCAATCCCGTCGGGCTGCCCTGTTGGAGGAGATGGCCGAAATCCGCCGTCGCTGGAGTGCAATGCCGGTCGTGGACGACCGGACGCCAGACGAGATTCTCGCATATGACGAGCATGGATTGCCGCGCTGATGGTGATCGACACATCTGCGATCGTGGCGATCGCTCGTAACGAGCCTGATGCGGCGGAGCTTGAAGTACGGATCGCAGACGATCCGGTGCGCCTGATCTCCGCGGCAACCGTGCTCGAGGCAACGATCGTGCTCGAGACCCGGCTGGGTGACGCGGGCGGGCGCGAGTTTGACCTTTGGCTGCTCAAGATCGGCGCCGAGATCGTCCCTGTCGATGCTGAACAGGCCGATGCGGCGCGGCGCGCGTGGCGGCGCTTTGGCAAGGGACGTCACGCCGCCGCGCTGAATTACGGCGACTGCTTTTCGTACGCACTGGCACTGGCCCGCGGCGAGCCGCTCCTGTTCAAGGGCGAAGACTTTGCGAAGACCGACGTCAATCGATCGAGCGAAGCCCTACTTCGGTAACGCGACGCACCATGACGCGATGGCGCACCTACACCGACCGGCTGATCGTGCTCGCCCTCATCCTGGCGGCGTGGCAGGTCGGTAGCGTTCTCGTCGGCCCTTACTGGCTGAGCTCGCCCTCCGCGGTGGCCGCGCGCTTCGCGGTGCAGATCCTCAACGGCGAACTGATCGTGCAGGGCGGCTACACCATCGAGGAGGCGCTAATCGGCACGCTCATCGGCGGGGTGCCGGCGGTGCTGCTGCCGTTCCTGCTGCGGCGCCATCCCGTGATCGTCGCCATTCTCGATCCCTTCATGGTCGGCGGCTATGGCGCTCCCAAGCTCGCCTTTGCGCCGCTGTTCATTCTCTGGTTCGGCATCGGCATCGAATCCAAGGTCGCGCTGGTGGCGAGCGTGGTGTTCTTCATCGTTTATTTCAACACGCTGTCGGGCGTGCGCGCGCTCGATCCGCGGCTGGTGCAGATGGCGCAGATCGCCGGCGCCGGCGAGCGGCATGTCGCCCGCCACATCGTCTTCCCTGCCGCGGTGCCGCATATTCTCGCGGGCTTTCGGATCGCCGTGCCTTACGCCATCGGCGGCGCCATCATCGCCGAACTGATCTCGTCCAATCGCGGGCTCGGCTATCTGGTGCAGACCGGCGCGATGAATTTCGACACCACGTCGGTGTTTTCCGCGATCCTCGCCGCCACCCTCATCGTCCACGCCGCCAACTGGCTGCTCAACGGCGCCGAGCGGGCGCTGCTGCGCTGGCGGCCGCCGCCGCAAGCCGTGCTCGACACCTGGACCTGAGCATGAGCGACACGCCGCTGCTCGAGATCAGGAATCTGGGCAAGCGCTTCCCCGCGCGTCAGGGCCGCGAGCCGTCGCCCTGGGTGATCCAGGAGCTCTCGTTCTCGGTCCGGTCAGGCGAATTCCTGACCATCATCGGCCCCTCGGGCTCGGGCAAATCGACCTTGCTCAACATGATCGCGCAGATCGACACGGTGAGCGCCGGAGAGATCGTGTTCAATGGCGAGACCGTGACATCGCACGATGCGCGGACCTTGCGCCCCGGCTTCGACCGGCGCATCGGCTATGTGACCCAGGACGACAACTTGCTGCCGTGGCGTACGACCATCGACAATGTGCTGTTTCCGGTCGAGGTGCAGGGGCGCTTGAACGCCGAGACCCGGGCGCATGCCGAGGTGCTCATCCGCGCCGTCGGGCTCGCCGGCTTCGAGCGCTACTATCCGCACGAATTGTCCGGCGGCATGCGCAAGCGCGCGGCGCTCATCCGCACCCTCGCCTACGACCCACCGGTCATCCTGATGGACGAGC
>Ga0208989_10000029_pt1 | contig 25215 bp, 24 predicted proteins | sample MedBloCAOM3_M1_FD_187852 | JGI IMG/M metagenome (GOLD analysis project Ga0208989, IMG submission 187852) | Forest soil microbial communities from El Dorado National Forest, California, USA - Mediterranean Blodgett CA OM3_M1 (SPAdes) (version 2) | ecosystem: Environmental > Terrestrial > Soil >...
GGCGGGGCCGCCGATCTTGACGCCATAGGGGTCCGCCAGCACCAGCTTCGAGCAGAAGCCGCTATCCTTGACCGCCATTTCCAGCGCGAGCCAGCCGCCGAACGAAAAGCCGATCGTCGGCACGGCGCGCAGACCCAGGGCCTGGACGAGATCGAGATAGATGTAGGCGATATCGTCCGGCGATTCGATCCAGTCCGGCCGCTCCGACGTGCCGAAGCCCGGCGGCGAAGGAATGATCAGCTCGTGGTATTTGGCGAGTTCGACCAGGACCGGCGCTTCGAGCTCCAGTGCCTCTTCGCCATAGAGCACCAGCAGTGGCTGGCCCCGACCGCGACGCTCGACCTCGAGTTCCACGCCGCTGACTTTCAAACGCGCGTCATCCTATGATTGCTCCAGATAGCCATGGCTTTCCCTCCCGTTCGGCCTTTTCAGCTCGCGGGCGGCAGGTTGTGGCCCACGCTTCGCAGATAATGCAAAGTTTCCTCGGCGGTCACGACGTCCGCGTATTTGGCGTTGAGATCAAACAGGCTCTGCTCGTGCGCTGCAACCGAACGGTCGCCGACCGCTTCACGCACCACCATCGGCCGTAGCCCGTTCTGCACCGCGTCGACGGCTGTTGCTCGCACGCAGCCGCTGGTCGTGCAGCCGGTGATGATCAAGGTATCCACCTGCCGGCTCACGAGCTTGGACACAAGGTCGGTCCCGAAAAAACACGAGGCGTATTTCTTGACCAGAAGAATATCGTTTGGCCCGAAGTCGAGGCGGGGATCGACGTCGACCAAGTCGGTCCCGGCTTTGAGGGGGACGACCCCTTTCTGCTTGAGCGCCCATATCCCGGCATCACCCAAATCAGCCTCGTGGTACATCACCGTCGAAAAGATGATCGGGATCTTGCGCTCGTGCGCCGCGGCAAGCAGTGGCTGGGTCGCTTCGATTTGCCGATCGAGGTTGGAGCCGAGCATCATGCCGGGATCGGTAAACGCCTTGATCATGTCGATGACGATCAGCGCCGGCCGCGCGCCAAAGCCGATCTTCAAACCGAAGCCGCGCTCCCGGAAGAACTCCTCGTCCCGCTGTCCGCTGGTCATATGGCCCATCCTTCAATGGTGGCGACCGTCAGGCCTGCCTTCTCTCGATACACTTTTGCAGATAGGGTATATCGAAACAAAAAAGTGGCATGAATGACAGGGCTCGAGACCATGCCGAAGATCGGCCTGGACGGAATGCTGCTCAATTTCCCGCGCTACATCGACGACCTGCGCCGGTTCCAAACACAGGTCTATCCGCTCGTGCAGCAGGCCGGGTTGCGATAGCGTCGGCGGCGCGGAGCGAAATCCAGCGAGCGGCAGTTTGAACGATCCGGTGGCGGAGCCGGCCACGGCGCCCGTCGGGGATCACAGAGAAAGACGCCGCGGCAAGGACCCAAGGGGATGTTTCCAATGAAAGTCGGTCTGGTCGGTCTCGGGCGGATGGGCACGGCGATTGCGCCGCGGCTCACCGAGCGCGGCTGCGAAGTCGCCGCGCTATTTCCGCGAGTTCATGCGCAGGCTTATGAATAGAGCCCGGGATCGCAACGCCGTGCGCTTGCTCCCTCACTGATTGCCCCTTACAGCCCACCCGATGGACTGCGACATCGCGATTATCGGCTACGGACCCGTGGGCGCCACCGCCGCGGCTCTGCTGGGAGGCCAGGGGCTGAAGGTCGCCGTGATCGAGCGCATGGCCGGCGTCTACGACAAGCCGAGAGCGATCACCGCCGATCACGAAGTCATGCGCTGCATGCAGTTCGCCGGCATCGGCCAGGAGCTGGGCGTCCATGTCCGGCCGCATCCCGGCACCCGCTATCTCGGCGTCGACGGCAACACGATCAGGCAGACCGACGTCATCCCACCCCCCTACCCGCTCGGCTGGCCGACCGGCATCCATTTCATCCAGCCGGAATTCGAGGCGATGTTGCGCAACGCCGTTGCGCGGCACGGCAATATAGACGTGCTGCTCTCGCATGAGGTCGTCGACCTCGCCGACCTGGGCGACAGCATCACGCTCACGGTCAAGGACTTGGCGCGAACGCAGACCCGCTCGATCCATGCACGATATCTTTTGGCCTGCGACGGCGCCAACAGCTTCGTGCGCAGAAGGCTCGGGATCAGCTATGAAGACCTCGCCTTCGACGAATGGTGGATCGTCGTGGATGCGTGGCAACGGCGGCCCACGGCCCTGCCGGAGATGAACACGCAGTATTGCTGGCCATCGCGGCCCGCCAGCGCGATCGCCGGCCCGCGCAACCTGCGGCGATGGGAATTGAAGATCCTCCCGCACGAGAAGCCGGAGGAGTTTCAGGATGACGCGCGCGTGCGCGAGGTGCTGGCGGGGTTCGTCGACATCGACGCCATCGAGCTCTGGCGGTCGGCGGTCTATCGGTTTCATGCCCTGGTGGCGGCGCAATGGAATCGCAATCGGATATTTCTTCTCGGCGACTGCGCGCATCAGATGCCGCCGTTTCTCGGCCAGGGCATGTGCGCCGGCATCAGGGATGCAGCAAACCTGATCTGGAAGCTGCTGCTGGTGGAGAAGACCGGAGTTCCCCCGGCCGTGCTGCGCACCTATCAGGACGAGCGCAAGACCCATGTCCAGAACGTGGTCACGCAGGCCAAGGAGCTCGGCCTGATCATCGGCGAGCTCGACCTCGCGGCCGCCAATGCGCGCGACGCGCGTCTGCGCGCGGAGCGCGCGAGCGGAGAACCGGCGCGCCATCGGCTGATCCCGCCGCTCACGCGCGGCCTGATCGATCGCGACGACGCAGGGGCGTCGGCGAAGGCGGCCGGCTCGTTGTTTCCGCAGCCGCGGATTGAAACATCGGATGGGCGGATCGCGCTGCTGGACGATGTCCTGCCACCCGCGTTCCTGGTGGTCTCCGACACTGTGGATATTCAAGCCGCGTTGGGCGAGCGGGAGCTGGAAATACTGCAACGGCTCGGTGCGGTTCGTGTGGTGCTGCGCTCGACCACCGCCATCGAAGCGCCTGAGCAGGACGTGATCACGCTCAGGGCGAAAGACGATCTGTTCGCGAACTGGCTTGTTGAAACCGGCGCCATGGCGGCAGTGGTCAGGCCCGATCGATACGTTTACGGGGTCGCCCGCACCGAGCCGGACCTGGCGCGGCTTGTCGGCGACCTGGAGGGCGCCTTGTTCGGCTAAACGGCGTTCACAGCCTGCGCTGCGGCACGGCTTGCGCGCCTTGGTCCAACCGACGAAGCTTGCGGCACATCAGCCGTCCATAACGGGGGGAACTGCGCCGTGGACATCGACCTCGCGACATCCGGCTTGGAGCGGATCGTCGGATCCGATCCGCTGCTCGATACCATCGCGCACGGGCTCTATTTCGGCGAGGGTCCGGTGTGGGACCGTCGCAACGGGCGTTTCCTGTGGACCGATATCATCGGCGATACGATCTGGCAGTGGACGCCGGGAGTCGGCAAGCAGGTCCTCATCCACCCCTCGAGTCACGCCAATGGAATGACCTTCGACCGCGAAGGCCGTCTTGTCGTGGCAGGCTGGTCGGCGCGCACGATCTGGCGTGTGGAGAACGACGGCTCGCTCGCGACCATCGCCTCCCGCTACCAGGGCAAGAAGTTCAACAGTCCGAACGATATCGTCGTGCGTTCAGACGGCAGTGTATATTGGACGGACTCGGCCGGCGGGCTGGTGATCCCCGGCATGGTGGGCGAAGACCTGCAGCGACAACTGGATATCCAGGCCGTGTTTCGCCTTACGCCACAAGGCGACGTGAAGCTCACGGTCGAGGACACCGTCTATCCCAACGGACTGTGCTTCAGTCCGGACGAATCCATCCTCTATGTCAACGATACGCGGCTCGGCCTCATCCGCGCCTTCGACGTCAATGCCGACGGCAGCGTGCGCAACGGCCGCGTCTTTCATACGCTCGTCGGTACCGAAGCCGGCGTCGCCGACGGCATGAAGTGCGACCAGGAGGGCAATGTCTACTGCGCCGGCCCCGGCGGCATCCATGTCATGGACACGAACGGCAAACTCATCGGACGGCTGCGTATTCCCGGCCATGCCACGAATCTGGCCTGGGGGGATGACGACTGGCGCTCGCTCTACGTGACCAGCTACCACTTCGTCTTCCGCACGCGGATGAGAATTCCCGGCGTGCCGGTGTGGTAGGCGGCGGAACTCGACGTCACTCGGGCGGTTCGAGTTGCCCGCGCACGCGCGCGTGGCCAGAACAAGAACCATACCACCAGCGATGACCGCTCAACTGCGCTTGAGTTGCGTCATCCTGAAAGGTTCCAAGCTGTCGATGCTCGCGACCGGGTCGTGCCGCCACTTGAAAAAACGCAACGTCATGCTCTCCGGCGTAAGATCCAGGATCAAGAATCCGTTCTCCTCAATCGTCGGCTGCACCTCGTCGACCGCGAGCCCGGCCGGCGTCATGCCGCGAGTGCCGCGAAAGAACGACGGCCAGCCGTAACCGGCCGTACCGAGCGGACCGGAGAGAACGCAGGTGACCGGATTTTGTTTGAGATCGATCCCGCCGGTGGCGCCTATCCTCGTCTCGCCGATCGCATGCAGGTCCCCCGAAATGAATAATGGAATACGGCCGCGCATGGCAGATGCCGCCTGCAGCAAGCGATCGTGCTGGGCGCGCCAACCCGGCTGCCAGTACGGCTTCGGCTTGCTGGTCGTCACTCCGCCGTCGGCTTCCATGTCCGCGTACCATTCACCCCACTTGCCGGCGCTCCAACCGGGTGGAGTGGATGGAATATTGATCACGTGCGCGGTGTCGGGCCGCGCCATGCGATCCTTGAGCCAGGCCTCGACCTCAAGTGGCACGAATACGCCGCTCGGCCCGTGCAGGGTCATGTAGCGGCGGCAGTCGTACATCAGCACCTCGGCAAGGCGCCCGTAACGAAGCGTGCCGTAGCTCTCCGAGACACGCCCCGGCCGGTCAAGCGCGGAGGCGGAGGCCAACCCGAGCGGGCGCATCGGGTCCGGCAGAAATTCCGGATAGTAAAGGTGCTGCGATGCACGCCCGGCAGCCATCATGAAAGCGTCCGGCGGGAAGCTGATGAAACGATCGTCCGCCTCGTCGTTCTCGAAATAGTCGTGATCGTCTTGCATGAAGAACACGGGCGTCGAGCGGCAGAGCGCTGCATACAGCGGCACGATCTGCGGCCCCACTGCCTTTTTCAGAACCGCCTCGTTCGGACTTCCGAGGACAGGCGCGGTCCGATCGAAGCGCCCGGCGATCACCGCCGCCTCGGCGGAAGACCCCGATTGGTTGGCGCGGCGCGTGCGCAGATCCCAGTAGACGTGATCTCCGTTCGCGATAATGGCATCCGGGTGGAAGGACAGGCCGCGCCTCAGGAGGCGGATCCGCGTCGATATCGGCAGATGCTTGCCGAGCCCGCCGTGGCCACCCGCGCACGTGAAAATGAGCAAGCGCAGTTGCTTCGGCTGGTCGTCGACGGCCGGGAAGGTGGCGAGCGGCCACTCGTCGCAGAGCGGACGTCCGCGCGCGTCGGTCAGGACCAATGCATAAGGCCGGCCTGGATCCAAACCGGCGGCATCGAACCGCCAGAAAAATCCTGCACTATCGGTCCGCTCTCCGGCGATGGGCCGTCCGCCCACAAGGAGCACCGGGACTTCGTTCAACGGCTCATGAAAAGATGCCTTCAACAGAATACGGTCCGGGCTCACCGTTGGCAGGAGATGCGCGACGAGCCCCGCATTCCAGCCGTCGCCCGCCGCTCTCGACGTACCGCGCAGGTCGAGAGGCAACAGTGAAAGCGCCCCGGTTGCGGCAGCGCCAGTGAGAAGGTCACGTCGTTGGATCATGTGCGTTGCCACTGCTGGAGTGCCCGTTTGCGGCGAGCTTGACGCGCGCGCGTTTCCTCAGGGCTCATGGATGAGCTCGCGACGCTTCGTGCTTTCGTCGAGCTCATCCTGGCTCCCGGGATGGATTTTATGCAATCGTTGCCTCCGAGTCATTTCGGTAATGTCGGGGATGGCCGCGCGCCGCGCGGCGGGAGCAGCCCAACATGGCATGGCAATTCGAGCGCGTCGCCGGTCCCTACCAAGGCCCTACAGGCGGGGTGCTGTGGCACGAAGGCGGCGTGCTGTTCAGCGTCATCGACGAGGGCTTGATCCTCCGTTTCGATCCGCAGACCAGGACCGTCGCCGAGTACCGCCGCTACGCCAACCGCGTGAACGGACTGGCGCATGGTCCGGGCGGAGAGCTTTACGGTGCCCAGGAAGGAGGACGGCGGCTGGTCGAGTTCGCGCTGGACGGCCGGCTCGTCGCCGTCGATGCGCTGCTCGACGGCAAGTATCACAACCAGCCCTGCGATCTCGTCGTCGACAGCCGGCACCGCATCTGGTTCGCCGACCCGCGTCATGCGGTGATCCCGTTCGGCCCGGCGATCTTTCCTTATCTCGACCACGCCTCGGTGCTCCGCCTGGAGCGCAACGACCGGCGCGCATGGGTGGCCACGCGCATCACCTACGACACCGTTTCACCCCGCGCTGTGCTGTTGTCCCCGGACGAGAACACGCTCTATGTCGCGGACGGCGAACCGCGTCTGGAGCAGCGGCGGGAGCTGCGTGCCTATCCCGTCGGTGTTGATGGCGCCATCGATCACTGCGGAGTGCTGCACACGTTCGGCGCGGACCATCGCGGCGCGCACCGCGGGATCGAAGGCATGTGCCTCGATGCGGCGGGCAACATCGTCGCCTGCGGCGGATGGGATCGCAGCGGACCCGGGCCGCTGATCTATGTGTTCTCGCCGCAGGGTGCAGTGATCGAGAGCCACCCCTTCCCCGCCGATTGTCCCAATCGCTGCTGTTTCGCCGGCAACGATCTTGATACGCTCTATGTGACCACCGGCGGCGGTGAGCTCTATCGCGCCAAGACCGCCGGACGTCAGGCAAGGCGCGAACGCTCAACGTGAGGCGGACCATGACCGCGAGACTTCGCTGGTTTGCATTCGCGCTCGTTGCGCTGATGGTCGGCGCCGGCTCCTCCTCCCAGGCGCAGGACTATCCCAGCCGTTTCATTCGCGTGATCGTCGGTCCGGGCCCCGACATCACCGCGCGGTTGGTCGGCGCCAAGATCACCGAGGTGCTGGGCCAGCAGGTGGTGGTCGAGCCCCGCCCCGGCGCCGGAGGGACGATCGCGGCACAGGCGGTCGCGGGCGCGCCGCCGGACGGCTACACTCTGCTGCTGGCAAGCGCGTCCTACACCATCAACACAGCGATGGGCCAAAGCCCGCTCGATCTCGGCAGGGACTTTGCGCCGATTGCATTGGTCGCGACCGTGCCGTTCGTGCTGGTGGTGCATCCTGCGCTCGCGGCGAAGAGCCTCGCCGAGCTGGTGGCGCTGGCAAAGGCCAACCCCGGCAAGCTCAACTATGCGTCCTCGGGCATCGGCACGCCGCCGCACCTTGCCGGCGAGCTGTTCAAGTCCATGGCCGGCATCGACGTCGTTCATGTGCCGTTTCGCGAAGCGAACGCGGCGCTCAACGCCGTCGTGGGCGGCTCGGTCGAGATGATGTTCTCGATCGCGTCGACCGCCGTCGCGCAGATGAGCGGGAACACGGTACGCGGCATCGGCGTCACATCGCCTACCGCGTCGCTGCTCGTTCCCGGCCTGCCCTCGATCGCGCAATCCGGACTCGCCGGGTTCGCGGTGATCGGGTGGAACGGCTTCGTCGCGCCCAAGGGAACATCGCCTGTTATCATCGGAAAGCTCAATGCCGCCCTGCAGCGCGGCCTCGACGATCCCGAGCTGCGCCAACGCCTGGGAAGCGCGGGCTACGAGCCGGCGGGGCGCAATTCGCCCGATGACTTCGCGCAGTTCATCCAGTCCGACACGGCGAAATGGATCGCGCTGGTGGAAAAGACCAACATGAAGGGTCATTGAAAGCAGTTGCCCGGCGGTGCGCGCATGGGCGGGAGAACGGTCGATGACGAGATGGACATTGAACCTTGCGGTCGCGGCCTCGATCCTTGTCGGGGCGGCCGGAGACGCCAGCGCGGAACCGGTGAAGATCCGCGCCGGATGGGTGGTCGCGCCGGCGTCGCTCGTCCCCGTCCTGTTCGCCAAGCAGGGACTCGCCAGACACCAGGGGAAGTCCTACGTGCTCGAACCGGTCTATTTCAGCGCCTCGCCGGCGCAGATCACCGCCATGTCGGTCGGCGAGCTGGAGATCGCCGCGCTCGGGTTCTCCAGCTTTCCATTTGCCGTGCAGAATGCCGGGCTCGCCGATCTGCGCATCATCGCCGACGAGATCCAGGATGGCGGCAAGGACAACTTCTCCACCCACTACATGGTGAAAAAGGATTCCGGCATCGCGACCGTCGCCGACCTCAAGGGCAAAGTGCTAGCCACCAACGGCGTCGGCACCGGCGTGCACATGGCCATGCGGGCGATGCTGCAGAGGTCCGGCCTGCAGGACAAGCGGGACTATACCGTGATCGAGGCGCCGTTTCCGACCATGAAGGCGGTGCTGCTCGACGGCAAGGCCGACCTGATCGTGTCGACCACACCGTTCGTGTTCGATCCCGAGCTGCAGGCCAAGTCGCGCGTGCTGTTCACCCAGCGCGACGCCATGGGCACCTCGGAGCTGTCGTTCTGGACGGCGCGCGAGGGCTTCATCGGCAAGAACCGCGCCGCCATGGTCGATCTCCTGGAGGACTCGCTGCGCGCCGTGCGCTGGTATCTCCCGCCAACCGGACCGAGGCGATCGACATCCTTGCCCGCTTCCTCAAGCAGCCTCCGGCCCGGTTCGAGAGCTGGATCTTCACCAGGAACGACTTCTACCGGAACCCCGACGGGCTGGTGAACCTCGACGCGCTGCAAAGCAACATCGATCTGATGCGCCGGCTCGGGATCATCAATGCCGACCTCGACGCCCGCAAGCATGCCAACCTCGAACTGGTCGGAGAAGCCGCGCAACGCCTGAAGTGATCTCGCGGCGAAAAACCGTCGCATTGATCGCCGCCGCATGCTCGTCTAATAGCGTTGAGGACAGATAGCCTGCGCCGGCCGATGCGACATCCGTCGTGTTGCCTCCGCATGCGCCCGATCGGGATGGCCACATGATGCGCGTTTCCGCGGTTCTGGCGTTGATCCTTGCTCTTGCGTCCGTCGGTTCCGCGAACGCGGACTACCCCGACAAGCCGGTGCGCGTGGTCGTGCCGGTTGCGGCCGGCGGCGGCGTCGACGTGATGGCGCGGTTGCTGGCACAGAAGCTCAGCGAGCGGCTCGGGCAGCAATTCGTGGTCGAGAACCGCGCCGGCGCCGCCGGCGTCATCGGCACCAAATCGGTCATCGCCTCGCCGGCCGACGGCACGACGCTGCTCTATACGCCGAGCAGCCTGTCGCTGACCGTCGCCGTTCACAAGACGCCCCCCTACGACGTCGCCAAGGACCTCACGCCAATCATCAACGTCGCGGTGAGCCCGTATGCGCTGGTGGTGCATCCGTCGCTGCCGGTGCGCGATCTCAAGGAGTTCATCGCCTATGCCAAGGCCAATCCCGGCAAGCTCAGCTACAGCTCGGCCGGGGTCGGCAGCGCCTCGCACCTCGCCGGCGAGCTGCTCAAGACCATGGCGGGCATCGACATGGTCCATGTTCCGAACAAGGGCATGAACCCCGCGCTCATCGACCTCATGGGCGGCCAGGTCCAGGTGTTGTTTGCCAGCGTGCCCGGCATGCTCTCGGAGCGGTCGGAACGCCTGCGCCCCATCGCCATGGCGGAACGAAAACGCTCGGCGCTGCTGCCGGACCTGCCGACCATGGACGAACAGGGCCTGAAGGGATTTGAGGTCGGCAACTGGGCCGGATTGCTGGCGCCCGCGGGCCTCGACCCCGCGATCGTGAAAAAGCTCCATGGCGAGATCATGAGCATCCTTGCGACCGCCGACGTGAAGGATCGCATCAAGACGCTCGGCTACGACGAAATCGGGAGCACGCCGGACGATTTTGCGGCGCAAGTGAAGAACGATGTCGAGCGCTGGAGCGAGGTGGTGAAGCGCGCGAATGTCCCGATGAACTAAGTACGCCGCCAGGTTGACTTAGGACCGACGCAAGCTCGGTGCGCTCCCGTCGATGCCCCTCAATACACGCGGTGGAGCGGCGGCTCGCCCCGCGCCAGCACGCGCTCGACGTTCTGCCAAGCCGAGCGGAACAGCAGCGCTGACGATTGCCGCGTGACGCCGGCGATATGGGGCGTGAGCAGCAACCGGCGCGCGCCCTCCCCCGTGAGCGTGAGCAGCGGATTGTCCGCCGCGGGCGGCTCGGTCGAATAGACGTCGACCGCGGCGCCGCCGAGGCGGCCGGACGCGAGATGCCGGGCGAGCGCCGCTTCGTCGACGATGCCGCCGCGCGCCGCCTGAACGAGGACAGCACCCGGTTTCATGGCTGCAAGCTCGGCATCGCCGATCATGCCGCGGGTCGCCGCGATCAGCGGCACGTGCAGCGTCACCACGTCGGCGGCGGCCAGCAGCTCCGGGAGCGACATTGATCGGGCGCCCAGCGCCCGCGCCGGTGCGAGGTCGCGGGGCGCCGGATCGTAGAAAGCGATGCGGCACCCCATGCGCTGGAAGGCCTGCGCGACCGCGGTTCCGATCGTGCCGAACCCGACCACGCCCACCAGCAAGCCCTCCAATCCGGGCAGGTTGTCGGCCAGCATGCGGCTGCGAAAGTCCACGTACCGGCCCTGGCCGATCTCGGCCGACGCCCAGGCCAGGCGGCGCAGCAGCATCGAGGCCGCGGTCACGGCGTATTCGGCGACCGCGCTGTTGCTTGCGCCGGGAACGTTGGCGACCGGAATACCGAGCCGCGTCATCGCGGCCTCGTCGAGCCGGTCGACGCCGGCGCCGGTGATCTGGACGAGACGGAGACTGCAGCCCTCGAACAGGGCGCCCGCAAGTTTCGGTCCCACGGCCGGAATCACCAGCGCGGCGGCCGCTTTCATGCGTTGCGGCAGCGTGGGGTCATCGGGCTTGCCGTAGGTCACCTGCAGCGACGCCGGCGGCAGCGCATCGACGCGCGCAAAATCGGCTTCCGGCCGCAGGCAAAGGACCTCGAACGCCATCACGATCTCAAAAGCTCGGAAATTCGTCGGTCCGCGCGCTGACGTCCGGAACCGGGAAGAAACACAACAGCACGAGCGGAACGCTCCCGGTGTTGCGCGTCATGTGCTTCTCGCCTGGCGGGATGAGGACGATGTCGCCCGGCTTGATGGCGATCTCGCCACTCTCCGCGACCGTCGTCCCCTCGCCCGACAACACATAGATGCATTCCTCGAAGTCGCGGTGAAGGTGCGGGCCACGCGGCTTGTCATCCGGCCGCGGCACCGGAACTTCCGCGATCCGGAAGCTCACGCGTGACCCGATCTCTCCGCTCACAGGCTCGAGCGAAGTGCGCCCGGGCAGTCCCAGACGCTTCGCCTCGGATTGCTTGAGCAGACGCGCCATCAACCCACCTGCCTGAGCTGTTTGAGTTCGGCGCTGCCACCCTGCACCGCGTCGAGCTGACGGAAGATAGCGGCGGCCTCGCGGGCGATGGCATCGGCAATATCGCCGACCATGCGGTGACCCTTCTCGGCATTCGCGTGCTGCGGCGCGCCGAACCAGCCGGTCGGCGCGATCGAGCGGATGTCGGTCAGCACCGGCTGGTAGCTCCGTGTGCGCCGGAGCTTGTCCATCCTGTGGCCGTGCGAATGATCGGAGGAATTCTCGATGCGATCGAGATGCACCAGCTCGGGCCGGTTCGCCAGCACCGCTAGCGCCTCGATCTCGCCGCCGTGGGTGAGGCCATTGCAGCTTCCGCCGTAGAGCTCCTCCGCTACGTAACAGGCCTGCACCGTGAGCACGGTCATGCCATGGGTGCGGTGGAGCGTTTCTGCAGCGATGGCGAGCGAGGGAATGTTGCCCTCGTGCCAGTTCATCAGCATGAGATATTTGGCGCCGTGCTTGGCGGTCGACGCACAGGTCTCGATCACGACACGCATATAGGTGTCGGGCGTGAGCGTGATCGTGCCTTCGAACGGCATATGCATCGGCGTGACGCCGAGCGGCGTGGCCGGCAGCACCAGACCGTCCATGCGCTCGGCCACGTGCTGCGCAATCATGTTCGCCGCCAGCGTATCGGTGCCGGTCGGCAGGTGCGGCCCGTGCTGCTCCACGCTGCCCGCCGGCAGGATGACGAGCGGGTTCTTCTTGAATTGCGCGGCGATCTCCGGCTGCGTCAACTCCGAGAAGAATCGGCTAGGCAGCATTGCGGCTCCTTTCCGCCACGTGCCGGAGGGCCGTCTCGATGACGTCGGCGAGGCGAATGCTGCGCCCGTTCTCCTCGATCGAGCGCAATGCGGCGTAGACGACCGCAAGGGCAATATTGCCGTTGTCGGCGCTGAGCTCGTTGCCCTTGCCGCTGCGGCAGCTCGCCGCGAATAGGTCGAGCTCGGCGCGGAACATGTCGCTCTCCGGCACTTTCAGCTCTTCGCGCTTGCCGTAGCCGTCCTTGCCGCGCTGGATATAGAGCGTCGAGCTCTGGTGCAGCTGCTCGGGCGTGTCCCAGGTGCCGAAATCGATCTCATAGTGCATCAGGCCCTTGGACCCGAACACCCGCACCGCGAAGATGCCCGGCGACGTCCAGCACGCGCCCACATATCCAACCTTGCCGTCGGCGAACCTGATGAGCGTCATCGACTGATCGTCGACCTCGGCTCCGACCGGGGAGAGCTTCGATGCCATGGAGCTGGCCTCGAGGATGTCGCCGCCGAGGTAATGCAGCACGTCGAACTGATGGATCGCGAGCTGCGACAGCGGGCCGCCAGGTGCGCGATGCTTGTACCAGCGCCAGGTCTGCGGCGTGAGCTCGAGCGCCCGTTCGTTGGAGAAATTCGCCTCTATGAAGGCGACGCGACCGAGCTCGCCGCTATCGATCGCTGCGCGAATCTGCCGGATCCCCGCCATCAGGCGTGCGCTGTGCCCCACCGTCACGGTGACGCCGTAGCGCGCCTCGAGATCGGCGATGGCGAGGCCCTCCTCCAGCGTGCTGGCGATCGGCTTCTCCGTGTAGACGTGCTTGCCCGCCTTGGCGACCTCCAGCGCGAGCGGCAGATGCTGCTCATTGGGAACGGTCAGGATGACCCCTTCGATCGCGGGATCAGCGAGCATGGCCGGCAGGTCGGGCACTGCTGCAACGCCGAATTCGTGCGCGAAGGCGTCGCGCTTCTCCTTTGAGCGGCTATAGGCCGACACGATCTTGAGCGTCTGCGACTTCGACGCCGCGCGCGTGAGCACCTTGGCCCAGCGGCCGAGCCCGACAATGCCGACTTTGGTCACGTCCATTGCTTGCGTCCGATTGCCCGCCGATCCTCGATCGGATCGTAGGGGGGTGACCATACGATTATTGGCCACTCGGTCAATGCGGATGCGTGCTCGCTGCGGCTGGGCTGCAGCGCGCAGTTACCCGGCTGCGCAGGCGGCCATCTGTCAGGTTCGGAACTGGTCCCGCCGCCACGCGAGCGCGGCTTTGAGACCGTCCGCCTGCACGCGGCGTCCGAACTCGCTCCCCACCGCGGTCTGCGTGGCGTAGAGCGAGACAAAGGAATCTACGCCGGACTCGACTGCCGCCCGGAAGCCAGCGATCTCGGCGCCGCGGTTGATCACGCGCTTGCCCCACCGCAGCGCCTCGGGTGCGATCAGCGAAAGCCGCTTGGCATATTTCATGGTCTCGGCGCGCAGGTCGGCGGCGGGAACGATGCGATTCACCATGCCGAATTCGAGCGCTGTCTTGGCGTCGATCATGTCGCCGAAGAGCAACAGTTCGCGCGCCCGCTTTAGGCCGATGAACCAGGGCATCACCATGAGCGGTCCGAGATGCGAGAACCGCACCTCGGGCTCGCCGAACTTGGCATCGTCGGCGGCGATGGTGAGATCGCACATCAACGTGAGCTCGCAGCCGCCACCTAGCACATGACCCTGCACCGACGCGATCACCGGCTTCCTCGTCGACCACGGCGCCATCCCGAAGTCGAAGCTGCGATGCAGCATCGTATCCCAGGTGTTGGGATCGGCTGCGCCACTGTCCTTGCCGCGGTCCGGCGAGTGGCCGAGATCGAACCCGGCGGAAAAGCTGCGTCCATTCGCCCGCAACACGATGACCGAGGTCGCGGGCTCCTTGTCGGCGTGGGCAAACGCCGCGATGATCTCGTCCTTCATGACGGAGTTGATGGCGTTGAGCTTGTCCGCCCGGTCGAGCGTGATGATGCCGACCTTATCCTCGGTCTCGTAGCGCACCATCGTTGCCGGCACGTCGTCTTGCGTTGTTGGCATTGCAACTCCTCGTCGAGAACTACTGATCATGGCGAGCGTAATCGAAGCGCGTCATTGCGCCTTGGACGATCCATCTTTCTTGCGAAGAGGCTGGCCTAGGCCCCACATACCAGCCCGGTCACGTCGTGAGCCACTGGGTCCAACGCTCCCGGATCTGAGCGAGCCGTGGCGCGATCCAGGTGGCATCGTGCTGGAATGATACCTTCTCGTTCTCCGGCCAGGCCGGGGTCTGGCGCAGCCGCGCCTCCGGCATCAGCGCGCGGGCGCCGGGATTGGCCGGCCCATAAGGCAGCAGCATGGCGAAATCGGCCTGGGGTTTGGCCTGCGCGACGAAGTTGCAGAATTCCCAGGTCGCCTTCGCATTGGGATCGCCTTTCGGCACCAGCAGGTTGGCATAATACAGTTCGGCGCCGTTCCAGACGATTTCGAGCGGCACCTTGTCCTCGATCAGATCGATGGCGCGCGCGCTCCACATTGCGATGATATCGACTTCGCCGTCGCGGATGAGCTGCTGCGACTGTGATCCCTCGCGCCACCACACTTTGATATGCGGCTTGATCTCGCTCATCTTGCGGAAGGCGCGGTCGAGATCCATGGGGTAGAGCTTGTCGATCGGCACGCCGTCGGCCAGCAGGGCGAAAGCGAGGCAGGTGAAGGAACGATCGAACAGGCAGCGCGGCCCGGGAAATTTCTTGACGTCCCAGAAGTCGGCCCAGCTCTGCGGCCCGCCGTTGGGGAACTTGTCCTTGCGATAGACCAGATTGGTGCCGAGCGAATAGCTAGTGATGCCGTAGTCGCGCACCATGTGCGGTGGCAACTGATCGGTCTTCGCCGCCGCCTTGTCGACCTTGTCGAGCAATCCCTCGAGCACGGCCTGGCCGTATTCGACGTCGCCGAGATTGACGAGGTCCCATTCAAAATTCCTGGTCTGTACCTGCGCCTTGAGCTTGGCGAACGAGACGCCGGGCACGGTCTTGATCTGGATGCCGGTTTGCGCCGTATAGGGGTCGAAGAACGCCTTTCTCCAGGCGGTCTCCCACACCCCGCCGTAGGAATTGACGTAGATCGTTCGCGCCTGCGCGCGCGCCGGGCGGATGATCGCGGGGGCGCCGACGAGCGAACCGGCGCCGAGCGCCAACATTCCGCGGCGCGAAATTCGAGGTGTCATTCCCATCCCCCATGATGCAACGCGAACGTGCGGTTAGGCCACCTAGCGGTAGATGGCTCCCGCCCGCGGCACATGTTACATGATCCGACAGATGAGCAAAGCTGCGCCGATGCCGGCAGTCCGGGGGCTGACGTCCCGCGATGGCTTGACCGCATGGCTGCTGGTCGCCCCGGCAGCGGTGTGCATCGTTTTTCTGTTCGTCGTTCCGATCGGCTATGTGCTGCTGCTCAGCGTCACCGATCCGACGGTATCGCTCGATCACTACCGCCGCCTGCTGGCCGTTCCGCTCTACGCCAACGTGATGCTCAACACGTTCAAGACGTCGTTCATCGTCACGCTCGCCTGCCTCGTTCTGGGCTATCCGCTCGCCTACGTGATGGCCCGACGCAACGATGCCGTCGCGGTCATCCTTCTCGTCGTGGTCGGCTTGAGCTTCTGGACCGGCTTCGTGGTCCGCACCTATGCCTGGCTGGTGATCCTCGGCAACAAGGGTCCGGTGGCGGCGACCTATGCCGTCGCCGGATGGGGCAGACCGCCGCAGCTTCTGTTCACCTCGTTCAGCTCCACCCTCGGCATGACGCACGTCCTGCTGCCCTACATGGTGTTGGCGCTCTATGGGGTGATGCGGAAGATCGACCCCTTCTACCTGCGCGCCGCCGAAAGTCTCGGCGCACGCCCATTCGGCGCGTTCCGGCTGGTTTTCCTACCGCTCAGCATGCCGGGCGTCGTCAACGGCTGCGTTCTCGTGTTCACCATGTGTCTCGGCTTCTACATCACTCCGATCCTGCTCGGGACGCCCAAGGACATGATGATCTCGCAACTGATCAGCCAGCAGATCGAGGACCTGCTGGCCTGGGGCTTCGCCTCGGCGATCGCGGTCGTGCTGCTCGCGTCGACCCTCGTCCTGCTCGGCATCTACAACCGCTTTGCCGGTTTGGATCGGCTGTGGGGATGAACGCCATGATGACGGCCATGGCGCGCCATGTCCCACTCCTACTCGCGTCGATTGTCGCGCTCTTCCTGGTCGCGCCATTGGCGATCATCGTGCCGATGTCGTTCTCGAAGGCGATCTCGTTCGAGTTCCCCCCGCCGGGCTATTGGACCGGCTATTACGCCCAATACTTTGCAAGCCATTCCTGGCTCGACGCCACAGCCAACTCGTTCATCATCGCCTTCGGATCGATGGTGTTCACGCTGGTCGCCGCCCTGCCCGCCGCGTTCGGTTTCGTGCGCTATCGCTTCCGCGGCAAGGGCGTCCTCAACCTGCTGATGATGCTGCCGCTGATCGTGCCCGCCGTGGTAAGCGCGCTCGGCTATTACAGCTTCCTGAGCCCGATGCGTCTCGTCGGCACCCACGCCGGTATGATCATCGCGCACAGCGTGTTGTCGATACCGGTCGCCTTTCTCGTGATCGCAGCGGCGCTCAAGGGCTTCGACCGCAACCTCGAACGTGCCGCCATGAGCGCGGGCGCAGGCCCGCTGCGCACCTTTCTCTGGGTGACCTTGCCGGTGCTGCGGCCCGGGATCCTGGTCGGCGCCCTGTTCGCGTTCCTGCACTCGTTCAACGAGGCGGTCGTGGCGATCTTTATCGCCGGCCGCGACGCGTCGACCCTGCCCAAGAAGATGTTCGAATCGATCCGCCTCGAATCCGACCCCGTGATCGCCGTGGTATCGAGCCTGCTCACCGGGGCGGTGCTGCTCGGCGTGCTCGTCTCCCTGTTCTTTCGCCAAGGAAACGCCCAAAGGTCCGCAAATGCAGCTTGATCCTCTCGTCAAACCCCGTTCGGTCGCAATCGTCGGAGCCACGGATCGCGCAGGTCCCGGACGCTCCGTCGTCGAGTCGCTCGGCGCCATCGGTTTCGCCGGCGCGATCTACCCCGTGAACCCCAAATATCAAACCGTGCTCAATCACGTCTGCTATCCGAGCCTGACCGACCTGCCGGAAGCCCCCGACGTGGTGGTGTTCAGCATTCGCAAACCGCTCCTCCCCGAGCAGGTGCGGCTTGCGGTGAAGCGTGGCGCGCGCGCAGCCGTCATCTACGATGCCGGTTTCGCCGAACTCGGCGAGGATGGCGCGCGCCAGCAGGCCGAGATCGCGGGGCTGTGCCGCGAGGCCGGCATGCCGGTGTGCGGACCGAACTGCATGGGAATTCTCAACCCGACGGCGCGGGTGACCACCTACAAGCAGACTCTGATGGACACCAACGGGCTTGCCGGCAATGTCGGCTTCATCTCCCAGAGCGGATCGGTCTGCATCGCGATCCTGTCCGATCTGCGCCGCTACGGCATCAGCCTTTCGGTCTCCGCGGGCAACGAGGCCGTCACCAGGACGGTCGACTATATCGAATACCTCATCGACGACCCAGCGACCAAGGTGATCGCGACGTTCACCGAGACCGTGCGCGAGCCCGATCGCTACGTTGCCGCCCTCGACCGCGCGGCCGCGGTCGGCAAGCCGGTGGTTGTGCTCAAGGTCGGACGCACGGAGCGCACGCGACGCGCAATCACCAGCCACACCGGCGGGCTCGCAGGAGAATCGCGCGTATTCTCCGAAATTCTGCGCGCCCATCGCGCGATCGAGGTCACCGACCTCGACGAGATGACCGAGGTGCTGGCGGTCTGCCAGGGCGAGCGCTGGCCGCGCGGCCGGGGAATCTCGGTCATCACCGGCTCCGGAGGCCTGGCCGAGATGATTCTCGACAATGCCACCGCCGCCGGCCTGGACCTTCCCCCGCTCTCGGGCACGGAGCGTGCCGAAGCGGAACGAGTGATCGGCCGCATTACCGGCGACGGCAATCCGTTCGACGCCTGGGGCAATGGCGACTACGCCGTCAACCTCCCGCATGCGATGTCAGTCGTGGACGGGAGCGAGCGCATCGGCGCGGTGGTCTATTGCGCCGACACCAGCAACGAGGGCCACGTCGGGCATCCCGGCCGCGTGCTGGAAAACGTGAAGATGCTGGCGGACGCCGCCAAGGCGTCGCAAAAGCCCTATTACCTCATGAGCTCGCGGCCCGGTGTGATGAACGCGCAGCAGGCCAAAGGCCTGCGCGAATCAGGCCTCGTCCAGATCGGCGGTACGCGCCAGGGCCTCGGCGCCATCGACCGCATCGGCCGCTACATGATGCCGCAAAGGCCGCTGCGGACATCCGCCAACCGGTCCGGCGCCCAACTCGCCGACCTTCTGGCCGCAATGACGGGCCGGCGGACCGTCAACGAGTACGAGTCGAAGCGGCTCCTCAGCGCGTTCGGCGTGCCGGTGACGCGGGAACATCGTGTCACGACGCTCGAGGAGGCGACGCGTGCCGCCCATGAGCTTGGCTACCCGGTCGTGCTCAAGGCGCTATCGGATGACATTCCCCACAAGACCGAGCTCGGCCTCGTCGCCGTTGGTCTCGCGAACGATGGGGATCTCGCGAGCGCCTTTCAGCGCCTGCAAGAACGGCTCGACCGGATCGAGCCTCGACCATCCGACGCCGCCTTGCTGGTGCAGGAATTCGTCGCCGGTGGGATCGAGGTATTCGCCGGCGTCTCGCGCGATCCGGATTTCGGGCTGACGCTGGCGTTCGGCATGGGCGGGATCGCGATCGAAATCACCCGCGACTTTTCGCTCCGCACGCTGCCGCTGCGCGAGCGCGACGCCGAAGCGATGATCGCCGAGACGCGCGGCGCGGCAATGCTGGGAGCGATCCGCGGCCGGCCCGCGGCCGACGTGGCGATTCTCGCCGCCTGCCTCAATGCCCTTGCCGACTTCGCCCATCACAATGCCGATGTGCTCGAGGAGATCGATCTCAATCCGATCAAGGCGCTGCCCGAGGGCCGCGGCTGCGTCGTGGTGGATGCCTTGATCGTCGCGAGATCGCCAGCGCGAGGATGATGCGTGACCTATCTCCGCCTGCGCGAGGTTGCCAAATCGTACGACGGCAAGACCAATGCCGTCGACGATGTCTCGATCGAGATCGAGCGCGGCGAGTTCATCACCTTCCTGGGGCCGAGTGGCTCCGGCAAGACCACCATGCTGCTGATGATCGCGGGATTCGAAACGCCGACCGGCGGCATGATCGAGCTGGGCGGACATGATCTGACGCTGAGCAAGCCCTACGAACGCAATATCGGCATGGTGTTCCAGAACTATGCCCTGTTCCCGCATATGACGGCGGCGAAGAACGTGCTGTTTCCGCTCAAGATGCGGCATTTTCCCAAGCACGACATGCAGGCGCGCGCCGAACGGATGCTCGAGCTCGTGGGTTTGAGCCGGTTCGCCGAGAGATATCCGCGCGAATTGTCCGGCGGCCAGCAGCAGCGGGTGGCGCTGGCGCGCGGCCTCGTGTTCAATCCCGATGTGCTTCTGCTCGACGAGCCGCTCGGCGCGCTCGACAAAAACCTGCGCGAGCAGATGCAGGTCGAGATCAAGCGCATCCATCGCGAGATCGGCATCACGATGATCTATGTGACGCATGATCAGACCGAGGCGATGACGATGTCGGACCGGGTGGCCGTTTTCTCCAACGGCAAGGTCGAACAGATCGGTTCTCCGCTCGAGGTCTACAACCGGCCGGTCAACCGCTTCGTTGGGGAGTTTATCGGCGACAGCAACTTCTTCGCCGGCCGCGTCGATCCTTCGCGTCCCGGATGGATCGAGTTGTCGGGGATCGGCCCGATGCGGATCGCAACGCAAGTAATCGCGTCGGCCGGCGTGGTTGAGCTCATGATCCGACCCGAGCGCCTGCGGCTGAGCACGGGCGCTGACACCGACGGCGCGGATAACTCTTTCGACATGACGATCGACGACGTCATCAACTACGGTGACTCGCTCCTGGTGATCGGCAAAACCCAGGGATTGCCTTTGCGCGCGCGCATGGTCGGCGGCGTGGCCGACAGGTTGCAAGCCGGGGCCGCATTGAAGCTCGCCTGGGCGCCAGCCGATGCGCACGTCCTCCCTCGCCCGCCCGCCGGTCGCGCCGGTCTGCCCGTATAACGAGTCCAATCATGTTGATGACCGGCAAGGACTATCTCGAGAGCATCCGCGACGGCCGTCGCGTCTATGTCGGCGGCGAGTTGGTTGATGACGTCACGACCCATCCGGCGTTCCGCAACGCGGCCCACTCCTTCGCCATGATCTATGACCGCAAGCGCGCGCCCGAGAACCACGATGTCATGACATTTGAGGAAGATGGAGAGACCTTCTCGTCCTACTTCCTGCTGCCGCGCACGCGTGAGGATCTGCAACGCCGGTTCGAGACCCATCGGCGGATCGCCGCCTGGACGCACGGCCTGCTCGGACGGTCGCCCGACAACTTCCCGAGCTACGTGAGCGGGCTGGTCATGGACCCCGCGATGTTCGACCGCATCCGGCAGGGCTTCGGCGAAAACATCCGCAACTACTACCGGCACATGCGCGCGAACGACGTGTTCGTCTCCCACACCGTGACTAATCCGCAGGGGTGGCGAGCGGCAGGTCCCGCTGGAGGCGAAGAACGTCCGCCGCCGACCTTGCGCGTGGTGGCCGAAGACGACCGCGGCGTCACCATCAACGGCCTCAAGATGCTCGGCACGGCGTCGGTGTTCTGTCACGAGACTTGGTGCGGCAACCTGCAGCCGATCGCGCCGGGACAGGAGAAGGAATCGATCACCTGCGTGGTGCCGCTGAATGCGCCCGGGGTAAGCATCTGGTCACGCAAGCCCTACGAGCGCTACGCGGTGAGCGAGTTCGACAATCCACTGGCCGCCCGCTTCGACGAGACCGACAACGCGGTGCTGTTCGAGAACGTGAAGGTGCCATGGGAGCGCGTGTTCTGCCACGACAACGTCGAGATGACGCGCGCAATCTATATGCGCACGCCGGGCCATGCGATGGCCAACCACCAGGCCAATGTGCGCTTTCTGGCGAAGCTCAACCTCATCGTCGGCGTCGCGAGCAAGCTCGCGGAGATGAACAACGTCCAGCACATCCCGGCCGTGCAGTTCACGCTCGGGCGGCTCGCGGCCATGCAGGCGACGCTGGAAGGTCTGATCATGGGCCAGATCAACTGCGGCGAGGCGCAGATCGCCGGCTATCACACCGTCAACCGCCGCTACGTCTATGCCGCGCTGCACTGGTGCACCAATCACCACGCCGAGATCTGCGATACCGTGCGCGAGCTGATGGGCGCCGGCGTGTTCCAGATGCCGGCCGACGTGTCGGTCCTGGACAACAGGAGCACGCGGGACGCGTTCGAGACCTACTGGTCGGTGCCCGGTCAATCGGCGAAAGACCGCATGAAGCTGTTCAAGCTCGCCTGGGACCTCCTGGGATCCGACTTCGCGGGACGGCACATGCAGTACGAGAAGTTCTACGCCGGGCCGGGCTTCGTGATGAACAGCTACAGCCATCTCACCGCACCGTGGACGGACTGGACGGGACTGGTGGACGACCTGCTCGCGAGCTACGACGCGCCGAGCGTCGGTTGATGGGTCGCCGCTGCATGCCGGCTCGGTTGTGTTCGAGCGCCCGAAGCGGCTAGCATGCCTTCATAAGTAAAAACGGACAGGGAGGAGCACGTCAGATGGTTTTGCATGCTCGTCAAGTCGCAGCACGCAGGCCGTTCAGCCGGCGTATCGCCGCAGTTGTCGCGGTCGCGGCTGCTGCCTTTGCCGCCGCGCCATCGCAGGCGCAGCAAATCACGATGAAATTCGCGACCCAAACCATCAACGACGTGCAGCACGAGTTCATCAAGGTCTACAAGACCGAGTTGGAGCAGGCCACCAACGGCCGCATGCAGGTCGGGGTATATCCCGCGAGCCAGCTCGGCGGCCAGCAGCGCCAGACTGAAGGGTTGCGGCTCGGCACCATCGAGGCCGCGATCGGACCGGGCGAACTTTTCGCCGGCGCCGATCCGCGCTTCGGCGGGCTCGCGCTCGCGGGACTGTTTAATGACAACGAGCACACCCGCCGGGTCATGGCCTTGCCCGAGGTCCGCAAGGCACTCGCCGATGTCGCCGCCTCGCGAAATCTGCTGCTGCTGGCCGTCAACGTCTATGGTCCGCAGGCCTTCGTGTTCAAGACGCCGGTGACAACCCTGCCGGGGTTCTCCGGGAAGCGCATCCGCGTGCTCGCCACCGAGAGCGAGCAGGCCATGATCAGGGCGATGGGAGGCGCCCCGGTGCCGATGTCGCTGCCGGAAGTGCTGCCGGCCTTGCAGCAGGGCACGCTCGACGGCGTCAATGCGGTCCTCGGCGTGTTCGTGGCGTTCAAATATCAAGACGTGGCGCCGAACCTCCTCGACACACATCTGTGGCCGATCGTTTCGCTGAGCATCGTCAGCAAGGTCTGGTACAACCAGCTGCCGCCCAATCTGCAAAAGGCTGTGGTCGAGACCGGCGCGAAGGTCGAGCCCGAAATGGATAAGTGGCAGACCGCGCGCTTGGCTTCTGACGGCGAAGCTTGGACGTCGAAGGGCGGCAAGGTCGCGCAGCTGTCACCGGCGGAGCAGCAAGAGGCGGTGCGGCGCGCCACCGCGGCGATCCAGCCGATCCTCGACAAGGACGCCGCGCTCAAAACGTTCTATGCCACGATCAAGACCGCCGCGGACAAGGTGAAGTGAGGCGGCAGGCCCTGTTCGCCGCGTGCCTACCGCGCGGCACCACCATAAGATCCGTTCTGACCGTCCAAAGGAGAGCCTGATGCCGGAAGAAGCAACCCAGGTGCTGGCGCAATTCGCATCAGCACTGACCTACGACCAGCTTCCGGAAGAGGTCCGAGAGCACTGCAAGAACCTGTTGCTCGACGCCCTCGCCTGCGCGCTCGCCGGCCACCAAGGCGAGGAGACGCAGCAGGTCGCGGCGCTCGCGTCGAGCCTCGCGCAATCCAGCGAAAGCAGCGTGATCGGCGGCGACCGCCTCTCGCTCGCCGGCGCGACTTTGCTCAACGGCTATCTCATCACCGCCGTCACCATGTGCGACGCGCATCGTTCCACCATGACCCACGTCACCCCGGAGGTGATCCCGCCTGCCCTGGCGATTGGCGAACGGGACGGGAGTTCGGGGCGCGATCTGCTGGTCGCGATTGCGGCCGGAGCCGAGATCACGACCCGCATCGGCATCGGGCTCGATTATCCGGCGTTCCGCGCCCGCGGCTTCCACGGACCCGGCGTGCTCGGCCCGTTCGGCGCGGCGGCGGCGGTCGGACGGCTGCGCGGCTTCCACGCGGAAACCATGGCGAAGGCGTTCGGTCTCGCCGGCAGCCAAGCCGCCGGCACGTTCGCTGCGTGGGGAACGCCCACGGTGAAATTTCATCAATGCCGCGGCGCGCTCTCCGGACTGTTGGCGGCGCTGCTCGCGGAGCAGAACTTCCTGGCGACGCGCGAGTTCCTCACCGCCAAGGACGGCGGCCTCTACAACAGCTACGCCAACGGCGGCAAGCCGGAGCTCGCGACCGGCGATCTCGGCCGGCGCTGGGAACTCGAGCAGATCGCACTGCGGCTGTGGCCTTCCGCCTCGCTGATGCAGGGCATGGCGACGGCGCTGTTCGATCTCCTCAAGCGGCACACGATCGATCTCGCCACAGTCAAGACATTGCGCGTGGCGCTGGGGCAGACCGCCTTCGACATGCACGGCAAGCTGCCGAAATACAAAGGCAAGTTCGATGCGCTCATCTCCGGCCATTACGCCGCGGCGGTGAGCCTGCACGACCGCGCGCTCACCCTGGCCCAGTTCGAGCCGGCGCGTTACGACGATCCCAAACTTCGGCGCTTCGCCGAGGAGCAGGTCGAGATCCGGCTCGATCCGGCGCTGACCGGCGTGCAGGCGGTCGTCGAGATCGAGACGAGCAGCGGAGCGACGCTGCAGGCACGTTGCGAACATCCGCGCGGCTCGTTCGAGAACCCGCTTTCGCGCGCGGAGGTCGAGGATAAATTCCGCATCTACGCCAAGGACCGGCTGCCGCCCGCCCGCAGCGAAGAGGTGATCGCGGCGGTCAACCGTCTCGAGGATCTGGCATCATGCGCGAGCTCATGGACATGCTGCGCCACGGATCGTCGCGGACCAAAGGCGAACGCGCGGCGTAGAAGCGCCCCCTGACTGGGTTGATCAGTGCCAGTCGCTGCGCATGATCCGCGCGATCGTCACGATCGCGCGGCATATTTCCCGGTCAGTTGCGGCGTGGTCACCTCTTTCCCCCCCTTGTTCGCCATATCGAGCCGCGTCTCGCGTCCCCATGTGCGCTTCAGCTCGTCGCGCACATGAAAACGCAGCCGTCCGAGCCCATCGCTTTCGAGCTCGACCACGTCCCCATCCTGAAAGGAGCTCAAGCCGCGGTGATTGGTGCCGGTCGCCAGCACGTCGCCGGGCTCGAGCGTATGAATCGAGCTGACCCACTCGATGCAGCGCGGGATCTTGTGGGCCATGTCGCTGGTATTGAAGTTCTGCTTGAGCATGCCGTTGACCCAGAGCCGCACTTGCAGCTGATGCGGATCGCGAATTTCATCTGCGGTGACGATATAAGGACCCAGCGGCGCAAACGTATCGCGCGACTTCATCTGGTAGAAGACGTTGCCGGGCGGCGGCAGCCCGCGCGCCGATCCATCGACGAAATTGACGTAGCCGAACACATGGCTCATGGCGTCCGCGGCCTTGACGTCTTTTGCCCGCTTGCCGATCACCACCGCGACCTCGGCCTCGCCCTCGAAGATGCTGGCGGG
>Ga0208989_10000031_pt1 | contig 24917 bp, 26 predicted proteins | sample MedBloCAOM3_M1_FD_187852 | JGI IMG/M metagenome (GOLD analysis project Ga0208989, IMG submission 187852) | Forest soil microbial communities from El Dorado National Forest, California, USA - Mediterranean Blodgett CA OM3_M1 (SPAdes) (version 2) | ecosystem: Environmental > Terrestrial > Soil >...
CTTGGCGAGACGCTCCTGCAGCTTCTCGCGGTCGTAGTCCGAGGTGGTCTCCTCGATCTGCGCCTTGATCTGGCCGACGCGGGCTTCGATGTCCTTTTTCTTGCCGGCGCCGTTGACGATCGTGGTGTTTTCCTTGTCGATCACGACCTTGCGGGCGCGGCCGAGCATGTTGACCGTCACGCTTTCGAGCTTCATGCCGAGTTCATCGGAGATCAGCTGACCGCCGGTCAGGATCGCGATGTCTTCCAGCATCGCCTTGCGGCGATCGCCGAAGCCGGGCGCCTTGACGGCGGCGACCTTCAGGCCACCGCGCAGACGGTTGACGACCAGCGTTGCCAGAGCCTCGCCCTCGACGTCTTCCGCGATGATCAGCAGCGGGCGGCCCGACTGCACCACGGCCTCGAGCACCGGCAGCATCGACTGCAGGCCAGCCAGTTTCTTCTCGTGCAGCAGCACGTAGACGTCCTCAAGCTCGGCGGTCATTTTCTCGGCATTGGTGATGAAATAGGGCGACAGGTAGCCGCGGTCGAATTTCATGCCCTCGACGATGTCGACTTCGGTTTCGAGCGACTTGTTCTCCTCGACGGTGATGACGCCTTCATTGCCGACCTTCTGCATCGCCTGGGCGATCATCTTGCCGATCGCCGCGTCGCCATTGGACGAGATGGTGCCGACCTGTGCGATTTCGGATGACGAGGCGACCGGCTTGGCGCGCTTCTCGAGGTCCTTGACCACGGCATTCACCGCAATTTCAATACCGCGCTTCAAGTCCATCGGGTTCATGCCGGCGGCAACCGATTTGGCGCCTTCCCGCACGATCGCCTGCGCGAGCACGGTGGCGGTGGTGGTGCCATCGCCCGCGTTGTCGTTGGTCTTGGAGGCGACTTCGCGCAGCATCTGCGCGCCCATGTTCTCGAACTTGTCCTCAAGCTCGATTTCCTTGGCGACGGTCACGCCATCTTTGGTGATGCGCGGTGCGCCGAAACTCTTTTCGATGACGACATTGCGGCCCTTGGGGCCGAGCGTCACCTTCACCGCATTGGCGAGAATATCGACGCCGCGCAGCATGCGATCACGCGCGTCTCCGGAAAATTTAACGTCCTTGGCTGCCATCGTTTTGATTCCTGAGTGATTGGATAGATTTGACAAATATTTCGACCGTCATTGCCGGGCAAAAGCGCGAAGCGCGTCTTTTGAGCGAGATGACCCGGCAATCCATCGTGTTTTTGAAGAATGATGGAGGCCCGGATCATCCCCGATCAAGTCGGGGACAGGCGTCCGGGCATGACGACAGGTGGCGTTGCGGCTCTTTTGGTTTATCTCAGGCAAGCACGCCCATGATGTCGGATTCCTTCATGATCAGGAGCTCCTCGCCGTCGAGCTTGACCTCGGTGCCCGACCATTTGCCGAACAGCACGCGGTCGCCGACCTTGAGGTCGATCGGGATCAGCTTGCCGGATTCGTCGCGGCCGCCCGGACCGACCGCCGTGATTTCGCCCTGCGAGGGCTTTTCCTTGGCGCTGTCCGGAATGATGATGCCGCCCTTGGTTTTTTCTTCGGCGTCGATACGCTTGACCACGACACGGTCATGCAGCGGACGAAATTTGATTTTAGCCATGACGGTTCCTTTTGGAGGCTTGGTTTTCAGGTCGGGTTTGCTATCGAAAGTGGATCGGAATACGGGCGTATTCGACACCGCCAAGGGGCAAAACAGCTCGTATCCTTAGCAATCGCGCTCTCGAAGTGCTAATTGTGCGCCCGGGAATATGGCTTGACGCTGATCCTGTCAAGCAAAGGGGGAGTTAAGCCCTTAGTGAGGTCAATATAGGATGCTTCAGGAAACCAAATCGGAGCGCCAGCGTAATTTGCTGGACGTCATTGCTCCGACAGCAGTTTTACGCTTGGCTGCGGGACGGGTGTGGCCAAGAATATGCTCGGGGGAATACCATGGTCTGGTCACGTAACGCGCGAGCGGTTGGCAATCTGGGGATCGCCTCGGCGCTGACGATATTCCTGGGTGCGTGCGGGAGCATGAGCCTGCCGTCATTCTCATCATCTCCTTCAACAGCTCCCGAACCCGGCGTGGCGCCCGAAGTGCCGGCGACCATCCGTCCGGACGAGATTGTCGGCCGCTGGGGCCTTGCGTCGTTCCAGAATCCCAATGACCGTGCTCGCACCGAAGCTGCGGCGCGGACGCAGTGCAAGCAGCCTTACGTGATCGGAGCCGGCTCTTCGGGCGGGGTGATCATGCATTTGGCCGACCAGGCGACGCCGCAGGAACTGCGCCTGAAGGGCAGCGCGAGCGGCAAGAATTATATTGGTCCGGCCGGACCTGCCGCCGGCGAGCAGGATCGTGAGATCGTCTCCTTCGACGGACGCGTGCTGGTCACCCGTTTCATCGACAAGGATGCCGCGATCCGTTATGGCAACATGGTCTACGTCCGCTGCGCGCCCCGCGCCTGACCGGCGGCCATTCAAGTCGCCGGGTGCTGCCACCCGGGGACTTGAAGAAAATCAAAACTCAGTCAAACAACGCGTCGATGTCGTCCTGCGATACGTGACCGACGTCGCCCTCCGCCTTCGGACCGTTCAGCAGCCGAGCATCGCCCTCTCTTGTATCGACGATCGGCAGCGCGTGCGCCTTGATCGCATCGACGCCACCCCAGATATCCATCATGACGGTGATGTGGTTTTCAATGAATTTCATCGTGGTCATCACCTTGTTGATGCGCTGACCGGTCAGATCCTGAAAATTGCAGGACTCGAAGATGGAAACGACGCGTTCCTGGATTTCCTCGCTGAGCAGCTTTTGCTGATCCGGCGAGGTCACCTTGGATAGCGCTGTCGCCGCCTGATCGATCGCTTCCGCGGCTTCCAGAATCTGCTGCGTCGCCTGTTCAGTGCCCCCGACCACGGCGCCAAGCTCGCCGTTGACTTTGGCCATTTCCTCGCCGTTGAAGCTATTGCCGTGCAGAACCGCGATTTCCCGCTTGGTGCGGCTGATGGCGTCGTGAATGAGGTCGAGTTCGACCTTGAGCTTCTCACATTGCTCGATCTGGGCGCGATAGGTGTTAAGCAACGCATGTGCCCCGGCGACCTCGCGCGAGACCGATGCGTCGATCGTCTCCGTTGCCGCACTGTGGCCAGGGCCGGCCATCTCGGCGCGGATGGCGCGCAGTTCAGTCATGATCTCGCGATGCATCGGGCCGACATCGCCGTCAACGGTCGCGGGCATCGGCATGTCGCCGGCGAATGCTTCTTCAATACGAAAACGTTTGCGATGAACCGGCATGAGATTTTTCCTGACCTTGCACTCATCACGTTTTAGGCAGAAGCGATTTAACGTCAGGTTCACGCGAGAAATTCTTGATGATGCGTGCGCTTACCACCACACACAAACGGTTAACCATGCGCATCCACCGTTCACCCAAAATAAACGCTGACGGACAAAACCGCGCAGAATTGGCGACGTGGTGAATCGAAACGCCGCTTCTGTTTACCAAACCGATGCGGTTTTGATTTTAGTTGGTGGCGTGCAAGGGCGCTGATCGGGCGCTCCCCACGATGAAACAGTGACGAAACAGTACAGAGTACGTCGATGTTCAAAAGAATGTCTCTTGCGCTTCTCGCCGGCGCGTCCTGTCTAGGCGCCGGACTTCATCAAGCCGCAGCGCTCGAAGCCGTGCCGCTCTCCGAACCCAACGTGATCTACGCCGATCAATCCGTGCAGCGGCCTCTCGCGCCGGTGCGAACGGCCTATGCCGAGCGCTCCAATATGGGCGGCGGTTTCATCGAGTTCCTGTTCGGCGATGGGCAAGGTGAGCGCTATCAGCAGCAACCCGCCTATCAGCAGCAGCCATCATACGACCAGCGGCGTCCGCTGTTGCCGCCGATGGAGCCGCAGCAGACGTTGCGCCAGCAGGAAGATGCAAGCGAACCCGCGCATCCCGCGTTCAATCCGAAATTTGAGAAGCAACTCGTCGACTATCACGGCAAGGAAAGCGCCGGCACGGTGGTCGTCGATACGCCCAACAAGTTTCTGTACCTGGTGCAGGAAAACGGTAAGGCGATGCGCTACGGCATCGGCGTCGGTCGCCCCGGATTCACCTGGTCGGGCGTCAAGCAGATTTCCGCGAAGAAGGAGTGGCCGGCGTGGACACCGCCACCGGAAATGCTGGCGCGGCGCCCCGATCTACCGCGGCACATGGAAGGCGGTCCGCAAAATCCGCTCGGCGCACGCGCGATGTATCTGGGCTCGTCGCTCTATCGCATCCACGGCTCCAACGAACCCTGGACGATCGGCACCAACGTCTCGTCGGGCTGCATCCGGATGCGCAATGAGGATGTGATCGATCTGTACGGCCGGGTCAATGTCGGCGCGCGAGTCGTCGTCATCTGATTCGTTTGCAACTTGAAAATTAAAACGGCCGCTCGATTTGGGCGGCCGTTTTGCTCCAAATTGTTAAAGGAGCGCATGAATCTTATCGCCAACCGGTCACACTTTGGCGGATCATGCGCTAACGCTCCGGAAATTCATCAGGCGTAGTCGCTGTCTCCGTTGCCGCCGGAGTCGTCGGCATCGAGATCCATGTCGTCGTGATCGTCGTCGTTCGACGCCTGATCGAGCAATCCTGTGCGCGAACTGTCGTCAGCGCGATCTCCGGATGAACCGACGTCGTTGATGCCGGCGTCGCGCGAGAGATCGCTGCCGGATTGATCGCTCGACGAAGTTTGGCTCGCGGCCCTGTCGCCAATGCCTGCTGCATCGCCGAAGCCATGATGGCTGCCGCCCATCATCGAGCGGATGCTGCCGAGCAGCAGCGATCCACCGACCGTTCCGGCCGCCGCTGCCGCCGCGGTTCCGAGAAATGAGCCACCGCCTCCGCCCATGGGCGCCTGGGGCGCGCCATAGGGCTGACCGTACGGCGCCTGACTGTATTGTCCGGGAGACTGTGCCTGCTGCATCACCTGTCCGCTGTTCCATACCGGGCGGCTGGCAACCTCGGGCGGCCGGACGTTCGGCACCGAGCCGCGCGGCTGATTTTGCCCGAATATGGTGTCACGCATCGAATCGAGGAACCCGCCGGATTGCTGTTGTTCGCCCGCGCTGCCTGCCTCCAGTTCCTGGATGCGGCTGTTGGCCCGCTTCAGCGCTTCATCCTGGAGCAGGACGGTCTGCACCAGCGCGTAAATCGCATTGGGCGCTTTACGCAAACCTTCCGCGATAGCTGCAACTGCGTCCGGATCGCGCGGCGCGCTCTCCACCTTGGAGAGCCGGTCGAAAAGATCGTCAACCAATTGGCGTTCTTGCGGTGTCATGGCGTTCTCCTTCGCTTTGAAGCGCGAGGGAGATGTAGGGGCGCTTTGTGTCGCAAGTAGTGGTGCCCGGGAATTAAATTGCTGTATGCGACAAGACGCCCGGCGGGGTTCTTGACGGATATCAGCTCAATGTAACCTTGTTCGCAGCCAGCAGGGGCGCGAAACGCTCACCCCTGAGAAAAGCGTATTCGTGTTCGCGTTGGTCGGTGAGCGGATCGAGGCTGACAAGGGTTTCGTCGACGAAACCGGGATGACACATGATGAGACCGCCCTCCGGCAGCCCATCGAGAAATCGTTGCATCAGGATGCTGAAATCGGGTTGTTGAGAAAAATCATAAGCGCCGGCGAATCCGGGATTGAATGCGATATTGGCGCGCGAGGCGCGCCGCCGAAATTGCGCGCTCAGAATGTCGAGAAATAACGCCTTGGGCGTGCCGAATAGCCGGGCCAAGGGCTGATTGCGTCCGCCCTGGCGTACCCAGGCATTGGGGGCAGCTTCTTTCACCGCCGTCAGAAACGCGTCGCGCACCCCTGGAAATAACTGCGCATGCTGGTGACCGTCGACAAAATCCGGGGCGCGGCCGAACATTTCGTTGAAAGCCGAAAGCTGCACCATCAATTCTGCATGGATGATTTCAGGATCGAGCCGCCGTAGCAGGCCGGCGCGCAGCAGTTTCGGAAAGGCCAAGAACATTCCGCCATCAAGCGGTTGAAAGTGCATCGTTAGGGGCCGAAACGGCGCCGTTAAGGTGACGTGCAGGCCGATGGAGCAACGCGGGCTGTTTGTGGCTGCGGTGCGAAGCGTGCTGATTTCGTCACGGCCGATCGCCGGGCCGACCACCATCACCGATGTGGCATTCAGACGACCGCGCTCGATCAGGTCGCGAATGGCGCGGTTGACGCCGGGACTGAGACCGTAATCGTCGGCGCACAGCCAGATGCGGCGTGGCGGCGCGGCGTCGGTCATTCCGCCGCGGTCCGCTCGCCGGCGCTGGTCTCCGCCTCGACGCGCTTCTCACTATGTTCAGCCACGAAATAGATCGGACGGGCTTTCAACTCCGAGAGAATCTTCCCGATATATTCCCCAACAATCCCGATCATGATGAGCTGCACGCCGCCAATGGTCATCACGCCGATCACTAACGACGGATAGCCGGGAACTGATTTTCCGGTCGTCCAGGTTTCCCACAAGATAGAAAGCCCGAATAGAAAAGCCACCGTGGCGAGCAACACTCCGAGCAAGCTCGCAAAACGCAGCGGCGCTACCGAAAATGACGTAAGGCCTTCGATCGAAAGACCGACCAACCGGCCGGGGCTGAAGGTCGTGACACCATGCGCACGGGCTGCGGGTTCGTAGTCGACGCGGATCTGGCGGAAACCGATCCAGCTCGCGAGACCCTTGAAGAAACGATTGCGCTCGGGAAGCTGCCGCAGCGCCGCCATGGCGCGCGGCGACAGCAGGCGGAAGTCGCCGGCATCCTCGGGGATCTTCTGCCGCGCTCCCCAATTGATCAGCGAGTAGAAGCCATGCACGGCCAGCCGCCGCAGGAACGGTTCGTTGTCGCGATTAGCCTTGGCGGTATAGACCACGTCGTAGCCGCCTTCGATCCAATGGCCTACCAGCTTCTCGACCAGATCCGGCGGATGCTGCCCGTCGCCGTCCATGAACAGGACGGCGCCACGCCGGGCATGGTCCAATCCCGCCATCAGGGCTGCTTCCTTGCCGAAATTGCGTGACAGCGACACGACCTGAATATCGAGCGCAACAGCTGCAAGCCCGCGCGCGATAGCAAGCGTTGCGTCGGCGCTGCCGTCATCGACATAGACAACCTCGCAAGCGAGGCCGTAGCGCTGCCGGAGGTTTTTTGCCAGTTCGCCAAGCCGTTCGTGCAGAAAAGCAAGCCCGGCCGCCTCGTTATACAAGGGCACGACGATCGATAGCCCCTGCGCCGCAGCATTGGCCGCAGTGGTTGACAAGCCAGAAACGTCGCTACTCAGTATCATCGATTAGGTTCCACACCACCCAGATGACAGCATATGCTACCTGTTGCTTGCTGTCGCAACGATGAACGAAAACACCCTCCGCCTCACGGCCGCAGGAATGCCTCAAGTTTGGCGAACAGCGGGTTATCGCGGTCGAGCACATAGTCGAGCGACGCCACCGACACCGTCTCGGCGCCGTGCGCGCGAAGAAAACTGCCGAGCGCGTAAAGCTGTGCCGGTGGGCAGTGCAGCGTAACCATTCCCGAAGAGGTCGGGCCGCCGAACGGCGAAACCACACCGAAGCGATTATGAGCCTCGGCAAGCAGCGCGGCGTTGCAGCCCGTAAAGCGGGTGCGGACTTCCCGGTACTTGCTGGCGCGCGCCCGGGCCGCAATGTGGTCGAGGATGACGCGCGCGGTCTCGCGGGCCTCGCTCGACCAGTCGGCGTCCCGCGAGGCCACCAGGTTGGCCTGGCTGCGCAGGATCACGCCATCGTCGAGCACCTTGAGACCATTGGCGGCGAGGGTGGCGCCTGTAGTCGTGATATCGACGATCATTTCAGCCGTCCCAACCGCCGGCGCACCTTCCGTCGCGCCGGCGCTCTCGACGATCCGGTAATCGACGACGCCGTGGGAAGCGAAGAATGTCCGGGTGAGATTGATGTATTTGGTCGCGATCCGCATCCGCCGGTTATGCCGCGCACGGAATCCGGTGGTGACATCGTCGAGATCGGCCATGGTCCGGACGTCGATCCAGGCCTGCGGTACGGCAACCACGACATTGGCGTTGCCAAAGCCGAGATTGTCGATCAGCGCGACGCGCTTGTCGGCGTCGACAATGCTTTCACGCACCAGGTCTTCGCCGGTAACGCCGAGATGCACCGCGCCGCGCGCAAGCTGCGAGGCAATCTCGCTCGCCGAGAGATAGGCAATCTCGACATTGTCGAGCCCGCTGATGGTGCCGCGATAGTCGCGGGCGCCACGCGGCTTCGCCAGCGCAAGTCCGGCGCGCGTGAAGAAGGCTTCCGCGTTTTCCTGCAGGCGGCCCTTCGACGGAACCGCGAGAACGAATGGCGTCGTCATGACGCGCTCCCGCTTAAATCGCTTGCGGCAGGCTTGCTTCCCACTTGCGTCAAGGCTTCGACCCAGACCGAGAATCCGACCGCGGGGATAGGAGTGGCGGCGCCAAGCTGGGTCATCAGCCCGTCGTAGCGCCCGCCCGCCACCAGTGGCTCGACGCCATCGCCCTTGTGCAGTTCGAACTCGAAGCCGGTATAATAGTCGAGGCCGCGCCCGAATGAGGTGGAAAAGCGTGTCTTGCTTGTATCGATGCCGCGCGCGGCCATGAAGCCGACGCGGCTTTCGAACTGATCGATCGCAGCCGTGATGTCGAGTTTTGTGTCGTCGGCCAGCGCGCGCAATCGCGCGATCGCATCGTCGGGGTCGCCCGCGATCGCGAGGAATCGCTTGATCAAATCAAGTGCATCGCGCGGCAGCGCGCCGCCTTTCAGTGTCGACTGTTCGAGGAAGCGATCGGCGATTTCCGAAACCGAACGCCCGCCGACATTGGTCGTGCCGGCAATCGACATCAGGTCGGTGACCAGCGCCAGCGCCGCCTTGCGGTCGGAGCCCGCGAGCGCGGCGAGCACACCCTCATATTCGTTGCGGCCGGATCCGGTCGCGAGCGTGAGTCGCTCGAGATCCTGCTCCAGGCTGACCTTGCGGTTGAAATCCTTGATGAGCCGCCGCCTCCACACCGGGTAGAGATCAAGGGCATCGATCAGCGCAATGAACAGCGCCACATCGCCGGTGCGAATTTCGACCTCGGCCAAGCCGAATGCGGCAGTCGCTTCAAGGGCCAGGGCGAGCATTTCCGCATCCGCTGCGGCGCGATCCTGGCGTCCGAAGGATTCGATACCGGCCTGCAGGAATTCGCCCGGCCGGCCGCCACGATACCGAAACACCGGCCCGAGATAGCTGAACCCCGCAGGCTGGCCGGCGCGGCTGGAGGCGAGATAATCCCGCGCCACTGGAATGGTGAGATCGGGGCGAAGGCACAGTTCCTCGCCGCTGGCATCGGTGGTCAAATAAAGGCTCTTCCGGATGTCCTCGCCCGAGAGATCAAGGAATGGCTCGGCCGGCTGCAGGATCGCCGGTTCGGCCTGAACGTAGCCGGCCTGCGCGAACGACAATAGCAGAGCATCCGCCCATGCGGCGGATCCGGTCGCACCAGGGGCGGCGGTCAGGGTCATCTCGATGTCCAAATATCCCGAAAAACGGGTTCTAGCGCATGATCCGCCAAAGTGTGAGCGGTTTGGCGGATCATGCGCTCTTTCAACAGTTTAGAGCGCGATCGGACGCAAAACCGGACCCCACTTTTGCTGATCGCGCTCCAGGGTTCAGCTGGCGCAGCCCCTTAGCATGGCCGGGGCGGGGTTTCGACCAGGATCGGCCAAGTGGCTTAATGATCGGCCAAGGCCGCAACCTTTCCGGGCTGGCCGGGTCCGGTCCAGTCGCCGAGCGCCGCCTGTACCAGCGCCAGCGCCGCTACTGCCGCGGTGTCGGCGCGCAGCACCCTCGGCCCCAGGGAAAGCCTTAAGGTTTGCGGCTGTCGCAGCAGAATAGCGCGCTCTTCCTCGGCAAACCCGCCTTCCGGGCCGATCAGGACGTCGATTCCGTTTGAAGCCGCCAGGCCGCTTTGCAGCGCTTGCAACGGATTGGTGGCATCGGCGGCCTCGTCGCAGAAAATAAGCAAGCGCTGCGCCTCGCGCTGGCCCAAATAGCGATCGAGCGCCACCGGCTCGGCGACCGTCGCCAGGCTCAGGATGCCGCACTGCTCGGCGGCTTCGATGACGTTGGCGCGCATCCGCTCGCCGTTAACCCTGCTGACCTGGGTGAAGCGGGTCAAAACCGGCTGCAGGGATGACGCTCCCATCTCGACCGCTTTCTGCACCATGTAGTCGAGCCGGGCATGTTTCAGCGGCGCAAAGACGTAAGCGAGGTCGGGCAGGCGATCCTGCGGCCGGGTCTGGGCGATGATATTCAGACTGTCGGGCCGCTTGCGGCCCGCGATTGAAGCCTGCCATTCGCCATCGCGTCCGTTGAACGCCAGAATGGTCCCGCCGGCGGAAAGACGCAGCACATTGCCAAGATAATTGCTCTGGCTGCGCTCAAGCGCGACCGTTTCGCCCGCTGCCAGCGCGGCATCGACAAACAGCCGGGGGGCGCGAAAATCGAGTTGAGGCATGGTCAATGTTCCAATCCGCGCAGCCTTTATAGCCGCCCGCACGATCCGCCAACTGTAAGCGGTTTGGCGATAAGATCCTGCGCACGTTTGATAATTTAGAGTGCGATCGGACGCAAAGCCGGGCCCCACTTTTGCGGATCGCGCTCTGAGGGCCCGAATTAACGCAATTATTGGCATCAGGCGCGGCGCAACGCCGCGCTGTTGCCAAATTCCACGGGTTGTTAAGGGCAGGCAGGAATCGTAGAAACCCTCTCGGAATAGTTCTTCCATGGGGAAGACGTTGGGGATCATTGGACCTTGCCGGAGGAACGTTCTTGATGATCCGCCGCTTGATCGTGCCGCTGACCGTGGCCGTCTTTGCCGTCCACGCCGGCCAGGCCTTTGCGCAAGGCGCCTTTCCGGCGCCGCTGCCGGGTCAAGCTGCCCCGAGCAACGCTTCGCCATTTCCGCCGGTGAACGGTGCCGCTCCGGCCGCTTCCGCCCCTCGCACTTCGTTTCCGGTAACCGGTGCGGCGCCTGTCACCGGTTCCGCGTTCGAGCGCGGCCCGGCTCCTGCATCGCAGGCAGGTTCGTCGGACGAATGCATGAAGGGATTCGTACCCTTGCGCGAAGAGGCGGAGAAGCGTGGCAAGCTGATCAAGGCCGCCAGCGACCGGCATGCGCCCCCGGATGAAGCCTGCAAGCTGATCGGGAATTTCGGCCAGTCTGAGATCAAGATGATCAAATATGTCGAATCCCACGCAGCGAAGTGCGGAATTCCGCAGCAGATCGCGGACCAGCTGAAAAACGGCCACAAGAACACCGAGAGCATGCAGAAGAAGGTCTGCACGGTAGCGCAACAGCAGCAGCAGAAAGGACCGGCTGGCCCGAGCCTGAGCGAGGTGCTGGGCTCTTCGGCGTCGCTTCCGGAGGCGACAGCCACCAAGAAGGGTGGCAGCACTTTCGATACCCTGAACGGCAACGTCCTCGCGCGATGACCGGGATCAGATGAGCACTGCTGCCGCCCGCGTTGCTGACGCGACCGGCAACTGGGTCGACACTCACGCGCCGCAATGGTCGCGGCCCTATCTGCGGCTCTCCCGTCTCGACCGGCCGATCGGGTCCTGGCTATTGCTGATGCCGTGCTGGTGGTCGGCGGCGCTGGCCGCCGGCGTCACCCATAACATTCGCCAATTGCCCCTGATCATTGCGCTGTTCTTCGTGGGCGCATTTGCCATGCGCGGCGCCGGCTGCACCTGGAACGATATTACCGATCGCGATCTCGATGCGCTGGTCGAGCGGACGCGGTCGCGGCCTATACCGGCGGGACAGGTGAGCGTGCCGCAGGCGGCGGCCTTTCTCGTCGTTCAGGCGTTGATTGGTCTTGCGGTGCTCCTCCAATTCAACCGCTTCGCAGTGGCGACCGGCATCGCGTCGCTCGTCATCATCGCGGTCTACCCGTTCATGAAGCGGATTACCTGGTGGCCACAGAGCGTGCTGGGCTTGGCGTTCTCGTGGGGCGCGCTGATGGGATTTGCGGTGACGCTCGGGCGAATCGATGCGGCGGCACTTGCGCTCTACGCCGGCTCGATTGCGTGGGTGATCGGCTACGACACCATCTATGCGCATCAGGACGCCGAGGACGACGCGCTGATCGGCGTAAAATCGACCGCGCTGCTGTTCGGCGCGCGCACACATCAGGCGTTGATGGTGTTTTACGCAACGGCGGTCATTTTGATCGGCTTGGCACTTGCGCTTGCTGGTGCGCGCTGGCCGGCGTGGATCGGGCTTGCCGCGTTCGCGGCGCATCTCATCTGGCAGATCAAACGTCTGGAGATCAGCGATCCCGCGCTGTGTCTGCGCATTTTCAAATCGAACCGCGATGCAGGCCTGTTGCTGTTCGCAGGATTGCTCGCGGATGCGGTGATGCGGGCGGCCTGACTTACTTGCTGCCGTCATTACTTTCGACTTCTCCGTATATATCGACTGCAATTTGACAATTACCGGAACCGGCGCATTGATGTTCTCCTTCCCCCGACAGCGGGTGGTCGCCCGTTAGAATTGGGGGCATCCCAGGGAGGTATCGATGAAACTTCATTGGAAAACAACGGCGGCATTATTCACGCTGGCCGCTTGGCCGGCTGCCGCGCAACCGGCGCCGCCGGCGCCAAGCGCACTCGAAACGTTGGGCGCCATGCACCCCACGGGCAGCACGGCCGATTGGCCGGAGGTCCCGCAGACCGGTCAGAAAGCCGATCAGGTCAAACAAAACCTGGCCAAGATCAAGCTTCCGCCAGGCTTTCACATTTCGCTTTACGCGCTCGTGCCGGACGCCCGCCATATCGCGGTCGGCCCACAGGGCGTCGCGACATTTGTGGGCACGCGCAAGTCGAAAGTCTGGGCAGTGACCGACCGCGCGCGCGGCGGCGTGGGCGACGAGGTGAAGGAGTTCGCTCCGACCCTGCCAAAGAAGATACCCAATGGCGGGTGCTTCTCGAAGGACGGCTTCCTTTACATCCCCGAGCAAAATCGCGTGCTGGAATATCCGGCGGCCGAATTCTTCTATGAGAGCCCGGACGTTGTTGCAGGCGTCGTCGTCCCCGAAGGCGAACTGATCCCGAAGTCCGAGGAGAGCTATAACCACACGGCGCGCACATGCCGGGTCGGCCCGGACAACAAGCTCTATATTCAATTGGGTCAACCCTACAACGTGCCGGCAAAAGAGAAGTTCGATACGTACCGCAAGCTCGGCCTCGGCGGGATTATCCGCATGGACCGTGACGGCAAGAACCGTGAGGTCTATGCGGTTGGACTGCGCAACCCGGTCGGCATGGACTTCCACCCCAAGGACAAGTCGCTCTGGACCAACGACAATCAGGTCGATGGCATGGGCGACGAGCAACCCCCGGGCGAAATGAACCGCATCGCCAATGCCGGTCAGGATTTCGGCTTTCCCTGGTATGGCGGCGGTCGTACACGCACCGTTGAATACAAGAACGATACCCCGCCCGCCAATGTGGTTTTCCCTGAGGTTGAGCAGGCCGCTCATGCGGCAGACCTCGGTCTGATGTTCTACACCGGCAGCATGTTTCCGAAAAAATATCAGGGCGCGATTTTCACGACCCAGCACGGTTCATGGAATCGAACCGTGCCGGTCGGCGCGCGCGTGATGGTGACGTTCCTCAAGGACGATGGCCACGCCGCAGGAAAGTCCGAGCCGTTTGCAGAAGGCTGGAACGACAACGGCTATTATCTGGGTCGCCCTGTCGACGTGGCGCAGTTGGCCGACGGTTCGCTGCTCGTCTCGGACGATCTCGTCGGGGCACTCTATCGCATCTGGTACGACGGCAGGTGAGTTCTTGATCTGGGCGCGATGGCCCCCGGCCCCCGGGGCCATCATGCTTTCCGCCACCCAACATCTGCAAGGAAAGACAGTGATTCTTACGGGTCTCAGGATGACACGGCTGGCGCTCTGCTTGTTCGCGCCGGTTTATCTTCTCGCAGCAAGCGGAGGCGAGGCTGGCGATTTAAAGGCAGGTCGTGCGAAAGCGCTGATGTGCCAGGCGTGCCATGGCCTTGACGGGCTTTCGAAGGTTCCGGACGCCCCGAATATCGCCGGCCAGACCGAGCCATACATCGTTGCACAGCTACAAGCGTTCAAATCCGGTGCGCGCAAGAGTGAAGCGATGTCGGTGGTTGCTCCACCGCTGTCGGATAAGGACATCGAGGATCTTGCCGCCTATTTTTCGGCAATCGAGATTGCGGTCGTCAAGATTCCTGGCGGATAGCGCATTTCGATACGCCGCATCGCGATGGATCGGTCTACGGCCTTTCCACGCTTGCCCGGGCAGGCGCAACTCGCTAGTCCCTTGCGATGATCTCGTGCTCGCCCTGATGGATATTCGCAGGGTTCAGCAAATCGCCGGCGCGCCGACGCACCAGGAATTTGGGCCGGCGGGCGCGGATCGCATTGTGACGCCGGCGCCGCGGTGCGGGCTCGCGCGCCTGGTCTTCCGCCAATTGCGGAAGCGCGAAGATGTCGCTCCACATCTGCCAAGACGCCGCGATCTCGTTGGCGTCGGAACTCACGCACAAGGGAATGTTCAAGGACGGATCGCGATGAACCAGCACGAGCATCTGGGCGTCGTCGATGCCGCGGAGTGCCACGCCGAGAAAATCGCATACGCGAATGTTGACCGCCATCTGCATGCCGTGGATGGCACGGCGCAGAACGACGCGTTCGCGGTGAAGTTCGATTCTCCGCACGCCGCCGTCGGCGCGGGTGTCGTGCGCATCGAAGCTGACGGGCAAGGAAAGAGGGTCGAGCCGCAATGCGCGGCTCGACCCGGCGGGATTGATCCCGCTTTTTGTTTGACGCCTCACGGCCTTATCTCCCCGCCGGGATTATGTTCCCGGTCGATACGAGAGATCTTGCCACAGCCGCATCCGGATCGACTTAAAAAGGCTGGTTAATCGAAGGTCACTCGCTCGCATGATTGACAAGACCTTGGCTCACATGATTGACGAGAGCTTGCGGCATTCTCGAAATTCTTTCGCTTTGGATGCCCGAAATTGCTTGAAGTCCGCGTGAATCGGGCACATCTCATGGGTTCGTTGATTTGCTCCAGGCCCTCCTCAATCCTCCTTGAATTCTTGGGATTTTGTTCGTGATCTCTTCACCATCAGCCGCATCGCCGCTTTCGTCGAAAGCCGCCACCTCCGACCTGTTCGATCAATCCGCCCTGAGTACGCTGGCGCAGCGTCTTGTGGAGGCCGCAAGAAGCGCGGGCGCAGACGCCGCCGACGCGGTGGCAGTGCGCGGCGTTTCGCAAGGCGTAGAGGTGCGCGACGGACGCGTCGAGGAATCCGAGCGTTCGGAAGGCGATGATGTCGGATTGCGCGTGCTGGTGGGACGGCGCCAGGCGGTGGTCTCGACCAACGACGTCAGCGGCGATGGCGTCGCAAGGCTTGCGGAGCGTGCCGTCGCCATGGCGCGCGTTGCGCCCGACGACAAATATGTCGGTCTCGCGGATCCATCGTTGCTGGCGCGCGATTTTCCCGATCTTGATCTGCTCGACTCCAAGATCCCCTCGACATCGGAGCTTGAACGCCGCGCCTGTGAAGCCGAAGCGGCTGCACTCGCCGTCAAGGGCGTGACCAAATCGGGCGGTGCGTCCGCCTCGACGGGAATTGGCGGCATGGTGCTGGTTACCTCTACCGGCTTCCACGGCTCGTACTTGCGCTCAAGCCAGGGCATCTCGATGACCGCCATTGTCGGCGACGGCACCCGCATGGAGCGCGATTACGACTACACCACCGCCCCGCACGCTTCCGATCTCGCATCGGCCGCCAGCGTCGGCCGCACTGCGGGCGAGCGCACGGTGGCGCGCGCCAATCCGCGCAAGGTCGAGACCTGCAAGGTGCCTGTCGTGTTCGACCCCCGGGTTTCGGGATCGCTGGTCGGCCATCTGGTAGGCGCGGTGAACGGCGCGTCGATCGCACGCAAGACCAGCTTCCTTAAAGACCGCCTCGGTGAGCAATTGTTTGCCAAGAACATCCGCATCATCGACGATCCCCTGCGGGTGCGCGGCTTGCGCTCCCAATCTTTCGACGCCGAAGGCGTAAAGGTCAAAAAACTCGCCATCGTCGATGAGGGCGTGCTGACATCCTGGCTCTTGGATTGTGCGACCGCGCGGGAACTCGGACTGGTCACGACCGGCCACGCCCACCGCGGCGTATCGTCGTCGCCTTCGCCAGGAGCGTATAATCTGCATCTCGAAGCGGGGGAGCCAACTCCGGCTGAATTGATGTCCGACATCAAGCAGGGATTTTACGTTACCGACCTGATTGGTTCTGGCGTCAATGGCGTGACCGGCGACTACAGCCGCGGCGCATCCGGTTTCTGGATCGAAAATGGCGAGATCACCTATGCGGTGAGCGAGGTGACGATCGCGGGTCATCTTTTCGAGATATTCAAATCGCTGGTGCCCGCCAACGATCTGGAATTCCGTTATGGCGTCAATGCGCCGACGGTGCGCATCGAGGGATTGACGCTTGGCGGACGTTAGTGCCGATGCCGTGGCCGACAATCTCCTGACACGTGACGCCGCATTGCTGGCGGATACGGTGCGGGAGGCAGGCGCGCTGGCGCTGTCGCTGTTTCGTACCGAGCTGAAAATCTGGACCAAGGGCGCGTCCTCGCCGGTGTCCGAAGCCGATATCGCGGTCAATGACTTGCTCGAGAGCAGGCTGCGATCCGCCACGCCGGATTATGGCTGGCTGTCGGAAGAAAGCGCCGACGACGAGCAGCGTCTCGGCAAGCATCTGGCCTGGATTGTCGATCCGATCGACGGCACCCGCGGCTATCTCGCCGGCCGCGAGGACTGGTGCGTGAGCGTGGCGCTGGTCGAGGACGCATCGCCGCTGCTGGCGGCGGTGTTCGCGCCGGCCAGCGATGAATTTTTCTTTGCCGTGCGCGGCCACGGCGCCGCGCGCAACGATGTGCCGGTTTACGCCACACCGGGCACTGAGCTGGATTTTTCCCGCGTGGCTGGTCCGAAGCCGCTGGTCGAACGGCTCAGCCGGTCATCAGGTGAAATTATCCTTCATCCCCGAATCGGATCGCTGGCGCTTCGGCTGTGCCGGGTCGCGCAAGGAAGCCTCGATGCGGCTTTTGCGGGTGGCCAAAGCCGCGACTGGGACCTTGCCGCGGCCAATTTGATCGTGCAGGAAGCGAATGGTAACATGACTGCGCTCTCGGGGGATACGATATCATACAATCGCCGGGAGGTGACGCACGGGGTGTTGGTGGCAGCGGGACGCGATCGTCATGCACGCATTGTCGAGCATTTCCGGAATCGTCCGTTGCCCTGAACGCCTCCATGCGCCTCGGGAATTTTGGTTTGTCGGGCACCGCGTTAGGAAAAAGGAATCATGCCAGATAGTGCCCCACAGCAATTGCTTCATCTCGTCATCGGAGGCGAACTGACTGATCTCGGGAGCACGACGTTCAAGGATCTCGATCAGGTGGAGATCGTCGGCGTGTTTCCCAACTACGCGACTGCTTACGCGGCCTGGAAGGCGAAGGCGCAGCAGACCGTGGACAACGCCCACATGCGCTATTTCGTCGTCCATCTCCACCGGCTGCTCGATCCGGGTCAAGATACGAAGCCTGCCCGTTGAAAAAATTAGTTCGCAATGTGCTGCGCAGCAGCTGGGTCCAGCGCGCTGTGGGGTTTCTCGCGGCCGAGTTCCTGCGGCTGGTCTGGCTGACCAACAAATTCAGCTTCGATCCTCCAGACGTCTACGAAATCGTCGAGCCGCAGCAGCCGGCGATCTTCGCGTTCTGGCACGGCCAGCATTTCATGACGCCGTTTATCAAGACCAAGGAAAGCCATCGCGCCAAGGTGCTGATCTCGCGGCATCGCGACGGCGAATTTAACGCGATCGCCGCCGAACGGCTTGGCATCGGCACCATACGCGGCTCCGGCGATCACGGGTCGGCGTTTCAACGCAAGGGCGGCGTCGGTGCGTTCAAGGAGATGGTGCGAGCGCTTGCAGACGGCTATAACGTTGCGTTGACTGCCGACGTGCCGAAGCGCTCGCGCGTCACTGGCCTCGGCATTATCATGCTGGCAAGGGAATCCGGACGGCCGATCATGCCCTTCGCAATGGCGACCAGCCGTTTCGTCCGCCTTAACAATTGGGATCGCACCACCATCAATTTGCCATTCGGACGAGGCGCATTGGTGGGCATTGGAGCGATTCTTGTGCCGCCGGACGCCGATGGCGAGACCATGGAAAAATTGCGCGCACAACTGGAAGTCAACCTGAACGAAGCGACCCGTCGCGCCTACGCGCAGGTCGGCCGTCCGGAAAAGGCGGGTCATGGCTAACTCACTGCCTATGACGCTGCGCTTCTATCGGAAGTTGACCGCCGCGGTGGTGCCGTTGGCGCCGGCGCTGATCAAGCGGCGGCTGAAGCAGGGTAAGGAGGATCCGGCGCGTATCGGCGAGCGCCGTGGCATTAGCGGGGATATCCGGCCGCATGGACCGCTGGTGTGGATACACGGCGCCAGCGTCGGTGAAGTGCTGGCCGCGGCGGCCTTGATCGAGAAGTTGCGCGCGCTGAATATCCGCATCTTGCTGACCTCGGGCACGGTGACCTCGGCGGCGATCGTCGCCAAGCGGTTTCCCGCCGACATCATCCATCAATATGTGCCTTACGATTCGCCGCGCTATGTCGCGCGCTTTCTCGATCACTGGCGGCCGGGCCTCGCGCTGTTCATCGAGTCCGATTTGTGGCCCAATCTCATCCTGGCGAGCGCGGCGCGGCGTCTGCCGATGGTCCTGATCAACGGCCGGATGTCGCATCGCTCGTTCCCGCGCTGGCGCCGGGTTGCCGGCACGATCTCGGCGTTGCTTGGACGGTTCGACATCTGCCTGGCCCAATCACACGTCGATGCTGAGCGTTTTACCGCGCTCGGCAGCCGCAACGTCATTACGACAGGAAATTTGAAACTGGATGTTCCGGCGCCGCCCGCCGACACCGCCAAGCTGGAGCGGTTGATGTCGATGACGCGCGGCCGCCCGATCATCGTGGCGGCGTCGACCCATCCCGGCGAAGAGGACATCCTGCTTGCAGCGCATCGCACACTTGCAGGATACTTTCCATCGCTGCTGAGCGTGATCGTGCCGCGGCATCCCGGTCGCGGCGAGGCTATCGCCCGCACCATCGCGGCCTCCGGCCTGCACGTCGGCTTGCGTTCGCACGAGGAGCTGCCGACGGCAACGACCGACATCTACGTCGCGGACACCATGGGCGAGTTGGGATTGTTCTATCGGCTGGCGCCGATCGTGTTCATGGGGGGCTCGCTGGTGCCGCATGGCGGGCAGAATCCGATCGAGGCGGTCAAGCTCGGCGCATCGATCGTTCATGGCCCTCACGTCTTCAATTTCAGCGATGTCTACGAGGCGCTCGATAGCGCGGGCGGCGCCAGGCGGGCTGACACGCGGGAAGCGCTGGTGAAGCAGCTGGGCCAATTGCTGGCCGATCCAGCGGCGCGCGAATGGTCGGTTGGCGCTGCGGAGCGCGTGGTCGGACAACTCGGTGGCGCGCTGAACCGCACGCTGGTCGCGCTCGAACCGTATCTGTTGCAATTGCGGCTCGAAATGGGAGCGGCCAATGCATGAGCCGGCCTTTTGGTACCGGCCGTCATCATGGATTTCGCGATTGCTGATGCCGCTTGGTGCGCTCTATGGCCTGGTCGCAGGCCAGCGATTGCAGCGCCAAGGTTTTGATGCCGGCATCCCCGTGCTTTGCGTCGGCAACTATCATGTCGGCGGCGCCGGCAAGACGCCGATGGTACTGGCGCTTACGAAGATGCTGCGCGATCTCGGCGAGACGCCCGTCGTGCTCAGTCGCGGCTATGGCGGACGATTGCGCGGGCCGATCAAAGTCGATCCTGAGCGGCACGCTGCTGCAGATGTCGGTGACGAGCCGCTGATGCTGGCGCGGACGGTTTCGGTGGTCGTCGCGCGCGATCGCATCGGTGGCGTCGCGCTGGCACGGTCGCAAGGCGCCAGCGTGATCCTGATGGATGACGGCTTTCAGAATCCTGCCATTGCCAAGGATGCCTCGCTGATCGTAATCGACAGTGACCGCGGCCTTGGCAACGGCCGGGTGTTTCCCGCCGGTCCGTTGCGCGCGCCGCTGCCGCCACAACTCGAACGTACCGACGCGCTGATCGTTGTCGGCGACGGCACCGCGGCGAAGACGGTTGCTGCCGCGATCGCCGCGCGGGGCAGGCCCGTGCTATCGGCACATCTTAGGGCGGACGATGCGTCGCTGGCGCTGCTCCGCGGCAAACGCGTCCTGGCCTTCGCCGGGATCGGCGATCCCATCAGGTTTTTCAGGACGCTGCGCGCCAACGGAATCGAAGTTATCCGGGAGCGAGCCTTTGCCGACCACCATCCGTTTTCGAAAAGCGAGATCGAAACGTTGATCACCGAGGCCAAACGCGATGCGCTGACGCTGGTGACGACGGAAAAGGACCTGGCGCGGCTGCGCAGCGGTGAAGGGGTTCCGTGTTGGGCGAAAGATATTGTGCCGTTCGCGGTCACGCTTGAGTTCGATGGCGCCGCGCAATTGCGGAAGTTCGTGTCGGAGCAGCTGTTCAAAGCGCGAGAGAAGAAATATCGATGAGCGCAACTAACGCTGTGCCTTCAAGGCGGCGGGAAAATGCCGCTGCAGCACGGCGCTGGGGATGGCGTAGGCCTCCTGCAGGTCGACGCTCCAGTATTTCAACTCGTCGAGCGGTATCCGCGCATCGGTCACCGCGCAGCGCACATAGGTTCCCGGCGAGATCACGCGGAAATCGCCATCCAGATATTGTACCTGCGCTTCGCCATGGCCCGAAGGACCGAATTTATTCAGCACGGTTGAACTCTCCGACTAGCGCCCGGCTACTCGGGGCCGGGCCAAGTATTTAAGAACGCGATCTATCATAAATAGCTCATGTTGTCCGCCAGCAAAACCCACCGATTTGTGATGAATTGCCGCCTTTGGCACATGGTAGCGTTTGCGCAAATGGAACGCTGTTTTTTTTCAGCACCACAACGACCCGGCAAACCCGATGCGCCTTAAGTCAGCAATTGCATTCCTGACGCTATTTGCCTTGGCTTGTGCGGCGAACGCGGCGCCGTCGCCTTCCCCGCACCAGGTCGACATTCCCTTGGGCAACAGGACGTTGCACGCGCAGCTTTACAAGCCCGACGGTGACGGCCCGTTTCCAGTCGTGATCGCTCTGCATGGGTGTGGTGGATTGGACGGTCACTCCGAGCCGGTCCAGCCGCGCTATCGCGATTGGGCCGAACACTTGGTGAAAGCGGGTAGCGCGGTCTTGCTGCCGGACAGCTATGGTTCGCGCGAACTCGGCCCGCAATGCCGCGTCAGGGAGCACCGGGTCAGCGCCCGTCGCGAACGGGTGGCGGACATCATGGCGTCCAAGCAATGGCTGCTGCAGCAGCCTTGGGCGGCACGCGACCGCATCAGCCTGTTGGGATGGGCGAACGGCGCGAGCGCGCTATTGTGGGCGGTGCGTCCGCAATTGTCGTCGCGCAATGTCGAGCCGGACTTCCGATCGGCGGTTGCGTTTTATCCGGACTGCCGCATCTCATCCGGCCTTGGATGGAGCGCACGCGTTCCGACGCTGCTGCTGATCGGCGCGAAAGATGACGTCAGTTCGCCGCCCGCCTGCCGTCAGATGGTTGACGGGGCGCGCGGGCGCAGCGCGCTGGCGAGCATCGTGGTTTATCCCGGCGCCTATCACGATTTCGACCGCGCGAATTTCCCGCTGCATGCAATTTCCGGGACGTCCGATGCCGCATTGCCGGATCGCGGCCATCTCGGCACCGATGCCGAGGCACGGGCCGATTCGCAAAAGCGTGTCGCCGAATGGCTGGCCCGGTGACCCTTCTTACCTCTCCCCGCGCTTTGCGGGGGAAAAGGCAAGAGAGCGCGTTCTCTAAAACAAACTTCCCTGACCAACCGGTTTGACGGCGCGCTTGGGCGTGGCGGTCTTCGGCTCGCTGGCAACGGGCTTCGCTGTGCTCGTTACCGCCGGCCGATCGGCGTCTGCGGTAGCCGCGACGCGTCCGTCTGCAAATTCCAGGTTGAGCCGCGCACCCGGTCCGATTGCCGCGGCGGCGTGTACGGCGTGGCCTTGCTCATCGCGCACCAGGGCGAAGCCGCGGGTCAGCACGCTGCGATACGACAGCGCCGCCAGCAGCTGGCCGCTGTGCGCGACACGCGCCTCAAGCCGCTGCATGACCATTTTGAGCGCGCGCCGCGCCCGCTCGGCCAATCGCAGCGCGCGTTCGCGGTCGCGGGCGATTGTCTGGCGCTGTGCCTGCGCGTTGGAGAGTTTTGAGGCCTTCAACCTGACTTCAAGCCCGGCAAAGCGATCCCTGCGGTTTCGCAACAGCGACCGCGCTGAAAGCGTCATCCGCTCGCCGCAAACGGTCAGTCGATGGTCGGCCTGCGCCACTTGCCCCCGCAGCACGCGCACGGTCAGCCGTCCGCTGGTGCCTGCGAAGCGGCGGAAATGGGCGTGGGTATTGGCTCTCAATCCGCGGGGCAGGGAGGCGGCCGCGCCGTCCAGCCGCTGGCGCGGGATTGCAAGCAGTTCACTCGCCGCGGGCAGCGCGCGCACCGCTGCGCGCAGCTCGTTGCGGCGGCCTTCCTGTCCGCGCTGCCAGCACAGCATCGTACGTCGCGCCAGCGCCGCGACCTCGACGAATAGTTCGCTACGCACCGGCACCGCCATTTCGGCGGCGGCCGTCGGTGTCGGTGCGCGTTTGTCGGCGGCGAAGTCGATCAGCGTGATGTCGGTTTCGTGGCCGACAGCCGAGATCAGCGGGATCATGCTGTCAGCGGCGGCGCGGACCACGATCTCCTCGTTGAACGACCAGAGGTCTTCCAGCGATCCGCCGCCGCGCGCGACGATCAAGAGATCCGGCCGTGGAATTGTGCCGGCCTCCGGCAGTGCGTTGAAGCCGCGGATCGCAGCCGCGATCTGTTCGGCCGAGCCTTCGCCCTGCACCCGCACCGGCCACACCAGCACGCGGCGCGGAAAGCGGTCCTGCAGCCGATGCAGGATGTCGCGGATCACGGCGCCGGTCGGCGAGGTGACGACGCCGATTACTTCCGGCAGCCATGGCAGCAGTTGCTTGCGTGCCTCGTCGAACAGCCCTTCGGCGGAAAGCTTGCGCTTGCGCTCTTCCATCAGCGCCATCAGCGCGCCGATTCCGGCGGGCTCGATCGCTTCGATCACGATCTGGTATTTCGACGAGCCGGGATAGGTGGTGAGCTTGCCGGTGGCGATGACCTCGAGGCCTTCCTGCGGCTTGAAGCGCATCCGGCTATGGACGCCTTTCCAGATCACCGCCTCGATCTTGGCGCTCTCGTCCTTCAGCGCGAAATAACAGTGCCCCGAGGAGTGCGGCCCGCGGAAACCGGAGATCTCGCCGCGCACCCGGACGTGCCCATAGGCGTCCTCGACCGTTCGCTTCAGGGCGGACGACAGCTCGGACACCGTGAATTCCGGCGCGTTGATAAGGGCTTCTGTTGCGGTCATCTCGGACAATCGATTCGGGGCTTTCGGACTTCGACGCAAGGTAAGGATTTCAGCCGCCACCGCAAATCGGCACTTGCCATTCATATACTCTACATTACAGAGTTATCTGTAATAATTGGACGGTCTCAGCAATCAGCAAGGAGAGATTGCGTCATGATCTCCACGATAGTGTTAGGCGGCCTCAAGGCCGTTGTCTGGAGCCTTGCCGTTATCGGTTTAGCCGGACTTGTGCTGGCGGAGCTGATCGCCTCGCTTCGTCGGCGAGTGGTTCCATTTGTGGATGGCCGTGGTCAACGGCGGCGGGCTTGTTCTGGGCGGCCTCTGGATGCGCCGGAGCTGACCGATGGCTGAGCTCGACGACATCATCCACCAGCCGCTGCGGCTGAAAATCATGGCGGCGCTGAACGCGCTGCCGGCCACCGCCGGACTTGAATTTTCCCGGCTGAAAAAGCTGACCGGCGCCACCGACGGCAATCTCGGCGCCCATATCGAAACGCTGGCGAAGGCCGGCTATGTCGCGGTCGAAAAGGCCTTTGTCGGCAAAAAACCGCAGACCACGGTGACCGCGACAGCGGCGGGGCGCGGCGCGTTCGCGCGCCACGTCGCCGAATGGCTGCCGGGCGCCGAGCAGATCGTGCTCGAGGACTGCGGCCACGTACCCCAGGTGGAGCGTTCCGCCCAGACCAACGGGCTCCTCCAGCGCTTCTTCGCGCGTGCCGACGCGCTCCGGCCGGCCGTGCCGCAGGCCCCAGCCGCGGCGGCCTGACGTCCGCCACTAGAATCCGCTCGTCATGCCCGAAGCCGGAATCGCCGAGCAGGCGACCCGCAACGGCCACGCCGGCGACGGTGAGTCCCCGCGGGGCCTCGCCGCCCGGCTCGTCGCGAGCATGCGCGAGCAGGTCCAGCTGCACATCCCACGGGCGGACCTCGACGAGCGGGATCCCGACTACATCCGCGAGAGCCTGCCGCGCCTGTGGCTCCTCGCCAGCCTGTGGTTCCGCGGCGAGGTCCGCGGCCTGGGCAACATCCCCGAGGACGGGGCCGTGCTGCTCGTGGGCAACCATTCGGGTGGCAACCTGACGCCCGATACGACGGTCTTCCAGCTCGCATTCTCGGCCTACTTCGGCGTCGAGCGCGCCTTCTACCAGCTCGCGCACAACCTCGTGCTCTCGATGCCGGGCCTGGGGTTCCTGCGCAAGTTCGGCACCGTCGCCGCGTCGCCGGAGAACGCCGACAAGGCGCTGGCCTCCGGTG
>Ga0208989_10000032_pt1 | contig 24907 bp, 25 predicted proteins | sample MedBloCAOM3_M1_FD_187852 | JGI IMG/M metagenome (GOLD analysis project Ga0208989, IMG submission 187852) | Forest soil microbial communities from El Dorado National Forest, California, USA - Mediterranean Blodgett CA OM3_M1 (SPAdes) (version 2) | ecosystem: Environmental > Terrestrial > Soil >...
GGTGACCGCGTCTGGTCGCTTCTTCATGTCCATCGGCATCACCGACGTCATCGGCTCAACGCCTTCGACATTCACCTCCGACAATTGCTCCACGAACGCGAGAATGGCATTGAGTTCCGCCTGCAGCGGCTCGATTTCCTCCTCGGCAACCGCGATACGCGCGAGATGCGCGATCCGGCGGACGGTAGCGGCATCGACAGCCATGGCAGGGACTCCTCCAACTGGCCGCAGCCGGCCAGCATGCCGCGAGCCTATAGCAGAGCGGCTTTTGCAGCGGCAACCTATGGCAAGAGCCGTATTGCAGGGTCGGTCCAAAGAGCCGATATACCTCCCATGGACGCCCCGAACCCCTCTGCCCTCCCGACCTTCGCAAGCCGCACGCCGTTGCATGTCGGAGCGATTGGCCTCAAGGTGCGCGATCTGGACCGGCTTTCCGAGTTCTATCGCGACGTGCTCGGACTATCGCTGCTCGACCGCGGCAAGGATGGCGCTACACTCGGCGCGGGCGGCGTAGCCATCGTCCATCTTGAGCACCAGCCCAAAGCCAAGCCCGATGACACGCGCACCGCGGGTCTCTATCACACCGCCTTCCTGATGCCGACGCGCGCCGACCTGGCACGCTGGATCTTGCATGTGGCACGCCACAAGGTGCCGCTCACCGGCGCCTCCGACCACGGGGTGAGCGAGGCGTTCTATCTCGACGATCCCGAGGGCAACGGCATGGAGGTCTATTTCGACCGGCCGGCGGACAGCTGGCAGTGGACCGGCAACGAATTGAAGATGATCACCGACCCGCTCGATATCGACGATATCCTGCGCGAAGTCCCGCCGGCCGCGACCTATCCAGGCGCTCCAGAGGGCCTGCGCATCGGCCACGTTCATCTGCGGGTCGGAGACATTGCGCGCGCCGAGACGTTCTATCGCGACGCGCTCGGACTCGAGGTTACCCGCCGCCGCCACGGCGCGAGCTTCATGTCATCGGGACGCTATCACCACCACATAGCCGGCAATGTCTGGCATAGCGCCGGTGCGGGCCCGCGTGACGAGAACCGGGCGGGGCTGTCGTGGCTCTCGCTCGAAGCCGCCGATGACGCCGCCTTCGAGGCGGCAAGGGACCGGCTCACGCAGGCCGGCCTGCAGACCGCCATGAACGCCGCGGGCATCGAGACCGCCGATCCCTGGGGCACGCGCCTGCGCGTCACGCGCACGTAGCCTCGTCACGCTTTCGGCACTGCGAGTGCGCGGATCCGCTCCAGCGCCTCGGCGGCGAGAGCTTTGGTCAGTTCACCGGCAGGCAGCGCGCGCCCAAGCGACGCCGCCTGCCCCGCCCACATCGGCGAAAAATCACCGGAACCCTGTGCCTCCGCCTTGGCGCGCAACGGTGCGAGCGCGCCAGCGGCAAGCGGAAACTCGGGTGCCGCGTCCGACATTGGGCCGACCTCACGCATCACCCGGTTAATGATCCCGCGCGCCGGGCGGCCGGTCATCAGATTGGTCAAGGCGGTGCCATGGTCACCCGCAGTCTTGAGGGCGGCGCGATGTGGCGCCGAAATCTTCGCCTCAGGGCACCAGAGATAGGCCGAGCCGATCTGCACGCCGGCAGCGCCGAGCGCGAACGCAGCCGCGATACCGCGTGCATCGGTGACGGCGCCTGCGGCGATCACCGGTACCCTCACCGCATCGACGATTTGCGGAATAAGCGCGAAGGTGCCGGCCTGCGTTGCGATGTCGTCGGTCAAGAATATGCCGCGATGTCCGCCGGCCTCGTAGCCCTGGGCGATGACGGCGTCGACGCCGCGCTGTTCGAGCCAGCGCGCTTCGGCAACCGTGGTGGCGGAGCTGATGATCACGCAACCTGCGGCCTTGATCCGGCGCATCAGGCCCGGCTCCGGCAGCCCGAAATGGAAGCTCACGACGTCCGGTTTGAGTTCCTCCACAACCTCGCAGAATTTGCCGTCGAATGCGCTACGGTTGCTCGAGGGCACGGGCGCCGCCGGATCAATCTCAAGCTCGCGGTAATAAGGCGCAAGCCTTTCACGCCAGCGCGCTTCTCGCCGGTTGTTGAGCACCGGCTGGGCGTGGCAGAAGAAACCGAGATTGATCGGCTTTGTCGTGTGCGCACGTATTTTTTCCACTTGCTCGCGGACCTGATCCGCGTTGAGCATCGCGCATGGGAGCGAGCCGAGGGCACCGGCCTGCGCCGCTGCCGCAGCCAGTTCCCAGTCCATGGCGCCGGCCATTGGCGCCTGCACAATCGGCATCTCAATCCCGAGAAGCTCGAGGAGGCGGCGGTCCGGCCATATATCCGCACAATTTTCCGTGATCACTCTCCCCCATGCGATTGCCGCGATGCGTGCGTAGCATAGCGGTCGATTGCGTCGAGGTCACTCCAACGACATGATCGTGTGGTCAGTTCCTCCGATGGAGGCGGATATGGAACACCTCATCTTCGTTTGCCCGTCGACGGGACGCGAAGTCGACAGCGGCGTCGAGAGCGAGATCGGAACCCTCTTGCGCATCCGGCAGCAGAACGTGCGCGTTCTTTGCCCGGCCTGCGGCGGGTGGCACCAATGGGCGGTGCGGGACGCCTTCTTGGCAAAAGCGGCCGGCACTGTGCCCAACGCCGATCGTCACATCGCCTGACCCATGCCGCGGATGCGCCGCGCCATGGCGCCCATGATGTAGAGCGCGAAGTTCGGTACCTCGTCGACCATGAAGCGGAATTTGCGCTGATCGATAAGTGAGAGCTCGCAGGTCTCCTTGACGCGTGCGGTCGAGCTTCGTGCGGCACCGTCGACCATCGACATGAATCCAATTGCTTCGTTCGGCCCGCAGGTTTCGACCACGGTGTCGCCGATCAGCATCTCGATCACGCCGGACTGCACGACATACATGCAGGAGCCTGGATCGTTCTTGTTGAACACGATGCTCCCGGCGGCGTAGGTCACGCTCGCTCCTGCGCGCTGGGCAAACATACGCATGTCGATCTCGTTGCCGTTCATTTCTTCCTCGTCGCACAAGGCACGCCCCCGTGCGGCAAGTTTATGCCAAAAGTTTCCCCACCTGCGCCAGCTTTCGCTCGACCAACGGCTCGATTATCCTTTGGCTCGCTCCAACCAGGCGGCCAGCGCGCCCAGACGCCGCGGCCGGAGAGAGCGGGAGGACACCGGATGGCCCGGATGGGCGGCCTCGCGACGACATTGGCGGCTGCACTGTGGCTTTGGCCCACGATGGGCGCCAGCGCGGACGAATGGCCCGGCCGGCCCGTGAAGATCGTTGTAGCCTTTGCGCCCGGTGGCAGCGCCGACCAGTTTGGACGTCTGGTGGCGGCCGAGCTTTCGGTCGCCTTCAGGCAGCAATTCTTCGTGGAGAACCGGGCGGGCAATAGCGGCGCGATCGGTTCGGCGCAGGTCGCCCGGGCAGAGCCGGACGGCTATACCTTGCTGATCGGCGGGTCGGGGCCGCACCTCACGGGTCCCGCGATCAATCCGAATATCGGCTATGATCCGCTCACGGATTTCACGCATATCGCGATGATTGGCGCAGACAGCTATGCCTGGGCCGCCAATCCGGCCTTGGGCGTGAAATCCATCGCCGATCTGGTCACTTTGGCGAAGACCCGCAAACAGAATCCGATCACATCCTCTTCGCCCGGCCCCGGCTCGCTCGGCCATCTGCTGATCGAGCAGTTCAAGCGCAAATCCGGCGTCGACATCCAGCACGTGCCCGCGCCGAATTCAGGCGTGACCGACGTTCTCGGCAACCACATCGCGATGACGCTTACCGCCATGATGACCGTCGGCGAGCAGGTAAAGGCTGGCCAGCTCGTAGCGCTCGCGGTCACCTCCACCGAACGCAATCCAGTATTCAAGGGTATTCCCACGTTCGCCGAGCAAGGCTATCCCGACGTGCGCGGGAGTACTTGGTTCTGGCTGTGTGGGCCGAAGGGGCTTCCACCCGAAGTCGTCAACAAGCTCAGCGAGACCACGCGGCGCATCGTGAAGTCGCCGAAGATCCAGGACCACTTCCAAAAGCTCGCTTTGTTGTCGAAGGACCTCGACGTCGCCGCGGTCCAAGCATTCCTCACCGAGGAATATGCGTTCTGGGCGCCGCTCGCCCGCGATGCCGGATTGAAGATTCAATAATTGGCCATTTCGGAGACAAAACCATGAACGTCGTCACGACAATGAAGACGCGAGAAATCGAAAGCCCCTCGCTTGCGCCGCGCGCCCGGATCGGAATGATCATTCCGTCCGTCAACAGCATGACCGAGCCGCAGTTCAATCGCTTCGCTCCGCCGGGGCTTGGTGTGCATGTCGCGCGCGCCCGCGTCGCCGGAGAATGGAAGCGGCCGCTTGGCGTGATGGCCGAAGAGATTGCCACATCGGCAAAGCTGCTCTCGGATGTCGCGCCCGACCTCATCGTCTTTCATTGCACGGATACCTCGATGACGCAGGGACCGCAGGGCGAAGGCCGCATATTGGACATCGTGCGCGAAGCCAGCGGCATCGAGGCGGTCGCAACGAGCCGGCTCGTGCTCGAAGCATTGCAGGCGCTCGGTTTACGCAAGCTCGTCGTGCTCAGCCCCTATAAGACCAACCAGGCCGTGATCGACTATCTGCACGCCAGCGGCTTTGTGGTCGTCCATGACGTAGCACTCGCCCGCAAGCCGCTTGAATTCGCTACGGTCACGCCGCGGGAATGGACTGACCTCGCCCGCCAGCACGATCGGCCGGAAGCTGATGGCATCTTTCTCAGTTGCACCAATACGACGCAAATCGAGGCGGTTGCCGATATCGAACGTGCGCTGGGGAAGCCGGTGGTCAACAGCAACCAAGCGGTGCTCTGGGGTTGTGTCCAACGACTGAAATCGGCCCTCGGCCCGCTGCCGCCAATGCCGGAGCTCGGGCAGCTCATGGGCCAGATGGAAGCGTGACGGGCGATCAGCAGAGGGTCGACACAATATGAAAATGAGTCTCGCAGGTCTCGCTTGCGCTGCGGCAGTGCTCGCGGTTTCTGTCTCGGCTGCAATCGCGCAGAGCTATCCTGCGCGCCAAATCACGCTCGTCGTCCCGTTCGCACCCGGCGGTCCCGCGGACTTCCTCGGTCGGCTCTTCGGACAGAAGATGGGCGAAGACCTGGGCCAGCAAGTTGTCATCGACAATCGGCCGGGAGCGAACACCATCATCGGCGCCCAGGCCGTCGCCAAGGCTCCGCCTGACGGCTACACCCTGCTGATGGCCATCGATGGCACGCTGGTGATGAATCCGTTTCTGTACAGCAAGCTTGCATACGACCCGTTCAAGGATTTCGTGCCGGTGTCGCTGGTCGCGCTCGTGCCCTCGGCGGTGGTCGGAAACGTCAGTATCCCGGTCAATTCGATCAAGGAACTGGTGGATCAGGAGAAGGCCAAGCCCGGCACGTTCCAGATCGGAATCAGCACGCCCACCTCGCAAGTCAATGTCGGGCTCCTGAACATGATGGCCGGCACCAATTTCACCATGGTCCCATATCGCGGCGGGACCACGCAAATCACCGGCATTCTGGCCGGAGACATTCCGCTCGGCATGGAGAGCATCAACGTATCGCTGCCGCTTTGGCGCGACAACAAGCTCAAGATTCTGGGGCTGGTAAGCGCGCAGCGTCTTTCGCTGGCGCCAGACATTCCCACCATCGCGGAGACCTTCCCCGGCTACGATCTCGGCATCTGGCAGAGCATCGTCGCACCCGCAGGCACGCCGCGTGAGGTGGTGAGCAAGCTGCACGGCTCGATCAAGAAAGTGCTGGCGATGCCCGAGGTGCGCAACAAGCTGCTCGCGGCCAGTATCGAGCCTGCCAGCAGCAACTCGCCCGAGGAGTTCGCCGCCTTCATCCGCTCGCAGGCGGATACCCGTGCCAAGGTCATCCAGGCGGTCGGGATAAAGATCGATTGACGCCTTTTTTGACTCTTGCATCTCGCGTCTTCGCCATTGCTCTCACGGCGGCGCTTGCGCATGGGCCCACGTCGGCACAAGACACGCTCGATCCCGCCTCGAAGAGCTATCCCAACCGGACGATCCGCATCATCGTGCCGTTCCCCCCAGGCGGGCCGGCCGATATCGTCGCGCGGTTCGTCGGACAGAAGATGAGCGAGGACTGGGGTCAGCCGGTCGTGATCGAGAACCGCGCCGGCGGCAACACCGCGATCGGCGCGCAAGCGGCGGCAAGATCCTTGCCGGACGGCTACACCCTGTTTGCGCCTATGGACACGACCATGGTCATGAATCCCTTGGTCATGTCCAACCTGCCCTACGATCCGCTCAGGGACTTTGCGCCGATCACGCTATTGACCAAGAACATGTCGCTGGTGGTGGTGCGGAGCGACGGGCCGAAGACGATCAAGGAGTTGATCACCAGGGCCCGGGCCAATCCCGGCAAGCTCAACATGGGTGCGGGCACGATCACGTCGCGTCTTGGCGCGATCCTGTTCGCCAAGACCGCGGGCATCGATGTCCAGCTCGTCCCTTTCAAGGGCAGCGCGGAAATCGGTCAAGCCGTGCTGGCGGGAACGGTCGATTTCGCGCTCGATAGCACCGGCACGAGTCTGCCGTTGATCCAAGGTGGTCAATACCGCGCGCTGGCAAAGTACAGCAATCGGCCACTGCCGATCTTGCCTGATCTGCCGAGCCTCGGCGCGGCCGCCGATCTACCCGGGCTCGACGAAAGCTCCACCTGGGTGGCCCTGGTCGCTCCTGCCGGCACCCCCCCGGCCATCGTCGACAAGACCCATCGGGAAGTCGCGCGCATTTACGGCGATCCCGCCATGATCGCCAAGCTCGAAAGGGCCGGGATTCTGGCGGTCGGCAGCCGCTCACCGGCGGAGTTCGGTGCATTTGTCCGCAGCGAGACGGAACGCTGGTCAAGGGTCCTGAAGGACAGCAGCAACATCAAATGGGATTGAGTGTCAGGGCGGAGCGGCCGTCTCCAGCGCCGCCCGCACCCGCGCCACTACCTCGCGCGGCGTGGCCGCTAGCTCTCCGACCAAGGCTTGCACCTGTTCCCCGGTGAGCGGATCGACGTCGAATTGAAGTCTTGTGGCGTCGGCGATGAACGCCGGGTCGGTCATGGTGGCGTCGAAGGCCCGCCGGAGCGCTGCCACCCGCTCCATCGGCACATCCGGCGGCAGGAAATACGGCCGGCCATATTCGGTGCGCGCAAACAGCATCGCCATCGCCTGACGGTCGGCCTCTGACTTGGCAAGCTCCAGCATGGAGGGAACATCGGAGAGTTCCGCATATCGCTTGAAACCATACTGCGCGAGCACCTTGATCTTTCGCTCGCTGATCCAGTGCGGGGTCTGCGCCTTGACCGAAGCCCAGCCAAGGCCGCCCATGCCCTGCACCTCGCCGCGCTCGATGGCGAGATTGATCTGGGGGGTACCTTGATAACCGCGAACGATCTTGAACTTGAAGCCGAGGACATCGTTCAGCAACTGCGGAAAGTCGACCATGGTCGTGCCCGGCGTGGTGGCGCCCACGACCACTTCCTTGCTGGTCAACTCGGTGATGCTCTGGATCGACACGGTGTGCCACACGAAGGCAACGTACGCTTCGCGGTTCGTGCTGCCGATCCACATGAGCCTGGTCTGGTCGAACTGGGTACCTGACTGCAGCAGCGGCGCGGTGGGAATGCCGTTGATCGGGACCCCGATCACCGTGCCGTCCTTGGGCCCTTGGCTATAAAGCTGGTTGGTCATCACCACGCCGCCGGCCGCGGGCTGGTTCTGCACGAGGATGTGCGGATTGCCCGGAATGTGATTGACGAGGTGGCGCGCGACGATGCGCGCGAACAGATCGTAGCCGCCGCCGACGGCCGAACCCACGATCATGCGCAGCTGCTTGCCCCGGTAGAACGCGGCGACGCCGCCTTGGGCGCCGGCCCCCGTGGCAGCGCAGACAAACACGGAGAAGAGCAGCGCGGACCCAATGAGTTTCATTCGCTCGTACTTAGCCACATCCGGCCGGCGCCACGTGCACCGACTTATCGGCAGAACTCATTGCAAACAGCCGTCCGAGACGGCGGGGCGGCGTGCGCCAGCCGATGAGGCGCAATGCATCCCAGATCACGGCCTGATTGCTGGTCACGATCGGCCGTCCCAGCGGCGCTTCCAACTTGTCGATCACACCGAAAACGGAGATATTCGCACAGCTGATCAAATAGGCATCGGCGTCGGGATGCGCGGCTGCGATGACGCGGTCGTGCCAGAACTGGGGTGCTGTCGCGCAATAGGCGTCGCTGCCGTCGAGCGCGAAGCCTTGCGCCGAGAGCACATCGTAGCCGGCTTCCCGCAGGAACTCGGCCTCATGCTCGGTCGTGGTGGCGCTATAAGGCGTGACAAGCACGATCCGCAGTGCACCGTGCGTACCGAAAGCACGTTGGATGGCGGTAATCGTGGTGGTCGTGCGGGGCGCGCCGGCCCGCGCCAGGGTCGCGAGGATTTGCTCCTCGCCGGTTTTGCCGCCCTCCATCGAGTTGGCCGTGCAGTGGAATGCCACCACGTCGCAGCGGGCATCGGTGAGTGCCCGGGCCGCGTCCTCGATGCGTGGCAGAAGCTGATCGAAGGCGAGGCGATTGGCGCCGGTCATTCGCAGGCGCGTGACATGCGCAGTAACGCCCGCTGGAAAGGCAGGAACCATCTCCTGCTCGACCATCCGGTTCGATGACGGAATGATCAGCCCGACGCGCGCCGTCATGATCCTTGTTTCCCGATCACTGCTTGTCACGAAGTCCCGCTCGCTGGAGCCGCGGCAGGACCTCATCGCAGAAGAATGGAAGCTCGTCGACGTAGTTGACCAGCGAGACGGCGACGCCAGTCAGACCCGCCTTGCTGAGATCGATGAGCTGACCGGCGATGTGGTCGGGATCGCCGACGATGGGCAGGCCACCCATCCCCTGAGCATAGCCAGTGCGCATCTGTTGAAACTTCTCCGGCGGCGTGTTCTGCGCCGTGATGTTCTTGAGCGCGAGGATCGCGTCGACCGCCGACCAGTCCGCGTGCTCCACTATGGAATAGTGATAGTAATCCTCGGCCTCCTTCTTGGTCGGCTTGCAGGTGATGACGCCAACCGTATAGACGCCGAGTTCCCGGCCCTGCTCTATTGCTTGGTCCTTGGCAGTGGCGACCCTCTGCGCGGTCTCATCGAGCGAGGTGCGGGATGCCTGCAGGAAGAAGGCATCGCAGTTGCGGATTGCGAAAGCCTGGCCCACGGGCGAGGCGCCCGCATTCATGATCACCGGCCGCGTGCCGCCATAGGGCTTGGGCTTGCCCCGGATGCCCTTCATGTCGAGGTATTGCCCCTGGAAATCGAAGTCCTCTTTGTCCGACCAGATCATCTTGATAACGTCGATCCATTCCTGCGCGTAATCATAGCGGGACTCGTGATCGCGCTGCTTGACCCCGAACATCGCGAATTCGCCCTCGTTCCAGCCGACGACGATGTTCAATCCGAACCGCCCTTCGCCGATGTGATCGGCGGTGACCATCTCCTTGGCGGCAATCACCGGGTTGAACAGCGGCGCATGCACGGTGCCAAACACGGTGACGCGCTTGGTCAGCGCCAGCAGGCCCGTCGCCCAGGTGATGGTCTCGAGCGTCGCCCCTTGGTAATCGGTGTCGCCGCCATAACCCTTCCAGCGCCCGATCGGGAGCAGGAAGTCGATTCCGGCCTCGTCCGCCATCTTGGCGAGCTTGAGATTGTCCGGCCAGCTGCCCGACCAGCGCTCCGGCACCAGGGTGACCGCCCGCCCCGACGAGCAATTTGCTCCAAACAGGCCAATCTTGAGCTTGTTCGCATTGTGCATCGACATGCGATCGTGTCGGGATGGCGCGGGAGCGAGCACGGTTCCTCCTGAAGTCTTGTTTGACGTGGAGTGGTCAGATCAGGCTGGTGCGGTGGATTTTGAAGTTCCTACTGTTATAGCCGCGAGCTCGTTAGGAACTTCAAATCCACCGCACTAGAATCATAAAGTTGCTAGTGTCCCTTTGATTGCGAAGTTCGCATCAGAGGGTGCCGCAAGGGTGTGCGAACTTCGCAATCGGGACACTAGCCTATGGCCGCGGCATTTTGAATGGGCGTCGTATTACTCGGTTGCCACCGCAAAGCACAGCGGGGAGAATTGCCGCAAATGGATAAGAAGACGCGGCGGGAGGGAGCGATGACGCCAGCAATTCGACTTCTCGTGTCGGTCGTTCTCGCCATGTTGGCGGGGGACGCGGCCACGGCCGAAGACCTATCCGCTAACTTTCCCAATCGACCGATCCGAATAATCGTGCCCTTCCCGGCCGGCGGACCGAGCGACATCGTAGCGCGTCTCATCGGTCAGAAGATGAGCGAGGACTGGGGGCAACCCGTGGTGATCGACAACCGGCCGGGTGGCAATACCATCATCGGCGCCCAGGCCGCGGCGAAGGCGGCCCCCGATGGCTACACCCTGTTCATGGCGATCGATTCGACCCTGGTGATGAACCAATATCTGCACAAAACTCTGCCCTACGATCCGCTCGGCGACTTCGTGCCGATCACACTGACGGCAAAGACCGTATCAGTGCTGGCGGTTCCCGCGGCAGACGGACCCCGCACGGTCAAGGAACTGATCGCCAGAGCGAAGGCGCGACCGGACCGGCTCAACTATGGTGCCGGCACTATCACGGCGCAGCTGATGGGCCATCTGTTCCACAAAGCCGCGGGCCTCGACATCGTCTATGTTCCGTTCAAAGGCACGCCGGAGACCGTGAATGCGCTTCTGACCGGAAGCGTCCAGCTGATCTATGCCGCCAATCAGATCGTCGCGCCGCTGATCGCCAGCGGCCAAGTCCGGGCGCTGGCGAAGCTTGATCGCGATGCACCGCCGTCGATGGCCGGTATTCCGACGCTTGCCGACGCAGCCGGCCTGGCCGATCTAGACGACATCTCGGTCTGGCTCGGGCTTGTGGCGCCCAAGGGCACAGCCAAGCCGATCGTCGACAAGATCCACACCGAGGTGGTGAAGATACTCACCGACCCCGCCGTCAGGGAGAAGTCGGAACGCACCGGCAATTACCCCGTGACCAACACGCCCGAGCAATTCTCCGCCTTCATTCGCAAGGAGGCGGATCGCTGGGGAAAGGTGATGAAGGAAACCGCCATCAAGGTCGACTGAAAGCAGGACGCCATGAACGTTCGTTTGATCGCGCTCGCACTATTGTCAGGGCTGGCGATGGGTTCGGCAGCCGCCCAAGAGCGAGCGGACGCCTTTCCTACCCGCGCAATAAAGATCGTCGTGCCATTCCCGGCCGGCGGACCATCCGACGTGTTCGCCCGCATGATCGGCCAGAAAATGAGCGAGGATTGGGGGCAGCCGGTGGTGATCGAAAATCGCCCCGGCGCCAATACCGTGCTGGGTGCCCAACAGGTCGCGAAAGCCACACCCGACGGCTACACGCTGCTCATGGCCATCGACTCCACGCTCACCATGAATCAGTACCTCTACCGCACTCCGCCCTATGATCCCTTCAACGACTTCGCCCCGATCACGCTCACGGCGAAGACCATGCAGCTCCTGATCGTCAATGCGGCGAGCGACGTGAAGACGGTGAAGGACCTGATCTCTCAGGCGAAGGCGCAACCGGGCAAGCTCAATTACGGCGCCGGAACCATCACGACCAAGCTCACCGGTTATTTGTTCAACAAAGCGGCCGGGATCGAAACCGTGCTCGTCCCCTACAACGGCAGTGCCGAGGTGGCCCAAGGCCTGCTCACCAAGAGCGTGGATTTTTCTTTCGACGGGCCGTCCGCCTCGCTCTCGCTGATCCAAGGCGGCCAATTCCGCGTGCTCGCCAAGTTCGACCCCCGACCGTTCCCGCCGGTGCCCGATCTTCCCGTCGTCACCACCGAGATGCCGAACATGGACGAGATCACGGTGTGGCTCGGTCTGGTTGCTCCCAAAGGCACGCCGGCGGCTGTGATCGACAAACTCCAGGCCGAAGTTGCGAAGGCCTTGGCCGATCCCGCCGTAAAGGCAAAGGCTGATGCCTCGGGGCTGTTCCCGGCCACGAGCACGCCAGCGGAATTCGCTGCCTTCATCCGCAAGGAGGCGCAGCGATGGTCGAGTGTCGTGAAGGAAACCGGAATGAAGTACGATTGAGCGGGTCGAGCAGACCGAGGGACATCATGCTGGTCGCATCTGCTTTCGCCGCCCGCCTCAGTGCTCTGTTCGCAGCCCTTTGGCTTGCAGGCACGCTCGTAATCGCTCAAGCGGCCGCTCAAGGCGGCGCCGACACGTATCCCAACCGAACGGTGCGTATCATCGTGCCGTTCCCGGCCGGCGGGCCGACCGACATTCTCAGCCGGGTGGTCGCGCAACGCCTGAGCGAGGTGTGGGGGCAGCCGGTCGTGATCGAAAACCAGCCCGGCGCCAATACCGCAATCGCCGCCGCGCGTGTCGCCAAGATGCCGGCCGACGGATACACGTTGTTGGCGGCGATGGACGTGACCATGGTGCTCAATCCGATCACCACCAAGAACCTGTCCTACGATCCGCTGAAGGACTTTGCGCCGATCACGCTTGGCTCAAAGAACACGTCGCTGCTGAGCGTTCGGGCGGAGGACGGTCCGAAGACCGTGAAAGAGTTGATCGCGCGCGCCAAGGCCAATCCCGGCAAGCTGAATTATGGTGCGGGCATCATCACTACGCGGCTCGCCGGCTACCTGTTCAATCGCGAGGCTGGGCTCGACGTGCAATACATTCCGTTCAATGGCAGCCCGCCGACCGTGCAGGGCCTGTTGACGGGCGCCGTCGACTATATCGTCGATGGCGCCGCCACCAGCCTGCCGCTCATCCAGGGTGGCAAATTGCGAGCGCTTGCCAAGCTCAACAGCCGTCCGCTGCCGGCGCTGCCGGAGGTCAAGCCCCTCGCCGTTGAAGCCGGCATTCCTGCACTCGACGACGTCTCGACGTGGATCGGATTTGTGGCGCCGGCCGGCACCCCGCGCGGCATCGTCGACAAGATTCAACGGGAAGTCGTCAAGATGTACGCCGATCCCGTGATCGCCGAAAAGCTCGAAAAAGCCGGCATCAGCGCCGTCAGCAGTTCGCCGGAGGAATTCGATGTCTTCGTGCGCAAAGAACTGGACCGCTGGGGTCAAGTATTCAAGGATAGCGGCATCCAGCTCAACTGATCTCCCAGCCGCATTTCGCCTGCCATCCCCTTCGACCAAAAAGCGGCGTCTTCCCCGGGCCATCGACCACGGAGCGTTCATGTCCAAGCCGAAAGTCCTGATCTTTGCCCCGCGTGAGGAGCCGCCAGAGACCGTCAATGCGCTCGAAGGCATGGGCTGTGAAATCGTCTTCGGTGATCGCGACTGGCAATTGCCGCGTACGACGCACGAGGAGGCGGTGGTCGAAGCGGCGCGCGATGCGGTCGCGCTCATGGGCACCTCCATACGTCACACCCCGATCAGCCGGCGAATCATGCAGGCCTCGCAACGGCTGCGCATCGTCGCGAAATACACCGTCGGGGTCGACGATATCGACACCGAGGCCGCGACCGATCTCGGCATCATGGTGTGCCACGCGCCGACCGAATCCAACTGCTTCGGCGTTGCCGAAGCGACCGTTACCTTCATGCTATCGCTGTTGAAGAAAACCGCCGAGCGCAACGCCGATGTTCGGGCAGGCAAGTGGCGCACCGCGGAGAATTTCGCCTACTACGTCGGCAGCCGCAGCTCGGATGGATTTCCTGGTCAGACCATCGGCCTCGTCGGCCTTGGACGGATCGGAACGCGGGTGGCTCAGTTGTTAGCGCCTTGGCGCGCGCGCATCATTGCCTACGATCCTTACGTGCCGCCCGCACATTTCCTCACGCACGGTGTCACCGCGGTGGACTACGACACGCTTCTGCGGGAATCGGACGTGGTGTCCTTCCATGTCGTGCTCACCCGCGAGACCCGCTACATGTTCGGCGAAGAGCAGCTCAAATTGATGAAGCCGAACGCCATCGTGCTCAATACCGCCCGCGGCAAGGTGCTCGACGAAAAAGCCCTCGCCCGTGCGATCGACGAGGGGCGCATTCGCGGCGCCGCCATCGATGCGTTCGAAGAGGAGCCACTGCCGATGGACTCGCCCCTGCGCAAGCTCGGCGACCGGGTGCTGCTCTCGCCCCACTCGGCCTCCTACACCGAAGGGGGCGAGCTTCGGCAGGGCGTAGCCTGGGCCACGCGGTCGGTAGTCACTGCTCTCAAGGGCGGTATTCCCGACAACGTCTACAACCGAGAGGTGATTCCGCGGTGGAAGGAGCGCTTTGGTGGCGCGAGCGCAACCGGTTCCTAACCGCCTATTTATCCTCGACATTCCAGGGACCTCTGGGCCGGTCGGGAGAGCGCCGGAATCGTTTAATTTTTTGTGAAAAAACAGTGACTTGAGCACTGCATTTTCGGTATAGCTGCACCGCAACATACGCCCTGTTGCGATGCAGCATGGAACCCTATTTTAGCGCCGACAAGGATTACCCCGACGTTGTCCGGGAATAGAAAGGCAAAGATCATGTTGGTCGCAATCCTCAACTTCCTCCAGTCCTGGAGGCGCTATAATGCGAGCCTCAACGAGCTGAACCAGCTCGGCGACCGTGAATTGGCCGATATCGGCATCACCCGATCGGACATTCCGCGGGTCGCATGGGACAGCGCGAACCGCTAAAGCCCCCGCCGCTCGCTAGCAAACCTGATGAAAGCGCCCGCCCCGTGCGGGCGCTTTCGCGTTTCAGCCTGGACCTCTCCAATTAGCGCATGGTTTCGACCCCATCGCCTGCCCGTTCCTCCGGCACGCACGCCAAAGCCGAATTCTCGACCTGGACGCGCAGCAGAGCGGCGCCAGCGTAGAGGACGACAGACACCATTGCGTAGACGGGGAGACCTAGCGCCAACGGCACCAGCGCCAACTCGACGGCTACGATGACGTAATTCGGGTGTCGCAGCAGGCGGTACGGACCGCTTTCGACCAGCGGTGCGCCAGGCAACACGATGACGCGGGTCGTCCAGCGCCGACCGAGGGTCGCGAGCACCCAGTAACGGCCGACCTGCAGCACCAGGAAGTCGATAACATAACCAGGAATGACGGGGCTGTCGTAGCCGAGCACCCAGAGCCCCGCCAGCCACCCGGCGTGCACCAGCATTATGGCCGGGTAGTGCAATCCACCGAATTCGACGGCCCCGGCGGCGCGCAGGTGCCGCGTGTTCCGCCGGTCCCAGATGAACTCGACGAATCGCTGCAGCGTTACAAAGGCTAGAAGCGCTACCGCGGCGGCGTCCATCGAGGGGTCTCGATCATTGGCGCTCTGCGGTGAGCGCAGTTATCGCTCTGGCGTAGGCGCTGCCGCACGGATTGTCGCAAGCGTGCCTCATCGAACGCCAAACACGGCGTGCGGGCCGCGACTTGGCGCAAGCCAAATCTGCCAGCTTGGCGCGGTCGCCATCGGTCAAGGCGACTCCGGTGCGGTATCGGCAATCAAAGCAGGGGATTGGAAGCGAAAGTTCGGTATAGACTGTGGTGATGGTCTCGCCGGCAGCACCGGCCACGGCAACAGCGACAGCAGGGGCAACAGCAGACTACGAAGCGATACTGCTCTCCGTAAATTCTGTATAAACGCAAGGATTGTCGCGCCCCAGTGACACGCATAATTTTGTCCCATGAGTGACGAGCGCTTTCAAGCAGTGCACATCGTGGGCGGCGGGCTGGCCGGTTCGGAGGCCGCCTGGCAGGCCGCCACGCTCGGCGTCCCCGTCGTGCTCCACGAAATGCGTCCCCTGCGCACCACCGCGGCCCACAAGACCGCCTCGCTTGCCGAGCTGGTCTGCTCGAACTCGTTTCGCTCCGACGACAAGGAGCACAACGCCGTAGGTCTCTTGCACGAGGAGATGCGCCGGCTTGGCTCCCTCATCATACGCACGGCGGACCTCAATCAGGTTCCGGCCGGGGGGGCGTTGGCAGTCGACCGCGAAGGGTTTGCGGGAGCGGTCACCGCCGCCCTCGCCGCCCATCCGCTGATCGATATCCGCCGCCACGAGGTCGCGGGGCTGCCGGCTGCGGATTGGGAGAGCGTGATCATCGCCACCGGGCCTCTCACCTCGCCCGCGCTCGCGGACGCGATCGCCAAACGCACGGGCGAGGACGCGCTTGCCTTTTTCGATGCCATCGCCCCGATCGTTCACCGCGACTCCATCGACATGTCGATCGCGTGGCTGCAGTCGCGCTACGACAAGGCGGGGCCGGGCGGATCGGGCGCAGATTACATCAATTGTCCGCTCACGCGGGAGCAGTACCACGCCTTTATCGATGCCTTACTCGCCGGCGACAAGGTTGCCTTCCACGATTGGGAGACGCCCTATTTCGACGGCTGCTTGCCGATCGAGGTGATGGCCGAGCGCGGCCGCGAGACGTTGCGCCACGGCCCGATGAAGCCTGTCGGCCTCACCAACCTGCACGCACCAGGCGTAAAGCCGTATGCCGTGGTGCAGCTGCGCCAGGACAATCGGCTCGGCACCCTTTTCAACATGGTGGGGTTCCAGACCAAGCTGAAGCACGGCGAGCAGTCACGCATCTTCCGTACTATTCCTGGTCTGGAGAAGGCGGAGTTCGCGCGCTTGGGCGGACTTCACCGCAATACCTTCCTCAACGCGCCCAAGCTGCTTGACGGTACGTTGCGGCTGAAGGCCGAGCCGCGCCTGCGCTTCGCCGGCCAGATCACCGGCTGCGAGGGTTACGTGGAATCGGCCGCGATCGGCCTCCTCGCCGGCCGGTTCGCGGCGGCGGAACGATTGTCGCAATTTCTCATGCCGCCGCCGGCAACGACGGCGCATGGCGCACTGCTCGCGCATATCACCGGCGGACACGTGGAACCCGCGTCCCGCGAGGCCGGCGGCGGGCGCTCTTACCAGCCAATGAACATCAATTTCGGGCTATTTCCGCAGCTGGCGCTCGCGCCCAAAGGCGAAAATGGGCAACGGCTGCGCGGCACAGAGAAAACCCTGGCGAAAAAGCGCGCGCTCACCCGCCGCGCGCTCGCCGAGCTCGAGCGATGGATCGCCGCCGACGCTCACGTCGTGGCGGCGGAATAGAACGGATGACCTTGCCGAGCGAGATCGAGAGCCGCTGGACGAGCGGCGTGGTGCTCAAGCGCGATCTGCTCTCGTCGGTGGAACGCGGCCGCTTCGGCACGCCCGCGGGCGAGGTGGATGCGGTGCTGCGCCGGATCGATGAAGTGCCGTGGTGGAGTTTCGCACTGGCGCGCCACCTCTTCGGTCGCGAGCGACGAGCGCTCACCGCCGTGGGCAGGCTCGGCATCGCGCCGCCGCTCTTGTTCAGTGCCCGGCACGCGCTTGTGCGCGGCTGGATCGACGGGTTGCCTCTCCACATCGCCAAACCGCACGGCGATCGCGGGTTCTTTCGCTCGGCCAAGGCCGCCTTGCGCAAGTTGCATCGCGCCGGGATCTGCCACAACGATCTCGCCAAGGAGCAGAACTGGCTGCGGGGACGCGACGGCCAAGCCTATCTTACCGATTTCCAGCTTGCTGCCCGTTTCTCGCGCCGTACTCGGCTGTTCCGCATCGCGGCCTACGAAGACCTGCGGCACCTGCTCAAACACAAGCGGCGCTATGCGCCCGACGCGCTCACACCCGCGGAGCGACGCGTGCTGTCAAAGAAGAGTCTTTTGACCCGCGTGTGGATGGCGAGCGGCAAGAAGGTCTACTACTGGCTCACGCGCGATGTGCTGCGCTTCACCGATCGCGAGGGCGGCGGGACCCGGCTCGTCGAAGACGCCCCGCGCATCGCCGCCAGCCTCAAGGCGCACCCGCAGGTACGCGAGACCGTGGTGGTGGCGTTTCCCGATCGCCGGGTCGGGACCGGTCTTTACGCCTTCGTCGAGGCTAGCCTGGGCCTGACCGAGGACAGCTTGCGCGAATTCATCGCCGCGGAGACCTCGCCCAACGCGACGTCAAAATCGACGCCCCGACCGCCCGAGCATCTGCAGGTGATCGAGGCATTGCCCCGGGGCGCGTCCGGCGAGGTGCGCAGCGAAATCCTGCAGCTCGTCGCCATGAACCAGGTCGATCTGATCGATCCGTTGATTGCAAGCGAGCAGGAGCGCGCCGTCGTTGCCCGCATCGTCGCCACTCGCCGCAACCTCCGCGACCGATTTGCATTCTAGCGAAAGATGCGCGATGGGCGCCTCGCCGCGCGCCAGATCAGCCATTGCCGCCGCCAGGGCGCGATCTCGATCGGCGCGAACGGGTCATAATCGCGCCGCTCCATGCGCGCGAGCGTCGGTCCCGCCAGCGCGACCGGCAGCAGCGCGGGCATGACAGAGGGCGACACCGTTTCCGCCAGCTCCTGCGCCTGGCGGAGATGACGGCGGGCGCTCTCACGCAAGTCCGCCAATGCCGAGCGCAATTGCGGCGTGGCCCGCCCGGCCCTGACGTCCTCACGATCGACCCCGTGGCGTTCAAGCAATTCAAGCGGCACGAAGAGCTGACCGCGCGCGGCATGGAAGGGAAACGCCTTGAGCAATCCGGCAATGGCATGAGCAAGCCCGGCGTGATGGCTGAGCGCGTCGATATCGGGTTTCCCGGCGCCGTTCAGAATTTTCGCGGCAAGGGCAATGAGATTGGAGGACGCGTCGTCGGCATACCCTTCGAGGTCGACGAGCGCCGCCATCGGCTCGTCGTAGAGATCGAATCTGCGCGCCGCGATAGTCGTCTGCAGTCGTTGCGCCGGTAGTCCGTAGCGCGCCATGCTTGCGCGCAAGGCGGATGCTACCGGGTGGGCTTCGATCTCCCCCCTACCCCCGCCGGCGAGCACGTCGCTCCACCATTGCAGCCGGATCTCGCCCGCCACCGGCTCGCGCACGACTTCACGCACGCGCGCGATCTCCAGGTTGAAGGCGTAGAGCGCAAACAGCGCCTCACGCCGTTCGCGCGGGGCGAAGAGAGTGGCCAGGAAACGGTCCCTATCAGCCGCGCGGACCAGCGCCTCGCAATGGGCGAATGCCTGCTGCATGGGCGTGCTCGGCCCGAGCGACCCGTTTCTCGCCGCCCGCGATCATGGCCGCGGCGGCCGCTTCTCCGCCGGTCCCTCCGCCTCCATCCGCGTCGTGCCGACGCCGAGATAGATCAGGATCGGAGCGGCAATGAAGACCGAGGTGTAGGTGCCGACCAGCACGACGCCGAAGATCATGGTCGCGACAAAGCTATGAATGGCATGCCCGCCGAAGAACAGCAGCGCCAAGAGCGCGAGCGTCACCGTCACGTGGGTGATGATGGACCGAGACAGCGTCGAATTGACCGAGATGTTGAGCAGGTCCGGCATGGGCATACGCTTGTACCGGCGCAGCATTTCGCGTATGCGGTCGTAGATCACCACCGTGTCATTGAGGGAGTAACCGAGAATGGTGAGTAGCGCCGCGATGCTCGACAGATCGAAGTCGATCTGCGTCAACGACATGTAACCGATGGTGAGCACGAGATCGTGCACGTTCGCGATCATGGCGCCGAGGGCGAACTGCCATTCGAAACGAAACCAGAGGTAGATCAGGATCGCAAAGATCGCGAGCCCAAGTCCGATCGTGCTCTTGGCCAGCAGCTCCGACGACACCCGCGGGCCGACCACCTCTACTCTGCGGTAGTCCACTTCGTTGCCCAGAGCTTCCCGGACCTTGGCGATGGCGGCCGTCTGGGCCTGCTCGCCGCCCGGCTGCTGCGCGACGCGGATGAGCACGTCGGTCGGGCCACCGAACTCCTGCAGCTGTACGTCGCCCAGTCCCAGTCCGCTCAGCGTCGTCCGCATCTTGGCCAGATCGGCCGGCCCGCTCTTCGACTGTATCTCGATGAGCGTACCGCCGACGAAGTCGATCCCGAAATTGAGCCCGTGAAAGAAATAGAGCGAAATCGCGAGGATCGATAGCAGCGCCGAGATTGGGAAGCTGATGCGCCGAAAGCGCATGAAATCGAACTTGGTGTCGTCCGGGACGATCCGCAGCAGCGGGATAGAGTGATAAAGACGCACGTCTGGTCCCGCCTATGAAATCGCCAGTTGCCGCGGACGTGCCCACCTCACCCACCAGGCCACGATCAATCGCGTCAATGTGAAGGCGGTGAAGACAGTCGTCACGATGCCGATGCCAAGGGTCACGGCGAAGCCGCGCACCGGACCGCTGCCGAAGAAGAACAGCACCGCGGCGGCGATGAACGTGGTGATGTTCGAATCGAGGATGGTCGCCAGCGCCCGGCTGAAGCCCGCGTCGATGGCGGTAATAGGCGTGCGGCCGGTACGGACTTCTTCGCGGATACGCTCGTAGATGAGCACGTTGCTGTCGACCGCAATTCCTATGGTGAGAACGATGCCGATGATGCCGGGCAAGGTGAGCGTTGCATTGAGCAGGGACAGAATGCCGAAGATCATCCCCACATTGATGGCGACCGCGATGGTGGCAAAGACACCGAACAGGCCGTAAGTCACCACCATGAACACGGCGACGAGCGCCGCGCCGAAGTAGGACGCCTGCTTGCCCTTCTCGATCGAATCCTGGCCCAGACCCGCCCCCACCACGCGCTGCTCGATCACTGTCAGCTTCGCCGGCAGCGCGCCGGCCCGCAGCAGAATGGCAAGGTTGTTGGCGGATTCCACGGTGAAGCTGCCCGAGATCTGGCCGCTCCCCCCCAGGATCGGTTCGCGGATAACCGGCGCCGAAATGACCTCGTCATCGAGCACGATCGCGAAAGGCCGTCCGACGTTCTCCTGGGTGACTTGCGCGAACTTGCGGGCGCCGGAGGTATTGAACTTGAACGACACGATCGGTTCGCTGGTCCGCTGGTCGAAGCCTGGCTGCGCATCGGTGAGTTCATCACCCGACACGATCACCCGCTTCTCCAGGAGATAGGGCTGCCGATTGTCCGCCTTCGAGCCGTAGACAATGTCCGATTCCGGCGGCGGCCGCCCTTGCAGAGCCTGCTCGACCGGCATCGATGTGTCGACGAGGCGGAACGTCAGCTTGGCCGTCTTGCCGAGGATATCGAGGAGTTGCTGCGGGTCCCCGAGACCCGGCACCTGGACCAGGATGCGATCATTGCCCTGGCGTTGGATGGATGGTTCGACGAGGCCAAGCTGGTTGACGCGCTTGCCGATGATCTCGACCGATTGATCGACGACTTGCCGAACGCGCTCGAGAAGCGCGGGCTCCGTGACGGTGAGCCGGACAAGCCCGCCCCCCACGTTCTCAACGTCGAGAGAGCGCTGGCCGCTGCTACCGAGGAAGCCGCTGAGCGGCTGCGACAACTCCCTAAGTTTCGTCAGGCCCTGTTGCAGGTCGCTCTCGCGGATAATGACCTCGACCGAATTGCCTCGGACCACGGCCGCTCGGGTGAGACCGATGCGCGCCTCCCGCAGGACCCTGCGCACATCGTCTTGCAGCGCCAAAAGCTTCTGCCTGCGTACGTCGTTGGCATCGACCTCAAGCAGGATGTGTGAGCCGCCTTGCAGATCGAGGCCGAGCACGATGTGGCGTTGCGCCCATTCAGGCCACCGCTTGACAGTACTTTCCGGGAAAAAGTTGGGAACCGCGAGCAGGCAGCAGATCAATGCCGTGAGCAGGATCGCCGCTGCCTTCCACTTGGAAATATAAAGCATGGATCGTCCCGGTTCACGCGTCGACTGGTTTCAAGCGATCAACTCGACCCACCCTCGTCCTTGACCGGCTCACCCTTGGCACGAACGCCCGACACCATGGAGCGCACCTGACGCACCCGCACCCCGTCCGCGATTTCAACCTCGATCTGGTCGTCGTCGACCACCTTGGTGACTTTGCCCATCAATCCGCCGGAGGTAATGACGGTATCGCCACGGCGCAAGTTCTTGACCAGTTCCTGATGCTCCTTCGCGCGCTTTTGCTGCGGCCGCAGGATCAGAAAATACATGATGACGAAGATCAGCACGAAGGGCAGCAACTGCATCCACATGCTGTCGCCGCCGAACGGGCTTCCTTGGGCAAACGCGGGCGTCACAAACATCCTTCGGTCCTTTGTGCTTTCACTCCGCGCGCAAGCGCCCCGCGCCGCTACAGGGGTTCGAAATCGGCGCGGACTATAGCGGCCACAGGCCCAATTGCAATGTCACTTTGCCCTGAGAATCCGCCCGATTCGGCCCTTTGGCACGGCGGTCTTGCAGGCTTGCCGGCACCCCGCTAAGGGTGCAGCGCACCGACCGCATCGCATGGCCAAACGCGTCAAGAAATCAGCCTCGAAAGCCTCCCGACGCCCCCGGATATCGAAGCAATCCGCGGGCTCGAAGCGCGTATGGGAGCGGGTCGCGGCGGCGCTCGAGCGGCTTGCGCCCGGCGCTCCGGCGGTCCCTCGTTTTGCGGCCGCCGATGCGTTCTCCTGGCATCCGGACGGGCGGCAGCTTGTCCCGGTCGCAAGAGTCAATCGCGTCGAGATGTCGCTGCTCAAAGGCATCGACCGCATGCGCGATGTGCTGATCGAGAACACCGAGCGCTTTGCGCGCGGGCTGCCGGCCAACAACGCGCTCCTTTGGGGCGCGCGCGGCATGGGCAAATCGTCACTGGTCAAGGCAGTGCATGCATCGGTCAATGCCGCGCAGAGGCGACGCGATGGCCTGCTCAAGCTCGTCGAAATTCATCGCGAGGACATCGAAACCTTGCCCGACCTGATGACGCTGATACGCGGAGCGCCCTATCGCTTCATCGTGTTCTGCGACGACCTTTCCTTCGAAGCGGAAGACACCAGCTACAAAGCGCTCAAGGCTATGCTCGAAGGCGGCATCGAGGGTCGCCCGGACAACGTCGTGTTCTACGCCACGTCGAACCGTCGTCACCTGATGGCGCGCGAGATGATGGAGAACGAACGCTCGACTGCGATCAATCCCGGCGAGGCGGTGGAGGAAAAGGTGTCGCTCTCGGACCGGTTCGGACTATGGCTTGGCTTCCACCGCTGTAGCCAGGACGAATTCTTGGCCATGGTCGACGGCTACGTCGCTCATTTCGGCATCGACCATCCACACGAAAAGGTTCACCCCGAGGCGCTCGAATGGGCAACCACCCGCGGCGCGCGCTCAGGGCGTGTGGCGTGGCAGTACGTGCAGGATCTCGCGGGCAGGCTGGGGGTCAGATTGACGGACGGCGGGACAGCGAAGTCGGAGAGCAAGTAGCTCCGCGGTGGCTTTCTCCCGTCCGTCCGCCGTCCTCTGCTTATGCGCCGTTGAGGAAGCGCGTCGGGTCGAGCGGAGACGCTCCCTTGCGGATTTCAAAATGGAGCTGCGGCGCGTTGACGTTGCCGGTCTGGCCGGAGCGCGCGATCACCTGTCCGCGCTTGACCTGGTCACCGCGCTTGACCAGCAGTTCCTTGGCGTGAGCGTAAGCGGTGACGTAGCCGTTCGGATGGCGCACCAGGACGAGGTTGCCATAGCCCTTGAGCTCGTTTCCTGCATAGGCCACGACGCCGTCCTCGGCGGCTTTCACCGGCGTGTTCTCCGGCAATGCGATGTTGATACCATCGTTCTGCTGGCCGTTGGGCGTGGGTCCATAGCCCGCGATGACGCGCCCATTCGCCGGCCAACGGAACTTCGGCAGCGCCCCGGTACCTTCCGCCAGCTTGACGGCATCCTTGTCCAGCGAGTCGGCTGCCGGCGCGATGACGGCCGCACTCTGCGCGGGCTCCGTTTCCTTCACCGCCGCCGACGGTGCCGGCTTGGCTGCGCCCCCTGCCGGAACGGTTGGCTTCACGCCCGCTGCTGCCTGTCCACCCGGTATCACGAGACGGTCGCCGACATTGAGCGTGGCGGTCGATTGGATGTTGTTGGCCTTAGCAATCTCGTTGGCGGCCTTGTTGTAGCGCCGTGCAATCTTGCTCAGCGTCTCGCCGGCGGCGACCACATGGACGCCGGCATTGCTCGCCGGAGTCGCCGCGGCGACCGGCGCGGGTGCAGTTGCGGGCGCAGGTGGAGGCGAAGCCGGACGGACGGCGGGCGCTGCTGCCGCAGTGGCAACCGGCGCCTGGGTGTAGCGCGGAATCACCAGTCGTTGGCCGGGATAAATGATCGCCGGCGACGCTATGTTGTTCGCCTGCATGATGACGGACGCGGGCACGCCGTAGCGCCGTGCAATGGCGTCGACGGTTTCACCCGGTGCGACTGTGACCGCGGTGCCGCCATCCCAGCTCCAGTTGGCATTTGGGGTGGGTCTGCGGACGACCGATCGGGTGGCGTCGGGCGCGCCGGCCGCGTTTGCGCGGGCTTGGGTCGGCCCTTGCAAGACCGCACTCTTACTGCCGCTTGGCGCACCGGGATTCCCGGTTCCCGACAACTGCGCAGGTTGCGGAGCAAGCGGCCGGCTCTCCACCCGACTGACGGGCGCACCTTGCGCGATCGAGCCGGTCGCTTCGGGAGTGCTGACGGATGAGAACGGGCTCTCGTTGAATCGAGACGCGTCGCCGCTACAAGCAGCGACGCCGATGGTCGTCAGCGCCAGCGCAGCGACTCGCGGCCAGCACCGCGCGCGCAACATCTCAAGAACGCAGGACATCGCCACCTACCCGCACGCACAACAAGCGTTGAGCTAACACCCTGCGGGTAAATAAGGCTTTAAGCGTTTACGGCGCCTCAACCTTGCCGATTCAAGAACAAAATCGTTACAATTCGCGCGCTTTTCCTGGCAAAAGTGGCACGAAGCGAACCCCGATCAGACCCTCCTGCTTAATCCCCTGTTCACCCTTCGTGAGCTTAACCAGCTGCTGTGGTCCGCCATGCGGCCCCAGCGGCAAGATCATCACGCCGCCATCCGCCAACTGGGCGACCAGTTCATCGGGGATGGTTTCGGCGGCCGCCGTGA
>Ga0208989_10000033_pt1 | contig 24872 bp, 21 predicted proteins | sample MedBloCAOM3_M1_FD_187852 | JGI IMG/M metagenome (GOLD analysis project Ga0208989, IMG submission 187852) | Forest soil microbial communities from El Dorado National Forest, California, USA - Mediterranean Blodgett CA OM3_M1 (SPAdes) (version 2) | ecosystem: Environmental > Terrestrial > Soil >...
CTCGCTAAGACCGGAAAGCGATTCAGCTTTAACTATCTCGGCCGGGGCCGTCAGCGAACCGCCTTGCTTGATGTTATCGATGCCGGTCCACTCAAGGATATCGCCCGGCTCCACTTCAGCGACGAGCACGGCGAAGCGGATCTGCGCGGACTGATCGGAGCGCCGCGTCCAGGCACGCACGTTTATGTCTGCGGCCCCGGCAGGTTGATCGACGGCGTGCTTGAGGCGGCCAGTGACTGGCCACGCGACACCCTGCATTTCGAACGATTCGCAGCGCCAGCGCCGGTTGCAACAACGTCGGCGGCCGTATCGTTTGAAGTCGAACTGGCCGAGCTGATCTGCCAATGGATGCCGTCGATCGAGAAGACCCGGATGGTCAATAGCGGGACCGAAGCCACCATGTCATGCATCCGACTCGCGCGCGGTTTCACCGGCCGCGACAAGATCATCAAGTTCGACGGTTGTTATCATGGGCATGTCGACGCCTTGCTCGTGAAATCGGGCAGCGGCGCGCTCACTCATGGCCGGCCCGACAGCGCCGGGGTTCCGCAAGCGTTTGCCGATTTGACGATCTCCCTGCCGTTCAACAATGTCGATCTTGTCCGGAAAGCGTTTCGCGAAAACAAAATCGCCGCTGTCATTCTCGAACCGATTCCGGCCAACGCCGGACTTTACTTCCCGCGCGAGGACTTCTTGTCGATTTTGCGCGAAGAATGCACAAAGCACGGCACGCTATTGATCTTTGATGAAGTCATGACCGGCTTTCGCGTGGCGCGCGGCGGCGCGCAGGAAATTTATGGAATCAAACCGGATCTGACCGCGCTCGGGAAAGTGATCGGCGGCGGATTGCCGGTCGGCGCGTTTGGCGGGCGAGGGGAGATCATGGATAAACTTTCGCCCGATGGTCCGGTCTATCAGGCGGGGACGCTGTCGGGGAATCCGCTGGCCATGGCGGCGGGTCTTGCGCAATTGCGCGAACTGGAACGAATCGACGGCTGGAAATCGCTCGAAAAACTCGGCGCACAATTCGAGGAGTGCGTGCGCGCTGCGATCGCACAAAGTAAAATCGACACCACATTTCATCGAATCGGGTCGATGTTCTGTTTGTTTTTTGCGCGCGGTCCGATTGTCGATCTTGCCGGTGCGCAGCGCAGCGACTTGAAAAGGTTCGCGAGATTTTTTCACGCGTGTTTGAAACGCGGCGTCTACTTTGCGCCGTCGCAATTCGAGACCGGATTCATTTCGACGGCGCATTCGCCGAGCGACATCGAGAAAACCGGCGAAATCGTTCGCGAAGCTCTCGCTTAGGTGGATCGGCCGCTCCGCCGGGCGATGCTAATATTTCGCGGCTTCGCCGCCATTTTTTGACATCGAGCATGGGACTGCTCGATCCACCTTGCGCGCGCACGGCCCACCCACCTTCGTCCCACAGTCGCGGGACTTTGGCGTAGCGGGCAGGGCCGCGGCTGCATTGCTGATTACTGGACGCCGCAGCGCGGCGTCCCTACCTTTGCACCTTCGTGAGCACGACCGCATTGCCGAGAATTCGCGCCGTCGCGAAATTCTTTTTCGAAGGTAACCGGAAGTTTTTTGTGAAAGGCGTCACCTACGGCCCGTTCAAACCGGACGCTCAGGGAAACTACCTCGGTCGTCCCGAACAGGTGGATGTCGATCTTGCCATGATGCGTGAAATCGGACTCAACGTCGTCCGGATTTATCATGCGCCGCCGAAATGGTTTCTCGATCTCTGCGCTGCGGCCGAAATCCGCGTGCTGATCACGTTGCCGTGGGCGAAACACATCGAATTTCTAAATCAGAGATCGGCACGCAAGGCGATTAGAGAGTCGGTGCGCGCGACGGTGGCGGCGAATGCCGGGCATCCTGCAATCCTGGGTTATCTCGTGGGCAACGAAATCTCGAGCACGATGGTGCGCTGGCTCGGTGTGCCCGAAGTCACCGAGTTCGTCGAGAAATTGGTGCGGATGGCCCGCGCCATCGACCCTGATGTCCTGTTTTCTTACGCGACTTATCCACCAACCGAATATCTGCTGCCGCAAAATCTCGATTTCTTTTGCTTCAACGTTTACCTGCACAATCAACACGACTTCGAGAAGTACCTGCTGCGTCTGCAAAATCTGACGGAAGAACGTCCGCTCATTCTCGGTGAGTTCGGCATGGACACCATCCGGCATTCGCAGGAAGAGCAAGCCGAGATGCTCGGCTGGCACGTTGACAGCGTCGTGCGCTGCGGCCTCGCTGGAACCGTCTTCTTTTCCTGGACCGACGAATGGTACACGGGCGATCAGGAAATCACCGATTGGGCCTTTGGAATTGTCACGCGCACGCGCGAGCCCAAAAAAGCGTTTCACGTTCTGCGCGACAAACTCGGCCGGGATAGTGCCGGCCCGCCGCATCGCGATTTGCCGGAGTCACCTATTGTCTCCGTGATCGTTTGTTCTTACAACGGCGCCAAAACACTGGCCGCCTGTCTCGAATCGCTGAGCAAACTCAATTATCCAAACTACGAAGTGATTTTGGTCGATGACGGTTCGACTGATAACACGGCCGAGATCGCGCAGCAATTTCCGGAGGTGCGCTACATTCATCAGCAGAACCACGGCTTGAGTCACGCGCGTAACACGGGCGCGGCCGCGGCCCAAGGTGAAGTCTTTGTTTATACCGACTCAGACTGCATGGCCGATGTCGATTGGCTCTATTATTTAATCGGAGCGCTCATGAGTGGCGATTACGCGGGAGTGGGGGGACCAAATGTAACGCCGCCGGCGCAAAATTGGATTCAAGCCTGCGTTGCGGCAGCGCCCGGCGGACCGAGCCATGTCCTCCTGACCGATACCATCGCGGAACACATTCCGGGTTGTAACATGGCGTTTTATCGGTGGGCCTTCGAAAACGTGGGCGGCTTCGACATTGAGTATCACCAGGCCGGCGACGATGTCGATTTTTGTTGGCGCCTGCAACAGGCCGGCTGCGTCATCGGTTTTAGTCCGACCGCAATTGTCTGGCATCACCGGCGCTTTACCCTGCGCGCATTTCTCAAACAACAGGAAGGTTATGGCGAAGCGGAATCGCTCCTCCGCTTCAAGCATTTGATTTTCTTCGGCCCGACCGGCACGGCGAAATGGCGCGGGCAGATTTACGGCACGCCGCGCTTCAGTTGGTTCATCAATCGTCCGATCGTGTACCATGGAATTTTCGGCGAAGGTCTTTTCCAGTCGATCTATCCCACGCCCCAATCGGAAGTAGCGGCCTATTTGAGCAGCATCGAGTGGTTTGCGCTCACCATCTTTCTTTTCGGACTCGGGATTTTCCTGCCAGACTTGCGTATCGTTCCTTATCTGATGTTTGGCGGAACATTGTGCGTCGCGCTTTCCTACATGGTGCGCGCGCGCATCGAGCCAAAATTCGACACGGTACACGCGCGTTTGCTCGTTATGGTGCTGGCTTTCATCCAACCGCTCGCTCGCGGATTTTCGCGCTATTTCACCTGGCTTCATTTCAAACGCACTCCCCGCGCGGTCATCAGAACGCGCGAACATTTGCCCGCCGAGGCCCAGATCGAACGAAATGCGCGACGCCGAGTTTATTGGAGCGAAGATGGGAAAGATCGGCATCATCTGCTCGGCGCGATCTTTCAGCTGCTCGAGGAAGAAGGCTGGCGCTATTCCACGGACACGGGCTGGAACGAGTGGGACCTTCAAATCTACGGAAATTTCTGGTGGAGCATCAAATTGCAAACCGTCACGGAATATCACGGCGGCGGCAGATGTCTGACGCGCGTGGGCCTTCGCAACAAATTTGTCGCCACCACGGTCATCATCAATCTCATTCTTTTGAGCCTCTTGATTTATCGACAGCTCAACAGTTCACGTGTCGATCTTTGGTCGATCATACCATATTCACTCTTTGCCATCTTTCTCGCCTTTCGCGCGCGCGCCTTGAAAGCGCGTGTTGCCGAATTGGTCGATGCGGCGGCTTATCGTGCCGGATTACAACGGGTCAGGCGGCGAGGTAAAAAAACTGTAGGGGACGCTGTCAACGCCAGTCCGGCTCGGACCGTCCCATCGGGAAGCCAACGGTTTCCCCTACAGCGTCTTTAGCGCCTGTTCGAAATCGCTTGGCAGCGACGCTTCGAAGCTTTTCCACTTCGCCGTGCGGGGATGACGGAAACCGAGTTTCCATGAGTGCAGCATCTGGCGCGGGAAAATTGTGGCGAGCTTTGGCGCATAAACTTTGTCGCCCAGAACGGGATTACCAAGATGATGCAGATGAACGCGGATCTGATGGGTGCGTCCGCTATGCAAGCGGCATTCGACCAAACTCATTTCGCTGCCGGAGCGGAGCACGCGATATTCGGTCTTTGCGCTGCGCCCGCGCGTGACAGCCACCGCCATTCGTTGTCGATGTCCCGGATGGCGTCCGATTTTCGCTTCGATCGTGCCTGAACCTCTGCGCATCTTTCCCGCAACGAGCGCGAGATAAATTTTCTCCACGCTTCGTGCCGCAAACTGGCCCGACAAATCGCGGTGCGCCTCATCATTCTTCGCCACGACCATGCAGCCGCTCGTATCTTTATCGAGGCGATGCACGATGCCGGGACGTTCCTTGCCACCGATTCCGGAAAGCTCCGTGCAATGATGGAGTAACGCGTTCACCAAAGTGTGTTCGCGATGGCCGGCCCCCGGGTGCACGACCAGGCCGGACGGCTTGTTGATTACGATTAAATCCCGATCTTCAAAAAGAACCGAGAGCGGGATGTTCTCCGGTTGATTGTCGATCTTGTCCGGCGGCGGTTCAGTTAGATCGACATCGTCACCCGCGTGAAGTAGATCGCGCGGCCGCGCTTTCTCGCCGTTGAGTTTGACAAAGTCTTCGCGAATCAATTGCTGAATCCGCGACCGCGAAAATTGAGGCAATGCATTGGCGAGAAAGCGATCCAGGCGCAGGCCGGCAGCTTGCTTCGGCGCGACGAGCGAGATCTTGGTTTGTTCGGATTGTTGCAAGTTAAAACCGAATATTAGAGTCGCTTCGGTGCCTACCGACATCAAGCCGGCCAACATTTTATTTGGTCATCGCGAAAACAAAACCAGCATACCGCGAGCAGATTTCGCTTCTGACCGCGCCGCATTAAGAGTAGCAATGGCGCGTCATTTGCTCCCTAAATTGGGATGCGTCTAAGGATTCCTGGGGTTGTTGCTGCTGTTCTCTTGTCGATCCTGGCCGGGCACGCTGCGCAGTTGCCACTCACGACAAAAGAGATCGGCTTGATGTTGCGCATGGGTTATTCGGCCAGCGCCCTGACGCAAGAATTATCCACGCGACGTTTCGCCGATACGGTGGATACGGCGAAAGAGGCGCAATTAACTAAAGCCGGCGCGAGCGCAGAACTCATCGCCGCGCTCAAGAATGGAACCTATTCGGTTCCGCCGGAAGAGATCGCACGAGCGCAGGCGCAACTCGTCGCGCAAGCCGAGCGTCGCGCGATTGAAGCCGAACGCTCGCACCAACTCAATAGCCTTTATCAGGATCGTTTGGCGCAAGAACGTGCCGCCGCCCAAGTGAACGCGGCCCAAGCCGGCGCGACTTATAATTTCTTGAAAGGGGACCTGGTTCGCTCGCAGAACGGCGCGCTCGTGCCCGCCGATGACGAAGCGCTCTTGCGTAAAAAATTGATCGCGTACTATTTCTCGGCGCATTGGTGCGCGCCATGCCGCAAGTTCACGCCGCAGCTCGTGGAATATTACAATCGCGTGGCGCCACAGCATCCGGAGTTCGAGGTTATCTTTTATAGCTTCGATAAGTCGGCCACCGCGATGGAGGCTTACATGCGCGAAACGAATATGCCTTGGCCGGCAATCGATTATCAGAAACTCGCGGACAAAGAAGTGCTCAAGAAAAGTGCCGGTGACGGAATTCCGTCTCTTGTCCTCGTCGATGAAACCGGTAAACTCATTTCGAGCAGTTACGCGGGAAAACAGTACCTCGGCCCGGCCAAGGTGCTGGCCGATCTGGATGCAATCTTTGCCGGCACTGCGCCAGGCAAAGTTGCGCAGGGTCACTGACGGGCAAGCGCGCCCATCATCGTTGCTAAAGCGGCCTCGCTGAAGCGGCGTCGCCCGTCGTATCAGAGGGAATTTTCCCAGGTCAGGGATGAACGAATTCGCCTCCGGAGAGTCAGATTTACACGCCTCGTTGCGATGTTAGATTTCCGCGCGATCTTTTGAGGCGCGACAGCATGGAACAAAACCCGCCACCGCCATTTCCGTCACCGGAAGAATTGAAAGCCAAGATCTCGGAGTTCATGAAACAGAACTTCGGCGACCGGGTTGCGTTCACGACCTTTACCCAGCCCGAACCGGAGGAAACGGGGACCGAGGAAAAGCCGGGCAAGATCGACAAGCAGGAGGAGTTTGTTTTCAATTTTCTGCCGCGCGACATCAAGGCGCATCTCGACCGGTTCGTGATCAAACAGGATGAAGCGAAAAAGGTCCTGGCCATCGCAGTGTGCGATCACTATAACCACGCGAAATATTTGCGGAAGCTGGAGAAGGAAGATCCGATCCGCGCGGAGGAGACCGAATACGCGAAGCAGAACGTCATCCTGGTTGGACCGACCGGCGTCGGAAAAACGTATCTTATCAAGCACATCGCCGATTTGATCAAAGTGCCGTTTGTGAAAGCGGACGCGACCAAGTTCAGCGAGACCGGATATGTCGGTGGCGACGTGGAAGACCTGGTGCGCGAGCTCGTGCACAAGGCGGAGGGAGACGTCGATCTTGCGCAGTTCGGAATTATTTACATCGACGAAATCGACAAGATCGCTTCGGCTGGAAACTTGATCGGGCGCGACGTGAGCGGGCGCGGTGTGCAAACAACCTTGCTCAAGCTCATGGAAGAAACCGAGGTGCCGGTGCGCAGCGCGAACGATCTTCAGGCGCAATTGCAAGCGGCCTTCGAATTTCAGAAGCGCGGCAAGGCGAAACGCGAAACGATCAATACGCGCCACATTCTTTTTGTGGTGAGCGGCGCGTTTGAACGATTGAAGCAACAAGTCTCGCGGCGCATTTCGCAAGGCCAGATCGGATTCAGCGCTGAGCCCGTGCGCGTGATGGACAACGAATTGTTTCAATACGTCACGACCCAGGATTTCGTCGAGTACGGTTTCGAGCCGGAATTTATCGGGCGATTGCCCGTGAGAGTGGTGTGTGAAGAGCTCGACGCGGACGATCTTTATAAGATCATGAAATTCTCGGAGGGCAGTCTTCTCCATCAATACGAGCGCGCTTTTCGCGCTTATGGAATTGAGATCAGTTTTGACGACGAAGCACTGCGGCTGATGTCGCATGCGGCCGCGCAGGAAAAGACCGGGGCGCGCGGTTTACTGACGGTATGGGAAAAATTGTTCCGCGATTACAAATACTATCTGGCGGGTTCGGGGCTGAGTCAGTTGCGCGTGACTGCCGAGCTCGTGCGCGAACCCAAGCGCGTGCTCGACCGTCTCATGGCCGAAGGCCAGAAACACGAGGGCGAAACGCTAAGAGCGAGCGCCCTGCAATTCGCCGACAAATTCAAGAACGAGCACGGGCTCGAAATTGAGTTTGATGAAAACGCCTTGTCGCGTTTGGTTGAACGCGCTCAAGCCGAACGCATGACCATGCCCGAACTTTGCGAGCACTTGTTCAAGGATTATCACTTTGGGCTGAGCCTTATTCAAAAGAACACGGGCCGGAATAAATTTACGTTGGACGCGAGTGCGGTTGATGCGCCGGACAAATTTTTGAGTGAACTGGTCGTGCAATCGTACTATCCCTCGACGTCACCGAACAAAAGCTGACCGATGAAACGTTCGTTAGTCCTTACGCTTATCATTGGCTTTGCCGTGGCGGGGACGATTGCCGTGCTCCGGATCACAGGGGTTCTGGCGCACATCGAAATTCCCGTGCGCGACTTTATTGCGCAACACAACACGATCAACCGGTCGCTGGGGGCGATATGGCAATATTTTTTGATTGTGATCCTGGCAGTCGGCGTCGCCTGGATGACCGTGACCACTTCGCGGCGCGGACAATTGGGATGGGTCGTGCTCGCTTTGGTCGTCGAGCTGGCCATCTTCGCGTGGATCTGCTCGCTCTATCACGTTTTCTTTCAACCCCTCCCGTCGATTTTGGCGGTCGGTGTTGCCTTCGTTGTTTCGGAACGGTTCCTGGCCATTTACCAGCGCAGCGGCGCGCGTATTGCCCGCACTTTGTTGGGCGAGCGATTGTCGAAGAAGCAGTTGCAGCGCGTGATTGCCGGGGAAATCCCGTTCGACGCGGAGCCGCGCGCCATCGAAACCAGCGTGATCGTCACCGACATCGCCAACAAATATGAGTTGGCCGATGAAAACGATCCCGCGGTTTATGCCGAAACCACCGAGGCGTTCATTCGTCGCGCCACCGAACATTTCCTTGACGCCGGCGCTTACATTCAGGCGGCCGACGGCGAAGGCGTTGTCGCGTTGTTCGGATTCCCGGGGGGCGAGCCCGACCACGCCGACAAAGCGGTGCGCATGAGCCTCGGATTAGTCGAGGCGTTTCAAGATTTTCGTTTGGTCAATAATGGAGAGGCGCCGTCGAAATGCGATGTGCATGTCGGTATAAGCTCCGGCACAATGATTGCCGCGCCGTTCAAGAACGACAGTCAACCTGGACTTTTGACAACGGGTGAACCGGTGGAGCTAGCGCGACGTTTTTGCGTGGCCAACCGTTTTTATGGATCGCGGATTTTGATTGGGCCGCGCACGTTTGAGCTGGCCAGCAAACATGTGGTCGCGCGACCGATCGATTTCCTAAGCGGCGTTAACTCGCAGGAACGCCACGAAATCTTTGAGCCGCTTTGTTTGGCCGCCGAAGCGAAGCCGGAAAGCATTGCCCGACGCGATTCATTCTGGAATGGCGTCGTGCTTTACCGGGAAAAGCGCTGGGCCGAGGCGTATTCGGAATTTCAAAAAGCGCGCGGACCGGCCGACGAGGAAGAGGACGCGCCGTTGCAATTATATTTGCGGCGCCTCGAAGTGCTCGCGCTGCATTTGACCGAAGCGCCGGAAAATAAGTAACGGGCGCTTTGAGAAAGACGGAATATCCGCAGTCGCTGCGGGATTTAATCGCGCAATTGCGGCAGATGCCCGGGGTCGGGCCGCGTTCGGCCGAACGCATCGCCCTTTGGATGGTGCAGGCGCGCAGCAATCAACCGGAGGAGATCGCGCGCGTCATCCAGCAAACGCGTCAATCGATTCATCCCTGCGAGTTGTGCGGATATTTTGCAACGAACAATCTTTGCGAAATTTGCGCCGACGAATCGCGCGCCATGGACTTGCTCTGCGTGGTCGAGCAACCGACCGATATTCTGCCGCTGGAAAAAACGAGGGCGTTTCGCGGACGTTACCATTCTCTCGGCGGCCGCATCTCGCCGCTCGATCACGTCGCCCCGGAAGATTTGCGCATCAAAGAGCTGCTCGATCGAATTGAGAAGGAGAAGTTTTCCGAAATCATTTTCGCGCTCGCCACCGATGTCGAAGGCGAAGCCACCACCAATTATCTTGTCGATCTTTTGAAAGACAAACCGGTCGCGCTCACGCGCATCGCGCGCGGCATTCCGGCCGGCGGGGGATTGGAATCGGCTGATGAGCTCACGCTCTCCGCCGCGTTGTCGGGACGGACGAAACTGTGATCGTTGAAGCGATAAAGCTTAAAGGGATGAAGCGGTCTGATTGCCTTGTCTCGCTTTAACGCTTCAACTTTTCAACCCTTCAACGATGCGCTAGCATTCCGTTACATGTCCTGCGCGAAAATCGATCCTTCGTTGCACCAGCCGAACAAGCCGCCCTGGATCAAGGTGCGGCTGCCGTCGAATCCGGTTTTCTTCTCCACCAAAGCGCTCATCTCCGATTTGCGTTTGCACACGGTTTGCGAAAGCGCGCAATGCCCGAACCGCTGGGAATGTTGGAGCCAGGGCACGGCCACGATGATGATTGCGGGTGATCGCTGCACACGCGCATGTGGATTTTGCGCGGTGACTACGGCGAAACCGTTCGCGCTCGAGGCAGACGAACCGGAGCGCGTGGCCGAAGCCGTGCGGCGCATGAAACTGAAACATGTCGTCATCACAGCGGTGGCGCGCGACGATTTGCAAGACGGCGGCGCGAATCATTTCGCCCGCGTCATCAAAGCGATTCGTGAAATGGACCCGTCGATCGTGATCGAAGTGCTCGTGCCGGATTTTCACGCGCAAGATTGGTGCATCCAGATCGTGCTCGATGCCGCGCCCGAGATTTACAATCACAACATGGAAACAGTCGAACGCTTGACGCCGGTCGTGCGCTCACGCGCGAAATATAGAACGTCGCTCCAAGTGCTGCGGCGCGCGAAGGAGCTGTCGTCTCGCAGTCTCGGGATTGTGACCAAGAGCGGCGTTATGCTCGGCCTCGGCGAGACCGAATCGGAGTTATTTCAAACCATGGACGATTTGCGCGAAGCCGGCGTGCAGGTTTTGACGATGGGACAATATCTTCGTCCGACGCCGAACCATTTGCCTGTGGTCGAATACATCACGCCCGAACAATTCGATCTCTACGGCGAGATTGCGCGCAAAAAGGGATTCGAACATGTCGCGTCCGGACCACTGGTGCGCAGCTCGTACCACGCGGCTGATTTTCATCCGGTCGTCCGCTGACGATGGAGACGGCCGCCACGCCGAAGCCGTCGGCAAGATCGACAAGCATAAGATCGACAATCGCCGCGGTCATTCCGGCCTATCAGGAACAAAAACATATCGGCGATGTTGTGCGTCGCACCCGACAGTTACTCGAGCACGTTCTCGTCGTCGATGACGGATCTAGCGACATGACCGCCGCACGTGCGCGCGAAGCGGGCGCGGAAGTGATTGTTCATCCGCAAAACCGCGGGAAGGGCGAAGCAATCAAGACCGGGCTGCGCCAATGGCACGAACGCGACTTTATCTGGGTATTTATCCTCGACGCCGACGGTCAGCATCGACCTGAGGAAATCGTTCGATTCATTGCCGCGGCCACGTCCGATGGTGCGTCACTGCTGATCGGCAACCGCATGAAGAACGTGAAGTCGATGCCGCTGCTGCGCCGCGCCGTCAATCGTTACATGAGCACCAAGATTAGTCGCGCCTGCGGACAGGACATTCCCGACACGCAGTGCGGCTTTCGCATGTTGCATCGCTATCTCATTCCCGAGGTACTCGGCGGCACGGACCGCTTCGATTACGAAACCGAGATGCTCATCATCGCGAGCCGTAAAGGTTTCCGCATCGAATCAGTGCCGATTAGCACGGTTTACTCCGACGAAGTCAGCAGCATCCATCCTGTGCGCGACACACTCCGTTTTTTCAAACTGATGCAGCGCTATCGGAAGTTGTAGTGACGATCTGCGTGCCTCACGGCCGCAGATGACCGTAGCCGCCCCCGCTCAGCCGGGGCGTCTCTAAGAAAAACACGGCGACAGAGCGCATTTCAAATCAGCCCGCGCTTGCGAAAGTCGCCGATGTTTCCGCCGCTCGAGCGCTCGATCATGTCGATGGTGAACTTGAGCAGGCAAACTTCCCAGGCGTCGTCGACCCCTTGAATGACGGCGCTGAGCGGTTCGTTCGCGTTTTCGACGCGATGTTTGGTACGTTTGATGACGGAGCCGAGCGAATCGCGCAGCGTTTCTTCGGTCACGTCGGTCTTGCGAAATTGAAAGCCGTAACGTAGGACCGCGATGTCGCGCAGATTTTCGCGCAGTTGCTCGACATAGCGCTGCGCTTTCTCGCCGAAGCCTTCGAGCAAGAGGCGCGTGTAATGGTCGGGCGTCACGATCTGCGGACGTTCGGCGTGAATCTTCCCATTGCGCACCCGGACCTGATCGACGCGGTCCATCAACTCGGAGATGAGATAAAAATTGAAGCTGGTGCTGCCGAAGGTCGCGATCTGTTGTTCGGGCGCGAGAATTACCTGTGTGTTCTCAATCGCGTAATCGAAGTCGTCTTTCTTCATTGTCGATCTTAAGAATAAGACAGCGCGCGCATGTTTCAATCGGTGGGGCGAGACTCTGTCGAGCCGACGAAACACAATTCGACGGCTCCGCGGAGCGTCACCCCACCGGCATTAGACGGGCTCGCACACGACTTCTTCGAGTCCCTGTCGCACCTTTACAGATCGCCAACGAAAAATGGCTTCCCAGGTGAAAATGGCTAGCGCGATCCAGATAAAGCCAAAGGTGATGAGATGACCGCGCGTGAACGGTTCGTGATAAAGAAAGACGCCGAGGAAGAACGAGCCGGTCGGCGCGAGGTATTGCAGGAACCCAATCGTGGTGAGCCTCAAATAACGCGCGGCGTAACCGAACCAAAAGAGCGGAACGGCGGTGACAACACCGGTAGAGATGAGCAAGATCGACAACCACCAACCGTCGCGATCGAAAACCAGTGTGCCGTTCGTCTTTAACAAGAACAAATAGGCGATCGCCGCCGGCACGAGCAACACCGTCTCGATAAACAATCCGGGAATGGCGGCGGTGCCCGATTTTTTGCGGAGCAATCCGTAGAGACCGAATGTCGTGCAAAGCGTGACCGCGATCCACGGGAACCGGCCGTAACCGAAGGTGAGATAGAGAACGCCGCTGGCGGCGAGCAAGACAGAGACGATCTGCCAGCGCGTGAGGCGTTCGCGCAAAAGGATGGCGCCGAAAAGGACGTTGACGAGCGGGGTCATGAAATAACCGAGACTGGTTTCGATGACGCGCCCGATATTGACGGCATAGATGAAAAAGAACCAGTTGGTCGCGACCGCGATGCCGGCGGCCAAACAATAAAGCGTGGCCCGTCGCGAGCGAACGACTGCTTTCACCTCCGGCCAACGGTGCTGCCACGAAAGCAGTCCAACCAAAAACAAACTCGTCCAGACGAAACGGTGGGCGATAATTTCCGATGCCGGGACCTTGACGAGCAGCTTCCAGTAAACGGGAATGAGTCCCCAGGTGGTGAAGGCGGCGATGCCGGCGATGAGTGCGGAGGTCTCGTGCGACTGGCCGGAATGCTTGCGCAAGTCCGCCGTTTGGACGGACTCGTCCTGTGGCGAGATCGACATGTTGGATAAAAGGCAGAAAAACGAATCAGGAAAGCAGGAAAAAAGGAAAAGAAAAACGGACAAGCCCCAGGTATTAAGTGAAAGATTCTTCCTGCTTTCCTATTTTCCTGATTCATCTCTGAAGTAGGTTTGAGAATGCGAGGATTCTTCTCCGAGCTCAAACGCCGCAAGGTTTATCGCGTGGCCGTGGCTTACGCGGTTGGCGCCTGGCTGATCGCACAGGTGGTCACGCAGATTTTTCCCGTGTTCGAAGTTTCGCAGTGGGCCTTGCGCACGATGATCGTTCTTTTGGTCGTCGGTTTTCCGGTCGCGCTCATTCTCTCGTGGGCCTTCGACATCACGCCGCAAGGAATTAAGCGCACGGAGGATGTCGATCTTGGGCAGTCACGTTTAAGTCGCGCCGAACCGATTCCGGAAAAAAGCATCGCGGTTCTCCCGTTTGAAAATTTGAGCGATGATCGGCAGAACACGTATTTCGCCGACGGTATCCAGGACGACATTCTTTCCAGTCTGGCAAAAGTGGCGGACCTCAAAGTGATTAGTCGCACGTCGGTGCGACAATTTCGCGGGACCGATCGGAACCTGCGCGAAATCGGTCGGGCGCTGGGCGTGGCGCACATTCTCGAAGGAACAGTACGGCGCGCCGGCAACCGGGTGCGTGTCAACACACAGCTGATCAACGCACGCACCGACGCGCACGTCTGGAGCGATACCTTCGATCGCGAAATGACCGATCTGTTTGCGCTACAAAGCGAGTTGGCCGAACAAATCGTGGCGGCGTTGCGCGCCAACATTTCGCCGCAGGAAAGAGCGAGCCTCCAAATCCATCCGACAGCGAATCTCGCTGCCTACGATCTTTATTTGCGAGCCCGCGATCTGTTTCGCTGGAGCGGAGCGGGAGACCCGCGCGAAAGCGGCGAGAAGGCCCTCGATCTTCTCGATCAAGCGATTGCGCGGGATCCGGAATTTGCTCTCGCTTACAGCCTGGCGTCGCGATTTCACAGCGAGCTCTATTGGTTTGGCTACGATAAAACGCGTTCCCGTTTGGCCAAAGGAAAGGCGGCAGTCGATCGCGCGTTACAATTGCGTCCCGAACTTGGGGACGCGCATCTCGCGCTGGGATATCACTATTACTATGGCTACCGCGATTACGAACGCGCCAAGAGAGAACTCGCGATCGCGGCGCACGCGACTCCGAACGACGCCGAAGTTTGGGACGGCCTGGCCGCGGTTAGCCGGCGCGAGGGAAAATGGGACGATGCGGTCGCGAATTTTGAACGAGCGCGCCAGCTCGATCCGCACAACGCGGCTGTAATCTGGAATCTGGGGGAGACTTATTCGTCGCGCGGCCGTTTTGATGATGCCAGGCGCACATTTGCGGAGGGATTGTCGATCAAACCGGACGCTCATTTGTTCGCGCTGGCCCAAGCTGCGATCGAATTGAAGCAAAATGGCGATCCAAGGGCTTTGCGCGCGGCCGTGCGCAAAATTCCGGGCGAGTTCGACCCGGGCGGCGCGGTCACAACGATCGCGCTCCGACTGAGTCTGATCGAACGCGATTATGACGAAGCCGAGCGAGTGCTTCGCGTTTCGTCGCGCCACGAATACAACGATCAGGGGATAGGCGGAACCGCTGCTTGCCTGGATGGCTACGGTTTTCCGAAAAGTTGGTATGAAGGATTGATCGCACGCGGTCGTGGTCAGGCGGATCTGGCGCAACAGATGTTTGAGTCGGCCCGCACAGCCACCGAAGCGTGCGTTTGGCGATCGCCCGAAGACGCCAAAGCAAAAGTGATGCTTGGATTGATCGACGCGATGCTTGGCCACAAAGAGGAGGCGCTGCGCGAGGGGCGGCGCGCCATGGAGCTGTTGCCGATTGCAAAGGATGCGTATGACGGACCGATCATCGCGACCAATCTCGCGGTAATTTACGCGCAAGTGGGCGAGCCCGATATGGCAATTGAGCAACTCGCGCCGCTCATGGAGGCACCCAATGGTCCGACACGGGCGTTGCTGCGCATTGAGCCGGAATGGGATGCGTTGCGCAATAACGCGCGATTCAATAAACTGGTAGAGGTGTAGTGGCGGCTGTCTCAGCCGCAATTGCTTGATTTGCGCGTCAGGACACGCGTCTCTACATCAATCGCGATCGCATCGCGATTATTTCTTTTCCTGAAAGAGAGGCAGAAACTCGCTGTATCCTTCTTCGCGCATTTTTTCGAGCGGAACAAAATGCAAAGCTGCGGAATTGACCGTATAGCGCTGACCGCCGGGCGGAGGCCCATCGTTAAAGAGATGGCCGAGATGCGAATCGCTTTTGGCGGCGCGAACCTCGATACGGTCTAATCCGTGAGAAGGATCCCTCTTTAAAACGACGTGCTCTTTTCCAATCGGTTTGGTGAAACTCGGCAAACCGACCCCGCTGTCGAACTTATCGGTCGAGCTGAAAAGCGGTTCCTGTGTAATGAGATCAACGTAAATTCCGGGTTTCTGATTATCGTAATATTGATTATGAAAGGGAGGCTCGGTGCCGCCTTCGCGCATCACGTTGTGTTGTTCCTTGTTTAATTGCGTGCGCAGAACACTGTCGCTCGGCACCGGTTTCAAATAACTGATCTCCCCGCTCATTTTTTTCTCGGCACGCGCTTGCAGGTAATAAAAAGCGCTCACCGCGACCACGACAGCGCCCAACAACCCAAGCCAAAGAGTGAGATGGGTGGAGTGTTTGGGCGGATGTTTAATTCTGGTCATCGGGAAATCCCTCGAAGCAGCCGGTTTCTCAAAAAGAGAGGACTACTTCTTTTTCTCGAAGAGCGACAGATACTCGCCGTAGCCTTCTTCTTTCAACTTTTCCACAGGAACAAACCGCAAAGCGGCCGAGTTGATGCAGAAGCGTTGTCCAGTTGGCGCTGGTCCGTCGTCAAATACGTGGCCGAGATGCGAATCGCCCTTGCTGGAACGGACCTCGGTGCGCTCCATGCCAAAGCCACGGTCGGATTTTTCCGCGACGTTCTTTTTCTCGATCGGCTTGGTGAAGCTGGGCCAGCCGCTGCCGCTGTCAAATTTGTCGAGCGAACTAAAGAGCGGCTCGCCGCTGACAATATCGACATATATGCCAGCACGATGGTTGTCCCAATACTCGTTGTGAAACGCCGGCTCGGTTCCGCACATTTGGGTGACGCGGTATTGTTCGGGCGTCAGTTTTTTCTTGAGATCCTCATCGGACTTCTTCGTGTTCGTATTTGTTGCTGGTGTGGTCATAGATGTTGATTGCGCGGCAGGTTCTTCTTTCTTTTGCGCGCCGGCGCGGTTCAAAAATATCAGAATCCCGCTTAGCGCTACGAAAACAATCGCGCAGAAGACCAACATTGCGCGGGAAGATCTTTGCGTGCGCTGCGGTAATTCGATCACCCGGAAAAATAACGCGAATTAGGGCGTGGCAACAGCGGAATTTGCCTACACGACATCAGACCGCCCGGCTTCGGGAATGCGAATGTAGCGACGGAACACGAGCAATCCAATCGGCGCGATCGAAGCAGCTAAGGCAAAGATTAGCCACATGATTCCGGAACGTCGCGGACCGTGTTCTGGACAAAATGCAGCGAGCAGCCATCCCGCGCTTCCAACGAGAAGTTTTCCGACGAGAAATGGGAGATAGGCGAGCGCGCCGTAGGAAGCTTCCTGCCCCTTCGGCGCAATCGCGGCCGCATACTCATACACTCGCGGTGAGTAGAACGCTTCGCCGATGGAGAAGACCGCCAGATACGCAGCTGCCATGACATAGTAAGGATGGATGTTTCCTTTCACTCCGAGATAGCTATGCCCAAGCCATTGCCCCAGGGCGCTATTGACCGCAGGCTGGAACCACCAGGTCGGCAACGCCATGATGAATACTCCAGCGGCGCAGATCGCTCCCCCGATGATGACCATTCGATAAGCAGAGAACCGTTGCGTCAGCGCGCCGATGGTTGGCACCAGGATAATAATCAGGATCGCGTTGATGTTTGAGAGCTTACCGACAGGCGCATGCAGCCCCAGCTCTCGATCACCAAATTTCGGGAAAACGTAATCCATCTGCAGAAAAATCGCTTTCAGAAATCCGATGAGGAGGAAGAAGACAAGGATGCGAAAGAATGCAGACTGGCCGAGTAGCCGTCGAAAGAGACGGATCGTTTCGACCGCACTTTGCTGCACAGTCTGTGCGATCCGCATCCAAAATGGGGCGGCGCGGTTTGATTGAGGCGCAGACGCGGGTGTTTCCTCGCCACGACGGAGAAAATAGATCGCGGGAAAGAGCAGAAGCTCGAAAATAAGACTAACGAGGAACAGTTGCTGATGCGTAGTTGGTTCGAACCCAAAAAGGCTTACTCGCAGGTCCAATTGCCGGACGAAATCGAAAATCCACCCAGCGGCGACGTAGCCGATGTTCATCACCATGTAAATGATGGAGAAAGAAATCGAGCGTTGTTGCGTGGTTGAGTAGCGCCTTGTCGCGGCCAACAGCACCGGCGTCCCGAGTGCCTCGCCGACAGCCAGCGGAAGAACACCACATGCCAGTGCGAGTGATGGGATAGTTGTCGTCACCATCACCGTTCGCGCAACCGTGCAGATACCGACGCCAAGGAAAAAAGTTCGGCGCAACCCAATCGCATCCGTGAGCGAGCCGGCGAGCAACGTGAACACCGTCATGGCCGGCGCCCAGACCCAACCGACCAACGCGCCGGCGGCCTGGTCGTTAAAGCCGAGGTCCTTGGACAGCCACAAAACCATCGTCTTGTTTGTGACTGAGTAGGCGGTGTAGATAAGGAACTTGATCAGGAAGGTCAGCCACAACTCACGTTGCGCTCCCTTCAGGACGGTGAACTTCGCGAGAAAGCCGCGTAGTCCTGTCGCTGGGACGGGAGCGATACTGTCTTCCGGCACGAACGTCTCCTTGCTTGTTTCTCCCACAGTCTTCAACTTCAGCTAAAACATCTTCGCGACAAATTCACGTGCGTCGAACGGTAACAAGTCGTCGATCTTTTCTCCCGTGCCGATGAAGCGCGTCGGAATGCCGAGCTCTTCCTGAATGGCGACGACGATTCCGCCTTTGCCGCTGCCGTCGAGTTTCGTCACGATCAGACCGGTTAATCCAATGGCTTGATGAAACTCGCGTGCCTGGTTGAGTGCGTTGCTGCCGGTGGTGGCATCGACCACGAGCAAGGTTTCATGCGGCGCTTCCGGGTCGTGCTTGGCCAGGCTGCGTTTCATTTTGTTCAACTCGGCCATCAAATTGCTTTTCGTGTGCAGCCGGCCGGCGGTATCGCAGAGAAGAAAATCGATCTTACGTTTCGCGGCGGCCTGATACGCCTCATAACAAAGCGCCGCGGGATCGGCGTTGTATTGACCGCGAATCATTTCGACGTCGAGGCGCTCGGCCCAAATTCCAAGTTGCTCGATGGCGGCGGCGCGAAATGTGTCGGCGGCGGCGAGCAACACGCTACGTCGATCTTGCCGCAAATAGTGGGCGAGTTTCGCGGTCGATGTCGTCTTGCCCGTACCGTTGACGCCAACGATCAAGATGACTTTCGGTTTTTCGGAAAGGGGAAGAATCGGTTCCGAATGCTTTGGCAAAATGCTCAGCAATTCTTCGCGCGCGACTTTGATGACGTCGTTGATCCCCAACAACGACCATGCTTCGCGGTCTTGCAGCTTCTTCAGAATTCGCGTGGTGATCGGCACGCCGATATCGGCGCGGATGAACGCTTCTTCGAGCTCGTCCCAATCGATTGGTTTGCCGGCGAATGTTTGGGCGAGCGCTTCGAAAAACTTCATTTTCTAGACAGGATTTACAAAATTAAAAAAGATTACGAACAGACACCGTCGACCTTTTCTAGATCCAAGAAATCCAGTTAATCCTGTCCAGAGTTGTCCGACGAAGGCGCTGCTTCACGCAACGGTCGTGTCAGGTCGCCTTTCACGCGATCGAGGATGCCGTTTACGAAACGGCCGGATTCGCCGCCACCGAAAGTTTTGGCGAGCTCGATGGCTTCATTGATGGAGACAACCGGGGGGATGTCGTCGCGAAAAAGCATTTCGTAAATGGCCAGGCGCAGGACGTTACGATCGACGGCCGAGATGCGGTGGAATTCGTAGTTCTCACAATACTTCCGGATGCGCTCGTCGATTTCGGGGAGATGGTCGACCATGCCTTCAATGAGCGGCTTGGCGAACTCCCGGACATTCGGTTTCACCGGACAAAAGTCCCAGAAATCGTCGATGCGCTCGGGTGTTTCGCCGTGTTGAAGGTCGCGCCAAAAATGATATTGGACTGCGGCTTCGCGTGCTTTGCGCCGTTTACCCATCGGACTACTTGGCGCGCAAATCGGCCATGATGTTGGTGATTTCGATGGCGGCGCGGGCCGCTTCCGTCCCGCGATTGATTTTGTCTTCGAGACAGCGCTCACGCGCCTGGGCCTCATTGGTCAGACTAAGGACGACGTTGATCACTGGAACGCCATGCTCGATGGCGATTTGCTGTAACGCGTTGGTCACGGAGTGACTGAGATTTTCAGCGTGACCAGTCTTGCCTTTTAGAATCACGGCCAGAGCGATAATGGCGTCCGCTTTTTTTTGCGAAGCCAATTCGTGCACGACGATCGGAATTTCGAAAGCTCCAGGGACCTGGTAGAGCACGAGGGCGGTGTTGGGAGCAAGTTGTCGCACTTCGTTGGTCGCATGCGTGACCAATCCCTGCACATATTCCACATTAAACTGGCTTGCGACCATGGCGAATGTGCGCTTTGCGCCATGAAAGCGAGGACGCGGCGGAATGATGTTGGACATGTTAGTGCCTTAATGGCTCAACCTGCCGGTGTGGGCAAACCAGTCCAATTATTCCGGCTTCTGGTTCAAAGCAGATGTCCCATCTTCGCTTTCTTTGTCTCGAGATACTTTTCGTTGTGCGGATTGGCTTCTGTGCGAATCGGGACCTGCTCCACCATTTGGATTCCGTAACCTTCAAGGCCGACCACCTTCTTCGGGTTGTTCGTGAGGAAGCGGAACTTGCGCACGCCGAGATCGAACAGAATTTGCGCTCCCAGACCGTAATCGCGCAGATCGCTCGCGAAACCGAGTTTCTTGTTTGCTTCCACCGTGTCGAGGCCTTCCTCCTGCAATTTGTAGGCATGGATCTTCGCCGCCAGACCGATGCCGCGCCCTTCCTGTCGCATGTAAACGAGCACGCCGTTGCCTTCCTCGGAAATTTGTCGCAGGGCCGCGTGCAATTGATTTCCACAATCGCAACGGCGCGATCCGAACACGTCGCCGGTAAGACACTCGCTGTGCACGCGCACGAGCGTCGCTTTGGTCTTGTCGATCTTGCCCTTCACCAGCGCGAGATGATGCGCGCCGTCCAGCTTCGAGCGATACAAGTGTAAATCGAAATCGCCGTACTCGGTCGGTAACTTTACCACTTGCTCGAGCTCCACCAGTTTCTCGCGCACGCGCCGGTGCGCGATCAAGCTTTGGATCGTGCAAATGCGCAGGCCATGCTTCTTGCGAAACTCCATCAGCTCCGGCAAACGCGCCATCGTCCCGTCGTCGTGCAGAATTTCGCAGAGGACGCCGGCCGGTTCTAATCCGGCCATGCGCGCAAGATCGACCGCCGCTTCGGTGTGTCCCGTGCGCCGCAACACGCCGCCGTCCTTCGCCCGCAACGGAAAGACGTGGCCGGGTTGCACAAGATCGTCCGGGGTCGATTTCGAATTCGCGATCGCTGCAATCGTTTTCGCGCGGTCGTGCGCGCTGATCCCGGTCGTAACTCCCTTGGCCGCGTCCACCGAAACGGTGAAATCGGTCCGATACATCTCGCGGTTCTGCGCCACCATCCGTTGCAAGCCCAGCTGCTCGGCGCGCTCGTTTGAAATCGGCACGCAAATCAGACCGCGTCCGTGCTTTGTCATGAAGTTGACGGCATCCGGTGTCACTTTCTCCGCGGCCATGACCAGATCGCCTTCGTTTTCGCGATCGGCATCATCGGTCACAATGACGATGCGTCCTTGCGCGACGTCCTTTACGACATCGTCAATCGTGTCGAACTGAATCGCTTCCGCCACCTCGGCAATCATAAGGACCATAAATTAACGGTGGGGCGAGCCGTCGAATGAATTTCCACCACGAAGGCTCAACGGGAAAATCAGTTAGACAGGATTGACAGGATTTAGTCGGATGGGTTCTAGTCCCGCCAAGCGGGATCGATCACGGCATCCCGAAAATCCTTGCGCGAGGCCCGGAAAAAGTTGGCCAGGGTCGTGCCATTACTTCCTCGCGCCGGCAGGGACCCGGCCATTTTCGCCTCGAACAAACTTCCCGCCGATGAAAAGTTTGTAGGTCTTTTGCACCGGCCGCCGCGATAAAGCCTTTCTCACGAAGTCACGATTGCGTAAACCGCCAAAAAGGAAAATGCTAAACGCCTGGTCCTAATGGAAAAATCCGAAAAGATATTCGTGGCCGGCCATCGCGGCCTGGTTGGGAGCGCGCTGGTTCGGCGACTCGAGGCAGGTGGTTTCACCAATGTGCTCAGGCGCGATCGAGCGCAGTTGGATCTGATGCAGGAACAAGCGGTGCGTGATTTCTTTGTTAAGGAAAGGCCTGCCATTGCTATCCTGGCCGCCGCGAAAGTCGGGGGAATTAAGGCAAACAACGATCAACCGGTCGAGTTTCTGCTCGATAACTTGCGCGTCCAGGACAATGTCATCGCGGCCGCGCACGAATCGGGTGTGCGCAAATTTCTTTTTCTGGGTAGTTCCTGCATTTATCCGAAGCACGCGCCGCAGCCGATTCCGGAGAGCGCGCTGCTGAGCGGGCCGCTCGAGCCAACCAATGAAGCCTACGCCATTGCCAAGATTGCGGGCATCAAACTTTGTCAGGCTTACGCGCGCGAGTACGGAAGCAATTTCATTTCCGCGATGCCGACGAATCTGTACGGCCCGAATGACAACTTCGATTTGGAAACCTCGCATGTTCTGGCCGCGCTTTTGCGCAAAGCGCATGAGGCCAAGACGACCGGCGCTCGGGAACTTGTCGTTTGGGGAACGGGCCGGCCACGCCGCGAATTTTTGCACGTAGACGATCTCGCTTCCGCGTGTCTCTTCTTGCTCGAGAAATACGATTCGCCCGAGATCGTCAATGTCGGCTGGGGCGAAGACATCTCGGTCCGGGAACTGGCGGAGTTAATCTGCGAAGTCGTCGGATTTAACGGCAAACTAGCATGGGACGCGACTAAGCCAGATGGAACACCACGCAAACTTCTCGATGTTTCCAAGCTGCGAAAGCTTGGCTGGTCGCCTACGATCTCGCTGCGCGACGGGATTGCGCGTACCTACGAATGGTTCCTGAAAAACTGTCGATGATTGCCGAATGCTTTGTAGCTGCCCCGAATGCTTTCGGGGCAGAATGTTGGCTGCGAAGGCCTTCCATGGTCATGCCGCCAGTGACGGCGGCATCTACAACATGAAAACCTTGCGCGTTGGCGTGGTCGGTGTCGGACACATCGGGAGCAATCACGCCCGGTTGTATGCCGAACTTGATGCGGCCGCATTCGCCGCCGCCTACGATGTCGATCTTGCGCGCGGCCGGCACATCGCGGGAAAATACGGGGCTTTTGCCGCGACATCGCTCAAGGAATTTGCCGAGAAGGTGGATGCCGCGTCCATCGCCACGCCTACGAACACGCATTACGAAATCGCGAAAGAACTTCTGGCCGCCGGAAAACATCTCCTAGTGGAGAAGCCGATTGCCGAGAACACGCCCCAGGCGAGCGAGTTGGCGAAAATCGCTGCGCAAAAGGGACTCATTCTCCAGGTCGGTCACGTCGAGCGGTTCAATCCTGTTCTGGCCGCGCTCGAGGCCCGATTGACTCATCCGCGTTTTATCGAAGCGCATCGGCTCTCGCCTTATCCCGATCGCAGCACCGATATCGGTGTGGTTCTCGATCTGATGATCCACGACCTCGAAATCATTCTCCACCTCGTGCGCTCGCCGATTCAGAACATCGACGCAGTCGGCGTTCCAGTGTTGAGCCGCAGCGAAGACATCGCGAATGCGCGGCTGCGTTTCGAAGACGGTTGCGTCGCGAATATCACGTCGAGCCGGATCAGTCCCGAGCGCATGCGCAAGATTCGTGTCTTTCAGGAAGACGCTTATCTCTCGCTCGACTACCAAAATCAGAGCGGCGAAATTTATCGGCGCGTGGACGGGAAAATCGCGCGCTCGGAGGTCGAGATCGAACACGGCGAGCCGCTCAAGGGTCAACTCGCTGCCTTCATCGAATGCGCCAGGACCGGCCGGCAACCGAAGGTCTCGGGATTTCAAGCCGCCGCCGCGCTCGAGTTGGCCGTGGAAATTACAAAGCGAATCGCATCGAGTGGCTAAAAGCATTTACTTCGTCGCGGGCGAAGCGAGCGCGGACAATCACGGAGCGGCCTTGATGGAGTCGTTGCGCCGGCTCGATCTCGATCTTCGCTTTCTTGGCCGCGGCGGTCCGCGGATGCAAGCGATTGCAGGAGAAAATTTCAAGAACTGGATCGACGAAGCGGCCGTCGTCGGATTGTGGGAAGTGATCAAACGTTACGGTTATTTCCAGAAACAATTTCGCGAAACGCTGCGTGAAATTGCCGAGACCAAACCGGACGCGGTCGTGCTGATTGATTATCCCGGATTCAATCTGCGACTGGCGCGTGCGTTACGCGCACGAGCGCGCGCCCCGAAAATCATTTACTACATCAGTCCGCAGGTCTGGGCTTGGAACCGGGGGCGCATCAAACAAATGGCGCGCTGCCTTGATCTAATGCTCTGCATCTTTCCCTTCGAGGCCGATCTCTACAATCAATCCGGATTGCGCACGATTTTTGTCGGCCATCCCATGATCGACAACTTGCGCGCGCACAAGATCGACATCGAACGCGATCCAAATTTGATTGGCTTATTTCCCGGGAGCCGCTCGCCCGAAGTGCGAAAGATTTTTCCGATCTTGATCGACGCGGCGAACGAACTTCGAAAACAAAAGCCAAATCTGCGTTTTGAGATCGCGGCCGCTTCGCCGGAGCTCGGTGCGGAAATCGAACAAAGGCTAGATCGACCCGCCTCAGGCGGATCATTCGCGGTCAGCGTAGGGGAATCGGCGGCGATCATGCAGCGTGCCTTCGCCGGCATCGTTGCTTCGGGAAGCGCGACCCTCGAGGCGACATATTTTCGAATGCCCTTTGTCCTAGTCTACAAAGTTTTCTGGCTCACGTATTTTGCCGCGCGTCTCGTCGTGAAGGTGAAATATCTCGGCATGCCAAATGTCCTGGCCGACAAAGAGGTTGTTCCCGAATTCATTCAGCACCGCGCCCAGCCGGGGGCCGTCGCCAAAGCGGTTGCGACTGCGAGCGACGAGCCGATGCGCGTGGCGCCGTTTCGGCCGATGAAAGTGGCTTTGGTCTCGACCGAATTGCCCGGACAAAAAGCGGCGCTGTTGGACAAGAACCGCTCCGCTTTGGAAGCGCGGCTGGCACCCCTGTCCGGTACGCTGATCTTCGAGCAGCGCTGCAGCCATGATGCGGCTGCCGTCGCCGATGCCTTGCACGCAGGCGAAGCTGTCGGCGCCGAGCTTCTCTTCGTCTTCGGCGCTTCGGCGATCACCGACCGGCGCGACGTGATTCCGGCGGGCATCGTCGAGGCCGGTGGCGCGATCTCGCCT
>Ga0208989_10000034_pt1 | contig 24772 bp, 29 predicted proteins | sample MedBloCAOM3_M1_FD_187852 | JGI IMG/M metagenome (GOLD analysis project Ga0208989, IMG submission 187852) | Forest soil microbial communities from El Dorado National Forest, California, USA - Mediterranean Blodgett CA OM3_M1 (SPAdes) (version 2) | ecosystem: Environmental > Terrestrial > Soil >...
GATCGAGCCGACCACGGTCGCCACCGCCAGCCATTCCCGCTCCCGGGGTCCGAAGCCGCGCCCGGTATCCCAGATCAGATGCCTGATGCCCCCCAGCATGTGAAGCATCAAGGCCCAGGTATAGCCGAACAGGATGACCCGGCCCACCAACGAACCCATGAACGAACCAACCCCGGCATAGGCGTTGGGACTGGACGCCGCCGCGATCAGCCACCACGCCACCAGCAGCGTGCCGAAATAGAGGCTGGCCCCCGTGACGCGGTGGACGATGGACATCGTCATCGTCAGCGTCGGCTTGTAGATGAAAAGATGCGGCGACAGCGGTCGCTCAACGGGCGCCTTGGTTTCGGCCATGTTTTCTCCGTTTCGCCCGCGCGCCTTCCGGTACCGTTCCTAGCCAATGTTGCAGCGCGCTGCAATCGGCGCGGACCGCTTCGATCCTTTCGTCAACGACGAATATGATGCCCAACGATCTGGCGGACAATAGGTTTTTGGCGTAGCTTTCCTTCGTCAAATTCGAAGGCAAATCGCGGTCACAACTGCAACGTGCCGATGCGTTTCGACCTCACCGATCTGAGCCTGTTTCGCCACGTGGTCGAAGCCGGCAGCATTACGGGCGGGGCGCAACGCGCGCATCTCGCGCTGGCCGCAGCCTCCACGCGGATTCGCCACATGGAGGAGGCTTTGGGCGCGGCGCTGCTCGTGCGCGGACGTCAGGGCGTGACCCCGACCCAGGCCGGCCGCACCCTGTTGCAGCATGCGCGCACGATCCTGCGCCAAGCCGAGCGGCTGCGCGAGGACCTCGGCGCCTATGCGGGCGGTCTCGCCGGCCAGATCAGGGTGCTCTCCAACACCAATGCCCTGACCGAGTTCCTGCCCGAGGCGCTGAGCTCGTTCCTGTCTACGCATCCCAATGTCAGCGTCGATCTCGAGGAACGGCTGAGCGACGAGATCGTGGGACTCATCGCCGAAGGGGTTGCCGACCTCGGCATCGTCGCCGCCACCGTCGATGCAAGCACGCTGGAAACCTATCCCTTTCGCAAGGACCGGTTCGTGTTGGTGGTCGCGCGCAATCATCCACTCGCCAAGCGTTCGAAGATTGCGTTCGCGGAGGTGCTGGACCATGACTTCGTCGGCCTCGACCGCGCGAGCGCGCTCCAGCGCTTCCTCGCGGATAAGGCCGCGCGCATCGGACAGCCGCTGCGGCTGCGCGTGCAATTGCGCAGCTTCGATGCCGTATGTCGCCTGGTCGAGTGCAATGTCGGGATCGGCATCGTGCCCGAGACCACCGCGCGCCGCGTGGCGGGCACGATGGCGATCGTTCCGGTGGCGCTGACCGATCCATGGGCCGTGCGCGAGCTCACGATCTGCATCCGCAGCTTCGACGAGCTACCGCCCTACGCGCGCCAGTTGGTCGAGCACCTGCGCACGGAGGCGTAGGGGCGAATAGCGAGTAGCGAGTAGATTTTCGCTCTTGCTTCCCTATCCGCTATTCGCCATTCGTTACTCGCTATCTCGGCATCAGCGCCCAATAGTCGAGATCGAGGAGGACTGCGGGATCATCCTCGTTGCCGGACTTGAGCGGAAAGTCCGCGCACGGATTATCCTTGGTGGCGACGGTGCGCAGCCGCAACGCGGCGACATCGTCACGCCCCGGCACGTCCGCCTTGGCGAGCACTTCGGACCAGGCGAACACGGTGGCACCGGCAAACAACGGCGACACGTGCCGCCCGCCGTTAATCGCCGCGATATGGAAGGCATTGGCCAGCCCGTTGAAGGAGAGCGCGCGGGCAAGCGAGATCACGTGACCGCCATAGATGAGCCGGCGTTTGAACCGGCCCTGCGCCGCGGAATACTGATCGAAATGAATGCGCGCCGTGTTCTGATAGAGCCGGGTCGCGATCTGGTGCTCGGCCTCCTCCACCGTGATGCCGTCGACGTGGTCGATCTTCTCGCCGACGGCGTAGTCGCCGAAGCGGCTGGAACTGCCGGCAAGCGTGAAGTCGTAGGCCGCGACATCGATCCGGGGACAGGCGTCGCCGAGCGTGCTCGGCAGCACCGCGTCGGGCAGGCGCGGCACGTGATCGCCGGGCACGGGCGCAGCTTCATCGCGCTTTCGCACCATCACCCAGCGGACGTATTCGAGCACTTTGCCGCCGTCCTGCCTGCAGCCGGTCGTGCGCACGAACACGATGCCGGTCTTGCGGCTGGAGTTCTCCTTGAGGCCGATCACCTCGGACACCGCGTTGAGGGTATCGCCGGGATAGACCGGCGCGAGCACCCGGAAGGCGGCGTAGCCGAGATTGGCAACGGCGTTGAGCGAGACGTCCGGCACGGACTTGCCGAACACGATGTGAAAGACGAGGAGGTCGTCCACGGGCGAACGCGGGTAGCCGATCGCTCGAGCGAACACGTCCGACGACTGCACCGCGAAGCGGGGGCCGAACAGGCCATTGTAGAGCGCCACGTCGCCCACGGTGATGGTGCGCGGGGTCGCATGCTTGATGAGCTGGCCGATGCGGAAGTCTTCAAAGAAATTGCCAGCGCCCGTCTTCGACATGTTCCTCACCAGATTTGCGGCCGGAGCGGCGGTTCGAGCCGTGCGTCCGGCGCGCCCGCGCTCACGTAGCTGTTGTAGACTGGGCGGCACGGGAACGTGAAACGACCTGTCCCCCGGAGTTTGCTATAGATCACCCGCAATCGCCTGCAAGAGTTGCGCCAAGAACTGCGTCAAGAGCTGCGTTATGTCGATCCAAGCCACCCACGATCAGGTCCTGACGCCGGCCGCGCCGGCGCGTGCGGTCATACATCCTGTCTGGGTGCGCGTCACCCACTGGATCAATGTCGTTGCCATGGTTGTCATGATCGGCTCCGGGTGGGAAATCTACAACGCGTCGCCGCTGTTCCCGTTCAGGTTTCCGCGCGCAATCACGCTCGGGGGCTGGCTTGCGGGCGCGCTGCTCTGGCATTTCGCGGCGATGTGGCTGCTGGCCGTGAACGGTCTCATCTATCTCGTGCTCGGTATCCTGACCGGCCGCTTCCAGCGCAAGCTCGTTCCGATCCGTCCGGGCGACGTGCTCTCCGACGCCAAGGCCGCGCTGACGGGAAAGCTCAATCACGACGATCTCTCCGTCTACAATGCCGTCCAGAAGCTGCTTTATCTCGGCGTCATCCTGGCTGGCATCGTCATCGTTCTGTCGGGTCTCGCGATCTGGAAGCCGGTGCAGCTGCAGGAGCTGACCGCCGTGTTCGGCGGCTACGATGCCGCCCGCTACGTGCACTTCTTCGCCATGGCGACGATCGTTGGATTTCTCATCGTGCATGTGGTCATGGCGCTGCTGGTGCCGAAGTCGCTGCGCGCCATGATCACCGGGCGCTAGAGCATGATCCCGAAAAGTGGATACCGGTTTTCGGAAAAGATCATGCTCCGGCAATAAGGAAGAATGAGATGTCACGCATTCGAACAAATCCGCCCGGCGTCGACCCCAGGCTCCTGATCAAGGACGCGGCGACGCTCATGCCCGCCCCCACGCGGCGGCTGTTCCTGCGCGGCGGCGCGAGCCTCGGCGCGTTGGCCTTCCTCTCCGGCTGCGACATCATCGACGGGCCGTCGGCGGAGCAGGCGCTGACGAAGATTTCCTACCTCAACGATCGCGCGCAGGCGTGGCTGTTCAATCCGAACAAGCTTGCCCCGACCTATCCCGAGAGCGCGATCACGCGCCCGTTCCCATTCAATGGGTACTATCCGGAAGACGAAGCGCCCGAGGTCGACAAGGACGATTACAAGTTCGAGGTCGGCGGCATGGTGGACAACAAGAAATCATGGACGCTGGACGAGCTCTACGCGCTGCCGCAGGAAACCCAGATCACCCGCCACATCTGCGTGGAAGGCTGGAGCGCGATCGGCAAGTGGACCGGCACCCCGCTGCGCGAGTTCCTCCGGCGCGTGGGCGCCGACACCCGGGCCAAATATGTCTGGTTCCGCTGCGCCGAGGGCTATTCCACGTCGATCGACATGCCGACCGCGCTGCATCCGCAGACGCAGATGACGTTCAAGTTCGACGACCAGATCCTGTCGCGCAAGTACGGCTTCCCCATGAAGGTGCGCATGCCGACCAAGCTCGGCTTCAAAAACCCCAAATACGTGATGGAAATGGCGGTCACCGACAAATATCTCGGCGGCTATTGGGAAGACCAGGGTTACAACTGGTTCAGCGGAAGTTAGGATCCGCGCCTAGTTGCGCATAATATTTTAGTTTAGTCAGCCGGATGAAGCGTTGAAGCGTCGGGCTTAATGCGCAGTCACGCTTTCGCTGACTATCATGTGCTCGACTGAGTCGACGATTTCTTTCAGGGCATAGGCGCACGCCAACCGGCGGGACTCGGGCTGATCCGGCGGGATCAACTCGATTGCGCGGGCGACAGCGTGGCACATTGCTGTGAGAATATCGCTTAGGATGTCCTCGGGCGGGGCGTATTGTTCGGGCGTGGCCATGGGATTGATCCCGTTTCTTTGTACTTGTCCCGACCCAACGGTAGATGGTTGCCCGCGGCAACTACCGCTTGAGCTATATTGCTGCCACCTATTTGAAATTGCTTTCTTTGCCACGATTGGCCCCTACCAGCGTCGTCGCTGAATGCGATCGAAGATCGATATCGCGCTGTCGTCGCCGGCGACGTCCTTGCCATCGATTACGCAAAGCTAAATCTTATTACCCCTCGTGCTCTCGATTGCTGACAACTACCCGCGAGACAACATGACGATTGGGATGTCTGCGGAACGCAAGAGATGGCGTGGAGCGGGCGCGCGGGCGCACTTTCGGCCCTGGAAGATCGGCGCAAAATCGGCCTGATCGCAGCAACTCAGGCCCAGTCGCTTTCCTTAGTAAGACATAGATCGACGTAGGTGGACCGGTCGCAACCCTTCCAGTTTATGCAACGAATAGAGGTAGACTAAATGATCAATATTCTAACGAGAACAGCGATCGGAGTGGCGATGGCGGGAACACTCGCGGTGGTCGCAGCGACACCGTCCCTGGCTCGGGTCGTGGCTGCCCACCCCGGTTACCATCAGGTCTATGCTGGTCCGCAAAGCGGCTACGCCTACGCTCCGGCCGTCGATGACACCGGCGGACCTTACCCGACATGCTATCCCACGCTGCGCTGGCAGAACCGCTGCTGACCGAAAAGGTTGCATACCCCTAGCTGTGGCTGCGCACTAGCTAAGGCGCTTCACACATACAACAACGGAGATCAACAATGAAAACGCTTGCCATGAAATATCTTGGCGCCCTTGGGCTCGCTGCCGTACTTGCGATGACTGCCGTCACGTCATCGTACGCGCAACGGCAGGACTCCAGTTGCATTCCCCAATACGACACCTCGGGTGCGCAGATGGCGCCGTATTGCTGAAGGCAAAGCGTAGCATAAAGCCTAGTATTTAAGAGCCGGGGACCCCGGCTCTTAAATGGCTGAAGAGTCCGCTCGCTCGTGCGTCCGAGATTGAGGGAGCCTGCATTGCGGTTCTGCTCGAAATCTCAGGGAGCGCAGCAATGCCGGACAAGCCTCGAAGCTTCAAGGAAGTGGTAGCTGCCCAAGATCCCGCCCCAGCGGGCGTGGATGAGAAGGGTGAGCGCTTCAATGACGTGCTAGTACGCAACCCATTTCACCGGGAGGTGTCCGTTAACGAGGACTGCGACGGCACCGGAGAGTGGCGCGTTGAGTACTTCGATGACGAAGGTGGCTGCTATGTCACGGTGTTTGCCAACCCTAAAGCCTAGTCAACGCCCCTGCTGATCAAGACGCTCGCTTGGTGCCCTCATCCTCGCTGGGCACCTCGGTGATGAGCCGCGCGCCACGCTGGAACGTGATGTAGTCCCACAACCACGTGAACGCCACGATGAATCGGTTCTTCACCCCGATCAGGAAGTAAATGTGGGCCACGCTCCAGAACAGCCATCCCACGAAACCCTTGAGATGCAATCTGCCGAATTTCACCACCGCGGCTCGCCGCCCGATGGTCGCGAGGTCGCCCAGGTGGCGATAACGGAAGGCCGGCAAGGACCTGCCGGCGACTCGCGCGGCGATGAGCCGGCCCACATACACACCCATCTGCTTGGCGGCAGGGGCCACACCGGGCACCAGTTGTCCCGCTTTGTCCCGGACCTCCGCCGCATCGCCGATCACGAACACGTCCGGCTGGCCGGGCACTGAGAGGTCCGGACGCACGATCACCCGCCCGGCGCGATCGTGCTCGGCGTTCAGCCAGCGGGCGGCCGGCGAAGCAACCACCCCGGCAGCCCAGATGATGGTGCCGGCGTCGATCCGACCATCATCGAGGTCGACACCACCCTGATGACAATTCGTCACGCGCGTCGAGGTCCGCACATCGACGCCCATCCGCGTCAGCGCGCGCGCGGCATAGTTTGACAGATCCTCCGGCAAGGTGGGCAGCACGCGCGGGCCGGCTTCGAGCAGGATGATGCGGGACGTGCGCGGATCGATCCGCCTGAAATCATTGGCAAGCGTCTGGCGTGCGATGTCGGCGATCGCCCCCGCCATTTCGACGCCGGTTGCGCCGCCGCCGACGATAACGAAGGTAAGCAGACGCTGCCGCTCGGCGTCATCGTGCGTGAGCTCGGCCTGCTCGAATGCCAGGAGAATGCTGCGGCGAATGCGGGTCGCGTCTTCGATGCGCTTGAGCCCCGGGGCGATAGTCTCCCACTCGTCGTGACCGAAATAGGAATGCATGGCGCCCGTGGCGATCACCAGATAATCGTAAGGCATCGGACCGGCGGTGGTTTCAACGCGCCGCCCAGCCGCATCCACGCCGGTGACGTCGGCCATCAATACCGTCGCGTTCCATTGCTGCCGCAGGATATGCCGGATCGGCCATGCGATCTCCGCCGGCGACAGCGCGGCAGTCGCCACCTGATAGAGCAGCGGCTGAAAACAGTGGTAGTTCTGGCGATCGATCAGGGTCACGTCGACGGGAGCGCGGGCAAGGGTTTTCGCCGCCACGAGGCCGCCGAAACCTGCGCCGACAATGACGACCCTCGGTCGCTCTTGCGCCATGTGCTTCATCCTTTTCCTGCAATCGGACGCTACCACATTGCGCCCGACCTCGTGACCCGACCGCGCCGATGATGGGCGTCCCGGCCACGGTACGGGCGTCTCTTGCAAAGACCTGCCTCGGCCTTTAGCAATCCACGCATCCGCGCCAGCGATGAGGACAACACATGGCGACCTACAAGCTCCTTCTTCTTCCCGGCGACGGCATCGGGCCGGAGGTGATGGCCGAGGTTAAGAAACTCATCACCTGGATGAACGCGCGCGGCATGGGGCGGTTCGAGACCGAGGAAGGGCTCGTCGGCGGTAGCTGCTATGACGCCCACAAGGTCGCGATCACCGAAGAGACCATGGCCAAGGCGCATGCGGCCGACGCCGTCATCTTCGGCGCGGTCGGCGGACCGAAATGGGACAGCGTGCCGTATGACGTGCGGCCGGAGGCGGGCCTGCTGCGGCTGCGCAAGGATCTCGGCCTGTTCGCGAATATCCGGCCCGCGATCTGCTATCCCGCGCTGGCGGACGCCTCCAGCCTCAAGCGCGAGGTGGTGGACGGGCTCGACATCATCATCCTGCGGGAATTGACCGGCGGGGTCTATTTCGGCGAGCCCAAGACCATCACTGATCTCGGCAACGGCCAGAAGCGCGCGGTCGACACCCAGGTCTACGACACCTACGAGATCGAGCGCATCACCCGGGTCGCCTTCGAGCTCGCGAAGAAGCGCCGCAACAAGGTCACCTCGATGGAGAAGCGCAACGTGATGAAGACCGGCGTGCTCTGGCACGAGGTTGTCAGTCAATTGCATGCGCGCGAGTTCAAGGATGTCGCGCTCGAGCACCAGCTCGCCGACGCCGGCGGTATGCAGCTGGTCCGCTGGCCAAAGCAGTTCGACGTCATCGTCACCGACAACCTGTTCGGCGACATGCTCTCCGACGTCGCGGCCATGCTCACCGGCTCCCTCGGCATGCTGCCGTCGGCCTCGCTCGGCGAGGTCGATCCCAAAACCAAAAAGCGCAAAGCGATGTACGAGCCGGTGCACGGCTCCGCGCCTGACATCGCGGGAAAGGGCGTCGCCAATCCGATCGCCATGCTCGCCTCCTTCGCCATGGCGCTGCGTTACTCCTTCGACATGGGCAAGGAAGCCGATCTGATCGAGCGGGCGATCGCGGCCACGCTCGAAAAGGGACTGCGCACGGCGGACATCAAATCCGAAGGCGCCAAGATCGTGACCACGTCGGAAATGGGTGACGCGATCATTGCCGAGATGGACAAGGTGGCGGCGTGACGCTGCCATCGGCGCAGTGGAAGTAAGGACTGGTGCAATGATTCAATGGCGGCGGAGTCAGCTCGCTCTCTGGCTATTCGCATTGGCGATGTTGATCGCAGTCGACGTCGCCGGCGCGCAGACCGATACCTATCCCAGCCGTCCGGTTCGTCTCATCGTCCCGTTCGCAGCCGGCGGCCTCAACGACGTGGTGGCACGGCTGGTGGCACCGTATCTGGAGCGGGCGCTGGGGCAGCCGTTTATCATTGACAACCGGCCGGCCGCGAGCGGCATCGTCGGCACCGACGCCACCGCCAAGGCCACGCCGGACGGCTATACGCTGCTGATGGTTGCGTCGAGCTTCACCGTGATCCCGGCCACCCACCAGAAGGTGCCCTACGATGCCCAGCGCGATCTCGCGCCGATCGTGATGGTGGCCAAGAATTCACTGCTGTTTCTGGTCAACCCCAAGGTGCCGGCCAAGTCGCTGGCGGAATTCGTGGCGCTGGCGAAAGCCGATCCGGGCAAGTTCAACTACGCCTCGCCGGGCGCGGCGACCCAGACCCATCTTGTGGTCGAGCTGTTCAGCCAGCGCGCCGGCATCAAGCTGCAGCACATTCCCTATCGCGGCGGCGCGCCGGCCATGACCGCGATGATCGGAGGAGAAACCCAGTTCACCGCGATCTCGACGCTACTATCGCTGCCGCAGATCCAGAGCGCTGCATTGCGCGCGATCGCGAGCGGAAGTCTCGCCCGCGACCCGCAGCTGCCCGACCTTCCGACCGTGGCGGAGCAAGGCTTTCCCGGCTTCGAAGCGATCCAGTGGATCGGGCTGCTGACCACCGCAGGCACGCCGACTGAGATCATCCAGCGGCTCAATGCCGAGATCAACCGGGCGCTGCGCGATCCTGACCTGATCGCCAAATTCGCGCAGCAGGGCATTTCACCGGCCGGCGGCACGCCGGCGGAATTTCAACACACGATCGCCGCTGATCTGAAGAACTGGACCGAAACCGCCCGCGCCGCCAACATCAAGGCGGAGTAAGCCCGTATCCCGGACTGCAAACATGACGATCTCGCGCGCGCCCGAGGCGGCCAATCCCAGTCTGCACGAGCGTCGGTTATTTGGCCGAGGCAGCTACCACGGGTTATAGCCCGGCAGCTGGAACGGCTGCATCATCGGCGAGCGATCCCAGCCGACCTTGCCACCGGTATTGGTGACCGCATTGATCCCGATCCCGCCATTGCCGCTCGCCGGGAAGGCGTAATCGGTGAACTTGCGGTCGCCCGGCCGCACCTCGGTCCCGGCATCGAGGAACGAGCGCGGCGCCACAGTGACGCGCGCCCGTGGGCGGCTCGCTGGAGCCACGCGCGTGGTGGTATAGACGTATTGCTTTTTCCGGGTCTGTGTCTGTGCCTCGGCCGCGGGAACGGCCAGCGTCGTGCCCGCGATCATCACAGCGCAGAGACCGGCCGCGTAAGCCTTGATATCCATGGCGTCCTCACTCGATTCCCTTGATCCATATACTAGTTTTGGTCGTGATGACAGCAGCCGAGACCCCGTGGCGGTCATTCCGTCGGCGGGTGTGTCAAAATTCCCTCTGTCGGGTGCTGGAAAGATCCGTTTAATCTTACCGGCTTCAATGGCGCGAATATTCCGCCAGGCTCGCAGTCCAGAGAAAAAATCACCAGGGAGAACCGCCATGCCGGGCAAGATCGAGCGCTCGATCGAAGAACTCTATCAGGACGATCGGGAGCGCGCCGATGCCGTCGCCTTCGGCCGCCGGACCGGCCTCGATCGTCGCGGCTTCCTCGGCGGCTCCGGGCTCGCTGCCATGGGGATTGCGGTCGGCGGCAGCATCCCTTTCGCCGAGAACATGCCGGCCGGCCTCATTCCGGCAGCGCTCGTTCCGGCAGCCATGGCGCAGGCCCCGTCGCCAAGCGCAGTCCCGAAAGGACCGCAATATCTCAACTTTCCGGGCAAAGCCGACAAGCTGGTGGTGCTCGGCGAGCGTCCGCTGGTCGCGGAAACACCTGAGCACCTGCTCGACGACGACACCACGCCGATCGATAAATTCTTCATCCGCAACAACGGCCAGATGCCGGAGGCGGCCAAGGACCCCGACGCCTGGAAGATCGTCGTCGACGGCGAGGTGAAGCAAAAGCTCGAACTGACCCTCGCCGAGCTGAAAACCAAGTTTCGGCCGGTCACGCGGCGCCTGGTGCTCGAATGCGGCGGCAACGGCCGCTCGTTCTTTACGACGCAGGCGCGCGGCAACCAGTGGACCAACGGCGGTGTCGGCTGCGCCGAGTGGACCGGCGTGCGGCTCGCCGACGTGCTCAAGGCAGCGGGGGTCAAACCATCCGCCGTCTTCACCGGAAACTACGGTGCCGACCACAGCCTCGCCGACGCCAGCAAGGATGCGATTTCGCGTGGCGTCCCCATCAAGAAGGCGCTCGATCCGAACAATCTGATCGTCTTTGCCATGGACGGGCAGCCGCTGCCGAACGTTCACGGCGGGCCGGTGCGGCTCATCATGCCGGGCTGGCCCGGCTCGGTGTCGTCGAAATGGCTCACCCGCATCTGGCTGCGCGACAAGGTGCACGACGGCCCAGGCATGGGGGGCACCTCGTATCGCGTCGCCATCAATCCGATGGTGCCGGGCGACCGGACGGACGAGAAGAATTTCAAGGATCTCGAATCGATGCCGGTGCGCTCGATCATCACCAGCCCGATGAACGGCACGAGCTTCGGCAAGGACGTGCGCGAGGTGAAGCTGCGCGGCGCCGCCTGGGCCGGCGACCTGACGGTGCGCCGTGTCGACATTTCGACCGACTTCGGGGCGACCTGGAAGCAGGCTCAGCTTTCGGCGCCCAAGAACCCCTACGACTGGCAGCGCTGGACCGCGACGGTGAAGCTTCCGAGCGAGGGCTACTACGAGATCTGGACACGCGCGACCGACTCGCGTGGCGTCATGCAGCCGCATGTGGCGGGCAACTGGAACCCGCAGGGCTATGGCGCCAATCCGATGCACCGGGTCGCGATTCGCATCGCATGAGGCGGTCGCATGCGATTTGCGCCCTCGTGTCGGTCACACTGGCGCTCGCGGCAGGTCCGGTCGCAGCGCAGGCCCCGGCCTTCACGCCCCAGGACGAGAGCCCGGAGGACTATCCGTCCGCCGCCGGGCGCGAGCAGACGTTTTATGCCTGCACGCCCTGCCATGGATTCAAGATTGTGGCGCAGCAGGCTCAGACCCGCCAGCAGTGGAACGACACCCTCGACTGGATGACGCAACGGCACGCGATGCCGCAACCGAGTGACAACGACCGCAAAGTGCTGCTCGACTATCTCGAGGCGGCGTTCCCCGCCCGCGCCCCGCGCGGATGGCAGAATCCATTCCAGAGATGACCGCGAGCGGGTCCGGAACGGCTGCAGCCCATCAAGGCCCCCGCCACTGAACTCCTCCCAGGGCGCGAAACCGCCGCCGGCCCTTGAATCGACGTTGTCATGGCCCACTTTCTCGCCTAGAGCATGACGCCGAGAAGTCGCGGACTTTTCGGACAAGATCATTCGACCAGGCAGATGCTTAGGGAGAAATCGCGCGACGGCGGTTTTCCCCCGGGAATGCTTGCGCCGCACGTGCCACGCCGGCACGGAGCGGAAACTTTCGGAGAATTGGCAATGGGTTACAGGGTCGCGGTGGTTGGTGCCACGGGTAATGTCGGCCGCGAAATGCTGAACATCCTCGCCGAGCGGGCCTTTCCCGCCGACGAAGTAGTCGCGCTCGCCTCGCGGCGGAGTCTGGGGACCGAGGTCAGCTTCGGCGACAAGGTGCTCAAGGTGAAAGCACTCGAGCACCACGACTTCTCCGAAGTGGACATCTGTCTGATGTCGGCGGGCTCGGCGGTCTCGAAGGAATGGTCACCCAAGATCGCGGCGGCTGGCGCGGTCGTCATCGATAATTCCTCGTGCTGGCGCTACGACCCCGACGTTCCGCTGGTCGTGCCGGAGGTCAACGCAGACGCAGTTGCGGGCTTCCGCAAGAAGGGCATCATCGCCAACCCGAACTGCTCGACCGCGCAGCTCGTGGTCGTGCTCAAGCCGCTCCACGACAAGGCCAAGATCACTCGCGTGGTGGTCGCGACCTATCAATCGGTCTCGGGCGCCGGCAAGGAGGCGATGGACGAGCTGTTTTCCCAGACCAAGTCGGTCTATGTGCTCGACGAGGTCGCGCCGAAGAATTTTCCCAAGCGCATCGCCTTCAACGTGATCCCGCATATCGATGTGTTTCAGGACGACGGCTTCACCCGGGAAGAGTGGAAGATGGTGGTCGAGACCAAGAAAATTCTCGACCCCAAGATCAAGGTGGTCGCCACCTGCGTGCGCGTCCCGGTCTTCGTCGGCCACTCCGAGGCCGTGAACATCGAGTTCGAGAATCCGATCACCGCGGACGAGGCGCGCGAAGTGTTGCGCAACGCGCCGGGCTGTCTGGTCATCGACAAGCGCGAGGCGGGCGGCTACGCGACCCCGTTCGAAGCCGCGGGCGAGGACGCCACTTATGTCAGCCGCATTCGTGAGGATGCGACGGTGGAGAATGGGCTCGTGCTGTGGTGCGTATCGGACAATCTGCGCAAAGGGGCGGCACTCAACGCGATCCAGATCGCGGAGTGCCTGATCAACCGCAAGCTCATCGAAGCAAAGCGCAAGGCGGCCTGACCCGTCAGAGACCGGTTATCGGTGGTGAGTAATCAGGTCAGACGCTGATTGCTGCTGACTGCTAAGCCCAGATCGCCATCGGCAAGCCGAATGCATCGCGCAAGGGCGGATCGGGAAACGGTCGCGCCAACCCGGCGTGAATGCGCCGCGCAATGGCGGCGCAGGCGAGCGCATCCAGGAGGTCGTCGGGACCAGCGCCTTTGGGCGGTGCGCCGTACACCAACTCAGCCGCAAAGCCCGCTGCCACGAGGAGTCCCCGCCGCAACGCGAGTCCGGGATCGTAGCAGCGGCCCTTGACCTTCTTGGGCTCGTCCAACGGGCGTTCTGCATTGAGCCGCCAGAACGCGACCTCCGGATGGACCTCGAAGACGCGCCCGGCGGCAACCGCGTCGTCCCGCAGGCACGCGTCAACCTCGCGGATTTTCGGGGCCAGCATGAACAGCTGCTTCGATACCTTGCGCGGCGGCTCCGAACTGGCGAACGCGATCCGGCAGGCCTGGCCATAGTCCGCGGTCGCAAGCGCGGCCCGCGAAGGGACCGAAAATACCGAAGACTGTCGCGCGCCCAGAAGGGGACGCACCGCATTCTCGGCCGCCCTGCCGCCCGGGCCGGCGCGCTCCGGTAGACCGATCGGAATGTCGACCGCAACGATGCTTGGCGCCTCCGGCGCGGCGAGTACGTCGGCAAAGCGCGGCACGATCCGTACGTGCATGTCGCTATCGACGGCTTGCGCGAATGCCACGACCCAGCCGGTCCGGCAACCGTCCACACCCGCGAGCCATCGATCATCCAAGATTTTGAGCATGCTTCAAGAGAGTGGCATCGCAGCCATTCGGTCGGTAGGCTAGTGCGGTGGATATGAAGTTCCTATCGTTGTTGCCGCAAACGCGCTTAGGAACTTCAAATCCAAGACCGCACTAGAATCATAAAATTGCTAGTGTCCCCTTTGATTCCGAAGTTCGCATCAGAGGATGCCGCGAGGCTTTGCGAAGTTCGGAATCGGGACACTAGAGCAGACCAGGACGGGACTTCAACATGACCATTCGCCCGCGTCGGAGCGTGCTGTACATGCCGGGCTCCAATGCCCGCGCCATCGAGAAGGCGCGCACCTTGCCGGCCGACGCCGTTATTCTCGACCTCGAGGATTCGGTTGCGCCCGAAGGCAAGGCCGCCTCCCGCCAGCAGGTGCTGAACGCCGTCATCGCCGGCGGGTTCGGTGCGCGCGAGGTCATCATTCGCATCAATGGCCTCGACACCGAATGGTGGCTGGACGACCTGAATGCCGCGGCCAAGGCGAAGCCCGACGCGGTGCTGGTGCCGAAGGTGTCGAGCCCCGGCCACCTGGAAGACGTGGCCGAACGCCTGATCGACATCAGCGCCGACCAGAAGATCCGCATCTGGGCGATGATGGAAACGCCGCTCGCCATGCTCAACGCAGGCGAGATCGCAGCGGCGGCGAAGGACGTCGAGACCAGGCTCTCGGCTTTCGTGATGGGCACCAACGATCTTGCCAAAGACACGCGCGCGAAAATCACCCCTGGGCGCGCACCGATGGTACCGTGGCTGATGGGCTGCGTGACCGCCGCGCGCGCCCATGGCATCGACATCCTCGACGGGGTCTACAACGATCTCAGCAACGCGGAGGGGTTCGCGCGCGAATGCGACGAGGCGCGCGACATGGGCTTCGACGGCAAGACCCTCATTCATCCGAACCAGATCGGCCCCTGCAACGCAGCCTTCTCGCCGAGCACGGAGGAGGTGGCCAACGCGCGGAAGATCATCGCCGCCTTCAGCTTGCCGGAGAATAAAGACAAGGGCGTCGTCCAGCTCGACGGCCGCATGGTGGAACGGCTGCATGCCGACATGGCACGGCGGACAGTCGCGATTGCGCGGGCGATCGAGGAGCGCGACCTTGAGGGACAATCGGTGGGCTGAAATCCGGTGTCATCGCCTAGCTTGACCCGCCGCTCCATCATCCTCACTCGCGGTCGAGCCCGCGGGTAACAGCTTCAAGCGGGAAACGCCATGCGCCGATTATGGTTTGTCGTTCTGCTGTGTTCGTTGGCGTTCCCCCGTTGGGCATCCGCCAACGACATCGCACCCGGAGGCACGCTGCGTGCGGTCTATCTTGGCAGCAATCCCGCACAGGCGGTGCAGGACCGCGCGACGGGCGCCATTCGGGGCGCATCGGCCGATCTTGCCCGCGAACTTGGAAAGCGCATCAATGTGCCGCTGGAGCTCAAGCCTGCCGCCAACCCCCAAGGGGTGATCGACGCGGTCAGCAGCGGCGCGGCCGATATCGGCTTCGTCGCCTATGAGCCGTCGCGCGCCGGCACGGTCGAATTCTCGCAGACCTACATGCTGGTGCAACAAAGCTTTCTCGTGCTTGACGGCTCGCCGATCCGCGCGATCGCCGATATCGATCGCGCAGGACAAGTGATTGCCGCCGTCCGAAATGATTCGATCGCGCTCTATCTGAAACGCAAGCTGAAGCAGGCGACTCTGCTCGAAACCGAGAACAACACCGCCGAGATCCAACGCCTGCTGACCGGAAAAGAGATTGATGGCTTTGGCGCCAACCGGCAGCGCCTCACGACGCTGATGGCGCAAACACCGGGGTCGCGGCTGCTGCCGGACACTCTGTTCGGCGTTCCGCAAACCATCATCGTGTCTAAGGGCAAGGCCGATGTTCTGACCGAGATCAATCGGTTCATCGACGATGTGCGCGCCTCCGGCTTCTTGCAGAAGGCGATCACCGACAGCGGGGTCATCGGACTCCAGGCGGCGCCCGCAGGCTCCTGGCAGCCGTCGGTGCCGGACTGATCCCGGTTCCGTTTTTTTGGACGAACGCCCACGCCGGTCGAACTTGTGCGCTGAGATGCGCGTTATCCCTGGACAACAGGAGAATGCCCATGCCCGAGATCCGCGAAAACAACGGTGTCGTGACCCAGATCACCACCGTAAAGGTTCCGGCCGACAACCAATCCGAGGTGCTGGAGTTGATGAAGGAGCGCGCCCGCTTCATGGCGAGCCAGCCCGGCTTCGTCTCGGTCAGCCTGCATCGCAGCGAGGACGGCAGCCATGTCGTGAACTACATTCAGTGGAAAAACCGCGAGCAGCTCAAGGCTGCTCACCACTCGTCCGAGTTCCGCAAGAAATGGCCGCGGTTCGGCGAACTGATCAAGGAGGCCGAACCATGCCTCTATCAGGTCGCCCACGTGCAGGCGGCGTGACGCACTCTAGCCATACCGGGCAGCCGGGATAAAGCGTTAGCGCGTTCACGCGCTACGATCATTTAGGCGTGACGCTGCGGTCCTGCAGGTTGCGATCGAGTCTCACGCCCAGGTCTCATGCCCATGCGCGTGCGGTCTTGGACTTCTCCTCGAAGTGTTCGATCTTGTCCTTCTTGACCATGGTCAGCCCGATATCGTCGAGACCATTGAGCAGGCAATGCTTGCGGTGCGCATCGATGTCGAACTTCACCACACCGCCGTCCGGCCCCCTGATCTCCTGCTTCTCCAGGTCGATCGACAGCGTGGCGTTGGCGCCGCGCTCGGCGTCGTCGAACAGCTTCTCCAAATCCTCCGGCGATACCTTGATCGGCAGCACGCCGTTCTTGAAGCAATTGTTGTAGAAGATGTCGCCGAACGAGGTCGAAATCACGGAGCGGATGCCGAAATCCATGAGTGCCCAAGGCGCGTGCTCGCGCGAGGAACCGCAGCCGAAATTATCGCCGGCCACCAGGACCTTAGCTTTGCGATAGGCCGACTTGTTGAGCACGAAGTCGGGATTTTCGCTGCCGTCGTCGCGATAGCGCTTCTCCGAGAACAGACCCGTGCCCAGCCCGGTGCGCTTAATGGTCTTGAGATACTGCTTGGGGATGATCATGTCAGTGTCGACATTGATCATCCTGAGCGGCGCTGCGACGCCTTCGAGCGTGGTGAATTTGTCCATCATCTCACCTGACCACTTTGGAATTGTTCTGTTTCATGGTGCGAGCGGTGTTTTGTCAAGTGCGAGGTCGTATAGCCGGAGACAATGAATGAAAGAAATGAGAAAAATGCTCGGAGCATGCCTGTTGGCCGGTCTGTTCGCCGTGCTGGCGAGCCCGGCTCACGCCGAAACCTGGTGCATCCGCGACGCCGGCAGTCCGCCCCCCGGCGCCTGTGTGTTCCCTTCGAGCCATGAATGCGGCATGGCGGCGCGAATGAACCCCTTCGGGGGTATTTGCGAGCGTCAGCCCCTGGGATCTGCGACCGAGGACAAAGGCACCACCGGGCGCCGCTCGGCCAAACGCAAGGCTGCCGACCGCTGACGACCGATCGTGGCGGCGCCGGGCGTGGCGTGCGCGCGGACACCGACCCCATCAACGCCCCTCCGCCTCGATCGCCGCCATGTCCTCGTCGGAGAGACCGAAATGGTGGCCGATCTCGTGCACCAGCACGTGAGCGATGATGGCACCGAGCGCCTCGTCGTGCTCGGCCCAGTAATCCAGGATCGGCCGGCGGTAGAGCCAGATCATGTTCGGCATCTGTCCGGACACGCTTTCCGACCGAAACGGCAGGCCGACCCCCTGAAACAGGCCGAGCAGGTCGAATTCGCTCTGCGCTTCCAATTCGGTCAATACGTCCTCCGCCGGGAAATCCTCGACCCGGATGACGAGTCCGTCGCATAGCGCCCGGAACTTCTTCGGGAGCCGGCGAAATGCCGTCTCGGCGAGCACTTCGAACGCCTCGAGCGTGGGCGCCTTGACCGTGCGCCAAGCGAGCGGATCGGCAAATGTCGGTTCGGTCATGGCACCAGTTTTAGGCGAGAGCAGGCAGGCGGCCAAGGCGCACGCGCCTGCTTGCCCGTCGGGCCAATCGACGGCGCAGACGTTGACGGCCGCGCCGCAATGGGCGAGCGTAGACCAAATCAACGGTTTGAAGAAAAGATGACACGCACAACAACGGTCATCGTCGTAGCGACGGGCGCAGCCATGCTGGGCCTGGCCGCGCCTTCGGCTGGCTTCGCACAGTCCACGTCCGGAGCACCAAAAAAGAACGCCGTTGCGACGGAGTTCTCGGCGCAATCGCGCCCAGAGCCTGCACGCGCGCGCACGCGCATCCGGGTCACTCCGGTCTATCCGGAGACATCTCCCTACCGGACGTATTCGACGACTTATCCAGTGCCCTACAAATACGAGTATCCCGGTCGCGGCTATGTGCGCCAATGCACCTCATGGCTCGCGACGGAAAACCGCGTGAGCGGCACCGTCATCACGCCCCAGATGCGCTGCTGGTGGCAGCCCGGCAGCTGAGCCAAAAGCGCTGCCCATTGCACCGCGCCTGATCGAATGCCGAGCCGCTCAACGATTGGATACGCGTGCACCGCCGGCGCGCTTGCGGTCGTGGCCGCCATCGCCTACGACGCCATCCCCGACCTGCCGCTCGCCCCTCAGTCGGACGAGCCCAAGAAAGCGGATTTCGTCCTCGCGGGCCGTCAGGATTTCCTCCAGCCGCTGCTGCTGGTGCAGACGGTACGCCTCGCCAACCTTATCGCGCGGTACACCGACCAACTCGCGCTGGTCGAACTCGGACGCACCGTCGCCGCGATGTTCGGCGGCCTGACCGTGCTGGCCACGATCGTGCTTGCGCTTGCTCTCGCCGCCGGCGTCCTCGCCGCGGTACCGCCGTTGGTCGCGTTCCACGCGCAACTCCTCAAAGAGGACATCTTTCTTGCGCCGTGGCTGCTGTTCGCCCTCGCGGCGCTCGACCGGCTGCGTGAGAGCGCGGAGACGCGCCGGGCACTGGCATTCGGGCTCCTGGTCGGCCTTGCGACCTCGGCGAAATATATCGGCATCGTGCTGCTTCCACTGGCATGCGTGGTGCCGCTGATCGCGCCGATCGCGGACGTTCGACGTTATTACGCCGGCCTCGCATGGTCGACGGCAGCGGCGGCCGTGGTGTTTGCGCTCGTCAATGCGCCGGCCTTCCTGACGCCTGGGCTGTTTCTGCGCGGGCTCGACACGGAAATCGCGCATGCGCTGTCCGACCACATCGTCGTGTGGCACGGCTGGTATTCGCATTTCCTGTTTCATTGGACGACGAGCCTGTGGCCGGGCCTCGGACCGACGCTGGCGCTCGCCGGCTTCGGCGGAGCGATCGCGGTCGCGATCGACTGGCGGTCAAGCCCGCCGGCGATCCGGCTCGTGCTGGTGTTCGCCGTGCTCTGGTACATCATGCACGAACTCTCTCCGATGAAGCCGCTCATGGCGATCGAGCGCCACATGACGGTGATGGGCGGGCTGGTCGCCGTGCTCGCGGTCGGCCTCGTCGCTCGCGTTTGCAATCGCGCATCGGGTGCGTGGCGGCCGGCGCTCGCAGCCAGCGCCGTCGTCGTGCTGGCCGCGCCGCCTGCCTTCACCACCATCGCCATCGCCCGCTCTGCGCCGCACGACACCCGCAGCATGATCGAACGCCTGCGCGCGGCGCTCGACGGACGCGATGCGGTCGACTGGTACGCTTCGTTTCCGGCCCATGGACATTATCCGCCGCTCACCACCGTTGACGGCGCGACCGAGTACGTCGTGCTGGTCGAGGAGACCGCCAACCGCTTCGTCAGGGCCGGCACCTTCCCGCGCCAGAGCGAGCGTGTCCGCGCTTATGCCCGCGCCTATGGCGAGCTCCTCGCGCAACCCGCAATTCTGGTGGAATCGACGGTCGGGGCCTTCTCCTACCGCAACGTGCCGCTGCGGATCGTGGCGCTCCGCAGCAATGCCGCGCGGCTCGAAGCCGTGCTTTCGAGGCTCGGTCCGCTGCCGGACATCCGCCTCACGCTGGTGCCGAGGCGCGCGCCGGCGGCTGCAACAGAGACGCGTCGCCCGGCTGAACCGGAATGATGTGGACCGGCGCTACGTCCACTCCCGCACGTCCACGAAGTGCCCGGCAATCGCGGCCGCCGCGGCCATGGCGGGTGACACCAAATGAGTGCGGCCCTTGTAGCCCTGGCGGCCTTCGAAATTGCGGTTCGACGTGGAGGCGCAACGCTCGCCCGGAGCGAGCTTGTCGGGATTCATGGCGAGACACATGGAGCAGCCGGGCTCACGCCATTCGAAGCCGGCCTTGACGAAAATCTTGTCGAGCCCTTCCGCCTCGGCCTGTTCCTTCACCAGGCCGGAGCCCGGCACGATCATCGCATTGACGTTGCCGTTGACGCTCTTGCCGTCGACGACCCGGGCGACCGCACGCAGATCCTCGATGCGCCCGTTGGTGCAGGAGCCGATGAACACGCGATTGAGCGCAATGTCGGTGATTTTTTCGCCGCCCTTGAGGCCCATATAGCCGAGCGAGGTCTCTGCGGCACGGCGCTTGTTCTCATCCGCGATGTCCTGCGGCTTCGGCACGCGCCCGGTCACGGAAATGACCTGCTCGGGGCTGGTGCCCCAGGTGACGAGCGGCGGAAGTTTTGCCGCGTCGAGCCTGATCTCGCGATCGAAGTGCGCTCCCGCGTCCGAGCGCAGCGTGTCCCAGTAACGCATGGCGTCGTCCCAGAGCTTGCCTTGCGGCGTCCGCGGCCGGTCCTTGAGATAGGCGAAAGCCTTATCGTCCGGCGCGATGAAGCCGGCTTTGGCGCCGCCCTCGACCGACATGTTGCACACCGTCATGCGGCCTTCCATGGACAGCGCCCAGATCGCTTCGCCGGCATATTCAAGTGCATAGCCGGTGCCACCGGCGGTGCCGATCTCGCCGATGATGGCGAGGATGATGTCCTTGGCGGTGACGCCCGCCGGTAGCTTGCCGTCCACCACCGCGCGCATGTTCTTCGATTTGGTCTGGATCAGCGTCTGCGTCGCCAGCACGTGCTCGACTTCCGACGTGCCGATGCCATAGGCGAGCGCGCCGAAGGCGCCGTGGGTCGCGGTGTGGCTGTCGCCGCAGACGAGCGTCGTGCCCGGCAGCGTGAAGCCCTGCTCCGGCCCGATGATGTGGACGATGCCTTGGCGCTTGTCGAACTCGTTGAAATATTCGAGCCCGAACAGCTTGGCGTTCTCGGCGAGATACGCGATCTGCGCCGCGCTTTCCGGATCAGGGTTGGGCAGGTTGCGGTCGGTGGTCGGCACGTTGTGATCGACCACGCAGAGTGTCTTCTCCGGTGCGCGCACCTTGCGGCCGGACAGGCGCAGTCCCTCGAACGCCTGCGGGCTCGTCACCTCATGCACGAGATGGCGATCGATGTAGATGAGACAGGTGCCGTCCGGTTGCTGGTCCACCAAATGGTCGTCCCAGATCTTGTCGTAAAGCGTACGCGGCTTGGCCATAGCTGGATGCTCCGGAAATCGCCGTGTCCTAAAGAATATATAGGATCGAACGGGCCTTTTGGCGCCCTGCGCCGCCCCAACCCGGCATATCTTCAAGCGCGCGATGGCGCTCTGCGCGGGATCGGTGTCGCGCCGCCAACAGCGCCGAAGTTACTCGGCGGCCTTCCCTGCCACCTCGACGCTCTCGTCAGTGGGACGGTGATCCTGCTTCTCGGCGATGCGCGCCGCCTTGCCGCGCAGACCGCGGAGATAATAGAGCTTGGCGCGGCGCACCTTGCCCCGGCGCACGATCTTGATCGAGTCGATCATCGGCGAATAGAGCGGAAAGACGCGCTCCACGCCCTCGCCATAGGAAATCTTGCGGACGGTGAAATTCTCATTGAGCCCCGCGCCCGCGCGTCCAATGCAGACCCCTTCGTAGGCCTGGATGCGGGTGCGCTCGCCCTCCACCACCTTGACGTTGACCAGCACCGTGTCGCCCGGGCCAAAATCAGGAATCTCCTTGCCGGTAGAAAGCTTTGCGATCTGCTCTTGTTCGAGCTCGTGAATTAAATTCATTGGAATTCTCCATCGGCAGCGCCGACATGGCAGGCGCGCGGTCTTATTTATTGTGCGGGTCGGGCGAGCTAATACGACACCGGAGAGGCTTTGTCACCCGTCTGGCTCGGGCTTCTGGTTCGGCCGCTTGCGCGGCGGCTTGGCGGGGGTGCCGACGCGGGCCACATGCGTCGCCCAGAGGTCCGGGCGGCGTTCGCGGGTGAGCCGCTCCGCGGCGGCACGACGCCAGGCGGCGACTTTGGCGTGATCGCCGCAGGTGAGCACATCGGGGATGACACGGCCTTCCCACAATTGCGGCCTGGTATATTGCGGGTATTCGAGCAGGCCCTGAGCAAAGCTCTCCTCCGCGCCCGAGGCCTCCTTGCCCATGACGCCGGGCAGGAGCCGGACGCAGGCATCGAGCATGGCGAAGGCCGCGACTTCTCCGCCCGAAAGCACGTAGTCGCCGACCGAGACTTCCTCGAAGCTGCGCCCTTCGATCACACGTTCGTCAACGCCCTCGAAGCGGCCGCAAAGAATGACGGCGCCGGGTCCCTGCGCCAGGGCTTCGACCCGCTCCTGCGTGAGCGGAACGCCGCGCGGGCTCATGGCCAGGCGCGGGCGCGGATCGCCCGCGGGCGCCAGCGCATCGATGGCGCGGGCCAGCACGTCGGGCCGCATGACCATGCCGGGACCGCCGCCCGCCGGGGTGTCGTCGACCGAACGGTGTTTGTCAGTCGCATGCACTCGGATGTCGACAGCATCGAGCGTCCAGAGACCGGCTGCCAGCGCTTTGCCCGCGAGGCTGAAACCGAGCGGCCCCGGAAACATGTCGGGGAAGATGGTGAGAATGCTCGCGCGCCACATGGTGATCGTCCGATCGGACCTACTCGGTAGCGTCGCCGCGCTTTCCCGGCGTCGCCGCCGGCAGCGCTACGATGATACGTCCGCCTGCAATGTCGACCTCAGGCACACAGGCCTCGTTGAACGGCAACATGATGGTCGTCCCGCCGGGCGGCGGCCGCAGTTCGAGAATATCGCCTGCGCCGAAGTCATGCACCGCGACGATCGTTCCGACCTCCGTCCCGTCCGCCGTCAGCGCCGACAGCCCGATCAGGTCGGCGTGATAGAACTCATCGGCGGCGGGCGGCGGCAAGCGCTCACGCGGCACGAACAGCTTGAGATTGGTGAGCCTCTCGGCCGCATCGCGATCGCTGACGCCGCGAAACCGCGCGACGAGATGAGTCTTGGCCGGCCGTACCGTCTCGATTTCGAGGCTGGCGCCACCGTCCTCCCGCTCCAGCAGTCCGTACTCCTTCACCGCCATCGGATCGGCGGTGAACGATTTCAGCTTCACCTCGCCGCGAATGCCGTGGGCGCCACCGATCTGAGCGATGCACACGCGCTCGGACACGTCGGGCTACCCGGCGAAGGCGAGCATCAGGTCGCCTGCGCTGCAGCCGCCTTGGCGGCGGCTGCGGTCTTGGCCGCAGCGGCGGCCTTCTCGGCCTCTTCGGCGCGCGCTTTGCGTTCCTTGCGCGGGATCGCGCGCACCGGATTGTTGCGCTTTTCCCGTTTCATCACGCCCGCTTCATCGAGAAAGCGGAGCACGCGGTCGGTCGGCAGCGCGCCCTTGGCAAGCCAAGCCTTGACCCTTTCGAAGTCGAGCTTGAGGCGCTCGGTCTTATCCTTCGGCAACAGCGGATTGAAATGACCGAGCCGCTCGATGAAGCGGCCGTCGCGCGGCGAGCGGCTGTCTGCGATCACGATGTGATAAACCGGCCGTTTCTTCGTGCCGGCGCGGGCGAGACGGATTTTCAGGGACATTATTAAGTTCCTTTTTGTTCGACGATTCACGATGTTGATCCGTCACCCCGAGCGGAATGACGGGTGCATGTCACTTTTTCTTTCCCAATCCTGGAAACCCACCCAATCCCGGCGGTCGGCCGCCGAGACCCGGGAGCAGGGGACCGCCCGGAAGTTTCGGCGCCAGGCCCGGTATCGTGGGCGGGAGTCCCGGAACGCCGGGTGAGCCTTGCGGCAGGCCAGGCATTCCGCCCGGCATCCGTTCCGCGAGCTGTTGCATCTGCTCCGGGCTCGGCATGCCGCCGCCGAGGCCGAGCATATTGGCGAGGCCCGCCATCGGCCCGCGCTTGCGGCCGCCCATCGCCTTCATCACGTCGGCCATGGTGCGGTGCATTTTGAGCATGCGGTTGACGTCCTCGACCTTCGTGCCGGAGCCTGCGGCGATACGCTTCTTGCGGCTCGCCTTGAGCACGTCAGGGCTTTTGCGCTCCCGCGGCGTCATCGAATCGATGATCGCCAGCTGACGCTTGAGCAGGCGCTCATCGAGATTCGCCGACGCCAGTTGATTCTTCATTTTCGCGATGCCGGGGAGCATGCCCATGAGTCCGGCCATGCCGCCCATCTGCTGCATCTGCGCGAGTTGCTCACGCAAGTCCGAGAGATCGAAGGCGCCTTTGCGCATCCGCTCGGCGACGCGCGCGGCCTTTTCGGCATCGATCGTCGCCGCCGCCTTCTCGACCAGCGTGATGATATCGCCCATGCCGAGGATGCGGTCGGCGATGCGCGAGGGATAGAAGTCCTCGAGCGCATCCATCTTCTCGCCGGTGCCGATGAGCTTGATCGGCTTGCCCGTCACCGCGCGCATCGAGAGCGCGGCGCCGCCGCGGCCGTCGCCGTCGACGCGCGTGAGCACGATGCCGGTGAGGCCGACGCGCTCGTCGAACGCGCGCGCGAGGTTGACCGCATCCTGGCCGGTGAGCGCGTCGGCGATCAGCAGCACCTCGTGCGGATCGGCGGCGCGCTTGACCTCGGCCGCCTCCGCCATCATGGCTTCGTCGAGCGTGGTGCGCCCGGCAGTGTCGA
>Ga0208989_10000035_pt1 | contig 24357 bp, 28 predicted proteins | sample MedBloCAOM3_M1_FD_187852 | JGI IMG/M metagenome (GOLD analysis project Ga0208989, IMG submission 187852) | Forest soil microbial communities from El Dorado National Forest, California, USA - Mediterranean Blodgett CA OM3_M1 (SPAdes) (version 2) | ecosystem: Environmental > Terrestrial > Soil >...
CTGATCGCCGGCAAGGGCGACCCCGTGGTGCTGCTGCACGGCTACGCCGAAACAAGCCACATGTGGCTGCCGCTGATCACAAAACTCTCAGACAAGCATACCGTGATCGCGCCGGACTTGCGTGGCTTCGGTCAATCGTCCGCGCCTTCAGATGGATACACCAAGGCGGCGATGGCGCAGGACATCCACGCGCTGGTGAAGAGCCTCAAATACGACCGTATCCGGTTGGTCGGTCACGATATCGGACTGATGGTGGCCTATGCCTATGCGGCGCAATATCCAAACGAGGTCGACCGGCTGGTGCTGATGGAAGCCTTCCTGCCCGGCGTCGGCGACTGGAACAGCGTCTTTCTGCTGCGCGATCTCTGGCATTTCCATTTCTACGGCAAGACGCCGCTGGCGCTGGTCACGGGCCGTGAGCGGATTTATCTCGAACATTTCTGGAATGATTTTGCCGCCGATCCGAAGAAATCGGTGCCGGAAAAAGATCGCCAATTTTATGCTGACGCCTATGCCCAGCCTGGCCACATGGCCGCCGGGATGGAGGTTTTCCGCGCCTTCCCAAAGGACGCCGAGGACTTCGCGGGATTTGCAAAGACCAAGCTCCAAATGCCGCTGCTCGTGCTTTCGGGAGAAAAAGCCGGCGGTCCGTTCTTGATCGAGCAAGGCAGGATGGTGGCTGCTGATGTCGAGGGCGTGCTGGTTAAAGACCGGGGACATTGGCTGATGGAAGAAGCGCCGGACCAGGTGATCCCGAAACTGGTCGAATTTCTCAATCGCTAGGATCGCAATGCTGGCGCGGTTTGTGACAGCCACGCAAAAGAACAGCTACGCAAAAGAGTTGGACATCGCGCGGCGTTTTTTTTGATGGATCGCCGCAAACCTGAATTGCCCGGACACGCGCCTGTGGCAATTTCCGGTCCGGAGTCGTAGCATTCGGCCGGTTCAAAAAAAGGGGAGCGCGTCATGATCCTGGGTATGAGCTTGTCTACCTTTACCACCGTGCACGTGATCATAAGCCTGATCGCAATCGTTTCAGGCATTATCGTCATGTTCGGGCTTCTCGGCTCCAAGCGGATGCCGGGAATGACTGCGATATTCCTTCTGTTCACGATTTTGACCAGCGCCACCGGTTTCCTGTTTCCGTTTGAGAAGTTGCTGCCGTCGCACATGATCGGCATTCTGTCGCTGGTGCTGCTGGCGATCGCCTGTATCGCGCTCTACGGCATGAACCTGTCCGCCGCATGGCGCTCAGTCTACGTGGTAACCGCGATGACCTCGCTTTACCTCAACGTATTCGTTCTGATCATCCAGGCATTCCTGAAGGTGCCGGCGTTGCATGCGCTGGCGCCGAGCGTGCCGCCAAGCGAGCCGCCGTTCGCCGTCATCCAAGGCATCGTGCTTGTATTCTTCGTGATTGTGATCATCGGCGCGGTGAGACGATTTCGGCCGGTGCCGACATACGCTTGATCGAACGTCATTCCGGGACACGTGCCTTCGCGTGGACCCGGAATCCGGACGTATATTGATCGCGGGTTCGACGCGGAGCTTGTCATCGGGCCGCGCTTTGCGCGGACCCGTTGGCGTCGCCCCCGAATGACGGGGTTGGGATTCATTACTCTCGTCCACAAAGGAGTCCTGCCATGGCGACGATCAAGACCAAAGACGGCACCGAAATTTACTACAAGGACTGGGGCTCCGGTCAGCCGGTGGTGTTCTCGCACGGCTGGCCGCTGTCGGCCGATGACTGGGACGGGCAGATGCTGTTCTTCCTGAATCACGGCTATCGAGTCATCGCCCATGACCGCCGCGGCCACGGCCGGTCCAGCCAGACGGGCGACGGCCATGACATGGATCATTATGCAGACGACCTTGCGGCTGTGACGGCGCATCTCGATCTGAAGAACGCCATTCACGTCGGCCATTCCACCGGCGGCGGGGAGGTGGTGCACTATGTGGCACGGCACGGCGAGAGCCGGGTGGCGAAGGCGGCCATCATCAGCGCGGTGCCACCGCTGATGGTGCAGACACCGGCCAATCCTGGCGGCCTCCCCAAAGAAGTCTTTGACGGACTTCAGGCGCAGCTCGCGGCCAATCGCTCGCAATTTTACCGCGAGTTAGCGGCGGGTCCGTTCTATGGCTACAACCGGCCCGGCGCCAAAGCCTCAGAGGCCGTCATCCAGAATTGGTGGCGCCAGGGTATGATGGGCGGCGCCAAGGCGCATTACGACGGCATCGTCGCCTTTTCACAGACCGATTTCACTGCCGACCTCAAGAAGATCACCGTGCCCGTCCTGGTGATGCATGGCGACGACGATCAAATCGTTCCTTATGCCGACTCCGCGCCATTGTCGGCAAAGCTGCTGAAGAACGGGACGCTGAAGACCTACAAAGGCTTTCCGCACGGCATGCCCACCACGGAAGCGGCCACGATCAACGCCGATCTGCTCGCGTTCATCAAGGGATGAAGGTCATCCTGTTCGGCGCAACCGGAATGGTCGGGCAGGGCGTGCCGCGCGAATGCCTGCTCGCTCCCAATGCCGAAAGCGTGCTCGCGGTGCGGCGAAATACATGACCACGACGGAGCAGGTCGGCCGCGCCATGATCAGGGTGGCGCGTTGCGGCTATCCACGGCCGGTGCTCGAAAGCGAAGATATCAACGCTGTCTGGATCAATCGTCACTCCGGGGCCTGCAGGGTCGAGCCCGGAATCTGGAGATTCCGGGTTCGATGCGGAGCCTGTCATCGGGCCGCGCTTGCGCGGACCCGTTGGCATCGCCTGGGAATGACGATTGTTGACGCGCCGGAACCACGGTTCAAACTCCCATCAAATAGCCGCAAACTTCACGCTTTTGCCATCAGGGCCCCCTTCGCCCTATACTTTCTGCATAGCAAAAAGCGGGAATCGGCATGGATCGCATTCGCATCGTCGGCGGCAGCAGGCTCAACGGCACCATTCCGATCTCGGGCGCGAAGAATGCCGCGCTGCCGTTGATGATCGCAGGGCTGCTGTCCGAGGAAACGCTTGTTCTCGACAACGTGCCGCGGCTTGCCGACGTCGCCCAATTGCAGCGCATTCTCGGCAATCACGGCGTCGATATCATGTCGGCGGGCAAACGGCCCGGCGACCATGAATACCAGGGCCAGACCCTGCACATTTCGGCGGCTGACATCATCGATACCACTGCGCCTTATGAACTGGTGTCGCGGATGCGCGCCAGCTTCTGGGTGATCGCGCCGCTCTTGGCGCGGATGCATGAGGCCAAGGTTTCGCTGCCCGGCGGCTGCGCCATCGGGACCCGGCCGGTCGATTTGCTGATCATGGCGCTGGAGAAACTCGGCGCCGAACTCACCATCGACGGCGGCTATGTGATCGCGAAGGCGCCCGGCGGCCTGAAGGGCGCTGGCATAGACTTTCCCAAGGTGACGGTGAGCGGCACCCATGTCGCCCTGATGGCCGCGAGCTTGGCCAAGGGCACTACCGTCATCACCAACGCCGCCTGCGAGCCGGAAATCCTTGACGTCGCTGACTGCCTGAACAAGATGGGCGCGCGCGTCTCCGGCGCCGGTACCCCCCGCATCGTCATCGAAGGCGTCAGCAAGCTTCACGGCGCACGGCATACCGTGCTGCCGGATCGAATCGAGACCGGCACCTATGCGATGGCGGTGGCGATGACCGGCGGCGATGTGCAGCTGGCCGGTGCGCGCCCCGAGCTGCTGCAATCGGCGCTCGACGTGCTGACGCAGGCCGGCGCGGTCATCTCCGTCAACAACGAAGGTATTCGAGTTGCCCGCAATGGCGCCGGCATCAGCCCGGTGACGGTGTCGACCGCGCCGTTTCCGGGCTTTCCCACCGATCTGCAGGCGCAGCTGATGGCATTGATGGCCTGCGCCAAGGGCTCCTCGCATATCACCGAAACGATTTTCGAAAATCGCTTTATGCATGTGCAGGAACTGGCGCGGTTCGGTGCGCGGATTCATCTCGATGGCGAAACCGCCACCATCGAGGGCATCGCGAAACTGCGCGGCGCGCCCGTGATGGCGACGGACCTGCGCGCCTCGGTGTCGCTGGTGATCGCGGGTCTGGCCGCCGAAGGCGAGACCATGGTCAACCGCGTCTACCACCTCGACCGCGGATTCGAGCGGCTCGAGGACAAATTGTCGGCCTGCGGCGCTACCATCGAGCGCATCAGCGGATAAAGTTTTAGGGCGTATTCCGCAAAAGCATGCCCTCGGACTTGATCCGAGGGGGGATCTCGGTTTTGCGAATAGAATACGCGCAAACCTGAGGTGTTGTCGGTGACGGCTCAGCTCAAACTGATTGCGCTCGATGCCGACGACCTCGCCGTCATTTCCGCGCATGTCCAGGATGCCCGGGTGCAGATCTCCGACATCATCTGGCGACAAGCCGAAAAGCGGCTGGTGGTCGGCATGAACCGGCTGGATTGGGAGCAGACGCTTGCCGGGGAAACCGCCCCGCGCCGCCTGATCGCGGCGCTGCGCTTTGACCGGGTATTGTCGTGCAAGTCGCGCAACATCGACCTGGAGACGCCGGAAACCGCATTGGACCTGCTCGGGATCGAGTTTCATCCCACTGAAGCGCCCAGCGGCAGCGCGGTGCTGATGTTCAGCCATGGCGGGGCGCTCCGGCTGGACGTCGAATGCCTGGAATGCGAGCTGACCGACCTGGGCACGGATGATCTCGGAGCTGGCGATCTCGGCGAAGGCGCCGAACCGTCAGGGCTGGATGCTTGAGTGAAACGTCATTCCGGGGCGCCCATTAACTTAATCCGCGAGCTGAAGGGTTGACGGCGATTTGTCGCCGCGCCATTGAGCAGTGGGTCTTCGAATAAAGCCCACCGCCGGAAAGCCATCATGCCTGTTCGTCTCGACAGAAGCAGCGCCGATTTCGCCGAACGATTCGCGAGCTTTCTCGCGATGAAACGCGAGGTTTCCGCCGATATCGAGAGCGCGACCCGCGCCATCGTCGACGACGTGGCGGCGCGCGGCGACCTGGCGCTGATCGAGGCGACGCGCAAGTTCGACCGCCTTGATCTTAATCCCGGCGCCTTGCGCATTACGACGGGTGAAATCGATGCCGCGGTGAAGGCCTGCGATACCGGGACGCTCGATGCGCTCGAATTCGCCCGCGGCCGGATCGAAAGTTTCCATCGGCAGCAATTGCCAAAGGACGAGCGCTTCATTGACGCGCTCGGCGTCGAACTTGGCTGGCGCTGGAGCGCGATCGAATCGGTCGGCCTTTACGTTCCCGGCGGTACCGCCGCCTATCCGTCCTCGGTGCTGATGAATGCGGTGCCGGCGAGCGTCGCGGGCGTGGCGCGCGTGGTGATGGTGGTGCCGTCGCCGGATGGCAAGCTCAATCCGCTGGTGCTGGCGGCGGCGCATCTCGGCGGCGTGTCCGAGATTTATCGCGTCGGCGGCGCGCAGGCGGTGGCGGCGCTGGCCTATGGCACCGCGACCATCGCGCCGGTGGCGAAGATCGTCGGCCCCGGCAACGCTTATGTCGCCGCCGCCAAGCGGCTGGTGTTCGGCAAGGTCGGCATCGACATGATCGCAGGTCCGTCGGAAGTGCTTGTCATCGCCGACCGCACCGGCAATGCCGGCTGGATCGCCGCCGATCTCCTGGCGCAGGCCGAGCATGACGTCAACGCGCAGTCGATCCTGATCACCGATGATGCAACGCTTGCCGATCAGGTCGAACGCGCGGTTGAATCCCAGTTGAGCACGCTGCCGCGGGCGCAGATCGCACGGGCCTCGTGGAACGAGTTCGGCGCGATCATCCTGGTGAAGAACCTCGACGACGCCGTGTCGCTGGCGAATGCGATCGCCGCCGAGCATTTGGAAATCATGACATCGGATCCGGAAGCGCTCTCGGCCCAAATCCACAATGCCGGCGCGATCTTTGTTGGGCCACACACCCCGGAGGCGATCGGCGACTATGTCGGCGGCTCCAACCACGTGCTGCCGACGGCGCGTTCGGCGCGGTTCTCGTCCGGGCTTGGCGTGCTTGACTTCATGAAGCGAACGTCGATCCTGAAATGCGGGCCGGACCAGTTGCGCGCGCTGGGACCGGCGGCGATGACGCTGGGCAAGGCCGAGGGCCTCGATGCCCATGCGCGTTCGGTCGGGCTGCGTCTCAATTTGCCATGACCAAGCCGCCCCCAGACGAGGATCCGCACAATCGCATCGTCGCGGTGACACTCGATGAGGAATCGATCGGGCGCTCCGGCCCCGATATCGAGCATGAGCGCGCGATCGCCATCTACGACCTCGTCGAAGAAAACCTGTTCGCGCCGGAGGGCGCGGACAATGGGCCGTTCACGCTGCATATCGGCATCACCGGCAACCGGCTGATGTTCGACATCCGCCGCGAAGACGGCACGCCTGTGGTGGCGCATCTGTTGTCGCTGACGCCGTTCCGGCGGATCGTGAAAGACTATTTCATGATCTGCGACAGCTACTATCAGGCGATCCGCACCGCGACCCCGGACAAGATCGAGGCCATCGACATGGGCCGCCGCGGCATCCACGACGAAGGTTCGCGCACGCTGCAGGAGCGGTTGAAGGGCAAGGTGCGGGTCGATTTCGAAACCGCGCGCCGGCTGTTCACGCTGATCTGCGTGCTGCATTGGAAAGGCTAGGCATGACCCGGAAAAGTGGGCACCGGTTTTCCGAAAAGGTCATGCCCAAAAGAATCCGCATGATCCCGAAAAGCAGAAACCGGTTTTCGGACCAGATCATGCGCAAGACAAAGGAAGGGTAACGCGTGGACGCGCCGCCGCGCGTGCGCGCTCCGCAGGCCGTGCTGTTTGCATGCGGCCTGAACAGCGTGCGTTCGCCGATGGCGGCGAGCCTGCTGCAGCAGATGTTTCCCCACGCGCTCTATGTCAAATCCGCAGGCGTCAGGAAGGGCGAGCTCGATCCGTTCGCGATCGCCGTGATGGCCGAACTCGGCCAGGATATCTCGGGCCACAAGCCGATCACGTTCGAGGAGCTGGACGATTGGGAAGGGCTTAATTTCGACCTGATCATCACCCTGTCGCCCGAGGCACATCACAAGGCGCTGGAGCTGACGCGCACGCACGCCGCCGACGTGGAGTACTGGCCGACGCAGGATCCAACCGGCGCCGAGGGCAATCGCGAGCAGAAGCTGCAAGCCTATCGCGAAGTCTGCGACACCCTGTTGCTGCGCATCCGCAAGCGGTTTTCAAAGGTCGGGGCGGCGAGTGGGTGATGAAACTCGCGATGCGGCTGATATTCCCACATGTCGTCCCTGGGAAAGCACTGCTTTCGCAGGGACGACGAGGGGTAGTTGTCCAAACCAATCCCTTCCGATAGGTTCCGCGCGCGTTCAAACCCTATCCTCCCGCAGATCAAAGTCCGCATGCTAGGCCGTCCCAAATTCGTACTTGCCTCCGGTTCGCCGCGACGTCTCGCTTTGCTCAATCAGGCCGGCATCGAGCCCGATGCGCTGCGTCCCGCCGACGTCGACGAGACCCCGAAGCGGGGTGAGCTGCCGCGCGCCTGCGCCAACCGGCTCGCCCGCGCCAAGGCCGACGCCGCGCTCAAATCGGTGCAGCTCGACGACGAATTGCGCGGCGCCTTCATTCTCGCCGCCGATACCGTGGTCGCGGTCGGCCGGCGCATCCTGCCCAAGGCCAACCTGATCGACGAAGCCTCGCAATGCCTGCGGCTGTTGTCCGGGCGCAACCACCGCGTCTACACCGCGATCTGCCTGGTGACGCCGAAGGAGGCGTATCGCCAGCGCCTGATCGAGACGCGGGTGCGCTTCAAGCGCCTAACCGAGGACGACATTCAGGCCTATATCGGCTCCGGCGAGTGGCGCGGCAAGGCCGGCGGCTACGCGGTGCAGGGCATCGCCGGATCGTTCGTGGTCAAGATGGTCGGCTCCTACAGCAATATCGTCGGCCTGCCGCTGTATGAATCGATCACGCTGCTCGGCGGCGAGGGTTTCCCGATTCGCTTTGGCTGGTTGAATGCAAGCTAAGCCGCCAAAAGGTGCCGGCCCCGGCAAGGGCGCGGCCAGGAAGTGCCCGATCTGCGGCAAGCCCGCCACCGAGGCCTCGACCCCGTTTTGTTCCGAGCGCTGCCGGGATGTCGATTTGAACCGCTGGCTGTCGGGTTCCTACGTTATTCCCGCCGCCAAGGACAACGACGAAGACGCGGAATAGGCCGTGCAACGCATGCTGCGGCGATTGTTCGCTGACGCACTCGCCTTGCCGCATTGATTTTGCTTCGGGATGTCCTCAAACTCCGGAAAAATACCACGACCTGAGGCAATCGGGCGGTCACATCCGGAGGGAGTGCGCCCATGCTGAACCGCCGCCGTTTTGTCGGTCTCGCCACGGCTGCCGTAGCAGCGCCGTCTCTTTTTATCTCACGTGCCTCGGGGGCGGACTGGCCGGTGAAACCGGTGCGCGTGGTGGTGCCGTTCACGCCGGGCGGCTCGACCGATATCACCGCCCGCCTCGTCAGCAATCGGCTGCAAGAGGTTTGGGGCCAGTCGGTGGTGGTGGAGAACAAGCCGGGCGCCGGCGGCAACATCGCGGCCGATATGGTCGCCCATTCCGATCCCGACGGTTACACCATCTTCATCTCCGGCCCGGGAATGGCCACCAACCAGTTCCTGTATCCGTCGCTGAGCTATGATTCCGTCGGCGACTTCGCGCCGGTGACGATGCTGATCACCCAGCCCAATCTGATGTGCGTGTCGAATTCCTCGCCCGCGAAATCGGTCCGGGAGTTCATCGCCTATTGCAACGAGAACAAGGGCAAGGTCACCTACGCTTCGTCCGGCAACGGCACCACGCTGCATCTGAGCGGCGAATTGTTCAAGCGGCTGGCGAAGGTCGAGATGACGCATATCCCGTATCGCGGCGGGGCGCCTGCGATCAACGACCTCATTCCCGGCCGTGTCGATGTCATCTTCGACAACATGCCGTCAATCCTGTCGCATGTGAAGGCCGGCAGCTTGCGCGGGCTTGCGGTGACGACCAAAGATCGCGTCGCCGTGGTGCCTGACATCCCGACCATCGCCGAGTCGGGCGTCCCCGGCTTCGATGTGTTCTCGTGGTTTGGGTTCTTCGTGCCCGCAAAGACGCCGCAGGACGTCATTGCCAGGATCAACGCCGATACTAATGCCGCGCTGGTCTATCCACCGGTCAAGTCGCGGTTCGATGAACTGGGCGCGAATCCGAAAGGCTCGACGCCGGCCGAGCTCGCCGCCTTCCTGAAATCGGAAATCGACAAATGGGGCCCGGTCATCCGAGAGGCCAAGATCAGGGTCGACAACTGACCGCCGAACTGCGGCGCTGCCGGAGCCCTCCGCCAGGCCCGCTGGCTGTCGAATCCCAGGCGATTCCGGGCCGCATCGATGAGGACGAAGACGCCGATTGGTCCGAAACCGCGTGTTTTCGGGCCTTTGCGGGGCGGGTGGACAGGGCCGCTTGGTCTGACTATAAACCGCCCGCCCCCAAGCGCCCTGCGGCGTTGGCAGTGCCCAGGTAGCTCAGTTGGTAGAGCATGCGACTGAAAATCGCAGTGTCGGTGGTTCGATCCCGCCCCTGGGCACCATTCGCCTGATCACTTCCGCGCCTCCCGAAAATCGATCGCGCGCAGGATCACGCCGGGAGGATTGCCCTCCAGTTCGACATCGCTGAATTTCCGCGCCGCGCGCGCCTCAATGCGGTCGCGCAGGCGCAGAAATTGCTGCTCGCGCTGGGCCGGCGGCGTTCTGGACGAGCCTTCAAGCTGATCCATCGCGTCGGTAGAGATGGCGCAGGCGACGCTGGCCTGGTCATTCTTCATCGTGAAGCGCACGATCATGCGGTCGAAGTCGTATTCTTGAAAGTGGCTTTGGGTGAGCGCCATCGGAGACTCCTCGATTGAACGGGACTGTCAGTCCAGCGGCTTTTTCAGAATTTTTTCCTGGCCGTCGGCGGATTGAGTTCGGCGATTTTCGATAGGCAATCTTCCTGCGTGGCGTGAGGGCCGGTGACGAAGGTGCCGCTCACCTTGGTGCTGTACCAGCCCGACTCAACGCCAAGACGCAGCGACTCTTCGGTTTTGACATGGCGCGCGGAAAGAATTTGCATGGAGGGTTCCTTTGGGTTCGGGTGTTCGCAAGTTTGCGGAAACATCCTGTGGCCCTCGCAGTGCGCCTTTTAGGCTCGAATAGCCATGACTTTCTTGCAAGCCGAAATCTTTCGAGCCGAAATCCGCGCCCTTCGCTCTTGGATCGGATACGCAGGATCGTTGTAACCCGGCATCGAGGGATGGCCGCTGGCGACCAGCCGGTCGATCAGCGCAGTTCGGTCGACGTGCCGGCTGTGTTACGATGAAACCATGGTTGTCTTGGTTGTCGGGGTTGTTCTGGTCGGGCTCTCGTGGATCGCTGCGTGGGGGCCGTTTGGCGTTTTCTCGGAGCTCTCATTTTTTCCCCTTTGGCTCGGCTACATATTGACGATCAATGGATTGTCGCAGGTGCTGTTCAAGCGGTCATTGCTGGAATCGATGGGTTGGTCGTTCCTTCTGCTGTTTGTGATCTCGATACCGCTTTGGTGGTTTTTTGAGGGAATGAACGCGATCGTGCAAAATTGGCACTACCATTTGGCGCAGCCAATTTCCGCGATGCATTACTTTATTCAAGCATCGATTGATTTTTCGACGATCGTGCCTGCTGTTTTATCGGCGAGTTTCTTTCTGGCTTTTGTGCTGCAGAAATTTAGTCGCGATTGGCCGAAGTGGCGGCCGAACGTCACCGACGCCAGCTTGGCGGGTTCGGTTCTGCTTGGACTAGGTTGCTTTTCGTTACTTCCGCTCTTTCCCCACGAGACATTTCCGCTGGTGTGGATCACGCCCATTCTGATCCTTGAGCCTATGGCATTCTCAATTGGCTATCCGTCTCTTATTGCGGATTTTCAGAGGAACGGTTGGATGCGGCTGTTCTCGATCATGGCAGCGACAATGATTACCGGCTTCTTCTGGGAGATGTGGAACTACTATTCGCTGCCGAAATGGACATACACCGTTCCGTACGTTGGGTTTTGGAAGGTGTTTGAAATGCCGTTGTTCGGGTATTTCGGCTATCCATTTTTCGGAATCATTATTTTCAGCTATGCGGCGATAGCAATCAAGCTGATGAGAAGGCAAAACTTGCTGGATATGTTTCCTGATGCGGCCAGGCGCCTCTGACTTTTTTACCCCGCCGTCCGCGCCCTTCGCCCTTCGATCGGATACGCCGGATCGTTGAACCCCGGCGTCGAGGGATGGCCGCTTGTGACCAGCCGGTCGATCAGGGCCTCATCCTCAGCCGTGAAGCGATAGTCGAGCGCGCGCAAATAATCGTCCCATTGTTCCTCGGTGCGGGGCCCGGCGATCACGGCGCTGACGAACGAGGAGTTCAGCACCCATGACACCGCGAATTGCCCGGCGGTGATGCCCTTCGCCTCGGCGTGCTGTCTTATCTGCTGCGCCAATTGAAGCGATTCCGGCCGCCACTCGGTCTGCATCATGCGCTTGTCGTTGCGCCCCGCGCGGGTATCCTTGTCGGGCGGCGCGTCGGGGCGGTATTTTCCGGTCAGCACGCCGCGCGCAAGCGGGCTGTAGGGCACGATGCCGAGGCCATAATAATTGCAGGCCGGGAAATGCTCGACCTCGGGCATGCGGTTCATCGCGTTGTAATAAGGCTGGCTGACGATCGGGCGGTCGATGCCCAGGCGATCGCAGATGTTGCAGATTTCGGCGACCCGCCAGGCCCGATAATTCGAGACGCCGAAATAGCGCACCTTGCCCTTTTGGACCAGTTCGCCCATCGCGCGCACGGTCTCGTCCAGCGGCGTCGAATGATCCTCCTTATGCAGATAATAGATGTCGATGTAGTCGGTGCCGAGCCGCTTCAGGCTTTCATCCGCGGCCTGCAGCACCCAGCGCCGCGATAGCCCGCCGCGGTTGGGATCGTCGCCCATGGGGTTGGCGAGTTTTGTGGCAAGTACCCAGTTGTGCCGGCTGTTGGAAATGGCGCGGCCAACCACCTGCTCGGAATTACCGCCGTTATAGGCGTCGGCGGTGTCGATGAAGTTGATGCCGGCCTCGCGCGCTTTGGCGACGATCCGCGTCGACGCCGCCTCATCGGTCGGCCCGCCGAACATCATGGTGCCCAGGCATATCGGCGAGATTTTCAGGCCGCTGCGGCCGAGTTGACGATATTGCATTGGTTGGATCCTCTGATCGAAATGCGCCCCTCGCCCCGCACTTCGCGGGGAGAGGTGAAGGAAGCGTGCGGCCCTTCACGCTATGGATCATTCTTCAATATCTTAAACACGCCGCTGGCCATGGCGATACAGCGATCGCCTGCCGTCACCTCCGTGGTGGTGAAAATCAGGCTGCGGGTAGAGCGGACCACGCGCGGCTTCGACAATAAAATCTCGCCGATTTTGGCGCTGTCGACGAAATGGGTATCCATCTGCACGGTCGCCAGCGTCGGCCGGCCCGACACGTATCGCGCCGTCATGCCGCAGGTGCGGTCCGCGAACGTCATCAATAGCCCGCCCTGCACCAGGCCGCGGCGGTTGTGGTGCTTGTCCTGCGCGATCAGCGCATATTCATGCTCGTCAGTGACGACCCGATGCCACAGCGGCCCGACCAGGCTTAGGAACCCCGTGGTGTCGACGATGCTCCAGCCGGAGGATTTGAGCTTCTCCGTGGCCTTGTCGGTCATCTCAGGTCTTTCCAATCTCGGCGATGAATTCGGATTTCCGGTCATTTCATCAAGCGCTGACGTGTTGTAGTCAAGCGGAATGGTCCGGCCATTTGATGATACCACCCGGCGGAATATCGCAGAGCGTTGCGCGGCGTTTGCGCGGCTGCCCGCAAGCGAGCCGGTGCCGGCGCTGAAGCGGGCCGCTGTGGCGATCGCGCTCACCCAATCCGGCGATACTTCCAGCCGAACGGCGCTGCTGTTGACGCTGCGCGCGGCGGGCTTGCGCGCCCATCGCAGCCAATGGGCTTTGCCTGGCGGACGCTGCGATCAGGGCGAGACACAGGCGCAGGCGGCGCTGCGCGAGCTTCAGGAAGAACTCGGCCTTGAACTAGGCGCGGGCGATGTCCTGGGTTTGCTCGACGATTATCCGACCCGCTCCGGCTATCTCATTACGCCGGTCGTGGTGTGGGCGGCGACCAGCGCTGCCATCTCGCCCAATCCCGAAGAGGTCGCCTCAGTACATCGCATCGCGCTTGATGATATCGAACGGCCGGATGCGTTCGACTTCGTCGCCATTCCCGAAAGCACGCGGCGCGTGATCCGGTTTCGTCACGCCGGCCAATTCATCCACGCGCCGACGGCAGCGCTGATCTATCAGTTCCGCGAAGTGCTTGGGGGCCGCGCTACCCGCGTTGCCGAGCTGGAACAGCCGGTATTTGCCTGGAAATAGGCGCTTCGCATTGTTGTCCGGAAGTCGGGTTGCGCACCCCGGATCTTTCGACGACGATGCGGTGAGATGAAAAACGATAATCCCCGGGAGGCTCTTTAAAAATGTGTTGGAAGATATTGTTTTGCGCCGCAATTATGTTCGGCCTGCCGGGCGCATCAGTTGATGCGCAGGCGCAGACCTTTCCGAACCGGACCATCACGCTGGTAATTCCGTTCGCGCCCGGCGGCAGCACCTCGATTGTCGGACGAGTGATCGCCGACAAGATGAGCGAGCTGCTCGGCGAAAAAGTCGTGGTCGATAACCGTCCCGGCGCCGGCGGCACCGTCGGCACCAAGGCGGTCGCGAAGAGCGATCCCGATGGCTATACCATTTTGCTGGGTTACACCGGCACGCTCGCGATCGGGCCGTCGCTCTATAAAAATGCCGGTTACGATCCGCGCAAGGATTTTGCGTCGATCGGCCTGATTGGCAACGCGCCCAATTCGCTGGTGGTGCATCCCTCGTTTCCCGCCAAATCAGTCGCCGAACTGATCGCCTATGCGAAGGCCAATCCCGGCAAGGTCAATTTCGGCTCCGCCGGCGCGGGCACGGCCAGCCACATCACCGGCGAATATTTCGCCCGCTCCGCCGGCATTGCGCTGGTGCATATTCCCTATAAGGGCACCGGCCCGGCGCTGACCGACCTGTTGGGCGGGCACATCCCGATGGCGTTCGCGCCGATCCCGGCCTCCCATGCCAACGTCTCGGCCGGGCTGTTGCGCGCGCTGGCGGTGACGAGCACGACCCGCTCCGGCCTGCTGCCTGATGTTCCGACGATTGCCGAATCAGGTCTGCCCGGATTCGATGCCTCGCTTTATTACGGCCTGGTGGCGCCGGCCGGCACGCCAAGGCCTGTCATCGACAAGCTCAACAGGGAATTGCGTGCAGCGCTGGCCTCCAATGAGGTGAAGAAGCAACTGGGGCTGGATGGTACCGAGATTACGCCGGGCACTCCGGAAGATTACGCCGATTTCATCGACAGGGACGAAAAGAAATGGTCGCAGCTGGTCAAGGCCAGCGGCGTCGAGCAGGAGTGAGGGGACGCGTGACCTCGTCGCAGGTTTCGGGGCTGACTTACGCGGCTCACGCTTGCTACAACGAACCGATGCGCCCCCATGCGATTCGCTATCGTTCTCGATATCTCGCGCTCGCGCTGCTGCTGATTGCGCCGCAGGCAGCGGCTATGGATGCGGGCGCGCTCCCCGCAGCGACCGCCGACGCCATGGCGCAGGCGGTATCGCCGCAAGCGATCGCCGAGTATCGCCGCAAGCTGAGGGAATATCAGGAAGCGCGCGCCGCGTTCGAGCAGGAAGCCAGCGCCTATTGGAGTTCGATTGCCGAGAAGCGGCGGGGCCGTAACGCCAAGCGGCGAGAACGCCAAACCATCGCGCTCGATGACTATGTCCTGACGCAACCGCCGGTTTATTCCGGGCCGAAGCGGCCGGTGGATCCGTCGCCGACGCCGTCCGAGCCGGCCGAACCCCGCGAGCGCAAGTACATTCCGGTCGTCGCCGATCTCCTGAAGGCGACCGCGGAGCAGTTCCAGTTCACGCCGCAGCGGCCCGTCAACGAGATCGAATTCAAGCGCGCCTATGCCCGCGCAGCAGCAGCGGCGGGGCTGACACGGGAGCAGGCGGTGCGGGTCTATTCGTTCGAGACCGGCGGCAGCGGTAATCACGACATGCAATCGGGGTTGAGCGCCTCGCGGCCGGGTTCGCGCGCGATCTCCACCGCGATCGGCTACAATCAGCTGCTCACCACCAACAGCGTCGAACTAATTGCCGAGCAGGGCCACGAATTCGTCAAGGCGCTGACCGAAAAAGCCGCGCGATTGTCCGGGAGTCAGCGCAACGCCATGGATCACAAGATCGCGGTGCTGAGGCGGATGGTGGCACTGGCGCGTTCGGTACCGGACGAGTGGGCGCAGCACGAGAAGCTCGGGGATACGCCGCAGGGCTGGGCCATCCATGCGATGGTGCTGGATATCGATGTCGGCCCGCTGCTGCAGACCCACAAGCTGCTTACTTCCGTGATCTTCGCGCGCGCCAAGGGCTATGCCCGGGCGCTCACCGCCGCCGAACTGGAAATGATGAATCTGACCGGCGACAGCACCGGGCTCGACATGGTGACGATGCCGCCGGCGATCCGCGAGCAGGTCCCGACCTCGAATTTCTTTCAGCGCGGCGGTTACGAGCGCAATCCGGTCGCGATCCGCAATAACACCGTGGCGAAACTGTTGGCGGTCACCGATAACAGGATGGACAGCAACAGCAATTTGCAGGGCGCGAAGGACCTCGCCGCGGCGTTTTAGGTCATCGTCGTCCAGGCCAAGCGAAGCGCGAGCCGGGACCCATAGCCACCGAACCTTCGATTTTTGCAAAGAGCTGCGGCAACTTTTCGCCTAACAATAACTGCCGGTGGCTATGGGTCCCGGCGTTCGCCGGGACGAGTAGCGTTGGGCCTTCGTCTCAATTCGATCCGAACATGAACTTGCCGTTACCTTCAAGGTACGGGCCGGTCCGCATGTAAAGCTGTCCATTCTGACCGATGAAAAACAACGTGCCCTTGGGCACCTTCTTGGCGCCCTTCAGCAGCAGCCCCGCATTGTTGGTGCCCATCTTGTAGGACAACGTCTTGCCTTCCTTGTCGTAGCCGTAGCCCATGTCCGGCGTCAGCACCCAGGGTGTCGGCGCGGCCGCTTGCGCAAATGCGGATGTCGTCAGCGTAGTCAGCGCGGCTGCCACCAAAAGGGTTTTGGTCGAAAATCTCATCATCATGCATACTCCCAGCAAGCGGTCTGAAAAGTTGGCACCCGCCACTTCTTGAACAAATCACGAACGCCATTGTCACGTCAATACGACGACTCTATTCGCCGCCGCCGGCGTTCTATGACTCTGTGATTTCCCGCTCCCGCTATCGTCCGGTTTCGGTCTAGAATCGGTTTTTGCAAAATACGTCATAGGGATGATTCGGATGAACCACGTCATTAAAATTTGTTTGGGCGCCTCGCTGTTGTTTGTGACGCTGGTTCCTGTTGTCCATGCCGACGACTTCAAGCTCAGCAATAACCAGAGAATTTCCTGCAGCCGGGGCTTGAGCGCCGGAAAACTCAACACCGCGACCTGCAAATCCTACGCCTACATCTTCAACATCAAGACCTCGGAGTATTTCAGATGCCAGGTCAGCCTGGCGCTGACGCGGGACAACAAGGAAGTCATCAACGTCCAGACCGACGGCGGCTGCACCAAGAAGCCCCGCATCTTCGAGACCGACTCAAATTATTCCTTCGACGCCACCGAGACCGAGCCGCCCAACACCAATTCGTTTTTCGGCCCCGGCGGCTACGCGGTATGGGCCAGCGACACCACTACGCGAAAAGTCCGCGGCTGCATCATCATCTCCTCCGGCCTCGGCTCCGACATCTCGAAATGCCTCGACATGACGTTTCAGTGAGGGGTGCGACGGCAAAACGCTGACCGCACGCCTCTACAGCGCCGGTCAACGTATCGCGCGACGTTTAGCTGCGCACCCGGTCTGCGATCGGCGTGCGCGCGAGCTTTAGTGGCTCATGCGCGCCGAAGCCGGATGCCCCGGCACCTTGAAGCGCTTGCCGGTATCCGTAACCTTGGTGCCGTTGACTTTCAGGATCGAGAAATCCTGGGTCATGTAGTTTCCGGCCAGAATGTATTTTCCGTCCGGCGTGAACATGACCGCCTCCGGCAATCCGCCGACCTCGATATCCTGGGTCTTGGTCACTTTCTTGCCGTCGATCTTCAGCACCGAAATGCTGCCGTTCTTCTGGTAGAAGAACGCCTTCTTCATGTTGGAGCCGCGCAGGATGGCGGCGACCGCAAGATCGCCCTTCGGGGACATCGCCAGCCCTTCGGGGCCGTCACCGACCACCACCCGATCGATGATGCGCGGCGGGTTGGCTTCGAGATCGATCACGCTCGTCGTGTCGACGTGGCCGTCGGACGAGCCGGAGCCGCCGTTGTCGGAGGTGAGCGCGAGTCTGCCGTTGGGCGTCACCACGACATTGTAGGGCCACTGGCCGGTCGGCAAATCGACCTTGTTGTAGGTCACCTTGTCGCCGGCGATGTCGAGTACCGACACCTTGTGAGCCGGAAATCGCACGGCCAGCGCCCGCTTGCCGTCCGGCGTGAACACCACATGCGCGACGCTGTCGGGCATCGCGATGGTATCGGTGACCTTGACGTCGGTGCCGTTGACCGAGAGCACGCTGATCGAGTTATCGCCGCGATTGGCAACCAGCGCCATCTTGCCGGATGGACTGATGCTCAGCCCCGACGGCTGCTTGCCGCCGCTGATTGTCGCCGCCAGTTTGGGAGGGCTGGCCTTGAGATCGATGACATAGATCTTGTTGTCCGGCACCTGTTTCAGCGTGTCGCCTTCCTTGGTGACATCGACGGAATCCGCCACCAGCGCGACCGAGCCGGTCGGGTCGATGTCGAGATTGACCGGCGGTCCGACGATCGAATTCTTCAGGGGCAGCGTGGCGACGATCTTGGGATCTTCAGGATTGGCGAGATCGACGATCAGGACCGAATCCTTGCCGCTCGGGGACAGGACCGTCTTTCCATCATCGTCCCATGAAACCTTCTCATCGTTGCCGACGATCATGAACGGCTTGGCATGAGCGAGATTGAGGCTGGAGCTGCAGAGCAGGATTGCCGCCCCCAAGGATAATCCAACTGCGCGATTGACAGGCATTCTGGCGTTCTCCCGGATAGAACCGGCCTCTGACGGCCGGTTTCGCAACCTAGAGTACCCGCGGAACCGCATTGTTGCCAGCGCGAAGCCGGCCGCTGCCGCCGCCGATACTGGCGACGGCAGCGTCGCGCGAGCCGGAGGCGTTAGCCGCCGATGCCTTTTTCCTTGAAGTACTTCAGCGCGCCGGGATGGAACGGGATCGATGAGCGCTCCTGGACCTGGTTGTCGAGCGAGAAGCTTTCGGCTTCCTTGTGCACCGCGACGATATCGGCCTTCTTCTCCACCAGCGTCTTGACGATCGTATAAGCGTCGTCGTTGCTCATCTTGTCGCCGGTGACGATCAGATTCCAGACTTCGGCGATGGCGTTGTCCTTGTCATAGCCCGGATATGAGCCCGCCTTGATCTTGCTGGCGGTATAGAGCTTGCCATATTTGGCGTTCATCTTTTCGACCGTATCGCCGTGGTCGATCAGCTTCATCTTCATGCCGGGGGTTGCCGCGAGATCGGTTACCGCGGCGGTGGGAATGCCGCCCACCCAGAAGAACGCGTCAATCTTGCGGTCCTTGATGGCGTTGACGGATTCGGCGACGCCGAGCCGTTCGCGCTTCATATCCTTGTCCTTGTCGAGCCCCGCGGCCTCGATGACGCGGAACGCCATCACTTCGGTGGCGCCGCCCGGCGAGCCGGTGGAGACGCGCTTGCCTTTCAGGTCCGCCATGGTCTCGATTCCGGTGCCTTCGACGGTCACCACATGCATACGGTTCGGATAAACCACGAGCAGCGCTTGCAGCGGCACCTTGCCGCCTTTGAATTTGTCCTGGCCCTGCATCGCATCGAGCGCGGCGTCGGCCATGGTGAATCCCATTTCGCTCTGCCCGGTGCCGATCAGCTTGAGATTGTCGATCGACCCGCCCGTGACCTCCGCAGTGGCCTGCACGTTGGGAAGGTTCTTCGACAGCACGTTGGCGACGGCTCCGCCCAGCGGATAGTAAACGCCGCCGGTGCCGCCGGTGCCGATCGACATGGTCTTCTGCTGGGCGTGGACTATCCCGGCGAGTGCGAGCCCGGCCGAAAACGTAACAGCCAGCACCGCCGCAGTTCTTTTCATTGTCGTCATCGAGTCACTCCCTGACTATGTTGTAAGGGCCGGTCGTATCGGCGCCGGCGTTTTGGCCTGCCACAGTACTACGCCAAGGCCGATGATCAGGCCGGGCACGTAAGTGTAGCTGATGTCGCGTCCAATAATCCATTCGATGATCGCTTCGATCAAACTCGGAAATACCAGCAGCAATCCGGATAGCAGAAGCAGGCCGCGCTCGACCGGCGTATTTTGTCGCAGCCCCCAGTTCTGGGCAACCGCGGCGAGAGCTACCAGCCCAAACGTGGTTTTGATCGTGATCTCGACGACATCGACCCACGATCCGCCCTTGGGAATCGCCAGCAGCAAGCCGACACCCTGCGGATCGAGCACGAACACGAACGGCACCAGGAAGGCCGGCAATGTATATTTCCACGATTGCAGCGTGGTCTTGTAGGGATCGCCGCCGGTGATGGCGGCTGCAGCAAACGGAGAAAGGGCGGTCGGCGGCGACACCTCCGACAGCACGGCGTAATAGAAGATGAACATGTGCGCTGCGTAATCAGGCACGCCGAGCTTGATCAGCGCGGGCGCGGCGATCACCGCGCAGATGATGTAGGATGCCGTCACCGGCACCGCGAGGCCGATGATCCATACGATCAGCGAGGTATAGATCGCGGTGAGCAACAGGCTGCCGCCGGCATAGCTGATGACGATCGACGAGAATTTGAGGCCGAGCCCGGTCAGGGTTACGACACCGACCACGATGCCGGCGCAAGCGCAGGTGGTCGCGGCGTTCAGCGCCCCGATCGAGCCGTCGGCGAGCGCCTTCACCAGCTTTTTCGGCACCAGCGCCGTCTCCTTGCGCAGGAAGCTCAGCGCAAAGGTCGTCAGCGTGGCATAGAACACCGACAGCGACGGCGAGTATCCGACCAGCATGAACACCACGACGGCGATCAGCGAGATGAAGTGGAAGCCGTAACGCCTGGTCATCTGGCCCAGCGTCATTTCCGGCGTGAAGGTCACGTCTTTCGCGCCGAACTTCTTGGCGTCCAGCTCGACCATGATCAGCAGCGACAGGTAATAAAGACAGGTCGGGATGGTCGCCATCCAGATCACGTCGAGATAGCTGATCTTGAGAAATTCCGCGATCAGGAAGGCGGCGGCGCCGAGCACCGGCGGCGACAGGATCGCTCCTAACCCGCCGGCCGCCAGCAATCCGCCGGCGGCGTTTTTCTCGAAGCCGGCCTTGGCCAGCATCGGATAGGCAACGGTGCCGATCATCACGGTGGTGGCGACGCCCGATCCGGACGGTCCGCCCAGCAGGAACGACGACAGCACCACGGTCCGCCCGGCGCTGTTCGGCTTGCCGCCCATCAGCGCCAGCGAAAAGTCGATGAAGAACTTGCCGGCGCCGGATTGCTGCAGGAACGCGCCATAGATCGTGAACAGGATGATCAGGGTCGCCGACACATCGACCGCGACGCCGAAAATGCCTTCCAGCGTAATGAAGAGGTGACCGACCAGACGGGGCAGGTCGTAGCCGCGATGGGTCCACGGCGCCGGCAGATGCGGCCCGAGCATCGCATAGGCAATGAACAATAGCGACACCACGGGCATGATCAGGCCGGTGGTGCGCCGCGTCGCCTCCAGCAACAACACGATGAACACGATGCCGACGATGACGTCCCAGCGGTCGGGCAGGGTGGCGCGGTCGGTGAAATCGTCACCGCCCCACAGGGCGTAGACGATGGTCGCAACTGCAAAAATGCCGGGCACGACGTCCCACCAGCGCACACGGTTGCGAAAACGCGTCGCCAGCGGAAACAGCAGGAAGCTGAGCACCAGCGTGAATGCGACGTGGGTGTAGCGAAGTTCCTGCGTCGGAACGATTGCGTAGGCCGCGTAGAGATGGAACAGGCTCATCACGACGGCAATGGCGGTCGAGATTCGCCCCGCCCAGCCCATCAGGCGGTTGGCCGCGCCCTCTTCGGCTTCGACGAATGACTCGGCCTTGAGCAACGCTTCGTCGGAAACGACGATAACGTCGTCATTGGGCAATGAATTGCCTGGCGATGGATTGTCAGCGGCCATGCTCCCCCCGGAACGCTCTTACATGGCCTGGCTAACTGGCCGTGGCGTTGGTTGCAGGCGCATTGATGCCGGTTTGGGCAAACGGTGGCAAGGGCATCGGATCAGAGACTTTGGGATTATTGGCACGGTGCGCCATGGAGATTGCCGAACATGGGGGAGCCTGGGACGTCGCCAATGCGGTTTCTGGCTTCAGACGAATCCAAATACGTCACCGGGATAGAACTGGTGGTCGATGGCGGGGTTACGCTGAAGGTGAGTTGGTCTTTCTCGTCGTCCCTACGAATGCAGGGAGCCATAACCCTGCCTCGCGCTATTGAGCGAGCGCCAATATTCCACCTGCGAAGGAGTGCCAGGCAGGCGTGACACTGATGGGCCAGTTCAGCAGCTTCACGGCCACGAGCGCAGCGCCGCCGTAGATGTACACAGGATGCGGACGACCGCGCGTGCGCCAGTCGAAAATGATCGCGGCTACGAGCAGCAGATAGGCGATCAAGGCCGGGACAATGGTGACTTCGACCGGGGGCGGGCCGGGTGGTCCGGGCGGCGCCAGGAACGTGAGAAACCAGCGGGCCACCGCCGCATCCAGAATCGAGATGCCGGCCAGCAGCATCAATCTCTTGTGCGTCTCGGGTCGACCCGTGGCGGCAACCGCGAGTGTAAACACCACCGCGAAGAACAGAATGCCGCTGAGCGGAACGACAGCAAACGCAATTCCCGCATCGGTTTGTCCGATCGCCGCGGAACGCTTCATCGCATTGACCGCCGCCAGGAAACCGAAGATCGTCATCGCGGTCGCCAGCGATACACCGATCAATCCCAGCGCTCGATGCCGGATTGTGCGCCCGGACGCGGCAAGCCATGTCTGGAACGCAAAGTAGAGCGTCCAGGTGAAAAACAGCATGCCGTGAAAATGAATTACTGGCGTCGACGAGAACGATCCCGAAGCCATCGGCAGCCAATAGGTCGGCGCGAAGCCGAGGAACGCGACGGCCATGCAGGCCAGCGCCATATGGAAATAAAAACGCGCAGGTGACGCCGCAACGACGCGCACGCGATTGTTGTCAATCAATGTTGTCATGAGCCTCTGAAATAGCTTGCAAGGTTGCCATCAGTTCTGAGTCTCTGAGACGAGCTTGTGGTTCAAAATAAATTCGATATCCGGCATATGATGTTGGCGCACCTTCCCTCATTCCTCCGCAGTCCGATCCGCGCTAATATTGCCGTGCGCCCGCCCATCCAGCATTCAGGGCGGTTCGTTGGGCAAATCGATGCGATTGTGTTTTACCACGCTGCTCCGGAAAATGGCGGTCGCCGTTCTCATGTGCGCGGCATCTCCGCACAGCGCGGCCGCGACCGGCACAGAACCCGTCACAGACCCGCAGATCGATCCCGCGCCTTGCCTCGCTGCGGCCGCAGCCGATGATGCCGACAGGATCATCGCCATTTGCGGTGCGTTGGTTGACAACGACAAGACGTTGAAAGCTGATCGCATCAAGGCGCTGATCGCGCGCGCCGGCGCTTACGACCGCAAGGATATGATCGACCGCGCCATCGGTGACTACGATGCGGCGCTGCGGCTCGATCCGACGCTGGCCGATATCTTCAACATCAGAGGCGAACTCTGGCGCAGAAAGGGCGACCGGCCGCGCGCGCTGCAGGACTTTGCCGCTGCGATCAAGCTCAATCCGCAGCACGAGGCGGCCCGCGCCAACTACAAGTCGCTGGCCCAGGAACTGGAGCGGCTCGGTGCGGAGATGGCCATCAAGAACAAGCCAATTGCTCCCTTGAAATCAAGTCCGCCCTTGAAATGATGCCGCTTCGGGTGACAATGGCGCGTAACAAAGTCGATGGCCGCCCAACATCGTCATGCCCGGCCACAGCAGTCAAGCTTGCGCAGACTGCGTTAAACTTGTCTGCGATGCCGGGCATCCACGTCTTTTCTGCTTTGAAGTTTGCAAAGACGTGGATGGCCGAGACAAGCCCGGCCATGACGGAATAGATAAGCCGAGGAGCGCCGCCATGAACATTCAGGACAACAGCAGGTATCACCAAGTCCATGCCCGCTCGCTCGCCGATCCCGAGGGCTTTTGGGGCGAGGCCGCGCGCGAAATCGACTGGATCGAGCCGGCAAAAAAGATCTTCGATCCCGGCATGGGGCTTTACGGCCGCTGGTTTGCCGGCGCCGTGGTCAACACTTGCTACAACGCGCTCGACCGCCATGTCGCGGGCGGACGCGCCGACCAGGTGGCGTTGATCCACGATTCGCCGCTGGCGGGCGTCGTCACCAAGCTGACCTACGCCGAGATGCTGCATGAGGTGAAGACGCTTTCCGCCATCATGCAGGATTTCGGCGTCGCCAGCGGCGACCGCGTCATCCTCTATATGCCGATGGTGCCGGAAGCCATGATCGCGATGCTGGCCTGCGCGCGGATCGGCGCGGTGCATTCCGTGGTGTTCGGCGGTTTCGCGGCGAAGGAGCTTGCGACCCGGATCGAGGACGCCAAACCAAAACTGATTTTCTCGGCGAGCTGCGGGCTCGAGCCCGGCCGCATCGTCCAGTACAAGCCGCTGCTCGACGAGGCGATCAGACTTTCGAGCGTCAAGCCGGAGGCCTGCATCATCCTGCAGCGGCCGCAGCAATCCTGTGAACTTTTGGCCGGGCGCGATCACGACTGGGCGAGCTTGCGAGCCAAGGCCATTGCGGCGAAAAAATCCGCCGATTGCGTGCCGGTGCTCGCCACCGACCCACTCTATATTCTCTACACGTCAGGCACCACGGGCAAACCCAAAGGCGTGGTGCGCGACAATGGCGGCCATCTGGTCGCGCTGAAATGGTCGATGTTCAATCTCTACGGTGTCAGGCCAGGCGAAGTCTGGTGGTGCGGCTCCGACATCGGCTGGGTGGTCGGCCACAGCTACATCATCTACGCGCCGCTGTTTCAT
>Ga0208989_10000036_pt1 | contig 24288 bp, 19 predicted proteins | sample MedBloCAOM3_M1_FD_187852 | JGI IMG/M metagenome (GOLD analysis project Ga0208989, IMG submission 187852) | Forest soil microbial communities from El Dorado National Forest, California, USA - Mediterranean Blodgett CA OM3_M1 (SPAdes) (version 2) | ecosystem: Environmental > Terrestrial > Soil >...
CAATCCCGAGACGACGCTGGTGATCGACCATCTCGGCCTGCAGCAGCCGTTCGAGCCGCCGGCGCCGGCCGAGCCCTGGGCCGAGCTGCCGAAGCTGCTGGCGCTGGCGGCCCACAACAACATCGTGGTCAAGATCAGCGGCGCCTGCACGCTGAGCCACCAGCCGTTTCCCTACAAGGACATCTGGGATCCGCTCGGTCGGATCTTCGATGCCTTCGGCTTCGATCGCTGCATGTGGGGCACCGACTGGACGCGGGCGGTCGGCCTGCTGACCTATAAGCAAGGGGTCGAGGCGTTTCGGGTCACCGATCGCCTGTCCGACAGTGATCGCGCCGCGCTCATGGGGCATACACTGCAGAAAGTCTATGATTGGGCGCCTGCGAAGGCAGGCTCTGCGTCAGGCTGAGCCTGTGGGAGACGGCTATTTACCCCTCCGCTGAGGTGATTCAGAGCAAACCCGGTCGGATTTTTAAGGTAATTGTTGCTGCAAGTTGTGATAAATTAGTGCTAAGTGGACCTGTGGGACTGGGGAGTTGGGGTTGAAAAAACTAGGAACATTTCTGCTACTGGCGACGGTGCTTGTCGGATGCCAATCGCCGGACCCTGTGCAAAAGGCATCGCCCGAGCTGCAGCGCGAGTACAACGCGGCGTTCCAGAAGATGTTGAACGATCCCGGCAACCTGGACGTGGTGATGGCCTACGCCCAGGTGGCGACCAAGACCGGTGACTACGAGGGCGCGGTCGGGGCCTACGAAAGCTTGCTGCTCGTCGACGCCAACCTGCCGCGGGTGAAGCTGGAACTCGGGATCCTTTATTATCGTCTAAAATCCTACGACACGTCGCGTATCTATCTAGAAGGGGCGCTCGCGTCGCCCACTCTCCCTGCGGATGTCCGCAAGCCGGCGGAACTGCTGCTGGCGAAGATGCCGAAGCAGTCCAAGTCCAAGCGCACCTGACCCGTAAGGCCGACAAAGGAATAGTCATGTCCAAGTCCAACGTCGCCGTTCTGCTCCTCTTGCGCGCCCTCCTTGTCGGCGCAGCCGTGCTGGGTCTGTTCAGCACCGCGCAGGCCCAAGGGCGCATCGGCGTCACTCAGTCGATACAGAACAATCCAGTGGGCAAGCCGCCCGGTGGCCTCGACCGCGTGCTCCGCGTCGGGACCGACGTTCAGGCCGACGAAATCATTTCCACGGCAGCCGACGACCGAGCGCACCTGGTGTTTCTCGACGGGACGACGTTGACGATCGGACCCAGTTCCTCAATGACGATCGACAAGTTCGTCTACGATCCGACGACCCAGAAGGGCGAGCTGGCGGTCAACGCCACCAAGGGCGTGTTCCGCATCATCGGCGGCAGGATCAGCAAGACATCGACAATCACCGTCACCACACCATCGGCAACGATGGGTATTCGCGGCGGCATTGCGGTCTTTGGCGTCACCGTGCCGTCGGCCACGGACTCGGGGGGCACGACCTCGATCCTCGTCTATGGCAACAGCCTGACAGTAACCGCAGGCGGCGTGACCCAGACGATAACTGTGCCGGGCTTGTCGGTGACCACCCCCACTGGCGGCACGCCGGGCGCGCCGACAATCGCCGTGCAGGGCAGCCTCGCCGCGGCGCTGGCCACCCTGGTGGGCAACTCGACGGCGTCCGCAGCGACGGTTGCCGCGATCCAGACGCTCGTCGCGAGCAACCTCGGCAACCCAGTCACGCTGCAGGCCCTCATACAAGCGATCATTGTCGCGAATACGGCTACACCCATCACCACGACCACTACCACCACGACGTTGGCCGTGATTGTAGTCCCTGAAAATCCGAATCAGACTCAAGCCAGCCCCAACTGAACGCTCTGTCGCCGGGCTTAGGGGGCCGTTCGCATCGTCAGAAGGATCGCGCCGGACGGGTGCACGTCACCCGTCCAGTTCGGCAACACGAGCGTCGTCGCATCGAGCTGGGAGATGATGGCCGGACCGGCGAAGCGATCGCCGGCACCGAAGGCGGCTCGGTTGAAGAGCTGCACTTGGGCCGTTCCCGAGGCGAAATGCACGGAGAGACGACCCTCCTCCACCGCCCCGGAGCCGGTGGCCAGAACCGGACGCGGCGGAGGGGGCATGCGGCCCGTCGCTTCCGTCCGCAGGGTCACGAGCTCGACCGGCGCGTCCAGCGTGAAGCCGTACAGGCTCTTATGCGCCGCTGCAAAGGCGGCTTCGACCTGGCCTGCATCATCGACCCAGCCGACCGCGACCTCGCCGCCCTGGCCGTGATAGCGCAACAGAGCGACGCGGCTCTGCTGGCGGTCGCTGGCAGCGACCTGTTCGACGGTGAGCCAGTCGTCGGCCTGGCGTCCGAGCTCGGCATAGATCGCGCGCGCGGCTGAAAGGTTGATCGGGCCGGCCTTGGGCAAGGTGCGGCTGAAATCGGCTTTGAGATCGGCCGCCAGGAGCCCGTCGGCGCACAGCACGCCCGGCGCCGGCGGTATCAGCACTCGCGTTATCCCCAGAAGCTCGGCCAGCGCACAGCCATGGAGCGGTCCGGCGCCGCCGAAAGGAACCAGGGTGAAATCGCGCGGATCGTGGCCGCGCTCGACCGAGACGATGCGCAGCGCTCCCACCATGTGGTTGTCGATGATGGCGAGGATGCCGCGCGCGGCCGCCTCGGCGGAGAGCCCCAGCGGTGCGCCGATCCGGCGCTCGATCGTGCGGCGCGCCGCGTTGGCATCGAGCGTCATGCGGCCGCCCAGAAGGTCCGCCGGCAGGTGGCCCAGCACGACATGGGCGTCGGTGACCGTCGCCTCCTCGCCGCCGCGGCCATAGGCGGCGGGGCCGGGATCGGCGCCGGCGCTTTGCGGGCCGACGGTGAGCGTGCCGGAAGCGAGCCTGGCGATCGATCCGCCGCCAGCGCCGATCGTCACCATGTCGACCATCGGCAGCGGCAGCGGCCATTCGCCGACATGGCCGCGCTGGGTGAGGTCGATCCTGCCGTCCTTGATCAGGCAGATGTCGGCGCTGGTGCCGCCGATATCGACGGTGATGATGTCGGCAATGCCGCAGGCCGCCGCGACGTCGCGGGCGCCCACGACGCCGGCGGCCGGCCCCGACAGGGCGGTGAGCGCGGGCGCGCGGCGGATCGTGGCGCCGCCGGCGACGCCGCCGTTGGACTGCATGAACAGCAGCGGCGCGCTCACCTTTTCCTCGACGAGGCGATCCTCGAGCCGCAAGACATAGGTCGAGACGCCGGGCATGACCACGGCGTTGAGCACCGTCGCCAGAGAGCGTTCGTATTCCCGCACCACCGGCAGTACATCGGTCGAGGCGGTGACGGCAATGCCGGGCAGGGCGTCGCGCAGGATCTCCGCGACCCGCTGTTCGTGCGCGGGATTGGCGAAGGAATGAAGCAGGCAGACCGCGACCGCCTCGACGCCGAGCGCGCGGCAGGCAGCCGCCGCTGCCTTCACGCTCGCCTCGTCGAGCGGCTCGATCACCACGCCCCCGGCGCCGATCCGCTCCCTGACTTCGAGCACGCGCGAGGCTGGCACGGGGCGCGCGGGCTTGATCCAGGCGAGATAGTTGGCGTGGCGCGGAATGTCTTGCCGCCCGATGGCCAGCACGTGGCGAAAGCCCAGGGTCGTCACCAGGGCGGTACGGGCGCCCTTGCCCTCGAGGATCATGTTGGTGGCGACGGTCGTGCCGTGCAGCACGCGTTGCAGGCCGGGCGCGGCGTGGCCAGCCTCATCCAGTGCGAGGCGGATGCCGGTCAGGAAGGCCTGCGAGGGATCGCTCGGCACGCTCGGCGTCTTGGCGCGCCAGATCCGGCCGCTGTTGGCGTCGTGCAGGGCGATGTCGGTGAAGGTGCCGCCGATATCGACGGCGATCGCAAGCGACGTCTTAGGCAAGGCTGTCGACATAAGCGTGACGATGAAATGCACCCGTGACCGGGCGTTTGACCCGCAGCTTTGCCGTACCGGCCGGGTCGACCATGCCCTCGGCGATGGCGACGCCGTAGAGGCGGCGCGCGGCATCGGCGCTGACGAAGCCGCCCAGCACATCCTCCAGTACCTTCTCGGTTGGGCGGTCGAAAGGATGGCCGTGGCCGCCGCCGCCGCCCGTCTCGATGCGCAGCACGTCGCCCTTCCTGAGGACGTTGCCGTCGCTCAGCGGCCCGAGGACGCGCTCCTGATTGGTGCCGGGATTGACGACGGCCAGGCCGGCGCCGCCCGCCATGCCGCCGGCAATGCCCCATGGCGGGTTCTTGATGCTGTCGATGCGGAGTGCCAGCACGGCTTCCTCGGCCAGCACGTCGTACTCGCGCACGATGCCGCAGCCGCCGCGATACTGTCCGGCGCCGCACGAATCCTTGAGGATGCCATACGTCCTGAGCCGTACCGGATAGCCGATCTCCAGGAACTCGACGGGATAGTTCTCCTGCGCCACGAAATAGACCGCGTCGGTGCCGTCGGCGGTGGACCTGGCGCCCCAGCCCACGCCGATGCCGTCGGACATCAGGAACGGTTTCAGATCTCCTTCATCGTCGCGGTAGGTGCCGCGCATGAAGGAAATGACATAGGCCGAGTGAGCGGCCGGCGCCTTGCCGCCGGCTACGTTTATGAGGCCATTCACCGCGGCGAGGAAGCGCATCAGGGTGAGGCCGCGCATGCCAAGCGGCGCCGGGAACTTCGGCCACAGCAGCGAGCCCTCGCGCAGCCGCACCTCGTCGAGCGCCTGCGGGCCGCCGGCATTGCACACCTGGGACGCATCGCCGCCGAGATAGAACATGGCGAGCGCCGTGCCCGGCACGTCGGGATTGAGCAGCAGGTTCACCGGCCCCGGCGACTGGTCGTCGGTCTCGGTGGCGTCGAAGATGAAGCGATCGCGGCCGTCGGGCCCGCGCTCGCGTGTCAGCGCCAACCTGATGTGGAAGGGGCCGTTGCCGTGACCGTCGGAGTCGATGGCATCGGTGAAGCGATGGGTGCCGTAGTCGAAGGTTTCGGCGAGTTTGGCGCGCACCAGGTTGCGCGTGCGCGCCAGCAGCTGGCGAAGCGCGTCGGCCACCACATCGGCGCCGAAACGCGCCACGATCTCGGCGATGCGCCGGACGCCCAGCGCCGCGCTCGCCATCAGCGCCCGCATGTCGCCGACATTCTGCTGGGGGAAGCGCGAGTTGCGGAAAAAGATTTTGAGCGTCGCCTCGTTGGTGTGCCCGGCGTCGATCAGCTTGGTCGGCGGAACGATGATGCCTTCCTGGAAGATGTCGGTGGTGTCGGGGCTGATCGAGCCGGCGCGCAGGCCGCCGATGTCGGAGAAATGCGCCCAGCCCATGACAAAGCCGCAGCGCCGGCCGTCATGGAAGACCGGCGCCAGCAGCACCTGGTCGTTGGAATGGGAGACGGCGCCGCGCGAGCCGTAGCAGTCGTTGTACCAGTAGAGGTCGCCCTCGCGCATGGTATCGGGCGGGAAGTCGCGAAACACCGGCCCGCAGATGTCGCCGAACACCGGCAGGTTCGAACCCACGGCCATGACGCCGTCGGCATCGAACACGGCGGTATAGAAGTCCTTCTTCTCGCGGATGAAGGCGGAGATGGCGGTGCGCTCGATCAGCGCCTCCATCTCGGCCTGGGCCGCGCGGATGGCACCGCGCACGATCTCCAGGGTCACTGGATCGCAGGCGGTGGGCTGCGGTCGCGGCGCCTTGGCGAGCGGAGCGGGACGTTCCTTCTCAATCGAGCGGAGCATTCGTGCGATCCTTGATGAGGAGCAGCGTCGTGATGCTGATGACGGCGGCGAAAATCACGAAGAAGGCCGGCGAAACCGAGCTGCCGGTTTCACGGATCAGGTAGGTGGCCACGAAAGGAGCAAAGCCGCCGAAGATGGTGACGGCCAGGCTATAGCCGATCGACAGCGCAGTGAAGCGCACCTTTGTCGGAAAGAGCTCGGCCAGGATGGCGCAGAGTGGGCCGGCGTACATCGCCAGCAGGACCGCGGAGAGCGATTGGGTGAGCATCAAGGTCGTGGCGCCGGGCGTTCCGACCAGGAGGCGGAACAGCGGATAGGCAAAGAGGGCATAGCAGACGGCGGAAACGAGCAGCACCGGCTTGCGCCCGACCTTGTCGGACAGCGCGCCCATCACCGGTGTCAGCACCGTCAGGACGATCGCCGCGATGGTCGAGGAGTAGTAGGCAGTGCCTGCCGGAATGGCGAGCTGACCGGCCGCGAAGCTCGGCATGAAGATATTGAAGGTGTAGTTGCCCACCGTGCCGACGACCGACAGGCCGAAGGCGGCGAGCACCGGACGGTAATAGATCGTCAGGGCATCGCGCACCGGAGTCGAGGCGACTTGCTCGCGCACGACCGTGCGGGCGAAGGCCGGGCTCTCCGAGACCTTGGCCCGCAGGTAAAGGCCGATGGGGGCCAGCACAAAGCCCAGGATGAAGGGGACGCGCCAGCCCCAGTCGATCATGGCCTGCTTGTCGAGCAGCGAGTTGAGCAGCGCGGCCGACAGCGTGCCGGCGATCAGAGCGAGGCCGACGCTGAATTGCTGCATGCTGCCGATGAGGCCGCGCTTGCCGGGCGGCGCATACTCGACGAGGAACGTCGCGGCGCCGCCCCATTCGCCGCCGGTCGAGAAACCCTGCACCAGCCGGCAGACCACGAGCAGGACCGGCGCCCACACGCCGATCGAGGCATAGGACGGGATGAGGCCGGTCAACGCCGTAGCGCCGGCCATAAGGCCGACGGTGAGGATGAGCGCGGTCTTGCGGCCGCGGCGATCGCCGTAGGCGCCGATGACGATGGCGCCGACCGGGCGCATCACGAAACCGACGCCGTAGGTCGCGAAAGTCGAGAGCAGTGACGCAATGGGATCGCTGCCAGGGAAGAAGTTCGCGGCGATCTGGGCGGCGAAAAGACCGAAGATCAGGAAGTCGAAAAGCTCGACGAAATTGCCGACGGCACAGGAGATGATGGCCCGCCGGCGAATGCGCGCCGTCTCCGCGGACTCCAACCCGGCGTGCGGGAAATCGATGGCTGCTTCCGACAACTTCGGCTCCCCAGCTTGGATCACGCAAGCGATCGCAAGAGCCGCGCCACTCGCGTCGGTGGGGCGAATTGCGAGGCTGTCCGAGTCAACGAGCCGGTTTCTTCCCACGTCAGACGTCAATAGTCTGGGCATCTGTCCTGTTTTTGTCCATCAGCGCAGCGGCGCTGATCCTGCATCGCGAACATTGGGACGTCCTCATGCTTCCTCGTCGGACCCTGTTGCTGTCTGCGCTTGCTGCGCCCAGTGTGGCGCGCGCGCAGGCCGATTTTCCCAGTCGAACGATACGTCTCATCATTCCCTGGCCGCCCGGCGCCTCGGCCGATGCCTTCCTGCGGATCATCGCTGACCAAGCCGGCAAGCGCCTCGGCCAGGCGATGGTGCCGGACAACCGGCCTGGGGCAAACGGCACACTGGGCGCGGTCGCGCTGAAGGACGCAAAGCGGCTACACGCTGGCGCAGATCCACACCGGCGTGTTCCGGGCGGCTCTGATGGCCGATCAGCCGAGCTACGATCCGCTGGCGGATTTCACCTACATCATCCAACTCAGCGGTTCGGTTCACGGCATCGTGGTGCGCGCCGACAGCCCGTGGCGAACCTTGGAAGAATTCGTCGCTGCGGCACGGGCCCAGCCCGGCAAGCTCAACTATGGCACCTTCGGACCGGCATCGATCCAGAACCTGGTGATGGTGGACATCCAGCAGCGGCTGGGCATCGAACTGACCCATGTGCCCTATCGCGGCGGCGGCGAACTCTACAACGGCCTGCTCGGCAGCCAAATCGACGCCATCGCCGATGCCAGCGGCTGGATCTCCCTGGTGCAAGGCGGGCAGTTCCGGTTGCTCGTCGTCTGGGGTTCGCAGCGCATGGCGCTGTTCCCGGAAGTTCCGACTTTGCGCGACGCCGGCATCGATCTGGTGGTGAACTCGCCCTACGGCGTGAGTGGCCCGCGCGGCATGGATCCGGCGCTGGTGAAGAAACTGCACGACGCCATGAAGGACGCGCTGTTCGATCCGGCGACCAAAGCCGTCATGGAGCGATACAACATGCCGACGCTCTATCTCGACAGCGCCGCCTACGATGCGGCCTCTCGCGAGCAGGACAAGATCGAGCGCGAAAATCTGAAGCGCGTGGGGATGCTCGCCCGCTAACGGTCATATCCCCCGTCCATCTTGACTGGCGGAATTTCGTTGCCCGATCGCAGACTTCCGCTTAACGTTGGTCACAAGATCCCACCGAGGATCACGTCCCGCGCCAAAGTGGGCGAGGCTATCAGGGAGGCAACAATGATTTCATGGAAGACCAAGCGTCGTCGTCTTGTCGGCAGCAAACACCCGTTTAAGTCGGCGGAGCGCGGCTAGGTCCCAGCCACCCAGATCCGGATGATCGCCCGCCAAGTCAAGGGCGAAGCCGTGGCAAAGACGCTCGCCCGGGCGGCCGCGGCGTTCGCAGGCTTCTCGCGCGCTGAGCGCGTCAGGCAGCACGCATTTGGTGGATGCCGCCTTCTGGCGGCCTCCAGACGCAGCGCACAACGATGTCAGAAAATCGCGCTGCACCTGTTCCGAAGTTGACCGCAGGACTCTGTGAAAACAGGCCAGTTGGGAGGCAAGAATGGGCGGGGAAACAAGGATCCACTCGTCCGACGGAGGCGGGACCGGCAACGCGCTCGGCGCGGCACCATCCGACCTTACGCGCCGCGGGCTGCTCGTCCTTTCGGCGCTGGGGATGGCCGCGGCCGGACAGGGCACGGCGCTGGCCGCGAGCCCGGACGGACAACTGACCTGGGCTGTACATATCTCGCTGGCGCCCACCTGGTTCGACCCGGCGGAGACGCCGGGGATGATCACGCCCTTCCTGCTGATGTACGCGCTGCACGACGCCATGGTGAAGCCGATGCCCGGCAGCGCCGCCGAGCCGTGCCTGGCGGAAGCCTGGAAGATGGCGCCCGACGGGCTCAGCTACGAGTTCACCCTGCGCGCCGGCACGAAGTTCCACAACGGCGCGCCGGTGACCGCCGACGACGTGAAGTTCTCCTTCGAGCGCTATCGCGGTACCTCGGCGGCGCTGATGAAGGAGCGGGTGGCGGCGGTCGAGACGCCGGACGAGCGGAGTGTGCGCTTCGTGCTGAAGAAGGCGTGGCCGGATTTCCTGACGTTCTACAGTTCGGCCACCGGTGCGGGCTGGATCGTGCCGCAGAAATACGTCGAGCAGGTGGGCGAGGAGGGCTTCAAGAAGGCGCCGGTCGGGGCGGGGCCATACCGCTTCGTTTCCTTCACCCCCGGGGTGGAGCTGGTGTTCGAGGCCTTCGACGGCTACTGGCGCAAGACGCCCGCCGTGAAGCGGCTGGTCTTCAAGGTGGTGCCGGAGGAGGCGACGCGGCTGGCGGCGCTGAAGCGCGGCGAGGTCGATATCGCCTATTCGATTCGTGGCGAGCTGGCGGAAGAAGTGCAAAAGACGCCGGGGCTGACCCTGAAGCCGGTGGTGACTCAGGCCACGTTCTGGCTCTATTTCCCCGACCAGTGGGATGCCAAATCGCCGTGGCACGACCCGCGCGTCCGCGAGGCGGCGCGGCTGGCGATCGACGGCAAGTCGATCTCCGAGGCGCTGACTCTCGGTTATTCGCCGATAACCAACAGCATCATTCCCGATGGCTTCGACTTCTACTGGAAGGCGCCGGCGGCGGTGTACGACCTGGCAAAGGCCAAGCAGTTGCTGGCCGAGGCGGGATTCCGCAACGGCTTCGATGCCGGCGACTATTCGTGCGACGCCTCCTACGCCAATCTCGCCGAGGCGGCGATCAACAACCTGCAGGAAGCCGGCATCCGCGTGAAGCTGCGCCCGCTTGAGCGCGCCGCCTTCTTCGCCGCCTACTCCGAGAAGAAGCTGAAGAACCTCATCCAGGGCTCTTCCGGCGCGTTCGGCAACGCAGCGACGCGCCTCGAGGCCTTCGTCGTCAAGGACGGCGCCTACGCCTATGGCAGCTATCCCGAGATCGACACGCTGTTCGCCGAGCAGGCGGTCGAGCTCGACCTCGCCAAGCGCACCGCGATGCTGCACCGGGTGCAGCAGATCGTACATGAGCGCGCCATCTACGCGCCGCTCCTGCAGCTCGCCTTCATCAATGGCCAGGGCAAACGTGTGGCTGAGTCCGCGCTCGGCCTGATCCGCGGCCATCCCTATTCCGCACCGTACGAGGACGTGACGATCAAGCAGAACTGACAGCGCCGCCAGCAACAGGGAGGAACCGCATGCTCTCGTCCAGACGCGACCATGACGATCCCATCAGGGGTATCGCCCAGCGCACCACGCGCCGCGACCTGCTGGGCCTCACGGCTCTCGGTATCCTCGCCGCCGGCACGAAACCGGCCCGGGCGGCGGAAGGCCAGCTGGTCTATGCCTCGCATATCTCGCTCGCGCCGGCCTGGTTCGATCCGGCGGAAACGTCGGGCATCGTCACCCCCTTCATGCTGCTCTACGCCCTGCATGACGGGCTGGTGAAGCCGATGCCAGGCAACCCGGCCGAGCCGTGTCTGGCGGAATCCTACACCGCCTCCGCCGACGGGCTGAGCCACAGCTTCGTGCTGCGCGCCGGCGCCACGTTCCACAATGGCGCGCCGGTGACGGCGGAGGATGTAAAATTCTCCTTCGAGCGCTATCGCGGCAACGCCGCGCGCTTCATCAAGGAGAAGGTGGCGGCGGTGGAAACGCCCGATCCGCGGCGCGTCGTCTTCCGTCTGCACCAGCCTTGGCCCGATTTCCTCATCTACTATTCCAGCGTTACCGGCGCGGGCTGGATCGTACCGAAAAAATATGTCGAGAGCGTCGGCGAGGATGGGTTCAAGAAGGAGCCCGTCGGCGCGGGGCCGTACAAGTTCGTCTCTTTCACCCCAGGCGTCGAACTGGTGATGGAGGCGTTCGAAGGCTACTGGCGCAAGGCGCCCACCGTGAAGAAACTGGTCTGGAAGGTGATTCCGGACGAGACCACGCGGCTCGCGGCGCTGAAGCGCGGCGAGGTCGATCTCGCCTACTCGATCCGCGGCGAGCTGGCCGAGGAATTGCGGCGCACACCGGGGCTGGAGCTGAAGCCGGTGGTGATCAACTCCCCGTTCTGGATCTATTTCGCCGATCAGTGGGACCCGAAATCGCCGTGGCACGACGCGCGGGTGCGCAAGGCCGTGACCCTGGCGCTGGATCGCGAGGGCATCAACCAGGCGCTGACGCTCGGCCATTCACTGCTGACCGGCAGCATCGTGCCGAAGGACTACGACTTCTACTGGCAGCCGCCGAAGATTCCGCACGATCCAGCGGCCGCGCGACGGCTGCTGGCGGAAGCTGGTTTTCGCGGCGGCTTCGATGCCGGGGAGTATTACTGCGACTCCTCCTACGCCAATCTCGCCGAGGCGGCGCTGAACAGCCTGGAGGATGTGGGCATCCGCGTGAAGCTGCGCCCGATCGAACGGGCCGCCTTCAACACGGGATATGCCGAGAAGAAATATCGCAACATCATCCAGGGCGGCAGCGGCGCGTTCGGCAACGCGGCCACACGGATGGAGACCTTCGTCGTCAAGGGCGGCGCCTATGTCTACGGCAGTTACCCCGACATCGACGACCTGTTCGCCCAGCAGGCGGTGGAAACCGATCGCGCCAAACGCGCGCCGATCCTGCATCGCATGCAGCAGCTGGTGCATGAGCGCACGGTGTACGCGCCGCTGTGGCAGCTCGCCTTCCTCAACGGCCAGGGCCCACGGGTCGACGAATCGGCGTTCGGCCTGATTGGCGGGCACCCGTATTCCGCGCCCTACGAAGACGTTCGCCTGAAGGGCGGCGCATAGCAGGGAGCACGGCCATGAAACAGTACATCCTCCGCCGTGTCGGCTATTCGCTGTTGTCGATGTTCCTGCTGTCGCTGGTGATCTTTCTGTTCGTGCGCGTGACGGGCGACCCGGTGAGCCTGCTGGTCGAACCCGGCGCCAGCCCGGAAGACATCGAGAACATGCGTCGCCAGTTCGGTCTCGATCAACCGCTCTGGGTGCAGTACTGGCATTTCATGGCGAGCCTCGCCACGGGCGATCTCGGCCAATCATTCTACTATCGCACCCCGGTGCTGGAGCTGTATTTCCAGCGCCTGCCCAATTCGCTGCTCCTGGCGTCGGTGGCAATGACCTTGTCCCTGCTGATCGGCATCCCGAGCGGCATTCTGGCCGCCGTGCGCGTCGACGGGTTCTGGGACAGCGCCGGCAAGATCTTCGCCTTGCTCGGGCTGTCGCTGCCGTCCTTCTGGGTTGGGCTGGTGCTCATCCTGTTCTTCTCGGTCTATCTCGGCTGGCTGCCGTCTTCCGGTTCCGGCACGCCGCTGCATCTGCTGATGCCGGCCTTCACGCTCGGCTGGTATTTTGCCGCCGCGCACATGCGGCTGACGCGATCTTCCATGCTGGAGGTGCTCGGCTCCGAATACATCAAGCTGGCGCGGCTCAAGGGGCTGCCGGAGGCTCTGGTGATCGGCAAGCATGCGCTCAAGAACGCGCTGATCCCGGTGATCACCCTGGCCGGCATCAATCTTGTCGTGATGATCAATGTCGCGGTGGTTGTCGAGACCGTGTTTGCCTGGCCCGGCATCGGCCGGTTGCTCTACGAGGGCATCACCTTCCGAGACTTCCCCATCGTGCAGGGCGTGGTGCTGATCGGCGGCGCCATGATCGTGCTGGTCAATCTGTTCGTCGACATCCTCTACGCGTTCATCGATCCCCGCATTCGCTTGGAAAGCTGACGATCATGGCTGTCACCACGCCTCCCCTTGCCGCCACCGCCGCTGCCGACGTGTCACCCACCGCCTTCTGGCGGCTGAAAGGGTTTCCGCTGATCCCGGTGATGATCCTGCTGTGCATCGCCTTCGTCGCCGTCTTCGCCGACGTGCTGGCGCCGCACGATCCGCAGGTCGGCAGCCTGGCGCGCCGCTTCCGCCCGCCGTTCTGGCAGGAAGGCGGCAGCATGACCTACCTGCTGGGCACCGATCATGTCGGGCGCGATGTGCTGTCGCGGTTGATCTTCGGGGCGCGTGTGTCGATGATCGTCGGCATCACCGCCGTGTTGGTCGCGGGCGGCATCGGCACCTTGCTTGGCATCGTCTCCGGCTATCTCGGCGGCTGGGCCGACCAGGTGGTGATGCGCATAACCGACACCTGGCTCGCCTTGCCGGCGCTCACCTTCGCCATCTTCCTCGCCGCCATCGTCGGCCCCAGCGAGCTTAACATCATCGTCATCCTGGGCCTCGTCTACTGGACTCGCTACGCCCGCGTCATACGCGGCGAGGTCCTGTCGCTGAAGCAGCGGGAGTTCGTGCGCCTCGCCATCGTCGCCGGATGTTCCAAGCGCGTCATCATGTGGCGCCACATCCTGCCCAACGTCATCAACTCCGCCGTCGTGCTCGCCACGCTCATGCTGGGCGTGGTGATCGTGACGGAAGCTTCGCTTTCCTTCCTGGGCGTCGGCGTGCCGCCGCCCAAGCCTGCCTGGGGATTGATGATGGCGGACGGCAAGAAGGGGCTGATGGTGGGGTACTGGTGGCTCACGGTGCTGCCCGGCCTCTGCATCATGCTGATGGTGTTGTCGGCCAATCTGCTGGGTGACTGGCTGCGCGTGAAGCTCGACCCGCAACTGCGCCAGCTGTGAGGGTCGCCATGTCGTCGCAACCGCTGCTCTCGCTCGAAAATCTCTCTGCCCACTATGTCTCCCAGCAGGGCGCGCGCGTGGTGCGCGCCGTGGACGACGTGACGCTCAGCCTGGAGGCCGGCGGAACCCTCGGCATCGTGGGCGAATCGGGTTCGGGCAAGAGCACGCTCGCGCTCACCATCCTGCGCCTGCTGCCGCCGGCGGCGCGCATCGTCAGCGGGCGGATGATGTTCGAGGGCGAGAACCTGCTCGACAAGTCTGACGCCGAGATGCGCCGTGTGCGCGGCAAGCGCATCGCCATGATCCTGCAGGACCCCATGGCCTCGCTCAACCCGCTCTTCTCCATCGGCAACCAGGTCGGCGAACCGCTGCGCGTACACGAAGGCGCAAGCCGCGCCAGCGCCTGGCAGCGTGCGGTGGGTTTGCTGAAGTCCGTCCGCATCGCCTCGCCCGAAACCCGCGTGTCGCAGTTTCCCCACGAAATGTCGGGCGGCATGCGCCAGCGCATCGTGGGCGCCATCGGCATTTCCTGCGAACCGCGCCTGCTGATCGCCGACGAGCCGACCACCAGTCTCGATCTCACCATCCAGGCGCAATATCTCAACCTGTTGCGCGACCTGCAACGCGAGCATGGCCTGGCGCTTATCTTCATCACCCACAATCTCGGCATCGTCGCCAAGATGTGCGACCAGCTTGCCGTGATGTATGCCGGGCGGGTCGTCGAGCAGGGGCCGGTGTCGCGCATCTTCTCCGCGCCGGCCCATCCCTACACCAGGGCGCTGCTCGGCTCGATCCCGCGAATGACCGACAATCGCGAGCATCTCACCGCCATCGACGGTCAGCCGCCCGATCTCGCCGCCTTGCCACCCGGCTGTGCCTTCGCGCCGCGCTGCCCCATGGCGTTCGCCCGCTGCCGGGCCGAGGCGCCACCGGAATGCGCCGTCGACGAGGGCCGTACGGCACGCTGTTGGCTCGCCGTACCGGACGCCGATGCGAAGGTGGAGCTGAAGAGGAGCAACGTGGCATGACCGCGGTTCTGCAAGCCGCCAGCCTCAGCAAGCATTTCCTGGCGCGGCGCGGCATCTTCGGCGCCGATCGCGGCGTCGTGCGCGCGGTCGACGGCATCACCTTCTCGATCGAAGGCGGCAAGACGTTGGGTGTGGTGGGCGAATCGGGCTGCGGCAAGACCACCACGGCGAAGCTCGTGCTCGGGCTGGAAGCACCCACCGGCGGCGCCATTCTCTTCGAGGGGCGCGATCTCGGCGGGTTGGATACGGCCGGCCGCCGCCACTATCGCAAATCCGTCCAGGCGGTGTTCCAGGACCCCTACGCCTCGCTCAACCCGCGCATGCGCATTAGCGCCATCATCGCCGAACCGCTGATCACCAACGAGACGATCGCTGCCGACGAAGTCCGCCGCCGCATGCTGGAGATGCTCGATCTCGTCGGCCTGCCGGAACGATCGGCCGATCTCTTCCCGCACGAATTCTCCGGCGGTCAGCGCCAGCGTATTGCGATCGCCCGGGCGCTGGTCCTCTCACCCCGGCTGGTGGTGCTAGACGAGCCGGTCTCGGCGCTCGATGTCTCGATCCGCGCCCAGATCCTCAACCTGCTGCGCGATCTGCAGGCGCGGCTCGGACTCTCCTATCTCTTCATCGCCCACGATCTCGCCGCTGTCGCCCACATGAGTCACGAGATTGTGGTCATGTATCTGGGAAAAATCGTCGAAAGCGGCGACGCGCGCACGCTCGCCCACCGTGCGCTGCATCCCTACACGAAGGCGCTGTTCTCTGCCGCCCTGCCGAGCCATCCCGACGAGCGGCGCGAGGAAGTGGTGGTCACGGGCGAGGTGCCGAGCCCGCTCAACCCGCCTTCCGGCTGCCACTTTCATCCGCGCTGCCCGCACGCCATGCCGCGCTGCGCGCTGGAGGTGCCTGCGCTGGCCCGGGTGGAAGGCCGCATGGTCGCCTGCCATCTCTACAGCTAGCTCTTTACCATCACTTCGATCAGCGTCGGTCCATCCTTCTTCGCCAGCGACTTGGCGAACGCCGCGTCGAAGCCAGCCGCCGTGTCGACCCGCTCGGCCGGCACGCCGAAGCCCTTGGCAAGCGCCGTGGCGTCGATCGGCGGGTCCTTGAAATCCATGCCGATCGGCTGGTCGTTGCCGTGGAAGAGCTTTAGCCGGTTCTTGAGGATCTGGTAGCCGCCATTGTTGCAGATCAGGAACGTCATCGGCAATTTCTGGTTGGCCGCGGTCCACAGCGCCTGGATGGAATACATCGCGCTGCCGTCGCCGATCAGGGCGACGACGCGGCGCGTCGGTTCGGCGATCTGCACGCCGGCCGCGGCGGCGATGCCCCAGCCGATGCCGCCGCTCACATTGCCGAAGAAGCTGTTGCGGTCGCGGAACGGGAAGTAGCTCAAAAGGCTGCCCGCGCTGGTGAGACCCTCGTCGACGATGATGGCGTCCTTGGGCAGGCTTTCCGACAGCCGCATCATCAGCCATTCAGCGGGCAGCGGCTTTTCCGCCGGCGGCGTGGCGAGCTTGGCCTTGCGGGCCGCGCGCTGGGCCGTCCAGTTGCGCGGCGCGATCTCGGCCAGCGACGCCTTGGCGCGTTCGGCGAGCGACGTGCCGCCCAGCTTCTTCAGGAGCGGCACCAGCGCCTTCAGGGTCTCCTTCACGTCGGCGCGGAGCGCAATCTCGGCCGGGAAGTTCTTGCCCATCTCCCAGTCACGCAGGCCGACCATCACGACTTTCGTGGTGTCAGGCAGTGGCTCGACCTCGCTCAACACCGACATCTTGAGCACATCCGAGCCGACGCAGAACATCAGGTCGTAATCGGAGAGTACGCGGCGCACGTATTTCTGGTCGCGGTTGAGCGAGCCGATGAAGGCGGGGTGCTCCGACGGGAAGTGCGCGCCATGCACCACCGTCTGTTGCAGCACCGGCGCGCCCAGGATCTCGGCCAGCGCGGCCGCCTCGGCGAAGGCGTCCGACGTGGCGATCTCGTGGCCGGCCAGGATGACCAGCTTCTTGGCGCCGAGAAGGCGCCTGGCGAGCTGTTCCAGGGCGGCGTCGGAGGGGCGCACCGCCGTGTCGACGCGCGTCGAGTGGCCGAGATCGAGCGCCGCCTCGTTGTTCAGGATGTCGCCGGGCAGCGAGATGAACACCGGGCCGGTCGGCGCCGTGGTCGCCACCTTGGCGGCGCGGCGCAGGATGCGCGGCAGGTCTTCGATACGGTTCACTTCGGTCGCCCATTTCACCACCGGCGTGGCGATCGGGATCAGCGGCGCATAGAGCAGCGGCTCGGTGAGGCCGTGGCCCTGCTCCTGCTGGCCGGCCGTCACGATCATCGGCGTGCCCGACATGAAGGAGGTGTAGATCGAGCCGATGGCATTGCCGAGGCCCGGCGCCACGTGGACGTTGCACGAGACGAGCTTGCCCGAGGCGCGGGCATAGCCGTCGGCCATGGCGATCACGATCGCCTCCTGCAGCGCCAGCACATAGCCCATCTCCGGCGCGGAGGAGAGCGCGTGCATGATCGGCAGCTCGGTCGTGCCGGGATTGCCGAACATTTTTACGACGCCTTCGTCGCTCAGCACGCGGAGAAAGGCGTCGCGGCCGGTGATGGTGTTGGATACGCGCGCGTCGGGCATCGGTTCTTCCTCCCAGGAACGGACAGGGTAGCGCGCCCGGCCGCCGCATGAAATGATCCGAATCGGGGCCTTCGGGAAGGTACGCCGCGATGCGAAAGGAAGAATGACCGATCTTTTGGACAAGGCTGCGCGGCTGGCCTGCTGGCGCGGCCCGGTCGAGCTCAGTCAATTGAAAGGCGGCCTCACCAACATTTCATTCGTGGCGACCTGTTGCGGCGAAAAGTTCGTCGTGCGCTGCGGCGAGGACATTCCGGTCCATCACGTCTTCCGCGACCGCGAGCGCGCAACCGCCATGGCGGCCTTCGAGGCCGGTCTCTCGCCGGAAATCATCCACGTTGAGCCCGGCATCATGGTTCTGCGCTTCATCGAGGGCCTCACCTTCGGTGAGGCCGACCTCGCCGCCAATATCGGCCGCCTCGTGCCGCTGCTGAAGGATTGCCACGCCAAGGTCGGCCGGCACGTGCGCGGACCCGTCAACGCCTTCTGGGTGTTCCACGTCATTCGCGACTACGTGACCCTGCTCGACGCCGACCGGCGCTACCTGGAATGGACCGATCGCTTCGAGCAGGCCCAGGTGCCGCTGCCGATCGTGTTCGGCCATCACGATCTCCTGCCCGGCAACTTCATCGACGACGGGAGGAAGCTCTGGTTGATCGACTGGGAGTATGGCGGCTTCGGCACGGCGATGTTCGATCTCGCCAATCTCTCCTCCAACGGCGCTTTCGGCGCAGCCGAGGACGCAGCCCTGCTCGATGCCTATTTCGAGGGCAAGGTCGGTGACGACCTGCGCCGCGCCTTTGCCGCCATGAAGGCGGCGAGCGCCTTGCGCGAGGCGCTGTGGGCGATGGTCTCCGATGTCCACCTCAAGACGCCGGGCGTCGACTACAAGGCGCATGCCCGCGACTATCTCGCGCGCGCCCAAGCCGGCTTCGACCGCTTCGCGGAGCAGCACGGATAGCTGCAGTGGCATGGTTGTTGCGCCGCCTCGGCAACGTCCAACGCGTGAGGAAAGCGCCGATGCAGACATTCACGACACGCAGCGTGCTCTACGGAGCCATGAGCGCTGCGCTGGTGATGGTCGCTTCAGCGACAGCGTTCGCGCAGCCCTATCCGACACGTCCGATACGCCTCGTGGTGCCTTCGTCGGCAGGCGCCGGCGTGACCGACATCATGGCGCGACTTGTCGGACAGCATTTGGGCGCGAGCCTCGGCCAGCAAATCGTGATCGACAACCGCCCGGGCGCCTCGGGGATCCTGGGATCGGAGGTCGTCGCCAAGGCGCCTCCCGACGGCTACACGCTGCTGATCGCCAACGTCTCGCTGATCGTCAATCCCTATCTCTATGCGAAGATGCCGTACGATCCGCTGGCTGACTTCATGCCCATCACGATGGTCAACTCGGCGCCGCTCCAGCTGGTCGTGCATCCGTCGGTTCCCGCCAGCTCGGTGTCGGAGCTGGTCGCTTATGCCAAGTCGCGGCCTGGCCAGCTCAACTATGGGTCCGGCGGCCTCGGCAGCACGCCGTTCCTGGCGGCGGAGCTCTTCAAATCGATCGCCGGGATCGACGTCGTGCACGTGCCCTACAAAGGCGGCGCGCCGGCGCTGACCGAGCTCACGGGCGGTCAGTTGACGTTCATGATCGAGAACGTGCCGGGCACGACGCCTTTCGTGAAGTCCGGCAAGCTCAAGGCGCTCGCGATCACCAGCATGCAGCGCTCGCCGCTCGCGCCCGACTTGCCGACGATGGTCGAGGCCGGCGTGCCGGGCTACGAGATGAGCGGCTGGAACGGCATCTTTGCGCCCAAAGGGACGCCGCCCGAGATCGTGGCGAGACTGCACGCCGAGCTGGCCAAGCTGTTGCGCGCACCGGAGGTGAAGGAGCAGTTCGCCGCGCTCGGCGCAGAGCCCATCGGCGACACGCCGGACCAATTCGCCGCCTTCCTCAAGGCCGACATGGCGCGCTGGGGAAAGATCATCAAGGAAAAGGGCATCCGACCCGAATAGCTAGCGCCACTCCGGCCGACAGTGGCGGCGCAGCAGGTCGGTCAGGACGGACGCGCTCGTCCAGCGCTCGAGTCGGTCGATGGCGCTTTCGACTTCCTCGACTCCCCGGGACGTCAGCGCCAGGCCGGCGAGCTCGCGGAATTTTTGGCGAATCTCCGAAGGGTCGTAGGGATTGAGGCAATCGCCCCGCGGACTGTCACAGGAATGCGTGGCCTGTCGGCCGTCTCTCAGCGTGACCGTGACGCGGGCCGGCTTCGCTGCCGGCACCGATTGGTTCATCGCCGGATCCTCGGCGATGTGGACGCGGTGGCGCAGCGCCACGATGGCAGGATCGTCGAGCGCGGAGTCGTCGACTGCCGCGAAGCCGGCGCTGCCGCGCGCCACCAGGCAGGCGGCGACGTGGGGCAACGAGTATTTCGAAGCAAAATAGTTCGGCGGATCCGGGTTGCGCATGACCGAGGCGAAACGAAAGGTCGCGACATCGATGCGCTCGACGTCAGGCGCCTTGGCGTCGAGGCTGGCGACGGCTGCCTCGAGCGCGTCGAGGGCGGCGTAGATGGGATTGCAGCAGGCCCGCAGGCGAAGCCAGTTCCGCGTGATCTCCCAGCGGCTGCCGAGCTCATCCAAGAGCTTTGCCGGGTCGAAGCCATCGCCCACGAGGTTGGCCAGCGCTTCCTCGATCGCGTCATCCTGCGCGGTGAAGCCGGCCAGGGCCAGATCGGGCGCCAGGCTCAGGGCAAAGCCGCTCATGCCGCCGGCCACGTTCAGGGCCGTCGCACCGGCAACGGCATTGTTGTAGCTCGGCGTCAGCACTAGCGTGGCGGCGATGCGCATCACGCGGCTCGTGTCGGCGCCGTTCAAAGCCCGCAATCGCGCTCCCGCCGCGGCAGCGCCCAGCAGCGCGGCCTGGCCGTTCTGGTGCGCCAGCGGCCGGACCTTCATCGCTGCCCCGAGACGGGCGCCCGCGTCGTAGCCCAGGATCAGGGCCGCGAGCATGTCGCTTCCGTTCCTTCGCCCCCACTCGCCGGCGCTCAGCACGCCGGGAAGGATCTGCATGGCGCCCTGATAGGAGACATAGCGATGGCCTTCACCGAGCTCGATGGATCGTCCGGCGATGCCGTTCAACAGGGCAGCTGTTCGTGGATCGTTGGTGGGCCAGCCCGGCGCGAATACCGTGGCGCCCGTTCCAGCGGTCGCGTTCAGGCGTGCGCGCAGCTCCCGCACCTCGGGCCGCTCGGCCCCGGCGAGAACGACGCCGATCGTGTCGAGCACGACCAGCTTGGCATAGCTCCGCACCTCCGCCGGCACCTGCTCGAGCGTCGTCTCGGCGACAAAATGAGCGAGCTTCTCGATCTGCTGTGCCATGTGCCTTCATTATTCCTGGTGTCCAACGCGATCATGCCGCCTTGGCGTCGAGCTTGGCGGCAAATTCCTCCTCGGGAATCGCCTCGCCGGGATGGGCGCAGCGCGCTTTGTAGTAATCGCGGTAGCGCTTGAATTCCTCGAGGACGCGGCGCAGTTCGGTGACGCTCTTGTCGTGCAGATCGACGCGCACGTCGACTTCCGGATGATCGAGCTGATCGACGACGCGTATCCACGCCGAGCGCTCCGGACGCGGCACGCCTTTCGACGCCTGGCCGCCGGCGTCGCGCCCGCCTTCCAGCGCCTCCAGCAGGCGGTCTTCGAGCGGCGCATCGGGGTGCTTGAGGAAGCCGGAGACGATGCCAGCCACTGTCTGCGGACCGGCGAGGCCGTTGCCGTACGCGGCGTAGTCGGGGCCCACCGTGTGGCCGGCCCACTTGCCGCATCCCGGGCCGGTATGCGCCACGACGTTGTTCTCGCGGTCGATGATGCCGAACTGGCGATAGTCGAAATCAGGGTCGCCAGCCTCGAGCGTCCGCACGATGTGCTGCGGCGTATAGCCTTGTGCCAGCATGTTGAGCGCCAGCGGATCGACGTAACGCAGGTAGAAGGCCTGCGATTTGCTGACGCCGACGTTTGGACGCACGCTTTCGTTGCGTCGCCCGCAGGCTATGGAAAACGTGGTCGAGCCGACGCCGAAACGGCCGGTGTGGGGGCAACGCGCGATGATGGAGTAGGTCATGCGGTTTCCTTCTGCCGCTGGTTCTTCAGCATGTCGGCGAACTCCATCGCCGGGATTGCGTTGCGCGGGTTGCGCGCACGCTCGTCGTAATAAGCGATGGACGGCTTGTAATCGACGTAGATACGGCGCAATTCGTCGATGGCGCGGTCGTGCAGATCGACGCGCAGATCGACTTCGTTGTGCGTGCGGTTGCCCCACACGATCAGCGCCGCCGAGCGCTCCGGCAGCCGCCCTTTGGCGCCTGCCATGCCGCCGGCATCGCGGCCCGCTTCCAGCGCCGCCAGCAGTTGCTCGTCGAGGCCCGCCGGCGACGCGGCTTCGAAGGCCGCTTCCATCGCGTCCAGCACCTGCTGGCCCGCCAGCCCGTCGCCGAACGCGACGCAGGCTTTGCCGATGCGATGCCCGGCCCACTTGCGCAGGTTGGCGCCGCTATGCGCGACGGCATCGTTGTCGCGATCGACCATCGCGATCTGCCGGTATTCACTGTCGCGGTCGTTGCCGATGAGCTCCGTCAACGCCTGGCCGGCGGTGCGCCCCAGCGCGAGCAGGTTGATCGCGAGATAGTTGTTACGCGGATTGGGAAAGCCCTGTGTCAGCGTGACGCCGGTATTGGCGCGGACGGCGCCGTCGCAATACAGGCCGATCGCCATCGAGTAGCTGGCGACGCCAATGCCGAGCTGCCCGGTGCGCGGACAACGGGCGACCATGGAATAAGTCATGCGGGACTCCCGGGAGCGCGGACGAGTGGAACATCAAGCGAGACGTACCCTATCCAGCGGGCCCGAGGAATATCATCACGAAAGAGCTCGAGCTGCCGGCCATAAGGGCAGTCGACATCAAGCCCGAGTGAGCCGGCCGGCGTGCGCTCTGGCCCGCTGCTTGCATGAGCTGGCGATGCGACCGTCGTGACGCGCGGCCCCACACTCGGAGAAGCCATGATTACCCGTCGTTTCCGTCTTCTAGCCTCGGCGTGCGCCGCCTCGCTGCTCTCCCTGTCGCCGGCGTCGGCGCAGGAGAAGGTGCTGCGCATCGCCATGACGGCGTCGGACATCCCGACCACGACCGGCATGCCGAACAACGGCTTCGAAGGCATGCGCTTCCTGGGCTTTCCGATCTTCGAGGGCATGATCCTGTTCGACCTGACGAAGACCGACCAGCTTGCCACCCTGCGGCCGGGCTTGGCCGAGACCTGGGAACAGTCGCCCGATGACAAGAAGACCTGGATCTTCCATCTCAGGAAGGGCGTTAAGTTCCATGACGGCACGGACTTCAACGCCAATGCGGTGATCTGGAATCTCGAGCGCATCTTCAACAAGGACAGCCCGCAGTTCGAGCCCAATGCCACCGGCATCATGCGCTCGCGCGTGCCGATCCTCGCCTCCTACAAGAAGATCGACGACTTCACCGTGGCGCTCACCACGACCACGGTGGCCTCGTACTTCCCGTGGATGGTCCCCTATATGCTGAACACCTCGCCCGCCTCTTTCGAGAAGGCCGGGCACGACTGGGCCAAGGTCGCCGAGTTGCCGGCCGCCGGTACCGGGCCGTTCAAGATCACGAAGGTCATGGCGCGCCAGTCGGTGACGCTGGCGCGTAACGACAACTACTGGGATGCCGGCCACAAGGCCAAGGTCGACCAGGTCCTGCTGCTGCCCATCCCGGAGGCCAATACGCGCCTGGCGGCGCTGCGCTCGGGACGGGTCGACTGGATCGAGGTGCCGCCGCCCGACGGCATTCCATCGCTCAAGCAGGCCGGCTTCGTCATCTCGACCGGCTCCTATCCGCACGTCTGGCCGTGGTTCTACAACATGGCCGCCAAGAACAGCCCGCTCGCCGACGTGCGCGTGCGCCAGGCGCTGAACTACTGCATCGACCGCAACGCCATCGTGACGATGCTGAACGGCACGGCCGAGCCGTCGGTCGGCTGGCTGAAGGCCAACGACCCGGCCTTCGGCAATCCCGAGAACCGCTACACGTTCGATCCCGCCAAGGGCAAGAAGCTGCTGGCCGAAGCGGGCTTCACCGACAAGAAGCCGCTCTCCTTCAAGGTGATGATCTCGACCTCGGGCTCGGGCCAGATGCTGCCGCTGCCGATGAACGAGGCGCTGCAGGAGAACCTCAAGCAGGCCTGCAATGTCGACGTGCAGGTCGACGCCGTCGAATGGCAGGTGCTGCTGAACGCCAGCCGCGCCGTGCCCGACAGTCCGACCTTGAACGGTGCGCTCGCGATCAACGTCAGCTCGCCGTCGAGCGACGTCGGCATGATGTTCCGCTACTTCGCGGCCGCCAACTTCTCGCCGTCCGGCTCGAACTTCGAGCAGTGGAAGGACGAAAAGTTCGAGGCGGCGCTGAAGACGCTGTCCGAATCGACCGATCCGGCCACGATCCAGAAATACTTCCGCGAGGCGCATGAGCGGTTGGTCGACAATCCGCCCTGGCTCTACATTGTGCACGATCTCAACCCGCGCGCCTTTTCGAAGAACGTGAAGGGCTTCGTCTCGCCGCAATCCTGGTTCGTCGACCTGACGCTGGTGAGCCTGCAGTAGTCGGCCGGGCATGCTCTCGCCATGCGGTTTCTGGATGCGCTAGCCTTTCGCTCGACCGAGCCCTGACATCGGGGTTATCCTTGCGGAAAGAAAATCCGGAGGAAGGGCCATGGACGGATCCCGCACGAGCGCCGTCGACTACGGTTCCGAGGAAATGGCGATGCAGGCCTATCTGCGCGAGGGCGAGACGCGCGCGGCTCACCTCGGCAATCGCGGACCGATCCGTTTCACATCGGCGGGCGAGCTCCATCCCGACATCGTCGATGCCTATTGGCG
>Ga0208989_10000037_pt1 | contig 24151 bp, 17 predicted proteins | sample MedBloCAOM3_M1_FD_187852 | JGI IMG/M metagenome (GOLD analysis project Ga0208989, IMG submission 187852) | Forest soil microbial communities from El Dorado National Forest, California, USA - Mediterranean Blodgett CA OM3_M1 (SPAdes) (version 2) | ecosystem: Environmental > Terrestrial > Soil >...
GGCCGTTTCGGTGATGGCCCGCGATGTGGCGGCTGACCGCAGATCGACGCTCGGCGCCACCATGGCGTCGCTGCCCGCCGAAACAAGGAAGGCGAGTCCCACTGCAAGCAGGACGGTCAAAAATACGGTTCTGCGCATTGTTGCTCTCCTGGGTTGCAAGCCAAGATCGGCCCCGATTGTAGTTCCGAATTCCGATTTCCGCGCGAACGAAATGCAGCCGCGCGGCGGCCCTGCCCTCGCTTTTAGTCGACGAGGAAGTGTCGGGCCGATTGGCACAGAGATCGAGCGTCTCCGAGCCAGCGAAGACCTGAACGGTGCGACGGCTGCCGCGCTTCGAGAAGCACTCGCAGAGTCCCCAGGTTTTTCAGCTGAAATGCACGACGAAGCGGGAGCAAGCACAATGTGAGTAAGACTGCGTTGTTCATCTGACTCTCCGTCGAAATCCAAGCTTGAATTAACTGCCCGATCCCTATTGTTCTTTACCTCACGCGTCCCCAGCTACGAACACACAGTCAAGCAGTGGCTTGTCTGAAGCGCTGCCCAGAAAACGGCGACGTACCGAAGTCTCCGTTCCCTCCAACTGGCAGCTCTGATGCCGTCGGCAGGCATATCGACACTCAGCGATAGGTTCGTTTCCGGGTGCTGCTGGCACCACTGCACGCGCTCGCGTGTTGCAGCGCATGCGAAATTTCTCAAATAGCCAAAATGGGAGACCATTCTGGATTGGCTCCGTCGGCCTCGGTCAGGCGGAGCTTTTTTTATACGCCAACGTTTAGGGTGCCGCGCTCTTGTGCTCGCGGTCATCTGGGAACGTACCAGGCTTTAGCAAATTCAGGAACGGCATCGGTGTTGGCGCGGGAACAATGGCGAACGCTTTAGTCTCCCGCTCCGGCAGCTCGGAAACGGAGGCGCTTCCGGAAAAGCTTGGGGCAGAGTCGGAAGAGCGGGCGGTTTAACTTGGCTGGGAGCGGGCGCGACACGAGAAGCAGCCGCCTCTTGCGCCCGAGCTGGGTCGATAGCGCCCGCGACGAAATACGTCCACATGACCGTACCCCAGAAAGCTCGGAGGCTGCCTCGCATATAAACAGTCCTGACCGGAACTTGTTTGCGAAATTGGGACTTTATCACATCACTCATGGTGCCGCTGGCCATCGCTCAGGGGCTGGTGCCACAGATTGCCGGCTAAATCGTCTCATAGACGCAGAGGTGTCAGCGCTGAGTGCTCGGAGCAGTGACAGGAGGCGGGTCCCAATTGCCGTTACCTGGATCCAGTAGCGGTCTCGGAGCTTGGCCAGTAGTTCTCGGTGCGTCGGCACCCCGCTTGGTCGCCGGCGGTAAGCGATCCGGAGTTTCGCGCTGGGCAGACCATCGATCCTCAAAAGTCGGTGCTTGACCCGTGGTTTCCGGTGCAGCTGTGTTGGCCTCGGGCAAGGTCACCACTGGCGCTCTGTCAGGCGTTGTGCTCTGGAGCCCTGAGGGCGCGCCCGACTTGTCATACTGCTGGGGCGTCTGCTCTTGGGCCGATGCCGTACCGACGCTGATGAGGAGCGCGGAGCTGGCCAAGATTGCCAATTGTTTCCTCATGAGCGGTTCCTCTCCGGTATCGTGGTTCCAGAGGGAAACGCCTCGCCAGTTGTCAGGTTCCTCAAGTGATGCGGCAGCGCAAATTGATTGGGCGATGCGAGAATCCCTCGCAACGAGAGAACAGATGGATCGCTCTCTACGGTTTATTTTAGCGACACGACCCATTTTTTGGCAAATGTCGAGATGCGGCGACCCGCCGCTTTGATCGCGCGGACTCGCTTTAACATCGCTTGCCAGACGGGGAGCGACTCAAGATAAGCCCGCAGGGACATCACAAACTCATAACCCCGGGCGAATGCTGGAATTGACATCAGTTTATCGCGCCCTACGTGGAACAGACGCTCAACGATAGTGATTTTAAGAATTTCCCCGACGCATATCAGAAGCACTCCATCGATCACCTCTCCCGATGCGACGAGATAGAGACCAAGCGGTTTGATTGGTTCCAGAAGAACGAATGGAATGATGAACAGCACTAAAGTTGAATACGGACTGAGCGAACGAACCCAGCCTCCGACGCGCGCGAAAATCGGCCATTTACCAAGCCATGTGCCGAGCGGCTTAATGAGCGAAAAGAAGAGAGCGTCGATAAGAAAATAGAGCACAGCAAACGCAATTACGACTGGCTTCAGAGTCTTCTCTATATTTTGGCGCTTCGTCATTGCTATTTGCAGAACAGTTGCCCTGCCAGGCTGTGCGACGATCTAATCGTGCTTATCGCGTGGATCACTCGGACCAGTTTACATGCGGGTCCCCCGCAGGGGCAGAGTGAAGCAGCCAGAGCCTGGCAAGTTCTAAAGAAGCAGATACACCTACCTGACCGCGATGAAGGATTAAATGACCTTACTCAAATTCCTGAAGACCGTTGGCGTTCACACGCGACGGCTGCGAGACGCTTTTCGGCCTGGTCCGTTCGCGATGCTTCTTGCCCCACGGTCGACCGCCTAGAAAGTGCTTGAGCACGCAGCTTCTATTCTTGGCACAGAGATCGCTCGGACTGAGACCACCGTCGTAACGCTGGGCCGGAGTTCAGATGCCCGGTCATCATTTGCATGGCCAGGCGTCCCGTATCGATTCAACAGCCAAAACCTCAAATGACTTGTGCATTCTGTTAGCATTTTGGTTGACGTAGGCCACCACGACCCGAACAGCCTGTGCCGGATCACATTGGCTGGTGGACAAGAGTTCCACATGCTCGCCGTGTTCAAAATAACTCCCCGTCACGCCAACCCAAAGCGCCACAAGTAGTGCTAGCCGTTCATCGGCCAGCTGACCCTGACCCAGGCCGCGGTTGCTCAGCTCACCGGCCTCCCGAAGGATGCAGTCAAGATCCACAATCATCTGCTCGGCGGCGGCTTCGGCCGACGGCTGGATGTCGACGGCAGCGTCCTCGCCGTCAAGATTGCACAGCAGGTGGATGGACCGGTGAAAGTCGTCTGGAGCCGCGAGGAGGACATCCAACATGACATGTACCGACCTTACTACTACGACCGGCTGTCCGCTGGGCTCGATGCGGAAGGCATGCCGGTGGCCTGGACCCACCGTACCTCTGGCTCTTCGGTCATGGCGCGCTATGACCCGCCGCTATTCAAGAACGGCCTCGACCCCGATGCGGTGGAGGGAGCGGCCGAACCGCCCTATGCCTTCCCGAACATTCATGTCGATTACGTCCGGGTCGAGCCGCCGGGAATTCCGACCGCCTTTTGGCGCGGCGTGGGCCCGACCCACAATATCTTCGTCGTCGAAAGCTTCATTGATGAACTCGCCCATGCGGCGAAGCAGGATCCCGTCGCCTATCGCAAAACGCTGCTCGGCCATAATCCGCGCGCGCTCGCCGTACTGACGCTGGCGGCGGAGAAGGCCGGTTGGGGCCGGCCTCTGCCGCCACGGCGCGGCCGCGGCGTCTCGGTCCAGTTCGCCTTTGGCAGTTACCTCGCGCAGGTGGCCGAGGTCGAGGTCGCGGCCAACGGTTCGCTCAAGGTCCATCGTATCGTCTGCGCCGTCGATTGCGGCATGGTCGTCAATCCGGACACGATCGAAGCCCAGGTGCAGGGCGGAACGTTCTTCGGCCTGACCGCCGCGCTCTACGGCGCGATCACGCTGAAGAATGGGCGCGTCGAACAGGGCAATTTCGACACCTATCGGCCGCTGCGGATCGACGAGGCGCCGGTGGTCGAAACACATCTGGTCAAAAGCTCCGAGGCCCCCGGCGGCTTCGGCGAGGCCCCGACCGCCGTCGTTGCTCCGGCGGTGACGAATGCGATCTTCGCCGCCACGGCCAAGCGCATCCGTACCCTGCCGATCGACACCAACCTGCTCAAGTTCGCGAGCTGACGTGCGTCTCACGGTTTTCGCAGGGCAACTCAGCGCAGGAGCGCAGCTGAAGCTCGGCGCAACGATTATGCCGCCCAACCACAAATTGTTGCGACCGCAGTTGGGTCCGCTGACCTGATCCGCGATGGCCGGGGTCTCGGACCAGCACCGCGCCAGCCTTCAGCCGTCCCGGTTTCCGTCCTGCCATCATATCGCCTCCTCTCCGCCGTCCCGGCGGACTTCGGCGCTATTCGGTCTTCGCCGGCCCGCGTCGTTGCGCAGGACCGATATCGTGCAGGTTCAGAGCCGTTCCGATGAGAGCGAGATGCGAAAACGCCTGCGGAAAGTTTCCAACCTGCCGCTTCGCTCGTGGATCGTACTCTTCTGCGAGCAGGCCGACATCGTTGCGAAGGGACAGCAGGCGTTCGAACAAGGCGCGCGCTTCCGCGTCGCGGTTCTGCAGCGTGTAGTTGTCGGCGAGCCAGAAACTGCAGGGAAGGAAGACGCCTTCTCCCGGCGGAAGACCGTCAACGTCTGACTTTGTTCGGTAGCGCAGCACAAGGCCATCGACCATGAGCTCTCGCTCGATCGCCGCGACCGTGCCGCGCACACGTGGATCGTCAGGCGGCAAGAACCCCACGAGCGGCATCATCAGCAGGCTCGCATCAAGCTCGCTGCCGCCGAAGCTTTGGGTGAAGGTGTTGCGGCTCTGGTCGAATCCTTGCTCGCAAATCGTCGCGTGCATGCGATCCCGAACCTGTCGCCAACGTTCCAGCGGAGCCTGCAATTTGAATCGCTCCACATCACGCACCGTGCGATCAAGGGCGACCCACGCCATGATCTTGGAGTGGGTGAAGTGGCGGCGCCCACCCCTCACTTCCCAGATTCCATCGTCCGGCTGCTGCCAAATCCGTTCCACGTACTCGATCAGCTTCTGTTGCTGCGCCCAGGCCGAGGCGACCGGAGCGTCCAGGTGCTTTCGCGCCTGGTAGATGGCATCGATGACCTCGCCGAAGACATCGAGCTGGAGCTGATCAGAGGCGGCGTTGCCAATGCGCACCGGGGCGGCGCCCTGGTAGCCGGGCAGCCACGGCACCTCCCATTCGATCAGCTGCCGTTCACCGGACAAGCCATACATGATCTGGATCTGGCTCGGGCTGCCCGCCACGCTGCGCTGCAGCCACGCCCGCCACGCCTGCGCTTCCTCGATATAGCCCGCCGACATCAATGCCAACAGCGTCAAGGTCGCGTCGCGCAGCCAGCAATAGCGGTAGTCCCAGTTGCGTTCTCCGCCGAGCTGCTCAGGCAACGACGTGGTGGGTGCGGCGACGATCCCGCCGGTCGTGGCGTAGGTCAGCGCCTTCAAGGTCAACAAAGAGCGCTGCACCGGCTCCCTCCAAGGACCGGTGTAGGAGCAACGGGCGGACCAGCCGCGCCAGAACCCTTCCGTCTCCCGCAACGCCAGCTGCCAATCCACCGCCGCCGGCGCCGGCAGATGGGACAAGCCGTGGGTCAGAACGAACGGCACGCATTGCCCTTCGACAACGTCGAACTCGGCGATGGTCGCAAAATTCTCGCCCTGCAGCGCGACAGGCGTCCGCAACACCACCCGGCTCGGCCCGGCAATTGCGCTCAGGCCGGACGTATCCTCGAGCTGCGTCACCCATGGCACCGTGGTGCCGTAGTCGAAGCGCAGCGTCAGGTGCAATCGCATCGCCACCTTGCCGCGGCGCCCCTCCACCAGACGGATGATGGACGAATCTGCCTGGTCAACCGGCATGAAATCGATCAGGGCCACGCGGCCATCGGCCGTATCGAAGATGGTCTCCAGCAGCATGGTGCCGTCCCGGTAGGCGCGGCTGATGCGCGGCTGAGGGTCGGCTGGGCAGATCCGCCATCGCCCGTGCTCGGACGTGCCGAGCAGAGCCGCGAAACATGCATTGCTGTCGAAGCGGGGCCAGCACAACCAGTCGATGGAGCCATTGCGACCGACGAGTGCGGCGGTCGTGCAATCGCCGATCAATGCATAATCCTCGATGGCGAGCGGCAGGTCGGAGCCCATGGCGGCAACGATGCCGCCACTCGGCGTCGGGCCGTTCTCGGGCAGCCGCTGATTCAGATCGCGCACAATCTCGGCAATGATGTCATCGACCGGCCGAGCCACGTCCGCGTAGATCGGATTCTCGCCGGGGCCGGGCTCCTCCAGCGTTGCCAACTGGCTGTCGAGGAGGCCTGCCGGCATGAATTGTCCTTTGCGCGCGGCGAGGCGCGCGGCGATCAGCTCGATCTCGCCGTACAAATAGAGGAGACGTACGTCCGGTCGCCCGCGAGCGAGGAAATCGCGATAACTGCGCTTGAGCGCCGAGCAGGTAATCACGCCGGACTTGCCGGCTTGCCGCCAGCCGTCGATCCAGTCCGCGACCTTTTCAAGCCAGGGCCACCGGTCGCGGTCGTCGAGCGGATGTCCGGAGCGCATCTTGGCGATATCCGATCCCGGATGGAGGTCGTCGCCTTCCTCGAACGCCCAACCGAGTCGATCAGCGAGGGCCTTTGCGATCGTCGTCTTGCCCGATCCCGAAACACCCATGACCACGAGGATGGTTCGAACGCCAGCGATGTCAGCGCCGGCGGACTCGACCACGTCTTGGTCGGCTGTCGCCTCGATGGTCCGGGTTCCACGATCGCCCACTCCAACCATAGGTGATCAGCCTCCTTGCCGTTCGCTACGGCGCCATCGAGAAACTACCACAACTTGCACTCTGGCTGCCGGCAAGCTCGATCGCCTCGACGGACGCGTGCGATTATTGGATGTTTTCACCGCGCCGGCCACAGGGAAAGCGACAGCTCTGCTGGGTCCTCCGCGACGGACTGACTGGCGTCTTCAACCACCACCATGACGCGCCGCAGAAAACCTGCTCTTACACAGAACAGGCGAATGCCAATCGACTTGTAAACATTTCTTGCAGTCGTCCGCTCTTTGGTTGGCTCCGGCCCGCCCGCGCCTTTGGAACTTGGCGGGTCGCAGAAGCCGGTGGCTGCCGAATCTCTTGATGTTCTCATGGTCTTTCAACAGGCGCTAGCGTCTGGTCATGCATCCGACGGCGCCTTGGCGGCAAGCACACGATCAGTTCGAGTCATCAAACATGCCAATCGACCCTCAATATCGCTTCCAGACTGGCGCTCCCTGAAAGCACAGCGGCTGAAATCGCCATCGCCCTTGTGAGCCGTTCGTCGGGACCACGAGTAACCAGCGCTGCAATTACGACCGCCACGAGGGAAAGGACAGGTATGAAATAGCGTCCCTGGACGCCCCAGACCGAAGGCGCCTCGATCGGCGTGAAGGCCACATAACAGATGAAATAGACGGCAGCAACGTACGCCAACGTCGTGAAGCCGGCCACGATCGCGACTTGACGGCGCGCGGGTGGCGCAATCGGTAGCGGCACGAAAAAGGTGCCGAGGAGAAGCGCAGTCAGCATCGGATAGACCCACGGCTGCAAGACGGTGTCGAACAGCCCAAGTACACCGATCACCTGCCGCCAGAGTTCGCCAAGAGCGTTCGCATCGAGGCTTTCCAAAATGGCGGCCGGGAAGTGCAGCGGATGATCGAGCAGATAGGAGATCTTCGCGGCGGGATCGAACGATGCCGGATGCTGACCAGGAATCTCGACCATTCGCCACGAGGCAACGTCGGCTTGACCCGCGAGGGTCCACAGCAACGAAGCGACCACGGCGGGCAATGCCGTCGCGCCGACCAGCAGCCAGGATCGTGCCGAGAACTCGAGCGGAGTTCTCAGGGCGAGCAGCACGAACGCGACGTTTGGGGGCTTGGTGAGTGCGCTCACCATCAGCGACAGCGCGAGTTGGGCTCGACGGCGAACGGATGGTAATAGCATTCCACGCAGCCACAATGCGATCGTGACAAGCGCGGTCGCGAGGGCCATTGCATCTGCATTGATGACCGAGCGTCCATAGGCCGCCGCCGGCAGCATCGCGATCACCATGAGAGCCCAGCCGAGTTGGGGAAGGATCGAAATAGCGAGAGCGATCAGGACTGTCGTGACGACCAGCCCGGCAAGGCGCATGAGGTAGAGGGTGGCCGGAAAGCCAAGATCGAGCGCACCGGCTACCATAGCGGCAGTGACCTGCGGCAGGTAAGCGACGGGCGAGTAACCCTCGGAACCGGCATAAGGGACGAACCTCGGCTGCGCTCGCATAGGATCCGTCACGCCGTGGAAATACTGCCGGAAGACGGGCCGATACCCGGCCCATCCCGCATTTTTTTCCGCAATTCGGATGCCTTCGAAATACTCGAAATCGGCATAGAGTCGCGGAGGGAGCAATATCCCTTTTCGGCCGTCGGCATCGAGGATGGATGGAACGAGGTCTCCGGCCGCGACCCCGTACGCGCGTAAAAAGTGAGCTGTCTCGTCAGGGCCGCGCAATGGAGGAACGGCACCTATCATCAGAAAACCGAACAGCAGTGACGATAGGATGAATGAGCCGATCGGCCCCGAAGCCAAAAGCGTTCGAGGCTCACGAACGCGTGCGGCCGGTCTGATGTCACCGCTGTCCAAAGCACACCGCCTGCCTTTGCTGGCGTTAACAATGCGCCCTTCCTCCGGAGGTTCCTGAGTTTATACTGGAGCATGGGGCCGCCGCATCGATGCGATGCAAACGACCAACCGGCTGCCATGTCCAGAAAGTCCGCGAGCGCACCTCAGGCACCGAGCGTCCAAAAGCGCTCGAGCATGGCCCGGCTTCTGACACTCCGCACGCGTGATGCGAGGGAACTCAACGCCTACGCTTCTCTTCACTCCGGGTAGAGCGGCCGGTAGACGCGGGCACGGATCAGCGCGCCGACATCGTGCGGCCGCGGCACCCGCGCCAAGCCCTGGTCGAATATGTAGGTAGCAATCCGTTCGGCGACATGGAGCGACGCATCGAGGATATGGCTCTGTGGCGGGTAGATCAGCCCCATCGCGAGGTTCTCCTCGGTGACCTGCTCGGCAACCGCTTGCGCGGCGACGATAAACATATCCTCGGTCACCCGCGTCGCTTCAGTGGCAAACACCGCCATGCCCATGGCCGGGAAGATGTACACATTGTTGCCCTGACCCGGCACGAAGCGCCGGCCGGCGATCTCGACCGGCGGGAACGGACTGCCGCTGGCGAACACGGCCCGGCCATCGGACCAGCGATAGGCCTCCTCGGCCGTGCATTCGGAGCGCGAGGTCGGGTTCGAATACGGGAAGATGATCGGACGCTCGTTGATTCTGGCCATTGCCTGGATCACCTCGCGGGTGAACAGTTTCGGAACGGTGCTGACGCCGATGATGGCGGTCGGCCGAAGCGCCTCGACTGCCTCGACAAAGGTCGAGATCGGCGCCTGGTCCTGGGCGAATGGCTTCTGAAAATCAGCGAGATCGGCGCGCGAGGACACCAGCAGACCGTTGACGTCGAACAGCGCATTGCGGCGTCGCGCCGCGGCAAGATCCGTGCCCTCCTGTGCCATCGCGAGGCTGATCAGCTCGGCGATGCCGGTTGCGGCCGACCCGCCGCCGAGGAACAGGAAGCGCTGTTCGGAAAGCTTCTGTCCGGTGAGGCGCAAGGCGGCGAAGATGCCGGCCAATGCGACGCCGGCGGTGCCCTGGATGTCGTCGTTGAAGCTGCAGATCTTGTCGCGATGGCGCGCGAGGATCGGGACGGCGTTGAAGTTCGCGAAATCCTCCCATTGGATGCAGCATTTGGGATAGCGCTGCTGCACCGCCGCGACGAATTCGTCGATAAAAGCCAGGTACTCTTGGCCGCGCACGCGGGGCTGCCGCAGGCCGAGATAGAGCGCGTCGTCGAGCAGGACCTGATTGTTGGTGCCGACATCGAGAACCATGGGCAGACAGTATTGCGGGGGCACGCCGGCGCAGGCGGTATAGAGTGAGAGCTTGCCGATCGGGATACCCATGCCGCCGGCGCCCAGATCGCCGAGGCCGAGGATACGTTCGCCGTCGGTGACGACGATGAAGCGAACGTCCTTTTCAGGCCAATTGGAGAGCAGCTCCTTCAGCCGACCGCGCGCGCTGATCGGCAGATACATGCCGCGCGCCTGACGAAAGATGTGAGCGAACTTCTGGCATGCCTCCCCGACGGTCGGCGTGTAGAGGAGGGGCATGTAGGTGGCGGGGTCCGACATGAGGACCGCGTAATAGAGCGTCTCGTTGCGCGCCTGCAGATCCGAGAGCACGAGGTACTTCTGCAGATCGTTCTCGAGACTGGCGATCTCGACGTGCCGGCGCGCCACCTGCAGCGCCATCGTGGTGATGGCAGGTGGCAGCAGACCTTCAAGACCCCACGCGCGGCGCTCCGCCTCGGTGAAAGCGGTCCCTTTGTTGACGCGCGGATTGCGCAGCAAGTCGTAGCCGGTGGGCTGCCTCCGTGCGGTCATATTGATTGCTCCGTACGCGGTCATCTCGAGTGCTCATATCATATCCTTCCAATACGGTCTGCGAACCGAATGCGCTCAACAGCGCGCCATGATAGGCCGCTTAGCCGGCAGCGGCCGCGAAGCACGCCGTCCAGGATGTGAACCTAAACGGTGAACGCCAACTGCAGCCGAGATAGGAGAAACGTGCGACGGTCCATTGTGCGCCTCACCGCCAGAGATTGCTCTTCGCGAGGTCGATGATCTCGTCGCCCCGACCGTTCATGATCGCCTTCACCATGTACAGCGAGAAACCCGTCGCCATCTCGAGGGTGATCGAGGGCGGCATCGCAAGCTCCGTCCGGTTGACGACTGCATCAACGAGAACGGGGCCGTCATGCGCGAACGCAGCGGCGATTCCGTCCTTTACCTGGGCCGCGTCTTCGATGCGAATGCCGCGAATACCGGCGGCTTCGGCCATCGCAGCGAAGTTCGGATTCTCAAGCTGTGTGCCGTAATCCAGGAACCCTGTTGACTTCTGCTCGAGCTCGACGAAGCCGAGTGCACCATTGTTGAAGACGACGACCTTCACAGGCAATTTGAGCTGCGTCAGGCTGATGAAATCGCCCATCAGCATGGTGAAGCCGCCGTCGCCAGACAGCGAGATCACTTGTCGATCGGGGCATGCTGCCTGCGCCCCGATTGCCTGGGCCATGGCATTGGCCATCGAGCCGTGCCAGAACGAGCCCAGCAGCCGGCGCCGGCCATTCATCGCGAGATAGCGCGCGGCCCACACCGTCGGGAGGCCGACGTCGCAGGTGAAGACAGCGTCCTCCGCCGCCTGGTCGCTGATCGCCTTGGCGATCTGCTGCGGGTGGACCAGCCGCTTCCCGGGCGTTCCCACGGCGAGCTCGTCGAGCGCCTTGCGCGCTCTGGCGTAATGCTGCTGCGCCTGTGCGAGATGCGCGCCGTCGCGCTTCTGGTCGAGCAGCGGCAGCAGCGCCGCGAGCGTCGCGCGCACGTCACCGACAAGGCCGAGATCGACGGCCGCGCGGCGGCCGATGTTCTCCGCCCGGAGATCGACCTGCGCGATTCGGACGCCGCCTCCATCCGGATAGAATTGCCGATAGGGGAAGTCGGTCCCGAGCATCAACAAAACGTCGCAGTCTCGCATCGCGTAATAGCCGGACGAGAAGCCGATCAGCCCGGTCATGCCGACATCGTAAGGATTCTTCCACTCGACGTGCTCCTTGCCACGGAGCGCGTGCACCATGGGGGCCTTGAGGCGCTCGCCCAGCGCCAGAAGCTCGTCGTGAGCGCCCTGGCATCCCGAGCCGCACAAGATCGTCACCCGACTTCCGCCGTTGAGCAGCGCCGCCAGACGATCAAGATCGTGTTGCGACGGCATTACGACCGGCGGAGGCGGCAGCAGCGCGCCTGCTTTGGCAGCCGGCGCATCCGAACGTGGCTGCAAGGCGACGTCGCCGGGAATCACCACCACGGAGACGCCGTGCTTGCCGACCGCCTCCCGGATGGCGACCTCCAGCACTCGCGGCATCTGACTGGCCGCGGATACCAGTTCGCAATAATGGCTGCACTCGCGAAATAGTTCCTGCGGGTGGGTCTCCTGAAAATAGCCGCTTCCGATCTCGGCCGAGGGGATTTGCGCGGCGATCGCGAGCACGGGCACGCGCGAACGGTGACAATCAAACAAACCATTGATCAGATGCAGATTGCCCGGTCCGCAGCTGCCTGCGCAGACGGCGAGCTCCCCCGTCAGGTGCGCCTCGGCGCCGGCGGCGAAGGCCGCGACTTCCTCGTGTCTGACATGCAGCCACTCGATCTTCCCCTGCCGGCGGACAGCATCGGTCAGACCATTGAGGCTGTCCCCGACGATCCCGTAAATGCGCTTCACCCCCGCGGCGGCGAGGGTCTCGATGAACTGATCAGCCACAGTCTTTGCCATGGCTGGTTTAGTGCAGGATATCAGCGGCCAAATGCTCGCCCCTGCTTGCCATGGTTTGGGAGTTTTTGCTCCAAGAGCACAGGAGGTAGGCGCGGGCCCGCATGAGACGCGGCCGGTGCGGATCATTGTGCCGAACGAGGCGGGCGGTGTTTACGATCTGGCGAACCGCTGAATCTCGATTCGCTGACCGTCGTGAGGTCCCGGACCGTTTCGTGCCGGCACTGAGTTCGAATCCTACGAAGGCATCCCGAGCTTGACCTTGCGCAAGGCCAACGCGAGCGGCACGGCCGCCAGCGAGATCACCATCGCCCGCGCGGTGCGCGCTGGCAGACCGCATTCCTTTCGCAGATCCTCGATCTGCGCCTGCCGACTTTTTTGGTATCTCGTTTTTGTCCGTGCTGAGCTGCGTGCCCTTGTTAGCCTCTATGCGGAGGATGGCCGATGCCAATCGAAATTGGCAACGCAGCAGTCTGCTGCTGGACGGTTGGCCGTGCTATCATTTGGCTAGGTGCAGCACGAGGCCGCCGCGGAGAAAACGAATGACATCGATGATGACTGTTTGGGGTCCCGCGTGCGCAATCGTGGGCTTTCTTTCTGTTGGTGGAGCAACGGAAACGCGTGCCGCCTACTTGCGAACTCGAGGGCACGCGAACGATGCCTAAACTAAGGGGTTTGATATTTGCCGCGACGGCAATTCTTGTTTCACCCGTCTACGCGGAGACCTGTCCTGGACCTATCACGGAGGCATCGCGGCTCGTATTGGTCACGACGCGATCTATGGATACAGCGCTCGCAACCTTGCAGCTCTTCACGCGCCGGTCGGCTAACATGCCTTGGAAACGCGTCAGCGCGGCGGAGCCAGCTGTCGTCGGCAGAGCCGGCCTTGGCTGGGGCTTCCCCTTCCTCAACTTCAAGGAGAGTGAGGAACCGGAGAAGGTTGAAGGCGACAACCGGACACCAGCAGGTTTCTTCCGTATAGGGCGGAGCTTCGGTTTTGGTCCTTCAACGCGACCTGGGTACATTGAAGTCAAGTCTGGGGAAACGGTCTGTGTGGAGGATCCCTCCTCACCTTTTTATAACACTATCACAAAGCGCTCGGACATCGGTTCAGTGGAGGCCGATGACATGAGAAGTAGTCCGCTGTACCGCAGAGGTCTCTTTGTAGAGTATCCGAGCGATCGCGCGGGTCGACGCGGCTCGTGTATCTTCATTCATATCTGGAGTGCACCCGACACCGGAACGGCAGGCTGTGTTGGGCTTCCGGAAGCCCGGGTCAGAGCCTTGCAGAAATTTTCTCAAGCTGGTGCGGTGCTCGCTATCCTGCCGGAAACTGCCCTTGATCGTTTTCCGAGCTGCCTACCGGTAGCAACCGTCCGCCCTCCTACGTTCACTGGCGGGAATCGATAAGCGGACTTGAACACCGCGGTCGGAGCGCTGGGTACTCCGGGCGCCAGGGCGAACACTCGCTTTGGGGGCTCTTCTTAATGCCAGCCTCCGCGAGATGCCGAGGGCGAAGTAGTTCAGAAACGGATCTCCAATCATAGAAAACTCCGGGCACGTGGTCTCCTGAGCTGTTCAATCGCGATCGCCCTTCCTTGACTGACGATTTCGATGCCCGTTTAAGGCCGTTGATCCTATCCCGATTTCATCGAGAGTATATCGACTTGCAAGATTGAAATTGTGACTTAACGTTGGCAGTCCAGAGGCCCGAATGTCGCGGCGCGAGAAGCTGAATTCACGTGATGTCTGGATATGGCACATTTGAGACGTCCACCGATGTCCCCTATACGGCCGCTTTCGAGGGGAAAGGGGACATCAGCCGGCGATTGCCGAACAATCGCGATTTATGAGTACACTAAGCTCATGTTCGAGAACGCGTTCGCTTGGCCGCTCCGTCACGGAGCCGATTTCGCAGATGTCTGGCAAGGCATAAGTGCCGGGACTGGCCGGTGATGGTGCTGGACGTCGTGTGCGTCGGCGTACTGAAGGTCGCCTGGCCTCACTTCACGCGCCTGGCCATAAGCAGTTGCAGCGTGGAGGATGGCATGTTCATTGCCAACACCATGTCCCCTGGCGCTCGCGTCTCCCTGCTTCTTGTTCCGCTCATCGCCGCGCTGGCCCCGCCGGCCGCGCATGCCGCGCCAAGCGGAGATTTCGCCGGCTTGGTCGACATCGACGGCGGTCGCAAGATGTATCTGGAGTGTCGCGGCACGGGATCCCCGACCGTCGTGCTGGTGGCCGGCCTCAGAGGCTCCGCCGAGGATTGGAATATTGCCGCGAAGCCGGGGCCGCGGGTGTTTCCCGAGGTCGCCAGGTTCACCAGGGTCTGTGCCTATGATCGTCCTGGAACGCCGGTCGGCGACAAGCCGAGCCGGAGCGACCCGGTTCCGCAGCCCACCACGGCGGCGGCTGCGGTCGCCGATCTGCATGCCCTGCTGACGGCCGCCGGCGAGGCGGGGCCCTACGTGCTTGTCGCCCATTCCTATGGCGGCCTGATCGGCAGGCTTTATGCCGGCACCTACCCCGACAACGTATCGGGGCTGGTGCTCGTCGACGCGCTCTCCGAGGGGCTGAAGGATGCGGAGACGCCTGAGCAGTGGGCAACACAGCGAAAGCTGATTAAAGGCGACGTCCGGGACGGCGTCGCGCAGTACCCGGCGCTCGAGACGATCGACGTCGATCGCAGCTTCGATCAGGTGCGCGCCGCGGCGCCGTTGCGCCAGTTCCCCCTGGTCGTGTTGTCCGCGGACCGCGGCTGGGGACCGCAAGTCCCGGCCATGATTGCGGCCGGCACGCTGTCGGCCGACGTGCCGCGGAATTTCGGCTACGTCACCGATGCCGCGCAGAAAGCGGCGCAGGAGAAGCTCGCTCGTCTCGTGGCTGATGCAAAGCACATCACCGACACGAACAGCGGCCACGACATCCACAAGGAGCAGCCCCAGCTCGTCATCGACGCCATTCGCCGGGTCGTCGACGCCGTGCGCGACCCGGCCTCATGGCGTCGCGCTGAAACGGTGTCAGCCCCGGGCGGAAAGAGTCCGCCGGCGCGGACGAGCGCCTCCGGCGCGGCGGAAGGCGGGGACTTCGCGGGCCTGGTCGATATCGGTGGCGGCCGCAAGCTCTATCTCGTGTGCAAGGGTGCCGGCGGACCGGTCGTCATTCTCGAGGCAGGCTTGCGCAATCGTGCCGATATTTGGAGCACCAAGCCCGAAAGCGGCGAAGCGACTTTTCCCGCCGTCGCGGGCTTCACCAGAGTGTGCGCCTATGATCGCCCTGGTACCACGCTCGGCACCGGCCAGTTGAGCCGCAGCGACCCCGTGCCGATGCCTCGTACCGCCGAGGACGCCGTGGCAGACCTTCACGCCCTCCTGCAGGCGGAAGCAATTCCGCCCCCCTATGTTCTCGTTGGCCACTCGACTGGCGGGTTGATCATCAGGCTCTACGCCAGCACCTACCCGAACGAAGTCGCAGGCCTCGTGCTGGTGGATGCGATATCCGAGGGGCTGCCGACCGCGATGACGCCCGAACACTGGGCCAGCTACGACCGCCTCCTGCTGGTCGACCCGCCCAAGGAGCTCGCTCACTACAAGGAGCTCGAGACCATCGACTTCGATGGCAGCTTCGATCAGATGCGGCGCGCGGCCAAACGGACCGGGCTTGCCCCCATCCCATTGATCGTCATTTCGAAGGGCCGTCCATTCGACATTCCGTCCGGCCTGCCGGCGTGGCTTCCTGCGGCCTTGGAACGGGCTTGGACCGCGGGCCAGCAGCAACTTGCGCAGCTCCTGCCCAATACGCCGCATCGGATCGCGACCAACAGCAGCCACTACGTGCAGCTCGAGCAGCCTCAACTCGTCATCGACGCCATTCGCCAGGTCGTCGACGCGGTGCGCGGCGGACGCCGGCAGCTGGCGCGTTGAGGGCCGCGCTCTCCGTGGACGATGGCAACGGGCAGGTGGCGGGGCAATATCAGCCGGCGACGGACCAAGCCTCAGCCAATGCAGGTGCGACGGCGCCGCGCTGTTCAGACCGGGCATTCATCGCGAGGAAGGCAGCCGCATCCGGGCGACGTGAATCAATCGAATTGCACGCCGAACACTGCCACTCCGCCGAGCGTCACCAAAATGCCGACCAGGAGCACGAGATCGTTGGGGGCCCGATTCCAGACGATCGCGCCGACGACTGCAATCGCGAAGCCGATATATTTCAAAGGCGTCTTGCCGAGCATGTCTGGAAACTCCGTGTCATCGCTGATGGCTCGAGCGCAAGTCTAGGGCAGTCTGCCAGCTTCGCCCACGCCTTCCAAGCATTCCAGCTCTGCCGAAACTCCGCCTTGGCATCGAGGTCGCAACGGCGTGGTGCCAGCGCCATGACAAGGAGCGCCCTCCCTTCGCGGCAGCTTGTTCACACAGATCGCTCGAGGCGCCGGGCCTGGCACCTTTGCAGACGAGCTGTTGAGGGGTGCAGTTGAGGTTCCACCGCGCACGCGCCGGCGACGTGTCGAAGAGAATCCCGGCGACATCCGCCTGACGCAGGATGTCTTTAGTGATGCCCAGCCGCGGCGCTCACATCAACTCCTCTGGTCGCCATCCGCGTCAGCAAAAAATCTTGCAGACCGTATTCTTCAACGCGGTGATCGGATCAGATGTCCCGGAGCTCGCGTTGCCGCCCGGCGCTGCGGCGGCGTCCGCGGTGACCTTGCGGCCCTTCTTCTTCGGCGACTTGTCCGCGATCACCATGGCCCAGTAGGTCTTCCAGCGGGTCTGCTCGTTGCGCGCGACGGCGACCCCGACGCTGTCGGCCTCGGCTTGCAGAAGGTTGGCATTGTGGCCCGGTGACTTCTGCCACATGCGGAACGTCTCGGCCCAGGTCTTGGCGCCGACCGCGATGTTCTCGGCCGCCGGCCCCGTGCGCGCGCCCTGGATGCGAGAGGCGAACGAGCCGGCAACGCTGTGATCCATGATGCCGGTGGCGGCCATCGCCTGCGCCTGCCGTTCGGCGATCGCCGTGAGCTGCGCGTCGGTCTTGACCGTCGAAAGACCGTGCTGGCGGCGATACTGCGAGATCATCTCCGCCATGTCGTCTTCTGCGTGCGCCAGCGTGGCCGTGAGGGCCACGACGACGGCAAGCCAGACCCCCACGCGCATCGCCCCACCCCTTTTCCCCACGGCAGCAGAAGTCATCGCGTCCGGATAAGGCGGATATGAGGCATATCGACCGCCTCGCCTCGATAGCGCGAGTCTTTTCGTATGCGGCTCGCAGACACGGGGGGTTCCGAGCCCGCTGGCGTCACGAGCCTGAAACCGCTCAAAGGTCGGCCAGATTTCGCTCCCCGGCGCAGCCCCCAGGCTTCTCGCGACCATGAAATAATTTGAAGGCCCGCCGGCGCGGCGCTCGGACGGGGGACCGGCGAGACGCTGAAGTCTTGCACCATCATCATCACAGAGCCGAACACCTTGGTCGCGGAAGTTCATGACCGCATGCCAGTGGTGCTTGAGCCCGACCAGTTCTCGCCCTGGCTTGAGAACGAAGCCGGCCTCGAGATTTTGGTGCCTGCGGCCGAATGCGTGCTTCAGCGGTGGCCGGTGCAAAGAACGTGAATAGCTCAAAGGCACCGACGGACGATGAAACGCTGACGCAGCCCGTGGACGTCGTCGCTCCGCAGCTTCAGGTTTAGCTTCCACGAGCGCCATCGCGCCAAGCGCGCCGGATGTAGCAGCGCATAGGACGTCGCGGGCCGCAGAGTCCTAACCAACACTCACTCGCGTTTGATCTGATAGCCGTCACAACCTGAAGCGTGCTACGTTTTGCGCAGCCGCTCATATGGTCGCTATTGGCACGAGCCTTGATGAACACGATCCGCTTCAATCTGCTTGCGCTAGCGTTAGCGGTTGGCCTGTCATCCTGCGCGCGCGAGGGCGCTCCCATCCCGGAAGCGCAGTATGCGGCAACGATCGTGGGTGACTGGACTGGTACGGTAGGCGACACGAAAGAGACGATCTCGTTCGGGGCGGACGGGAAATTCGTTTCCAACGTACGTCCCGGAGGATTCATCAACAACACTCTCAGCCAGGGCGTCACCGGCACGATTCACGGAACGTGGGCGATCGAGAGCAAGGTCATTACCCTCAATATTAGCAGCGCAGAAGATGCTACGCTTTTGGACAGAGCCACTACCAGCACGATTGAATCGTTCAGGCAGAACGAACTGGTGATTAGAAGCTCGCAAGGCGCGACTTCGTCCTTCGTCAGGATAGTTTTCTGAAAGTGATGAGGCTCCAACTGAGGTCGACCCAGAGGTGCACGATTACGTTACAGCACTGGCTTGGAATGGTCGGCGGGGTCGCGGTGATCGCGTTCATTTCTCTTTTCGACAGGGCGAGAAAGTAAAGCCCGACGATAGGCGAGATACCGGTCCATCAGTAGGCGGTCCGGGCGATGGCATTGGGCAATTTAGAAAGCAAGGGCGCGATTTTCTCGCGAATTGGGAAACAGGTGAGCGGGCGGCATCAACCATGAACAAGAGTGGCGCGCAGTTCGAACTCCTGGTCGATGGCAAACCCCGGCTCGGCGCATTGTAGCTCAAATCCAACCCGGCTGGATTTGGAGCACACCGCATCTCAACCGCCGCACGGCTGCGCAAAACCAGATTTCGATTGACTTGTAACACGAATCTTGTATACTAACGACATCATCAAATTTGTGTCTTGATCGTTTCCGCGCTGCGGCGGCCTAGCTTTGCCTGCCGGGCACCGGCGCAATGCAGCGTCCGTGGCGCTTTGCGCTGCCGCGCACGGCTGCGTCGCGCACCTATACGCACCAGACCGCACGCCTTTTGGCTTCTTGCCCCTCTCGCGCGGCGTTCCCGCCCCGCGAGCCAGGGGCTTTTTGCGTGCCCGCGGTGCGACGCCGGGCGGTCAAGACGCGCGTATTCGGGGACGGGCGGTGGCGTTCAGCAACGAGCAGCACAGGAAACGATATGCCGAGGATTCCAAGCATCGCGAGCGGAAGCTCGCGTCCAATCGCTCCTACCGCGCCGAGCATCGCGAGCGGCTCAATGTGCTCTGGTGCGACAAGTGGCGATCGAGCGCGGCCTATCGCGAGCGTCACGCCAGCACACGGCTCAAGACGATCTATGGCCTCACCGCCGAGCAGCACCGGTGGCTGGTCGAGCAGCAGAACGGCGTCTGCGCCATCTGCAAACAGCCGTCCCGGCGCGCGCTTTGCGTCGATCATTGCCACGCGACGCGACAGGTGCGCGGGCTCCTGTGCGACAAGTGCAACACCGCGCTCGGGCTGCTCGACGACGATGCCGGCCGCATGCTGGCGGCCGTGGCCTATCTCGACCGCGCCTTCGTCATTCCCGAATCGTTCAGCGCAGGCCTTTCGGAGCTCCTGGCCAGCCTGCTCAACGCGTCGCCGCCGCCCCTGCCCGATCCATCCTCCACCTCGTGACCTTGCGTGGCCAATTGGATAGGAGTTGTCGTTTGATTCAGCCTGGTCCGCATTCGTCACCCGCGGGCCAGACCCCATAGGCGCTAAGATAAGCCATCTCGTGTCGCGAAGGTGGTGTGCGTGACGATCCACGCAGGTCGGATTTATCCGACCTGCGCGCATTTGAGCGCCGATCTCGGGCAAGCCCGAGATCGGTGTCTGCAGCGCACCACTCGCCCATAGCCCGCGAAGACATAAGGGGGTAGACGCCCGTCTTCGCGGGCTGATGCTGTAAACGCCCTTAAGGCTCGCGCTGCGGTGCGCCCGGGACACGTCCCTTATCTTAGCGTCTATGGGGTTGAGCCGCACGCCTCAGCGCTCGGCATCTGCCGCGGGCATGCCGGCGCGCGCCGCAGCGATGGCTTCGTGCAGCGTCGTGAATACCAGTGCCTCGCCGATTGCGGCGGTGACGCCGTGCCGGTCCATGTCGGACCGCAGGTAGGGACCCACACGCGCGAACATCATGCCGACCTTCTGGCGCGCCAGATCGTCGAGCAGCTCGCGGATCGAGCGCGCGGCGGAGTAGTCGAGATCCGTGATCGCCTCCGCGTCGACGATGAACCAGCGCACCGGGGTCGGCGCATGCGCGACCAGGCTGCGCACCTCGTCGGTGAAGCGATGGTCGTTGGCATAGAACAGATCGGCGCCGAAACGATAGATGACCAGCCCCGGCTCGGTCACCGTGCCGGGCGTCGCCGGCACCGGGGTGCGCTGGCCGGCCGCATCGAAGGTCAGCACCATCGTGTGCGGGCTATAACTGTGGCGCACATGCCTGAACAGCGAGAACACGATCGCCAGCACGATGCCTTCCTCGACGCCGACCGTCACGACGACGGCAGCGGTGCCGGCGGCAAGCAAGAACTCGCCCGGACTTTCGCGGCGGATGTCGCGCAGGCCGGTCGCGTCGATCATTCCGACCGCGATCGTGAACACGATTGCCGCCAGCACGCAGCGCGGCAGGTATTGCAGCGGGCCGGTCAGCGCCAGCAGCACCAGCAGCACGACGGCTGCAAATACCAGTTGCGCGAGCTGGCTGCGCGCGCCGGCGCGATCCGCCATGGCGGTCTGCGTCGGGCTGCCGTTGACCACGAACGCACCGCTCACGGCGGCGGCGGCATTTGCTGCCGACAGCCCGAGGATGTCGGCGTCCTCGTCGACGCGCTCGCGATAACGCAACGCGAATACGCGCGAGGTTGCGGCGCTTTGCGCGACGATCACCACGAAGCACGAGGCGGCGACCGGGATGAGTGCCAGGGTTTCGCTGAAGCTCACCGCGGGAAATGCGATCGTCGGCAGCCCGCCGGGGACCGGACCGATGACGGCGATGCCATGCCCGGCGAAGTCGAACGCGGCGCTGGCCGCGATCGTCCCGACGACCGCGATCAGCGCAACCGGCAGGCGCGGGGCAACGCGATGGCCGATGAGGATGCTTCCCGCCACCAGCGCGGACAGCGCCGCGGTCGGAATATCGAGCCGCGGCAGGCCGCGCAGGACCTCCCAGGCCTGAACGAGCGTGCGGTGCGACTGTATCGCCACCCCGAACATGTCGCCGAGCATCGCGATGCCGACCTGGATCCCGACACCGGTGAGAAACCCGACCAGCACCGTGCGCGAGAGAAAATCGGCCAGGAATCCAAGCTTCAGGATGTGCGCCAGCAGCAGAAATCCGGCGGTCAGCAGCGCCGCCATGCCGACCAGCGCCATGTATTTCTCGCTCAAGGCCGGCGCCATGGTGGAGAGCGAGCTGGAGAAGATAGCGGCCGTGGCCGAATCGGCCGCCACCACGAGATGGCGGGAGGACCCGAAAACCGCGAACGCGACCAGCGGCAGCAGCACCGTGTAAAGCCCGGTCACGACCGGCGTGCCCGCGATCCGCGTATAGCCGAGCACCTGCGGGATGTTCATCGACGCGAGCGTCACCCCGGCGATGACGTCGCGCACCGCCCCGGAGCGGCTGAACGGGCGAAGGCCGGCGAAAAAATCTGGTCGCATGGAAAAGCCCGGCAATGATGAGCGGAAGGAGCCCGGAGATTTCTCGCTGCCTACTTGCGCAGCCCGGTGTCGGTCATGAACGCCACCCAGCGCTTCACCTCGGCCTCGTGGAAGGCGGAGAACTCGGTGACGCCGAGCCCCGTGGGCTCGAAGCCGATGGCGCGAAACTTGTCCTGCACGTCGGGCTGCTTGACGATGTCGACGATGGCGTTGCCCAAGGTCGCGCGCGCCTCGTCAGGCATGCGCGGCGGGCCGTAGATGCCGAGCCAGCCCGTGAGCTCGACGCCTCCCACGCCGGCTTGCTTGAAGGTCGGGAGATCAGGCACCGACGGCAGCCGGTACGGACTGCTCACCGCGAGGCCTTTGATCATGCCGGACTTGATCTGCTCCATGACCACCGGGAATACCTCGATGAGCAGATCGATCGAGCCGCCCATGAGATCGTTGAGCGCCGCGGGCCCGCCGCGATAGGGCACGTGCACCATGCTGGTGCCGGTCGCACGCATGAACAACTCGACCGCGAGATAGTCGAGCGCGCCGGTGCCGGTCGAGCCGAAGGTAAGCTTGCCCGGCCGCGCCTTGGCGTAGTCGATGAATTCCTTCACCGAGCTCACCGGCAGCTTGTTGTTGACCACCATGGCGGTGGCGTATTCGGCGGTGCCGGCGATCGGGACGACGTCGCGCAGCGCATCGAAGGACGGATTGGCCTCCATGGCATAGCCGATGACGAGATTGCCGACGGTGCCGGCCATCAGCGTGTAGCCGTCGGGCTCGGCCTTGAGCATCTCGCGCAGGCCGAGCAGGCCGTTGGCGCCGGGTCTGTTCTCGACGATGACGGGCTGGTTGAACCTGACGCGCAGGCCCTCGGCGACCAGCCGCGCCGACAGATCGGTGATGCCGGCGGGCGGGAATGGAACGATCAGCCGGATCGGACGCGTGGGGAATGACTGCGCCGATGCCGCCACTGACGTGAGGACGCAGCAGACGAGCGTCGCGAGGAGATTAATGCGTATCCGGTTCATCACGATGCTCAACAGTTGCCACGTAAACGGTGCACTCCCCTCCCCCACAAGGGGGGAGGGAGCAGACCGAGTTTGCCGCACGCACTCGACACCCTCTCGTGTCCCGGGCGAGCGCAGCGTGACCCGGGACACAGGGGCCACATCATGAACCATCTCGATACCCAGGAGAAACCCTCTCCGTCACGCGCCGTCGCGTTGCCCTGGGTCCCGGCTCGCGCTCGCGAGCATCAGCGTGCCTGATCGAAACGTAGCGGCGCTCGCTTGGCCGGGACACGCGAGTGCCTCATTGCTTCGGCCGCAGATCGAGGCCGACCTTCTTGTTCACGAATTGCAGCGTATAGGCCTTGTCGAGCGCGAGCGACGACTTGGTAACGCCGGCGCGCACCATCTTGTCGAAGAAGCTTCTCATACGCGTGTCGGTCATGGCGCCGATGCCGAGCGTGGCGGTGTCGCCGGAATCGACGATGCCGTATTCCTTCATCTTGGCGATCGAATAGGCCAGGAGCTCGTCGGTCATCTCAGGGTTCTGGCGTTTGATCAGCGCATTGGCCGCTTTGTTGTCGCCGTAGAGATAGTTGGCCCAGCCGATGATCGAGGCATCGACGAAACGCTGCACCAGGTCGGGACGCTTCTCCACCAGCTCGCGGCGCGTTTCGATGAGCGTCGAGTAGCTGTTGAAGCCCTGATCGGCGATGAGAAACACCTTCGGCTTGAATTGGGCCTGCTTCTCGATGGCGTACGGCTCCGACGTCACATAGCCCTGCATCGCGCTGCGCTTGTCGGCGAGGAACGGCTGCGCATTGGAGGTGTAGGGCTTCACCTGCGCCTCGCTGAATCCGAAGTCGGCCTTGAGGTACTGGAAGTAGCTTGCGAGCCCCTCGCGCGAGATGAACAGGGTGAGCTTCTTGAGGTCCTCGAACTTGTCGATGCCCTCCCCCGGATGCGCCATCAGCACCTGCGGCTCCTTCTGGAACATGGCGGCGACCGCGAGCGTGGGAATGTTCTGCTCGACCGCGTCGAAGCTCTGCAGCGTGTTGGCCGCCATAAAGAAGTCGAGCTTGCCGACCGGCAGCAGGATGCGGTTGTTCACGTTCGGCCCGCCTGGCACGATTGTCACGTCGAGGCCGTATCGCCTGTAGGTGCCGTCGACCAGCGCCTGGTAGTGGCCGCCGTGCTCGCCCTCGGCCACCCAGTTGGTGCCGAACGACACCTTGTCCAGCGCCCGCTGTGCCTGCGCCGTTACCGGCGCGCACAGCATGCCCGCGACGGCGAGCGCGACGATGACGGCGATGCGGTTCAATGCTGCAGCACTCATTCTCACCTCGCGGATGGATATCGGCGCCACAATAGGTGTCGCGCGTC